>Ga0196963_10000135_pt1 | contig 76553 bp, 71 predicted proteins | sample S1_5metaG_FD_148600 | JGI IMG/M metagenome (GOLD analysis project Ga0196963, IMG submission 148600) | Soil microbial communities from Anza Borrego desert, Southern California, United States - S1_5 | ecosystem: Environmental > Terrestrial > Soil > Desert | place: USA: California | collected... | reverse complement strand
CGAAGGTGGAGGTATCCGTCGTCACGCGGGTCGCCGCGGTGGAAACGCCGCAGCCGGGGCATGCGGTCACGCTGATGGCGAGCGCGCGCTGCGTGGGCGTCGAGTACGTGTCGTCGGCCTTCACGGTCACCTGGTAGACATTGTTCCGGTCGGCGTCCACGGGTGACGCAAAGTCCGGCGGCAGCGCGAAGCGCAGCGTGCCGTCGTTCGTGATCGCGAAGACCGCAGCGTCCGGTCCCGACAGCGACAGCGTGACCGCGTTGCCGTTCGGGCTCGTCACCGAGAGCTTGGTGACCGTCGACGCGTACTCGTTGACGCTCAAGGTCCCGGGATCCGCGATCACCGGCGATTGCGGCTGCGGCAGCGGCCCGGGCTCGGAGCCGCCGCAGCCCGGGAGCACGGCCGCCAGCACGGCCACGATGATCGACGCAAGAAACTTCATCATTCCGTTCTCCAGATTCATGGACGCCAATGCGCTTCAGAAGAAGTGCGTCAAGCTGATGCGGAACGTGCGCCCGAACAGCGGGCGGGCCACGCCGCGGTTGGTGGCACCGTTGGGCCCCTTCAGGTCGGCGAACAGCGGATCGCCTTCGGTGAACGACAGCTGGTTCGTGATGTTCGAGACGTGGAACTGGAACGCCGTCTTGGGGCTGAAGTCCCAGATGAAGCCGCCGTCGACGTGGTAGTACGCGGGGTACAGCGTGACGTTGACGTCCTGCGATTCCGAATAGCGGCTGCCGAAGCGCGTGTACTTCACGTAGGGCTTGAAGGGCAGGCCGGTCAGCGGCTTGCTGTCGTACACCGCGTGCAGGTTGAGCATCGTCGAGGCGAGGCGGCGTGGCTTGCGGCCGTCTTCGCCGATCGACTCGAAGACATAGCCGGTCACGACGTCGTTGACGCGGACCTCCTTGACGGTGCGGTAGTTGGCGTCGGTGATCTTCGGGTCCTGCAGGACGAGGCCTCCGCGCAGCTCCAGGCCCTTGAGCGCCCGCGGACGCCAGGCCGCCTCGATCTCCAGGCCGTTGTTCTCGACCCCGCGCCGGAAGAACTCGCGCACCTCGGGGCAGCTGTTGATGTTGGGCACGCCACCGGTCACCGCGCACTGCGGCGACGTGAAGTCGCGGAAGGTGACCACCTGGTCGCGCGGGCTGAACTTGTTGTGGAAGACCGCGAGCTGCGTATCCCAGGTGTCGGCGAAGTAGCGCACCCCGGCCTCGTACTGCATGATCTTCTCGACCTTGCTGCCCGGCATGCTCGGATCGACGCGGAATTCGTTCAGGTCCTCCATGCTCGGCAGCCGGAACGACTTCGACACCAGGCCGTACACCGCGAGGTTAGGCTGCAGCGAATAGTTGCCGCCGATGGACCAGCCGGTGCCGGACAGGCGGGTGTTCAGGTTGCGCGGCGCGCCCGGCATGAAGACCTCGTTGTCAGCCGTCGTGTCGGCGGCGCTGCCGGGCGTGACGGATGCGGGCGTCAGGTCGGTGGCCCGCGAACGGTCGTTGCGCACCACGGTCGCGCGCTGGGTCTGGTGGCGCACGCCGAGGTCGACCTTCAGCCGCCCGCCCATCGTCACCCAGTGGTCCTGCAGGTACAGCGCCTTGCCGCTGACGCTCGCGTCCGAGACGTAGCCGAAGAAGCCGGGCAGGATCGCACCATCCAGCGTGAGGCTGGGACCCATGGCGTTGCCATTGGCATCGATGCCGCGCAGGTTCACCAGGCGCGAACGCGCTTCCATCGTCGAGACCAGCAGCGAGGCCTGGAAGTTCTGCTTCACCGCGTAATTCGAAAGGTAGGCACCGAGCGTCAGCTCATGCCGGCCGGCGGCATCGAAGGCCTTGCCCAACCGGAAGTCGGCCGAGTTGCTCTGCGCCTGCGTCGTCGCGACGAAGGGCAGCAGGAAGTTGAGGTAGGCATCGTCCGCGACCCGTTCGCCGGTGTCGGCGTAGAAGGCCGCAACGCCCCGGGCCCTCGCGTAGCCGGCCAGGAGCTGTTCACGGCTGATGCCTGAGAACGCCGTCGCCGGATCGGCCGGCACGTTGAAGAAGCCGGAGAGCTTGGCGTAGCCGTACGGGTTCATCGCCGGATTCGCCGCCAGCGCCAGCGCCTGCCCCAGCGCCGCGCTGACGACATCGTTCTGGTAGCGCGCGTTGTTGAAGCGCGCGGCGGTGTTCGTGTCGTTGCCCGTGAACATCGCATTGAAGCCGCTCGTGCCGCTGGAGTGGCGCAGGCCGGCGTCGAAGGTCCAGCCGGCGTCGAACTCGTGCCGCAGCTTCAACGTGTAGATGCCGAAGTCGGGATGGATGCCGTCGGCCATGTCGACCTTGCGCTGGCCGTATTCGCCCAGCATCGGCGACACCCGGTTGTACGGCGACGCCACCGTGCCGTTCCTGAAGTCGATGCCCAGCGGCCACACCGATCCCATGCCGATGCGGATCGGCTGCGCCGGGGTGCCGGGCTGCGAGAAGCCCGGCACCTGGATCGGCACGTTCTGGTAGAAGGCCGTTCGGTCGTCGATCTTGTGCGCGTGCAGCTGCACCTCGGTGCGATCGTCGTCGGTGCGGTAGACGAGGTTGCCGCGCAGCTGGCCGCCGCGGTCGGCGGTGTAGCCGGTGTCGCGTATGCCGTCGGACGTGCGGTAGAAGCCGCCGAGCGCGAACGTGAGGTTCTTGTTGACCGGACCGGCCACGAAGAACTCGTTGCGCAGGAAGTCGTAGTCCGCCGCTTCGATGCGGTAGCCCCCCTCGAGCTGAGCGCCGCCCGTGCGCGTGATGTGGTTGACGGTCGCGCCGAGGCCGTTCGAATAGAGGATGCCGCCGGGCCCGCCCTTGACGACCTCGACGCGCTTGGTCATCAGGTCGGCGCGCACCGCGACGTCGTTGTTCATGAACTGCACCTCGGGCTCCTCGAACCACGGCAGGCCGTCGATGAGCTGCGGCGCGTAGCGGAAGCCGCCGGTGACCGGCAGGCCGCGCACGGTGATGTTGTTGCTCGCCTCGCCGGCCGTGCTGCCCTCGGCGAAGATGCCCGGCACGTTCTGCAGCAGGTCGGCCGTGCTCATCGGCGCCAGGCGGCGGATCTCGGCGTCGTTCATCGTGTTGATCGTGAACGTGGCGTCCTTCTTCAGCGTGGCCCGCGCGTTGGTGCCGGTGACGACGACTTCCTGCACCTTCTGGCCCGCCGGCTTCGGCTCGGTCTCGGCCTGGGGCGCAGGCGGATTGGCTGCCCCGGCAGCCTGCGCCGCTGGCGCCGACGCCGCGTTCGACGGCGGCGTGATCGCCTGCGGCTGGCCGGCGGCGGTCTGCGCAGCCAGCGCCAAGGGCAAGAGGCAGAACGGGACGTGACGCTTCAACTTCATGGATTCAGTCTCCTGGCTGTCGTGGGGTGGTGTTGCAGCGGCCAGAGCCGCACGGTCGCCGTGACCTCTTTCTCCGGGGCCGACAGGCGGACCTGCACGCTGGAGGACATCGACGGATAACTGCGAATGGCGTAGGCGGCGGCATCGTTGACGAAGGTCTCGACCACCGAGCCATCGACGACGATCCGCAGCGTGCGCATGCGTCCATAGGCGGTCCGGTCGTAGCTCGCCCGCAGCAGTTGCGGACCTTCGTCCTCGGAGACCACCGCGGACCGGGTCTTGTCCACCGTGACGCTGTCGTTGCCGCTATCGAACAAGAGACGCGTGCGCTCGCGGCCATCGGCCGACGACAGCACGTCGATCGCGACGACACCGGGCGCGGCCGCCGCATCGAGCTCGACTTCGAGCTCGTACGCCTGCAGGTCGCCGGCCAGCAGCACCGGGCTCGCGCTCAGCGCCAGTGCGTTGCCGGCCATGCGGGCCGGTCCGCGCAGCGCATGCAGCTCAGGGGCCAGCGACTGGCCCAGCGTGCGGCCGTCCGGCAGCAGCCGCCAGGCGCGCGGCAGGCCGAACGCATTCGCCCAGCCGGCGCGCTTCTGCGCCATCGGCGTGCGTCGCTCGTCGACGATGCCGATCGCACGCAGCGTGCCGTCCGCGGCGGCGGCGACCGTCGGCGCAAGGTGTCCCGGCACCAGGTCGAGGTTCTTCGGCGCACGCTCGAAGGGCTTGAACACGCCCCCGGTCCAGGTGCCGGTCCAGTAGATCGCGCGCGTCGCCGGCTCACCGTACTTGCTGACGCTGCCGCCGATGGGGTTGACCACGAGGATCCAGACGTCCCCGGCGAGGCGCGTGAACACCGGCATTTCCCAGATCTGCGAGCCCGGATCGAGCACCCGGTACCCGGGATCGATGAAGCGCGGCCGCCGCTGCCAGCGTCCACCCTGCTCACCGGGCTGCAGCACCAGGTATTCGAGGCCGCCGCCGGACTCGAGCGCCGCGCCGATCAGCATGTGCCACGTGCCACCCTCCTGCCACAGGTAGGGATCGCGGAAGTCCTTCACGTCACGCGTGTTCAGGATCGGACCCAGCTTGCGCCAGTGGCGCAGGTCCGCGTCCTCGCTGACGGCCATCGCGATGCCGGGATTGCTCGCCGCAAGCCGGTCGCCGTGGTTGACGCTGGTGTAGAACGCGAATGCCTTGCCGCCGTCGGCGATCACGTGGCCTGACCAGATGCCCTTCATGTCGAGGCCGAAGGTCTCGGTCTGCAGTTCGGGCCACAGCGCGTCGGGCATGTGCTGCCAGGTCACCAGGTCGCGGCTGGTCATGTGGCCCCAATGCATCTGCGTCTTGAAGGGCCCGTTGGGCGTGCGCTGGTAGAAGAGGTGCCAGGCATCACCGAAGCGCACCAGCCCGTGCGGCTCGTTGGTCCAGTTGGCCGGTGGCATCGGGTGCACGCGCGGGCGCAACGCGTCGCCGGCGAAGCGCGAGGCCGGCACGATGAGCGAGGCGCTCGCGTCGCGGTCGTGCCCGGTCGCTTCCTGTGCAAGCGCTTCCCACTGCGATGCGGCGAGCGGTGCGGCGTAGAGCGCGATCGAATCGAAGGCCGCGTTGAGCCGGTTGATCTCGAAGTCGAGGATCTTCGTGATCTTCGGCGGCGTCGCGATCGCCAGCGGCGTGCGCGCAAGCCGCAGCCGGGTGCCGGGCTTCATGCCCGCGCTCGCGATGGTCTCGCCGTCGGCGTACAGCGTGGCGCGGCCGGCGGGCACGTCGACGTTCACGCCCACGTGCGTCCAACGGCGCAGCGGGAAGCGCGCGGGCGCGCGCAGCGTGACCGTGCCGTCGTCAGTCGCCAGGCGCAGGCCCCAGCGGCCGAAGGTGTCGATGAAGACATCGAAGCCGCTGTCGCCTGCCGCTTGCTGCACGATCGACGACGGCGCCAGCCCGTGGACCGGCACCTCCAGGTCGGACGGATAACTCTCCAGCGCGACCCACAGCGACAGCGCGAAGCCGGCCTGTGCATCGAGCGCCACCTGCGCCTGGGCATGGCTGGAGAAGCCATCGGTGCGCCACGCCTGGCCGGTGACGCCCGGCACCACATCGGGCGCGGCGAACTGCGTGCGGATCACGACGCCGGCCGGCAGTTCGCCGCGATCGAGCCGGTCGAAGTCCAGCACGATCACCGGTGCCGGCCCGGGCTGTGCACCCGCTGCCGCGTGCACGGCCCACAGCACCAGTGCCGCCGCGCTTCGCCGCCAGCGGCGGCCATCGATGGACATCCGGATCGTCATCACCTGCTCACGCCTGCAACGGTTCGAGGCTGAAAGCCGCGAGCACCGGGTTCGCGCTGCCATGCGACAGCGCGACACCGTCGGCCGCTGGATCGGGGAAGACGAGGTCGCTGAGCACGACGCGGCCGCCGTCGGCGAAGAGTTCCACCGTGCAGCCGTCGACCCAGACCTCGAGCTCGACCGCGTCGCGCGATCGGTCGCGCGGCGCGTGGTGGATCTCGGACTCGCCGGCGAATGCCGGCGATGGCTTGCGGCGATCGATGAAGTAACTGTCGAGCACCGGATCGAAGCCCACGCGCACTGGCGCGCCGCTGCCGGTGAAGACCGAGAGCACCAGCGGCTGCACCACTGCGTGGCGCGCGGCGCGCAGCGTCGCGCGCCACTGGCGGCCGTGCGGGGCCAGTGCGGCCAGCGCGCGCGCCGCTTCGGCCGCCGGGCACGCGTGCAGGTCGAGCAGCGCAGGCCTGCGGGCTCGCTCCACCGCGAGCGCCACACGCTGCACAAGGCACCAGCCGCGGTCCTGCCGCGCCAGCGACAACTCGCGCGGCAGCGAGAGCTGGCCGCGCCACGGTGCGCTCGGCACCTCACGCGCATAGTCCCAGTTGTTCATCCAGCCCATCCACACCGGTCGTGCGCCCGGCGCATCCACGATGCCCGGCTTGCGCGCGAAGGGCAGCGGTGCATAGAAGTCACGCCCGTGGTCGCCCCAGCGCACCGCGTCGGCGGCCGCGGCAGGATCGAGCACGAAGCGCTCGCCGTCGAAGTTGCCGACGAAGTACTGCACGCCGCTGCCGCCCCAGCGCGTGCCGCCGTTGATCGAAACGAACAGCACCCAGCGCTGCAGGCCCGGCTCGCCGTCCACCGGCAGCGGCAGCAGCACCGGCACTTCCCAGATCGTGTCCGCCGTGGCGCCCGCCGCGCCGAAGACCGAGGCCTTGCGCCAGCGCAGCAGGTCGTCGGAGGTGTAGACGACCACCTGCCGCTCCAGCGCCAGCACGACCAGCATCACCCAGCGGCCGCTGGCCTCGTGCCGGAACACGTACGGGTCGCGAAACTCCAGCGAGCCGATGTCCAGCAGCGGGTTGCCCGCCCAGCGCACGAAGCTGTCGCCGCCGTCGGTGCTGTAGGCCAGGCATTGCGACTGCACCTTGCTGCGGCGGTCATAACGCGTGTAGTACGCGAGCAGCACGGGACGCGTGGCGCCCGCGGGCTGCAGGCCGCTGACGTTGTGCTCGTCGATCACGATGCTGCCGGAGAAGGCCATCTCGTCGTCGGTGGCCGGCAATGCCAGCGGGCGCTCCTGCCAGTTCAGCAGGTCGCTGCTGACCGCATGGCCCCAGCCGATGTCGCCCCAGGTCGCGCCGCCGGGGTTGTACTGGTAGTACGCGTGGTACTCGCCGTCGAGGAAGAAGAGGCCGTTCGGATCGTTGATCCAGTGGCGCTGCGGCGTGTAGTGCAGGCGCGGTCGCCAGGCGGCGGTGTCGGGGGCGGTGCTCAGGTTCAAGGTGAGTGGGCTCAGCAGGTGGATCGCAAGGAAATGGCGGCGGCGGATCACGGGGCAGGACGGGGCGTCCGGCGGCCGGTGCCGTCGAAGTGGTGTTGGCGGCGAGCGGCCACGCCGACCAGGTCGCCGGGCGCGAGCTGCCGGTCGGCGCTGAGGGCCGTGAAGCGCGCGCCGCCTGCCTGCAGGTGCACGAGGGAGTCGGCGCCCAGGCGCTCGATGCGCTCGATGCGGGCGGCGTCGCCGGCGACAAGGTCGATGTCCTCTGGGCGCACGCCGACATGGGCCACGCCCTGCAGCGCCAGCTGCGCCGCTTGTCCGGCGCCCAGCGCGCGCAATGCGGCGTCGTGCATCGCATCGACCGGCAGCAGGTTCATGCGCTGGCCGCCGATGAATCCGGCGACGAAGACGTTGCCCGGCGTGTCGTACAGCGCATCGGGCGTGCCGACCTGCTCCAGGCCCTGCGGGCTGAGCACGACGATCTGGTCGGCCAGCGTCATCGCCTCGACCTGGTCGTGGGTCACGTAGACCGTGGTGGTGCGCAGGCGCTGGTGCAGCTGGGCGATCTCGGCACGCAGGCTGCCGCGCAGCGACGCGTCCAGGTTCGACAGCGGCTCGTCGAACAGGAAGGCGCGCGGGCGGCGCACGATGGCGCGGCCGATCGCCACCCGCTGCCGCTGGCCGCCCGACAGCATCGAGGGCTTGCGCTGCAGCAGCGCCTCGAGGTCGAGCTGGCGCGCGGCATCGACGATCGCTGCATGGCGTTCGGCCTTCGGCACGCCGGCGATGCGCAGGCCGAAGCCGATGTTGTCGTACACGCTCATGTGGCCGTAGAGCGCGTAGTTCTGGAAGACCATCGCGACGCCGCGCGCAACCGGCGGCTTGTCGTTGACCCGCACGCCGTCGAACAGCAGCTCGCCGGCGCTGACCGCCTCCAGCCCGGCGATCATGCGCAGCAAGGTGCTCTTGCCGCAGCCCGAAGGCCCGACCAGCACCGTGAAGCTGCCGCGCGGGATCACGAGGTCCAGCGCCGAGAACACCGCGCGCTCGGCGCGCTCGTCGTAGCGCTTGTGCACGCCGCGCAGCTCGATCGCGAGCGAGGATGTTTGGCTACCGATAGACATCTGGGTCGTCGATGAAGGTGCGAAGGCTGGAAGCACGGCATCAGCCCTTGATGCCGCTGCCGACGACCGAGCGCACGAAGTGCTTCTGGATCACGAGGAAGAAGGCCAGCACCGGCAGGGTGATCAGCGTCGCGTAGGCCATGATCTCGCCCCACTGGTTGGTGCGGCCGAAGAACTGCTGCAGGCCCACCATCACCGGCCGGGCGCCGCCGGTTTGCACGGTCATCACCGGCCACAGGTACTGGTTCCACATCGCGAGGAAGATGACGATGGCCGCCGTCGCCACCGTCGGCTTGCACAGCGGCAGCACGATGCGCAGGTAGATCGTCATCGCGCCCGCGCCATCCATGCGCGCCGCCTCGATCAACTCGTCCGGCAGGTCCTTGAAGGCCTGATGGAAGAGGAAGACGCAGAACGCATTGGCGACGAAGGGCACGATCTGCACGTGCAGCGTGTCGAGCCAGCCGACGACGAACACGCCCCGCGCCGCGTCGAACCACGGCAGGTGCGCCACGACCAGCATCATCGGGATCGCCAGCACCTCCAGCGGCACGATCAGCAGCGCCAGCACCAGCGCGAGCACGCCGTGACGGCCGCGCCACTGCAGCTTGGCGATCGCGAAGGCCAGCGCGCTGTTGACGAACACGCCGGCAACGATGGTCACCAGCGCGATCGTGGTCGAGTTCAGCAGGTAGCTGCCGACGGCGCTCTTGTCGAACACGTTGCGGTAGTTCACGAGCGACCAGCGCGCATCGGGCAGCAAGGCCAGCGGATTCGCGATGTCCGCGAAGATCGCATCGGCCGGCTTGAACGACGCGGCGAACATGAATAGCAGCGGGTACGCGAAGACGAGACCGGCCAGCACCAGCGCGGCGGCCAGCAGCAGGCGCATCGCGAAGGCGCGCATGTTGGCGCTGGGCGCTGCGCCCGCGGGACGGTTCTCCGGGCAGGCGGCGGCGCTCATCGGTCCATCCTCGCCAGCAGGCGTTTCTGCGCCAGCGACAGCACCAGCACCAGCACGAAGAACACCAGCGCCATCGCGGAACCGTACGCCACGTCCTGGTCGCGCACGCCGACCTGCACCGCGCGGTGCATGATCGTCGTCGTCGCGTCCAGCGGGCCGCCTTTGGTCAGCACGTCGACCTGCGTGAACAGTCCGAACGCCGCGATCGTCGTCGCCAGCAGCACGAAGACGAACGTGCGCCGCAGTCCCGGCAGCGTCACGTGCACGAACTGCTGCCAGCGCGTCGCGCCCTCGACCTGCGCGGCCTCGTACAGCTCCTTCGGGATCGACTGCAGGCCGGCCAGGAAGACCAGCATCTGGAAGCCCGCGCCCTGCCATGCCGACATCATCGCGATCGACGGCATGGCCAGCCGCGCATCGCCCAGCCAGTCGGGTTGCGGCGCGCCGGCGCCGAACAGCGCGACGAGGGCACGGTTGATCAGGCCTTCGTCGGTGTGCAGCAGCAATCCCCAGACGACGGACACGACGACCATCGACGTGACGACCGGCGCGAAGAACACCGTGCGCAGCAGCGTTCGTCCCGGGTAGGCGCGGTTGACCGCCAGGGCCATCAGCAGCGCGAGCATGGTCTGCAGCGGCACCACGAGCAGCACGAACCAGAAGGTGTTGGCCACGGCGCGCAGGAACTGCGTGTCGCGGGCGGCGACGATCCAGCGCCGGGCGCCGGCGTCGACGCTCGCGAGGTACTGGAAGTCGTCGTGCCGCGGCGCCGACGCGCGGCGCAGCTCGCGCCACTGGCGCATCGGCGTCTTGTCGGCGACCGCATCGACCGACACGAGGTGCACGCCGAAGAGGCGCTCGTAGTGCGCGAGGCCGACCCAGGCCGGGTCGCCGCCTTGCAAGAGCTTCGCGTTGCTCAGGCTGGCGGCCACCGCCAGCACGAAGGGCAGCACGATGAAGGCGCCGAAGAGCAGCAGCGCGGGCGTGGCCAGCACCGCCACTTCGCGCCATGCGGCACGGCCGAAGGCGCCGCCGGTGATCGACGCCGGCGCCGGCCGTGGCGCGGCGTGCGCGTCAGTGGCCACAACCATGGTGGCGCTCCAGATCGGCACGGATGGTGTCGGCGGCGCGGTCCAGCGCCTCTTGGACGTCCGCGCCATCGCGGATGTCGCGCATCGCCTTGGCGAAGGCGCTCGAGATCACCGGATAGGCCGGCGTCTCCGGTCGCAGCACGGCCCAGGCGCGTGCGAACTCGAAGAAGGCCCTGCCCTCGCCGCCGGGCCGGTACAGCTCGGTGCGGTCGGCCGCGGCTTCGAGCGTCGGCATCAGCGCCGTGCGGCGCGAGAAGGCGGCGATCTCGTCGACCGTGATCAGGTGCTCGAGGAAGGCGCGCGCGCCCTCGGGTTCGCTGCAGGTGGCCGAGATCGCCCACTGCCACGACCCGGCGCCGATGCGGGGCCCGCGGCCGAAGTCCGGCGGCGGCAGGATGACGAGGTCCGGGCCGACGAGCCGGCGGTACTCGGCCATGTCGAACGAGCCGCTGTACTGGAAGACGGCGCGGCCGCTGGTGAAGAGGTGGTCGTCGATCGGCTTGCGCGACACCAGGCGCTCGGCGAAGAGCGACGCGAAATAACGCCCCACCGCCACGGCGGCCGGGCCGTTGATCACGCCATCGGCGCTGCGGTAGGTCCGGCGGTCGATCAGGTCCGCCCCGGCGCTCTGCAACCACGGCGAATACTTGTACGACGGCCACTCGTCGGCGCGGTCGGCATGCATGTCCAGCGGGTGGCGCCAGCCGGCGGCCTTCAATCCGCGCAGGATGGTGCGGAACTCCTCGGCGGCATAGGGCGCATCGACCGTGGCCAGCCTGATGCCATGGCGCTGCAGCACCGAGCGGCGAGCGAACAACGCGAGCGCGACGTCGAACTGGCCCACCGCGTAGAGCTTGCCCGCGTAGCCGCTGCGGCCGCCGGGAATCAGCGCGTCGACACCCGCCGGGCGCAGCGGGCCTTCGAGCGCGCGGATGTGCCCGGCCCACGCGAAGTTGGGCACGGTCGGCTGGTCCAGCGTCAGCACGCACGGCAGCCGGCCGGCGAGCGCCGACGCGACGACCGCCTGCGGGTAGGAGCCCTGCGGCAAGGTCTCCACGCGCACGCGCCAGCGCTGCTGGCGCGCATTGAAGCGCGCCACCGCTTCGGCGCTGGCCACCATCTCGGCATCGCCGGTGTCGTGGCGCCACATCACGAGCTCACGCGGCTGCGCCGACACCGTCGCCGCGGCCGCGAGCAGGCCGAGGACCAACCAGCGCTTCATGACGGATGGCGCGCGATCACCGATTCGCGCATCACGACATCGCAGCGGACGCGCTCGGTGCCGACGTCGTCCTCGCCGCAGGCGATCTCCGCGGCGCGCTCGCCCATGCGCATGTAGGGAAGGCGCACGCTCGTCAGGGGCGGGTCGGTCGCATAGACCAGCATCGCATGGTCGTCGAAGCCCAGCACGGAGACGTCCTCCGGCACGCGCACGCGGCGCTTGTGCAGCGACTGGATGATGCGTGCGGCCATCTTGTCGTTGCCGGCGACGATGGCGGTCGGCTTGATGCGCGCGAGCAGTCGCCCGACTTCGTCATCGACGAACCAGAACTCGTCGTTGCCCTCCGTCGGACGGGCGCCCTGCACGAAGACTGGCTCGGCCTCGTCGTGCGCGCTCGCCGCTCGCAAGTAGCCGGCATGGCGCAGCTGGGTCGCACGCATGTCGGGGAACAGTTCGAACACGGCGATGGCGCGGTGCCCCAGCTCGTAGAGCCGACCGAGCCCGTCGCGTGCGCCCTGCTCGTCGTCGGGGACCACGGTGCCCGCGATCTCCATGCCGCGCGTGTAGCAGTTCAGCAGCACGGTGCGCAGCCCAGCGGCCCGCTCCAATACCGCGGCAGGCATCGACCGGTGCGAGTGGGAAGCGACGATCAGCGCATCGATGCGGTGTTCGGCCAGTTCATCGATGGCGCCGGGAATCTCGCTGGCGACTCCATCCGTCTCTGCGATCAGCAGTCGCCGGCCCGCACGATGCGCGGCAGTCTGCAAGCCCTTGATCAGCTCGAAGGAATCAGGGCTGGTCGTGATGCAGTCGGACAGCACGCCGACAAGGCCGGTGCTCGCGCCCTTGAGCGCGCGCGCCGCGCGCGAGGGGCGAAAGCGCAACTCCTGCATCGCCGCCACGATGGCATCCGCGGTCTTGGTGGACACGCAGTGCGGGTCGTTGAGGTACCTCGACACGGTGCGCACGGACACCTGCGCCGTCGAGGCAACCTGGTAGATCGTCGGTGCGCCGCTCACGTTTGGCTATCGATAGACATTTGCGCCATGATAACGGCACGGACCATCCCGCGCATAGGGATCAACCCGAAAGCGAAGCGACCCCGCTCCTCCAACGCATCGCCTCGGCCTGTACACGACCAACGGCGAAGGCCTGCAGACTTTCACAGGGTCTATACCGCGTCTAAGCTTGAGTCAAACACGCATCCTTCCGAATGCCTCAGCCACAGACGCCATTGTTTGAAGGAAATACCATTTGCATGGAATGAATTGGATGCGACGTCGTGGTGAAACAGAAGACGGCGTTGCTCGTCCATGAGATCGATCGGATACGCCAGCCACTGGAGCACTGCGTGACCAGCACATGCCATGCTGGATCTCGTGAGCATGCGCTGCCTGATTTCGACGGCTGCTTGTAGGTGGTAGCCCACGCTTGTCGCCGAACTGGGTCAACCCGGCGAGGACCCGGTGGACGTCACTTCGGCCCCATTGCCGCCTGCCGCAAGCGAGGCGGCGACACACGACTGCCCACACGGGTGTAGGGAGTTCTGGACGGCCATCCGAGGGTACTCCAACCGGGAATTGCGGACTCATCCGTATAGGCGGGTAGAGAGTGGCGTGCTAGATTGCGTCTCTCCGGGGACAAGCCGCCGGAAATGATCGGTAGGCGGTCTGTCGCGGCAGCCGCTGCGTTAACTGGGATTCAATAGATGTGCGCTGGGCGATGGGCTCGTGTGAAAGGGCCGTTGTCCCGGCTGCAAGCGAGCCAGAGGCGCGGCTTGAAGCGGCGACTGGGCGTGGGCGGATTCGCCGCCAAGCCCCTGGGCAACGGTGCCCTGCAGCGCGCCACGGCGGTCGCGGCTGCCGCCAATCGGGCGATCGAGTGCGGTGACTACTCTTGCCGCATCGCCGGACAGAACGCCGGCGAATTGAGTCCTCTGGTCGGCGTGATCAACCGCCTGATGGCCGAGGTCGAGCGCCGCACCGCCGCGCTCACTCGGCAACAGGAGAGCTTTCGACTCGATCTGAGCGAGCGGCGCCGCGCGCAGGACTGGTTCGAGCGCGTCATCGAAGCGGCGCCGAGCGCCAGCATCGTCGTCGACGAGGGGCCCGCATTGCACTGGTCAACCAAGCGGCCGAGCGCCTGTTCGGTTATCGGCGAGAAGAACTGCTCGGGCGCAGCGTCGATTGCCTGTTGCCGGAAGGCGACCGCAACGCCGCCCAAGTGGCGGAGTACTTCGCGCGGGGCCAGGCCACCGAGGCAGGCGCCGGTCGCGAGTTGAGCGGTCGCCACAGGAGTGGCCGGCGCCTGCAACTGGAGATCGGCCTGACGCCGGTCGAAGGCCCGCAGGGTCCATGCACGCTCGCCTCCATCAGCGACATCAGCGAGCGCAAGCGCACGGCTGACGAACTGCGACGCAGCAACACCGAGCTCGAACAGTTCGCGTATGTCGCCTCGCACGACCTGCAGGAGCCGCTGCGCATGGTGGCCAACTACACCGAGTTGCTCGCTGCCCGCTACGGAGAGCAACTCGATGCGCGTGCGCACAAATACATCAACTATGCAAGCGACGGCGCCCGCCGCATGCAGCGCCTGGTGTCCGACCTGCTGGCGTACTCGCGCGTCGGATCGCAAGGCAAGCAGCCGGTGCCGGTCGATGCGCAGGCCTCGCTGCAGGATGTCCTGGCCGTGATGCGGCAGCCGATTCGCGAAGCCCAGGCTCGTGTCGACGCAGGCTCCCTGCCCTGCGTTCTGGCCGACGAGACCCAACTGCGCCAGCTGCTGCTGAACCTGCTGGGCAATGCGATCAAGTTCCGCGGCGAATCGGCACCGGTCGTGCACGTCGATGCGACCCCGGATGGCGACCACTGGCGCTTCGCGGTGCGCGACAACGGCATCGGCATCGCGGCGGCCCATGCCGAGCGCATCTTCCAGATGTTCCAGCGCCTGCACGAGCGCGGCCGCTACGACGGCAGCGGCATTGGCCTGGCGATCAGCAAGCGCATCGTCGAACGCCACGGTGGCCGCATCTGGTGTCAGTCCGCGCCCAACGAAGGCGCGACCTTCTTCTTCACGCTACCAGCGGTCACGACCGAGGCTCCATGAACGCTCCCATCCGCGTCCTGCTGATCGAAGACAACCCGGCCGATGCCGATCTCACGCAGGAGACCTTGGAAGCCAGCAAGTTGCGCGTCGACGTGACCTGGGTGGCCGACGGTGAGATGGCGCTGGACTACCTGCACGGGCGACCCCCCTATGCCGGCGCGCGCGCACCGGACCTGATCCTGCTGGACCTGAACTTGCCCAGGCTCGATGGCCGTGGGGTGCTCGCGGAGATCAAGCGGGTGGACACCATGCGCCGCATTCCGGTCGTCGTCCTGACTTCGTCGGACGCCGAGCGCGACATCGCGCAGAGCTACGAACTGGGCGCGAACTGCTATGTCACCAAGCCGGTGGGATTGCAGGCGTTCCAGGACATCGTGCGCTCCGTCGAGGCGTTCTGGTTCACCGTCGTCAAGCTGCCCGAGTGCGCCTAGGGCGAGGCGAACGTGACGGAGTACGCACGCGGCCATCGCGCCATTCTGCTGGTCGAAGACAACGCCGCCGATGCCGAGTTCATCGATGAACTGCTGGTCTCGCGGACCGGCGTTCGCGACCACGTGACCGTGGCGGCTACGCTCGCTGCCGCCCTGGCGGCGCTGCGGACAGCCTCCTTCGAGGCCTTGCTGCTCGACCTGCGCCTGCCGGACGGTTGCGGCGTCGAATGCGTGGTGGCCGCCCGCGCCGCCGCCGCAGAAGTCCCGATCGTTGTACTGACCGGCGTCGACGATGAGGCGTTGGCGCTCGCCTGCATCTCGGCGGGCGCGCAGGACTACCTGTGCAAGCAGGACGTCAACGCCCAGAGCATCGGTCGCGCGCTCGCGCATGCGATCGCGCGCCGCCGTGCCGAATCGGCGCAGGCCCACCTCGCCGCGATCGTCGAAGCCTCCACCGATGCGATTGTCAGCACCTCCCCCGAAGGCATCATCGCCACCTGGAATGCCGGCGCGGAGCAGATCTTCGGATTCACCAGGGCTGAGGCTGTCGGCCGGCATTTCACGGAAGTGATTCGTGCCGTCGACGAGGCCGGGCGATCGGATCAGGTGCACTTCGTGCAGCTGCTGCTCCGCGAAGGGGAGTCAAGCGGCGCACGTGAAGTGCTCAGGCTGCACCGCGACGGTCGGCCGTTGGTGCTGTCGCTCGTGCTGTCGCAGCTGCTCGACGGCTGTGGCCGGCCAACGGCGGTGACAGCGACTTTTCGGGACATGACGCTGTGGCGGCAGCGCGACGACGAGCTGCGCCGCAGCCATGAAGCACTGCTGCTGCGCGACCGGCAGATGCGCGCGCTGACATCGCGGCTCCATGCGGTCCGCGAGCAGGAACGCACGCGCATCTCCCGCGAGGTGCACGACGAACTCGGCCAGCGCTTGACGGCGCTGAAGATGGACCTGCGCTGGGCACGCCGGCGGCTGTACGACAACGGCCTGCCATCTGCGGCGTCCGCCATCGACGCGAGGCTCCAGGACGCCGAGCAGCTGGTCGACGACACGGTTGCTTCGGTGCAGCGCATTGCGGTCGAGCTGCGGCCGAGCGCGCTCGACGCGCTCGGCCTGGCTGCCGCCATCCGCGATGAGGCGCGCCGCTTCGAGCGGCGCAGCGGCGTCGCGACCGAGGTGCACATCGCCGCACAGGAGGCCGTCCCGCAGCGACTCGCAACCGAGCTGTTTCGCATCCTGCAGGAGCTGCTGACCAACGTGGCGAGACACGCCAATGCGTCGAGTGTGCGGATCGTGCTCGAGCGCCACGACCAGTGCTGGAGACTGTGCGTGGGCGATGACGGTGTCGGACCGGGTTCCGCAGGGCTGCCGTCACCGTTCACGTCGAGGACGGCAGATCCGCGTGTCACGGCGCTGGGCCTGCTGGGCATCATCGAGCGGGCGTCTGCCCTCAGCGGCCACTTCACGCTCGAGCCCGGCGTGAACGGTGGGGCGCTCGCCACCGTCGAAGTGCCCGTTTGTGCGGAGGAATCGCTGTGCGCCACGTCCTGATTGCCGACGACCATGAGGTGACGCGGCGCGGCCTGCGAGACATCCTGTGCGAGGCCTTCGATGACCTCCAGGTCATCGAGGCCGCTCACACGCGCACGGTGCTGTCGCTGGTCGACGAGCGCCGCTGGGATCTGGTCCTCTTGGACGTGATCATGCCCGGCGTCGGCATCATCGAGACCTTGAAGCACATCCGAGGCGTTGACGCGGCCGTGCCCGTGCTGCTGGTCACCGCAGCCACCGAGGTCGGCTATGCGGTCGAGGCGATGCGCGCCGGTGCCAACGGCATCGTGCACAAGCACCGCGCGGTGGACGACCTGCTGGCCGCCGTTCAGCGCGTGCTGGGCGGTCAGACCTACCTGCACGCGGAGACCGCGTTGGCGATCGCCGAGACGCTGGCCGAGGGCTGCCACCCACAGCGCGCGTTGCCGCATGAGCGGTTGTCCGAGCGCGAGCGCGAGATCTTCCTCGGCATCGCGCGCGGGCGCGCGGCCAAGCAGATCGCCGGCGACCTTGGGCTGAGCGAGAGCACCGTGGCCACGTACGTGGGGCGCATACGCGACAAGACCGGTCTCCTCAGCCGCGTCGATATCGCACGCTATGCGCTGACCCATCGGCTGGTCGACTAGCAGCTGGCAGATTCGTGTGTCGTGGAATCCACGACACACGGTGGCAGATGCACCGACTGGCCGCAACGGCCGATCGGCGCCAGACTGCCACGCATGGACGGTCGGATCGACACGCATCGGGCACTTCGGGTACTGGTGGCCGACAACGCCGACAGCACGCGCGAACGGCTGCGCCTGCTGCTCGGCGACTGGGGTCACGTGCAAGCGCACGTGTGCTCGATCGCACCGGCGCGCTTGCTCAAGCTGCTGCGCGAGCTGAAACCGGATTGCCTGCTGATCGACCCCAGCGGCCAAGGCCGGCGGGTGCACCTTGCCCAGCTGCGTGCGGCAGCGCCGCGCTGCCTGATCATCGTGCTAACGCACGAGGACAGCGTGGAGTTTCGTGCGCACTGCCTCGCCTCAGGAGCCGATCACGTCCTTGACAAAGTCAACGAGTTCGAACGCGCGATCTCGCTCGTCGGTGCGTCGACCGCGCGTGAATGAGCCAGCAACCAAAGTGGGGAGTCGACATGGGCAGATTGGGAGAGTTCGGATCATCCACGTGCCTTGACGGATGGACGGTTCCCGCACCGCCACCGCCGCAGCCGGCTCCGGGCGAGGAGAGAGATGGACGCACGAGCCGATTCCTTGCGCACGTCACGCATGAGTTGCGGACACCGCTGAGCGGCATCATGGGCCTCGCAAACCTGCTGCACCAGGGCCGGTTCGGTGCCATGACCCCGCAGCAACGGCACGTCGTCGACCAGATCCTGGGCAGCGCGCGTCACATGACGTCGCTGGTCAACGACGTGCTGGACCTCGCCAGGCTGGAGACCGCGCACATGGTCTTCCGTCCCGAACGCGTGGACCTGCAAGCCCTGGTGGCTGATGCATGCGAGTTCATGCGCACGCTGGCCGCAGAGCGCGGCATCGTGCTCAAGAGCTGGGTGGACCCGGCTTGTCCCGTCCCGCTGCTCGACCCCGTCAAGCTCAGGCAGGTGCTCTACAACTACGTGTCGAACGCACTGAAGTTCAGCCCCGAAGGCAGCGCCGTGCTCGTCAGCGTGATGGCAGAGGCCGATGATTCGGAGCTGCGCATCGCCGTCAGCGACCAGGGCTGCGGGATCGCGCAGGAGCACCTGGCCAGCCTGTTCTCGGAGTTTCGCCAATTCAACGGCGGCGCCCACCAAGGCAGCGGCCTCGGGCTCGCGGTGACGCGGCGCCTTGTCGAGGCGCAGGGCGGAACCGTCGGCGTCCACAGCGTGCCGGACCAGGGCAGCACGTTCTACGCGTTGCTGCCGCTGCGCACGGCGGTTGCATCCGGCGTGGGCAGCGATTGAGGAATGGCCGCGATGTTCATTGAATCCGCGACGGGCTGCACAGGCGCTTGCGTGGCCTGCGGTGAACCCGTGACGCCCTCGCGCATCGATCCGGCCCGGTTGCGCAAGTGGGTCTTCGACTTGCCGCCGGTGCCGCAACTGGCCCTCGATGCGCTGGCCACGCTGCGTGACGACCGAAGCAGTGCCGAAACCTGCGCGGCCCGGATTGGGCGCGACCCGCCGCTCGCTGCGCGCGCGCTTCGCCTGGCGAACTCCGTCTTCTACGGGATGGCCGGCCGGATCGGCAGCCTGACCGATGCAGTCCACGTGCTCGGCCGCCGCCAGCTGCACGAGGTCGTCACCGTGGGCATGGTCGTGGGCCTGAAGCTGCGCATCAACCGCCGTCCGGGCTTCGACCACCGCGGCTTCTGGGGCCATTCCCTCGGCGCCGCGATCGCCGCGAGGGGCATCGCGCGCGAGCTCGCCCAGGACGAAGGGCTCGCCTTCACAGGCGGTTTGCTGCACGACATCGGTGGGCTCGTCCTTGCGCAGCACTTCGACGAGTACCCCCACCCGGTGGCGCCGGTACCCTGTCGGCACGGCGACTCGATGTGCCGGATGGAGCTCCACCTGCTGGGCATCGACCATGCCGAAGTCGGAGAAGCGATCGTGTCGAGCTGGCGCCTGCCGCAAGAGCTGGCCATGGCGATCCGCCGCCACCACGAGGCGTGGCGCCCGCATGCCGGTACGGCCATGGCCGTGGACCTGGCCGGCGTGGTCCACGCGGCCGACTCGATGATCCATGCCTTCTCAGGCGGCGAACTCGCGTTCGCGTCGGACGAGCCGGCGGCCTGGGAAGTGCTCGGCCTCAAGCCGCCGCAGATCGCGCAGATCCTTCAGCAGGTGGAGGAAGGCGTCACAGCGCTCGGCGCGGTGTTCGAAGCGCCACAGCGCCGCCAGTACGACGGCCAGGAGAGCTTCCGGCCATCAGGCGGCACAGCCGCTGCCAGCGGCCCATGAGGGAAGAGCGACCAGCCCTCACATGTCGTGAATGGACCGCTTCTCGCCTCGCTGATCTGCGCGATCTGGTCCTGCAAGCCGTCCGCCCAGCGCGAGAAGCAGGAGAAGAGCTCCGCCGCTTTCACCGCGACCGCCTGGTCGCTGGCGCGCACCCGCGCCAGCATCAACTGTGTCGGCAGGTGACGCGTGACCATCGGACCGCCAGCAGCAAGATGCATCCAGCACGGGTCGGTTACAGGGGCAGCATCGACCAGGTGTGCACCGCGCTCTGGCAGCTGCCCTGATGGCTCCGGCCAATGCGGCTTTGCTCGAGGAGTCCGCAGCGGCAGCCGCGCGAGATGGAACCAGCAAGCGGACCGCCTGTGCAGGCAGTTCGCGTCTTCAAGCGGTTGCGGGCATGCCGCGCAGCACGGAGGTGGCGCCGCCAATTGAATTCCAATCCACCCGGTCGATCGAGTCCGGCCGGGAATTGGAAGCCGGCGCTGTGATCGCGGGGGTGTGGCAAAGCGCAGGCCTTCGGCGGGCACCTCCGCGGAAGGGCGCACGGAAAGCTGCGGAGCGCAGCAGCCCGCCTCCGCGGTGGCCGCTCAGATGGCCAGCTAGGCCACCGCTGCGGCGTAGCGGCCTGCGTCTGGTCTCGCCCCTTGGCTGGCTCTGGGCGCCAGCAGTCCTGCAGCTGAAGCGGATGGACCCGTTGCCCCTGTCGAGAACATGCGACTCGAGATTCAGTCCGTGCCAAACACGTGGGGCGCCGACGCCCTTGAGCTGCATCAGGGCGCGGCTGCCTGGTACTCCATCGCCGGATATCGCCAGCGAGCAAGCATGATCCCAAGACGTTCAGAAGTCGTCTGTTGCACCGAATCTGTAACTGTTGAACTCCGACACCGGCGGGAACGTTGTCAAGAGGGGTTTAACGACAGGGCACCCTACCGTCGACTTAGGATCATTCAAGGGAGTCGACGATGCAAGCTTCTTGGAACGCGGGCCGCGTTACCTCTGGCGTACCCGGCCTGGACGTACTTCTGGACGGCGGCTTTGTCGCGGGTCACAGCTATCTGCTCGCCGGTGCGCCCGGTGCTGGAAAGACGATCCTGTCGCTGCAATGGCTTCTGGAGGGCGTTCGCACAGGGCAGCGAAGCACGTTCATCTCGCTGTGCGAACCCGGGGAAGGACTGTCACGCAACGTGTCGCCCTTTGGATGGAGCCTGAACGGAGTGGACGTTGTGGACCTGTCTCCACGCGCGGACTCGTTCGGCGACATCGGCGGGGAGTACAAGATGTTTCCACCGAACGAAATCGAGGGCATTCCGGCCTGGAATTCCATCTATGAGGCAGTGCGGCGTGCCCACCCTCAGCGCCTGGTGATCGATTCGGTGACGCAGCTGCGTTATTTGGCAACCGACGAGTACCAGTTCAGGAAGAACATTCTCTCGCTGGTCAACTTCCTCGATGGTGCCGGCGCGACGTCCCTGCTGGTCTTCGACCCTTCCGAATTGGAACGCGAGCACTCCGTCGCCCTCGCCGTCGACGGGATCCTCAGGCTTCACTCCCACACCTCGCCGGCGCTGGACATCGGGCTGAGAAGTTTTCAAGTCGACAAGATGCGCGGATCGAAGTTCGTTTCAGGGCGACATCCGCTTCGCATCGGACCGGCTGGAATGAACGTGTTTCCGCACCTGATCGAACACACGGGAGCCATTCGTCCTGGTGAACGAGCGATTTCATCCGGCATTGCCAAGTTGGACGAGTTGCTCGGCGGCGGCATCGAGTCCGGAACCACCACCTTGCTGACCGGCCCAACCGGTACCGGCAAGAGCACGCTGGGCACCCAGTTCCTGGCTCATCACGCCAGAACGAGCCGGGCCATGCTCTTCACCTTCGAAGAGCCGGAGAGCTTCATCGTTGCCCGCAGCCGGGGTGTCGGCCAGCCGATCGACGACGTCATCGAGTCAGGTGCGCTGAAGATCGTGCGCATCAATCCATTGGAACTGTATCCAGACGAGTTCTTGCAGATCGTTCGCCACGCGGTCGAGGTCGACGATCGAGGCATGGTGATGATCGACAGCCTGCGCGGGTACGAGCTTGCGATGCAGGAGTTCGGAAAGCCGCAGGCGCACATTCACAATCTCGTCGCCTATCTGTCACGGCGAGGGGCCACGACGATCCTCATCAACGAGGTCGAGCACATCACGAGCACCAGCCTGAAAGCGACGGACCTGGGCGTGAGCCACCTGGCTGACAACATCGTTCTGCTTCGCTATGCGGAATTCGCTGGCAAGGTGATCAAGATCGTCGGCTGCCTCAAGAAGCGGGTCGGCAACTTCGAGCCGGAACTGAGGCAGATGGAGTTGGGACCATCAGGCATCCAGTTGAGCGAGAAGCTCGACCAGTTGCAGGGCATCCTGACCGGCGTTCCATCGATCGCGACAGCCGGACCAGCAGCTGAATGACCGGTTCATCCCACACAACAATGCTCGGGATTCTCATATCTCATGCCCCGGACCGCCGCCTGCTCGAGGAACTGCTGCGTGCGGCAGGCTACGAAATCAGGGCGTACACCGCCGCAGATCTTGCCGAGCGGGAGCCGCAGGTTTGCCTCGTCATCACCGACGAGCCGTCGGCACGCCGGTGGCACGATGAGTTGTTTGCGCTCAAGCGGCGCGCACGTCCCCTGTACATCCCGCTTCTGCTGGCACTGATCGGCCCCGCACCTGCCACGCCCTGGTTGCGGGCAGGATTTGACGACGTCCTGCGCGTTCCAATGAACAAGGACGACCTCCTCGCAAGAATCGAAGCCTTCGTGCGGCTGCATCAACATTCGCAGGAGGCAGTCAACGAAAGCGCCCGGCGCTTCCAGGCCACTTTCGACCTGGCGCCGATTGGAATCATCCATTGCGATCTCGACGGTCGGATCCTTCTTGCCAACCCGCGGTTCAGCTCCATGCTGGATCGATCGCACACCGACGTTGTCAACATGTCACTGGCGGAGCTCATCCATCCGGAGGACACCTTCGCGGTTGAAGCGCACGTCAACTCTTTGGTTCACGAGCGCAGTGAGTCGTTGACGACGTTCGACGCCCGTTGCCGGCGCAGAGGAGGCGATTTCATCTGGGTATCGTTCGCGATGTCCATGATGAACGATGCACAGAACCCCCGTGGACGGATCATTGCCGCCCTGGAAGACATCTCGGAGAGAAAACGCTCGGAACAGGCACAGAGGGAGTCCGAGCGGTTCGTGAGGTCCACGATCGATGCGCTGTCGAAGCGCATTTGCGTCACGGATCAGGACGGGATGATCCTGGCGGTCAACAAGGCCTGGCGCGAGTTCGCCAGCAAGAACGGAATCCCGCCGGACACGCAATGGTCCGGCCAGAACTATCTTTCAGTGTGCGACGTCGGGGGAGGATTGGGCGAGGCAGAAGCACTCGAGTTCGCCAGCGGCTTGAAAGAAGTCGCCAGTGGAGTCCGGAACGAATTCGCGATGCAGTACTCCTGCCACTCCCCGCTGGAACAACGCTGGTTCTCTGTGAAGGTAAGTCGATTCCCAGACGATGGACCGGTCCGGGTGGTCATAGCCCACGAGAACGTCACGTCGTCGAAGCTTGCGGAGAAGAATCTTCTCTACATGGCCCACTTTGACGCTCTCACCGGGCTGCCCAATCGAGCGCTGATGATCGATCGGCTGGGACATGCCATCGCGCACGCGAATCGGCATTCGCACGCACTTTGGGTGATGGTAGTTGACCTCGATCGGTTCAAGATCGTCAACGACACATTGGGCCACCGTGCGGGCGACAATCTGCTCAAGACCATCGCCAATCGCATGGAATCCGCCCTGCGGCAGACCGACACCGTCGCGCGGTTTGGCGGAGACGAGTTCGTCATCATCCTGTCCGATCCTGCCGACGAACCGGCTTCAATGGGAGTCCTCAATCGAACCATGGCCTCGATCGCCGAACCGGTGACCATCGAAGGTCAGGAGTTCAATCTCAGCTGCAGCATCGGCATTGCAACATATCCGACCGACGGCACCGATCCGGACACGTTGATCGACCACGCGGATATTGCGATGTACAGGGCAAAGGAACTTGGCCGAAACAGCTATCAGTTCTATACGCCCGCCATGAATGAAGCGGCGCAGTCGCGGCTGAACCTCGAGAGGCACCTGCGCAACGCATTGGAGCGCAACGAGTTCGTACTGCACTTCCAGCCCCAGGTTGACCTTCGAACCGGACAGATCGCAGGCGTGGAAGCGCTCGTGCGGTGGCACCACCCGGAGCTGGGCATGGTCGCGCCTGGCACCTTTATCGGATTGGCCGAAGAGACCGGCCTCATCGTTCCGCTCGGCGAGTGGGTGATGCGCACCGCCTGCGCAGAAAACGCGGCGTGGCAGCGAGATGGCTTGCCGCCTGTGCGCGTGGCAGTGAATCTGTCTGCACGTCAGTTCGCGCAAAAATCTCTCGTGCAGTCGATCACGACCACACTGGGCGAAACCGGCATGTCGCCGCAGTACCTCGACATCGAGTTGACCGAAACCATCGTGATGGACGACGTGGAGGACACGATCAAGACGCTGCGGGCCCTGAAGGACCTCGGCTTGAACGTGTCCATCGACGACTTCGGCACCGGCTACTCCAGCCTGGCATACCTTCGGAGGTTCCCGATCGACGTGCTGAAGATTGACCGCTCCTTCGTGCACGACATCCTGGGCGGGGCAGGCAACGAGGCGATACCGGCCGCCATCATTGCGATGGCTCACAGCCTTGGCATGGAGGTGATCGCGGAAGGCGTCGAGTCAGAGGCGCAATGCGAGTTCCTCAGCCGCAACATGTGCGACCAGATCCAGGGTTACTGGTTTTCCAAGCCGCTTCCTGCGCCTGAAATGCGCATGCTGCTTCAGGAGCGTCGCTGTCTGCCCGGGCATGTCCTGCGCACGCACGCCCGGCCCGGGACCCTGCTGATCGTCGACGACGAACCGTCCGTTCTGTCATCGCTGCAGCGCGCGTTGCACACTGAAAAGTTCCGCATCGTCACGGCCTCAGGCGGGGAAGCCGCGCTCCAGCTGCTTGCTCGGCGACCGGTGGACGTCATTCTCAGCGACCACCGGATGGCGGGAATGACAGGGCTGGAATTCCTGCGTGCAGCAAAGGAGCGGCATCCACACGCTTTCCGCATACTCTTGTCGGGGTATCCGGACCTCCAACTCTTGGCTCAAGCCGTGAACGAGGGCTTGGCATACCGGTTCCTGACCAAGCCATGGGACGATGCACAGTTGCGACGGCACGTCGAAGAGGCCTTCGAGGTCCAGCGCTTGGCGCAAGAAAATCGGCGATTGACCACGGTCCTGCGGACAGTCAACAGAGATCTTGCCATCAGCAACCGCCGTCTTGAATGCGCGTCAGGGACGAAAGTGGAGTCCGATACGTCATGTGACCGTTAGCAGGCTGTGAAATTCCAGTCGAGATGAGCGTCCCGTTCCCTCCACAACGGCCTCTCGCCGAAGTTGACGCCTCGTGGTGCTTCCCGGTCAGCACGTCGTCCCGCTGCCCGTGGCGACTGGCGGTCTCACCCCGCAAGTCCTCGGGCGGCCGGTGTGCATCGCTGCCGTCCTTGCGCCGCACGCTCTTCTGATTGGCCCAGGCTGGAATCAGGGTGCCGTCAACGCCGAAGTGCTGGCCCGACAGCAGCTTAGAACCGCCGAATACCGGCGGACCCCACGCGGAACCCGTCAAAGTCCCGTCACCGCTCAGGTAACCCGTTGTCGTCAACGAAAAAGGGGACCAGCATCTCTGCTGATCCCCTCAATGTTGGTGGGCCCTGAGTGACTCGAACACTCGACCAACGGATTAAGAGACTCCGGATATATCGTGTGAGATCAACTACTTAGCGCGATTTTTGTTCCGCAGAATCGGCTGAAACGTCGCTTCGCAACCAAGCGTCGGCGCGGCAGCGCTTGGTTTTGCGGAACAACTTCGCGCCGCAAGCATGAGTGTCCGGTCCCCGCCTTGTAAATACCTGATCTGGCCCAGTCGAGGCCGTGCAATAGGACAGCCCAGCGGGTCCCGAGCACGGCCAGTCGATGCCATCGACGTCATCCGGGGCGAGGTACGTCCCGACACGCCTGGTGGGCCAGGCAGCCACGAACCGTGCCGACGAAGTCGGATCAGGATCTGCCCAGCCGCCGAGGTCGACGGTTTCGTGCGAGTAGTTGGGCACCTTCTAGCATGCGTCCGCGCGGCTTTGCGCGCGATGATTCACGCCAGCGTTGCGCAGTCTGCAGCGTCACTGGCGTCACAGGCGCCTGGCAGCGGCACCGATATCAGTCAGCGCCTCCCATGTGCGCTGAACGGGAGTTGGTGGGGTTCACCATGCGGAACGATGCATCGTTCGGGGCTCCTGAACCATGGACGCCGCGAAAGCGCCTGCTCAGACTAGGCGCACCGCCGCTCCCCGCAAGCCGACGATCCCCATGAGCCCGACCGCCCACGTCACGCCCAGCTTCTGCCGCAACTGCACCGCCTACTGCCCGATCCTCTGCACGGTGGCCGATGGCCGCGTCATTCGCGTGACGGGCGATCCCGAAGCGTCGGCCTACAACGGCTACACCTGCCCCAAGGGCCGCAGCCTGGCCGAGCAGCACAACGATCCGAACCGCCTGCTGCGCCCCATCGTGCGGCGGCCTGACGGCAGCCACGCGACCATGCCCGTGAACACGGCGATCGGCGAGATCGCCGAACGGCTGCAGGCCCTGGTGGCCCGGCATGGGCCGAAGTCGGTGGCCATCTACTACGGCACGGGCAACGTCACGAACCCCGCGGGCTCGGCGATGGCGCGCGCCTTCGCCAATGCGCTCGGCACCAATCTCATCTTCTCCGCACAGGCCATCGACAAACCGGGCGCCAACGTCTCCATCGCGCTGCATGGTCATTGGCACGCCGGCGCGCAGGCCTTCGAGACGGCGGACACCTGGCTCATCGTCGGCGCCAACCCGGTCATCGCCAAATCCAACGGCGCGCCGATGAACAACCCGGGCCAACGGCTGAAGGAAGCCGTCGAGCGCGGCATGAAGCTGATCGTCATCGATCCGCGGCGCACCGAAACCGCGAAGCGCGCGCACGTGCACCTGCAGTTGCGGCCCGGCGAGGACCCGGCGCTGCTGGCGGGGTTGATCCACATCATCCTGGCCGAAGACTTCGTCGACCACGACTTCCTGGCCCGGAACGCCGTCGGGCTGGACGGGTTGCGCGCGGCCGTGGCGCCCTTCACGCCCGAGGTGGTGGCCGAGCGCGCCGGCGTGCCACGCGAACAGCTGCTGGAAGCCGCACGGACCTTTGCACGTGCGAAGCGCGGCGGCGCGGTGTGCGCCACCGGCGCCAGCTTCGGCACCCACGGCAACCTCAGCTTCTACCTGGCGCTGTGCCTCAACAGCCTGTGCGGCCGCTGGGCGCGCGAAGGCGATCCGGCGCCCTACCCCAACGTGCTGCTGCCGCCGTTCCAGCCGCGTGCGCAACCGTATGCGCCCTACCCGCTGTTCGGCAATGGCCGGCTGCGCGTGCACGGCGGCCTGCGCGAAAGCGCCTGCGGCATGCCCACCGCGGCACTGGCGGACGAGATCCTGCTCGGGGGCGACGAAGGCATCAAGGCACTGATCTGCCTGGGTGGCAACCCGGTGCTGTCCTGGCCCGACCAGGCGCGCACCGAGGCCGCACTGAAGTCGCTGGACCTGCTGGTGGTGCTGGACGCGCAGCACACCGCCACCGCGCAGCTGGCGCACTACGCCTTCGGGGTGCCGCTGTCGCTGGAGACCGCTGGCTCCACCAGCCGCGTCGAGGCGCTGAAGTACATCGGTGCGGCGCGCGGGTTCACCATCCCCTGGGCCCAGTACACGCCGGCGGTGGCCCCGCCGCCGGCAGGGTCGGACCTGGTCGAGGACGCAGCCTTCTTCTTCCGCCTGGCGCAGCGCCTGTCGCTGCAGTTGACCTGGACCAACGTCAATGGCTACCGCGGCCACGTCGAGAGTCCGCCACTGGCGGTGCCGCTGGACATGGCGCGCGAGCCGAGCAACGAGGAGCTGATCGAGCTGACCTGCCGCAACGCGCGCGTGCCGCTGGACGAAGTGAAGAAGCATCCCCATGGCCACGTCTTTCACGAGGCAGCCCAGACGGTCGCGCCGCGCGATCCGGCCTGCACCGCGATGCTGCAGCTGGCCGATCCGATGATGATGGCCGAACTGGCCGAGGTGCAGTGCCGTCGCCAGGCGGTGGCAGACGGCGAACTGCTGATGGTGCCGCGCCGCATCAACCGCGTGATGAACTCCGTCGGCCACACGCTGCCGGACGCGGCCGAGCCTTACACGCCGGCGCACATGCACCCGGACGACATGGCGGCCCATGGCCTGATCGCGGGCCAGCGGGTGACCGTGCGATCGGCCCACGGCGAGATCACCGCCGCCCTGCATGCCGACGACAGCCTGCGCCGTGGCGTGGTCTCGGTCGTGCATGGCTTCGGCGGCCGGCTGGACGACGCTGGCCAGACCGCCTGCTCGGTGACGCGGCTGACGGCAATGGCCGAGGTGGACGCCGTCACCGGACTGCCTCGCCTGGGGGCGCTGCCGGTCCGCGTCACGGCGGCGGCGGCCATGTCCTGACGGGCGCCGCGCCCTCGGCGCCGCGCACTTCACGATTTGAAGCAGAGGCACATCGCGTGCTTCTTCGAGCCCACCTGAACCGGTGGGCTCTTTTTTGGGCGCCGCGCTACTCGGGCTTCATGCCCGCCCGCCGCGTGATCTGCCCCCACTTGTCGTACTCGGCGGCGATGAAGCGCGCCATCTCCGCCGGCGTGTTGCCGCCCGGCTCCACGCCCATGTCCAGCAGCCGCCGGCTCAGCTCGGGCGCGCGCAGCGTGGCCTGCAGCGCCGCGGCCAGCTTGTCCACCACCTCCTTCGGCGTGCCATTGGGCACCGCGAAGCCGGTCCAGCCCAGCACCTCGTAGCCCGGCAACAGCTCGGCCATCGCCGGCACGTCGGGCAGCACGGGCAGTCGCCTGGCGCTGGTCACGCCCAGCACGCGCACCTTCCCGCCGTCGATCATCGGCCGGGCAGTGCCGTACAGGTCGAAGTAGGCATTGACGTTGCCCGACAGCATGGCCGTGTACACCTCGGCCGAGCCACGGAACGGCACGTGCGTCATCTCAATGCCGGCGGCCTGCTTCAACAGCTCGGCAGACAGCTGCGTGGCCGTGCCCGCGCCGGAGGAGCCGTAGAACACCTTGCTCGGATGGGCCTTGGCCCAGGCGAGGAACTCGGCCAGGGTCTGCACCGGCATCTGCGGCGGCACCACCAGCATCAGCGGTCCGGCGTACAGCAGGCTCAGCGCCTGGAAGTCCTTGCGCACGTCGAAGGGCATGTCCTTCATCAGCCAGGGCTGCACCACGCTGCCCGAGGGGATCAGGCCCAGCGTGTAGCCATCCGGCCGTGTGGCCTGCAAGGCCTTCAGCGCGATGATGCCGCCGGCGCCGGTCTTGCTGTCGATCACCACCGGCTGCTTCAGCCGCTCTGCCAGGCCGGCCGCGGCCAGGCGCGCGATGACGTCGGTGATGCTGCCGCTGCTGTACGGCACGATGAGGTGGATGGGCCGGTCCGGAAAGGACTGCGCCGAGGCCAGCATGGCCGCAGCGGCGAGACCGGTGGCCACGAAGCCGCGCAAGGCGGCGAACAGACGAGAACGCATGGCACGGTGCTCCTGAATGGGGTCGGTAAATCGATCGTGTCACGCGGTGCCGTGCGCGCGGTGGTCCGAAGCGCCGGCCAGGGCACGGGCGGTCCACGATGCAAACCGGCTGTCGCTGCGCGGCCGCTCTTGTTCGGCGCTTGCAGATAAAACCTCCGCAGTCCCGCCATTCGACTGCCATGCCGCCCACCACCACCGCCACACCCGCCACCGCCCGCCCACCGCTGGAAGGCGTGCGGGTGATCGAGCTGGCCAACTGGATCTCCGCGCCATTCGCGGCCACGCTGCTGGCCGATTTCGGTGCCGACGTGATCAAGATCGAACTGCCAGACGTTGGCGACCCGATGCGCACGCTGGGCGCCCTGCCCGCCGAAGGCCGCAGCGGTTACTGGTGGAGCGCGCTGGGCCGCAACAAACGCTCGGTGGCGCTGGACGTGAGAACGCCGGAAGGCCGAGAGGTGCTCGGGCGCCTGATCACAGGCGCCGAGCTGCTGATCGAGAACTTCCGCCCCGGCACGCTGGACCGCTGGGGCATCACGGCCGAATGGCTGAAATCCTTGCGGCCCGACCTGATCATCGTGCGCATCAGCGGCTATGGACAGGACGGCCCGTGGCGTGACCTGCCCGGCTTCGACCGCAACGCGCAGGCCTTCTCCGGCCTGGTATACGTCACCGGCGAGCCGGACGTGCCGCCGCAGCAGGCCGGCCTGCCGGTGTGCGACTACACCTCGGGACTGTGGGCCGCCTTCGGCGCGGTCATGGCGCTGGTCGGCAAGCATCGCCATGGCGACGTGGCCGGCAACGAAGTGGACCTGGCGCTGTACGAATCGATGGTCCCGTTCCTCAAGGAAATGCCGCAGCGCTGGCGCCACCAGGGCCGCATCACCGAACGCAACGGCAACAAGCCCGACTACGTGGCGCCCGGCGGGGCCTACCAGACCGGGGGCGGCGAATGGATATTCATCAGCGGTACCGGAGACCGCGTGTTCTCGCGCCTGATGACGCTGGTGGGCCGGGGCGACATGGTCGATTCCCCGCGCTACCGCAGCAACCATGACCGCGTTCAGCAGCGCGGCGAGATCGACGGCGCCATCGACGCCTGGCTTGCAAAGTACTCGGCCGACGAGGCGCTGGCCGCACTGCAGCAGGCCGACGTGCCGGCCGTGAAGATCCAGAGCATCGCCGACCTGATGGCGCACCCGCAGGTCATCGCCCGCGGCAACTTCGTCGACGTGCCCGACCACGACCGCGGCGAGGTCTGCTTCGCGGCACCGCTGCCCCGGCTGGCCCGCGGAGCGCCCAGCGTGCGCTGGGCCGGACAGGACGTCGGCGAGGCCACGCGCGAGGTGCTGCAGGGCGAACTGGGCATCCCGGACCAGGCACTGGCGGACCTGGCGCGCCGCGGCATCGTCGGCGGCGCCTGAAGAGACATCGGCACGACCAATCCAAGGAGCGTTTTCCGCATGGACATGAACTTCACCGAGACCCAGACCGCACTGCGCGACAGCGTGCGCCGCTTTGCCGAGGCCGAACTGCTGCCCAAGTACCACCACTGGGACCGCAGCGGCGAATTCCTGCCGAAGTCTTTCCGCGACAAGCTGGTCGACATGGGCCTGCTTCGCCTGCGCCTGCCGGAGAAGTACGGCGGCCAGGGCTGCTCATTCGTCGACGTCGGCATCGTGTGCGAAGAGATCGGCCGCTGCGATCCGCAGGTGCGCTACCTGGTCTCCAGCGCGGTGCACATCGGCGAGATGGCGCCGGAGATGCACCCCGACCTGCAGGACGAATGGATCCCGCGCATCGCCAATGGCGAGATCATGGCGCTGGCCTTCACCGAGCCCGGCGGCGGCTCGGACGCCGGCAACATCCGCACCAAGGCAGTGAAGGACGGCGACCACTACGTCATCAACGGCGAGAAGACGAGCGTCAGCTTCACCGGCGTGTCGCAGGTCGTGTTCGTCTCGGCCCGCACCGGTGGCCCGGGCCCTTGGGGCCTGTCGTTCTTCCTGGTGCCCACCGACACGCCCGGCGTGAAGACATCCAACTTCGAACGCATGGGCCAGCGCCTGGACCGCGGCGGCAGCTTCTTCTTCGACGACGTGCGCATTCCCGCGCGCAACATGATCGGGGAGGAGAACAAGGGCTTCGTCCGGGCGATGACCCTCATCGGCTACAACCGCAACTTCGTCGCGCTGGCGTGCCTGGGCTCGGCGCAGAAGTCCATCGAGGAAACCGCCGCCTACCTGAAGACGCGCCAGGTGATGGGCAAGCCCGCGTCCAAGTGGCAGGGCCCGGCGCATGAGCTGGCGATCGCCGCTACGCATGTCGAGGCCGCTCGCATGCTGTGCTATCGGGCCCTGTCGCTGGTGGACCAGCGCGTGCGCAACGACCGCGAGTCGTCGATGGCCAAGTGGTACGGCGTGAAGGTGGCCAACGAGGCCATCGAGACCTGCATGCGCCTGCACGGCCACTACGGCTGGGCGAAGGACCTGCCGTTCGAGCAGCGGCTGCGCGACGGCCTGGGCATGGAATCGGCCGACGGCCCGCGGGAAGTCCACTTCGGCATCATCGCCCGCGACCTGTTCGGCCGCGAGTTCGCTCCGTTCTGACCATGGACACCGCACTCGACCAACCGGCACCGCACCCGATGCCGGCGGGCTGGACGCCCGAGGTGACGCCGGACGACCACTTCGTGCACCTGGTGGGCCCGCTGCTGACGCGCCGGGACGGGGATCTCACGCGTTATGGATTCGTCGCGCAGCGCAAGCACCTCAGCCGCTTCCACCGCCTGCACGGCGGCATGCTGCTGTTCCTGGCCGACAAGTCGATGAGCGTGACCGCCTGGGACCTGATCGGCCGGCCGCAGGTGTTCGCGACCATCCAGCTCGACCTCCAGTTCCTCGGCACCGTGGCCGAAGGCAGCCTGGTGGAGGCACGCTGCGAGCTGATCCGCAAGACCGGCTCGCTGGCCTTCATGTCCGGGCGGCTGATGGTGGGCGACGACATCGTCGCCAGCGCCACCGGCGTCTGGAAATTCCGCTGAACGCGGCGACGCGTCACACCAACGACAGGAACGAACGCACATGGCCGGCCCGCTGACAGGCGTGAAGGTGATTGAACTGGCCGGCATCGGCCCCGGGCCCATGGCCGCGATGATGCTGGCCGACATGGGCGCGACGGTGCTGCGGGTCGACCGCAAGACCCCCAGCGGCCTGGGCGTGCCGCGGCCGCAGCGCTTCGACCTGCTGCTGCGCGGCCGGCGCTCGGTGCCGCTGGACCTGAAGCAGCCGGAGGCCGTGGCCTTCGTGCTGGACCTGGTGGCCGGGGCCGACATCGTGATCGAAGGCTTCCGCCCCGGCGTGACGGAGCGGCTGGGACTGGGCCCGCAACCCTGCCTGGCGCGCAATCCCCGCCTGGTCTACGGCCGCATCACCGGCTGGGGCCAGGACGGGCCGCTGGCGCAGGACGTGGGCCACGACCTGAACTACATCGCGCTCACCGGCGCGCTGCACGCCATCGGCCGCGCCGGCCAGGCGCCGGCCATCCCGATCAACCTGGTCGGCGACTTCGGCGGCGGCACGCTGTACCTGGTCGTCGGCGTGCTGGCGGCGCTGCACGAAGCCCGCTCCTCGGGGCAGGGCCAGGTGGTGGACGCGGCCATGTGCGACGGCATCGCCTCGCTGATGACGCAGCAGCACGGCAGCTTCGCCGCCGGCATGACGACCAATGTACGCGGCACCAACATCACCGATTCCGGTGCGCCCTTCTACGACGTGTACGCCTGTGCCGACGGCCGCTGGCTGTCCATCGGCGCGATCGAGAGCCGCTTCTACCGCGAGGTGCTGCGCGTGCTCGACCTGCCGGTCGACGCGATGCTGGCGGCGCAGTGGGACCGCGACGCGTGGCCGGCGGCCAAACAGCGCATCGCGGCCCGGGTGGCCACGCGCCCCCTGGACGACTGGCTCGCCGCCTTCGCAGGCACCGAGTGCTGCGTGGCGCCGGTGCTGACCTTGGACGAGGCCACGCGGCACCCGCACCTGCGCGCCCGCGGCACCTACGTCGACGTGGCGGGCGTGACCCAGCCCGCGCCCGCGCCGCGCTTCAGCCGCACGCCATCGAACACGCCCGAGCCCTTCGAGCCCTGGTCGCGCGCCGATGCCGACACGATCCTCGGCCCCTGGCTCGACGGCGGGCGCATCGCCGCGGCCTTGTCGGCCGGCCTGTTCGATTGAGCGCCATGACCCTGCCCGCACCCGCTCCCCGCCGCTCGCTGCACGAGCGCCGGCTGGAGATGCATGGCTATGCGCGCGAAGACGGCCTGTTCGACATCGAAGGCCACCTGACCGACCGCAAGCCCTTCGACTTCCAGGTCACCTTCGGCCCGCTGCGCGCCGCCGGGGTCGCCATCCACGAGATGTGGGTGAGGCTGACGATCGACCGTGAACTGGTGGTGCGCGAGGTCGCGGCCTCCAGCGAGCATGCGCCCTACCGCGACTGCCAGGGTGCGCCCGCCACCCTGTCCGCCCTGGTGGGGCTGCGCATCGGGGGCGGCTGGAAGCGCGAGATCAAGGAGAGGCTGGGCGGCGCGCGCTCCTGCACGCACCTGGTGGAGATGCTGGCGCCGATGGGCACCACGGCCATCCAGGCCCTGGTGACGGAACTTCGCGAGATTGCGCTGCCGGTGCAGGCGAGCGGCAGGCCGAGGCAGATCGACACCTGCTTTGCCATGGCATCGCAACGCCGCGCGGCGGCACTGCGCTGGCCGGACCACTACACGGGGCCGCGCGATGCGACCGGACGGGCCGTGGACGCGGCCGGAAGGCCGTTCGAAGCGAACGAGCCCGGGCTGGAAGGCTCGCTGCCGCCACGTTGACCGGGTGCGCCGGCCAGCCGGCGTACTGGCTTGCCGGATGCCGGCTAGAGCGACTGGACGAGTTCAGGCACGGCCGTGAACAGATCGGCCTCGAGCCCGTAATCGGCCACGCTGAAGATCGGCGCCTCGGGGTCCTTGTTGATCGCGACGATCACCTTGGAGTCCTTCATGCCGGCCAGGTGCTGGATGGCGCCTGAGATGCCGGCCGCGATGTACAGCTGCGGCGCGACGATCTTGCCGGTCTGCCCCACCTGCCAGTCGTTCGGCGCATAGCCCGCATCGACAGCGGCCCGGCTCGCGCCCAGCGCCGCCCCCAGCTTGTCCGCCAGCGGCGTCAACACTTCATTGAACTTCTCGCTCGAGCCCATCGCGCGGCCGCCGCTGACGATGATCTTCGCGGCCGTCAGCTCGGGCCGGTCGCTCTTCGTCACCTCGCGGCCGGCGAAGGCGCTCTGGCCGCTGTCGGCGACGGCAGCGATCGACTCGATTGCTGCGCCGCCGCCGGTGGCCGCTGCCGCATCGAAGCCAGTCGTGCGCACCGTGATCACCTTGGTGGCGTCGGTGCTCTGTACCGTCGCCATCGCGTTGCCGGCGTAGATCGGGCGCTCGAACGTATCGGCGCTGACCACCTTCGTGACGTCGCTCAGCTGCGCGACGTCCAGCTTGGCCGCCACGCGCGGCGCCACGTTCTTGCCGCTGGCCGTGGCAGGGAAGAGGATGTGGCTGTAGTTCGATGCGATCGCCAGCACCTGCGCCGCGACGTTCTCCGCCAGGCCCTCGGCCAGGCTGGGGCCGTCGGCGTGCAGCACCTTCGACACGCCCGCGACCTGCGCCGCCGCCTCCGCGGCCGCGGCTGCGTTGTGGCCGGCCACCAGCACGTGCACGTCGCCACCGCAGGCTGCGGCCGCGGTCACCGTGTTCAGCGTCGCACCCTTGAGCGTGCCGTGGTCGTGTTCAGCAATGACCAGTGCAGCAGCCGCCGCCCGGCCGCCCGAAGGCGGCTGCGCGCCCCCTTGGGGGGCTGCGAACGGAGTGAGCTGGGGGGTGGCGTTCATCAGATCACCTTCGCTTCGTTCTTGAGCTTCGCCACCAAGGTGGCCACGTCCGGCACCTTCACGCCCGCGCCGCGCTTGGGCGGCTCGCCGACCTTCAGGGTCTTGATGCGCGGGGCGACGTCGACGCCGAGATCCGCCGGCTTCACCGTCTCCAGCGGTTTCTTCTTCGCCTTCATGATGTTCGGCAGCGTCACGTAGCGCGGCTCGTTCAGGCGCAGGTCGGTGGTGATCACCGCCGGCGTGTTCAGCGACAGCGTCTCCAGGCCGCCATCGACTTCACGCGTTGCGCTGACCTTGCCGTCAGCCACCTCGACCTTGCTCGCGAAGGTCGCCTGCGGCAAGTCGGCCAGCGCGGCCAGCATCTGGCCGGTCTGGTTGCAGTCGTCGTCGATCGCCTGCTTGCCCAGGATCACCAGGCCCGGCTGCTCCCGGTCGACCAGGCGTTGAAGCAGCTTGGCCACGGCCAGCGGCTGCAGTTCCAGGTCCGCCGGTGTCTCCACGAGGATCGCGCGGTCTGCACCAATGGCCATCGCGGTGCGCAGCGTCTCCTGGCACTGCGTGACGCCGCAGGACACGGCGATCACTTCGGTCACCACGCCCTTCTCCTTGAGCCTTACCGCCTCTTCGACGGCGATCTCGTCAAAGGGGTTCATGCTCATCTTGACGTTCGCGATGTCGACCCCCGTGCCGTCGGACTTGACGCGGACTTTCACGTTGTAGTCCACGACACGCTTCACTGCGACCAGCACCTTCACGCGGCAACCTCCTTGCGGCGGTTGGAGACCGCCCCCGCGGCGCGCGGGCTCGATACCGCACCGGGCCGCGCCTGCGGGGCGTGGGCGCCGCGCTCGGCGGCCAGTGGACTCGCCGCCAGCGGCGCGGCATGGATCTTCGGCGCGGCATTGCGCACCTGTTGCAAGCAGTTCCAGAGCAGGGCCATACAACGGCATTCGGTGAGTAGCGGATGCTGCCAAGCATAGGCAGCGGCCACGGCTTGCGGCGCCGGCGCCGTGGCAGCGGTCCACATCACGGACTGGCGGCCACCGCGTCGCCCAGCGGGCGCACGTTGCGCACCAGCAGCGCGCAGCAGCCGAAGGCCAGCGCGGCGTGGCCGGCGATCAGCCACAGCGCGGCGTCGAAGCCGCCGCGCGTGGCCACCAGGTAGCCGATCGCCAGCGCGGTGACGATGCCCGACGCGTTCGACAAGGTGTTGAAGAGCGCCCCGGCCAGCCCCACCGTGCGCGGCGGGAAGATGTCCGCGATCAGCGACCAGCCGAGCGTGGCGAAGCCCTTGCCGAACAGGGCGACCGACAGCAGCACCACCGCGGCGGCATCGTCGTGCACCAGGGTGCAGCCGATGAAGCCGGCGGCGATGAGCACCGTGCCGATGTACACCGGCCGCGTGCGCGCCTGCGACAGCGATCCACTCCGCCGCAGCAGCCGGTCCGAGTAGAAGCCGGTCGCCACGCCGCCCGCCAGGCCGCACACGCCGGGCAGCATCGTCCACAGCCCCGCCTCGGTGAGCGTCATGCCGCGCCCTTGCACCAGGTAGACCGGAAACCAGGAGATGAAGAACCAGGTGGTCGCCGCAATGCCGTACTGCGACACCAGGATGCCGATGACGAGTGGGCTGCGAAGCATGCGGCGCAGCTCGCGCAGCGTCTCGCACCCGGTCAGCCGCGCGCTCGTGCCCATGCTCACGATGGCGCCGCCGGCAGCGATGTGCGCCAGTTCCCCAGGCATCACGCGCGGGTGCCGCGACGGCAGGTGAAAGCCGCGCGCCCAGGCCGCGGCCACCGCCAGCACCGCGACCGACATAACGAAGAACATGGCCGGCCAGCCGAAGCGCTGGGCCACCCAGCCGAGCAGCGGCGCGAACAGGGCCATGGACAGGTAGGTGGAGCTGGCGAACAGCGCGCCCGCCTTGCCGCGCTCGCTGGCCGGGAACCAGGCCGAGATGGCCTGACCCGCCGCCGGCCCCACCGGGGCGTGCAAGGCGCCCTGCGCGATGCGCAGCACGACCAGCAGCACGAAGCCGTGCGCCAGCCAGGCGCTGAAACCCGTCAGCACGCTGCAGGCCGCGCTGGCCGCCAGTGCGCCCAGCAAGGCCAGGCGCGCACCCAGCCGATCGATCAGCCAGCCCGCAGGCAGCTGGGCGGCGACATAGGTCCAGGTGTAGGCCGAGAACAGCCAGCCCAGCGCCACGCTGTCGAGGCCGAACTGCCGGGCCAGTTCAGGGGCCGCGATGGACACGGCGACGCGGTCACCCATCGACAGCCCCAGCGCCGCCATGGCGAGCAGCAGCACCAGCACACGGTGGCGGCCCGCGAACATGACCCGCGCCTGCCCTGGCGGCTCTTCTTCAGGAGGGCGCCTTGACGTTGTTGTCGCGGATGATCCGCGTCCACGTCGCTGTCTGCTCGTTGAAGAACTTGCCGAAGGCGTCCGGCGTCATCGACTCCACCAGGTAGTTCATCTGCTCCAGTCGCTGGCGCACCTCGTCTTCCTTGAGCACCGCATTCAGCTCGGCATTCAAGCGGTCGATGATGGGCCGCGGCGTGCCCGCCGGCGCCATCATCCCGAACCACGTGGCGCCGCTGATCGGGTAGCCCAGCTCGCGCAGCGTCGGGTACTGCTTCAGCACCTCCATGCGAACCGTGCCGGTGGTCGCCAGCGCGCGCAGCTTGCCGGCCTGCAGGTGCGGCAGGCTGTTGGAGGGCGGGTCGAAGTAGACGTCGGTCTGCCCCGCCAGCAGGCTGTTCAAGGCCGGAGCCGATCCGCCGTAGGGAATCTCGTTCAGCTTGATCTTCGCCTCGCCGGCGAACCAGGCGCCGAACAGGTGGATCAGCGTGCCCACGCCGGCGTGCGCCAGGCGCACGTCGCCCGGGTGCGCCTTGGCGTAGGCCACCAGCTCGGCCACGGTCTTGTAGGGCGCATCGGCCCGGGTCAGCAGCACGTAGGGCTGGCTGCAGATGAAGCCGACCGGCGCGAGGTCGCGCCCCGGATCGAACTGCAGGCTCGGCTGCATGGCATTCATCAGGTTGTAGCCGATGGACGCGAAGGCGATGGTGTAGCCGTCCGGCGGTGCCTTGGCGACGAAGGCCGCGCCCGTCGCACCGCCGGCGCCGGGCCGGTTCTCGACCAGGAACTGCTGGCCCATGCGGGCGGACAGGCGCGTGGCGATGATGCGCGTCACCACGTCGCCGGCACCACCCGCGGCATAGGGCATCACCAGCCGCACCGGGCGGGCGGGATAGGTCTCCTGGCCGCTCACCTGAAGCGGTAGCGGCGCCACCAGCGCCGCTGCCGTTCCGGCCAGCCACTGGCGGCGGTTGAGGGATTCACGTGCTCGCTGGCTCTCGGTCATGTCGCTGCCCACTGTCATTCAAGGGAAGGGTCAGCTTAGGCAGCCCGCGGCCTCACGTCAGGCCATCGGGGCCTGGCCGGTCCACGATGCGGAACCTTCGGCGCTACGCAGGCGCTGCGCAGTCGTACAGGTCAGGGTGAACCCGTGCTGCCAGCTCCGCGTAGCCCAGGGCGTCGCGCTGAAGCAGGGGCACGAGGTCGTGGCAGCGTGCCTCGGGGAGCTGCACGTCCGGGCCCGCGACGGTGATCGAGGCGAACGGCTCGCCGTGCCGGTTGAGGACCGGCACGGCCACGGCGTTCACACCCGGCGCGATGTCGCCGAAGTTCGTGCCGTAGCCAAGGCTCCGCGAGCGTTCCCACATCCTCTTCGCGTCCGCCAGGTCCGACCGTCCGCGCAGCGTCAGCTGCAGCGTGTTCGCGTCGACGATGCGCTGCTGCTCCTCGTCCGGCAGGCCCACCAGGATCGCCGCGCCGCCCGCGGTGGTGACCAGCGGCCGGCGGGCGCCGACCTCGTTCAGCTCCGCCTTCAGGCGCGACGACGCGACGCGGCCCGCCACGACGAAATGGTCGCCACTGCGCAAGGACAGCACACCCACCAGCGCGTGCCGGCGCGCCACCTCGGTGAGGAACTCCTGCGTCTGCTGCGCGAAAGCGGTGAAGCCCGGGATCGAGATCGCCAGCTCGCCGACCAGGGCACCGAGGAAATAGCGTTCGCCACCCTGCCGCTTGTGCACCAGCCGCTCGCGCTCAAGGCGCGCCAGGATGCGGTGGGTCGTTGCCTTCTTCAGCTTGCATGCCGTCGCCAGCTCGGTCAGGCCCCAGCCGAAACGCTCGCGCGTGGCGAGCACGCGCAGCACCGTCACGGCGCGTTCGATGCTCTGGGTGCCACCGCTGGCGGCTTCGCTGGACCGGGTCTGCACGGTCCACATTCTGGACCTGTCCGGCGGCCATGGCGGCACGGCCGGAGGGCCGCGGCCTATGCTTTCCCGCACCCCACAAGGAGACGACGTGCATCAGACTTCGGCCACCCCGGCAGCGGACACCGTGCCCCGCCCAGCAGCGGAAACGGTGCCGCGCGCCTCGATGGTCGAGGCCTACAACCTGGCCGATCTGCGGCGCCTTGCGAAGCGCGTGCTGCCGAAGGGCCTGTTCGAATTCGTCGACCGCGGGACCGAGAACGAACTGGCCCTGCGCACGATGCGCGAGGCCATCGAACGCGTGATGCTGCGGCCGCGCGTGCTGGTGGACGTCTCGCAACGCAGCCAGGCCACCACCTTCTTCGGCCGCCCCAGCAGCAGCCCGATGGTCGTCGCACCGACCGGTGCCGCCGGCCTGCTGTGGCTCGACGGTGAAATCGAGATCGCGCGCGCCGCGGCCCGCGTCGGCATTCCGTTCGCCCTGTCCACGGCGTCCATCGTCTCGATGGAGCGGGTGGCCGACGGCGTGGAACGCGTGGCCGACTTTGCCGCCGGCGGCCGCCTGTGGTTCCAGCTGTACATGTGGCCCGACCGGCGCCTGTCGATGGAGCTGGTGGAGCGCGCACGCAGGTCGGGCTACGAGGCGCTGATCGTCACGGTGGACACGCCTGTGTCGCCCAACCGCGAGTACAACAAGCACAACGGCTTCAGCCTGCCGATGCGCATCACGCGCCGCAATGCGTGGGACGTGGCGCTGCACCCGCGCTGGTTCCTGAACGTCTTCGCGCGCTACATGCTGCGCAGCGGCATTCCCACGCTGGAGAACTACCCCGACAGCCTGCGCACCCGGCTGAACCAGGCGCAAAGCCCGTTGAAATGCGATTCGCTGACCTGGGACGACCTGCGCGACATCCGCCAGCGCTGGACCGGGCCGCTGATCGTCAAGGGCATCCTCCGCAGCGAGGACGCGCTGAAGGCGCGGGACTGCGGCGTCGACGCGGTCATCGTGTCCAACCACGGCGGCCGCAACCTGGATGCGTCGGTGCCGCCCTTCACCGTGCTGCCGCAGATCGTCGATGCCGTGGCGTCCAAAGTGGACGTGTTCGTCGACGGCGGCTTCAACCGCGGCGGCGACATCGTCAAGGCCCTGGCCATCGGCGCCAAGGGCGCCTTCGTCGGCCGCGCGCCGCTGTGGGGCGTGGCGGTGGACGGCGAGCCCGGTGCGCGCCTGGCACTGACCATCCTGCGCGACGAGATCGACCGCGTGATGGCCTTCAGCGGCAGCCCGGACCTCGCCTCGCTCGACCGCGATCTGCTGCATTTCGGCTCCTAACCTGCTTTCAACGCGTCCATCGCCCAGGACCTGACAGGACTCCAGATGATCACCACCCTCCCCCCCGGCCTGCGCGACGAGATCGAGCAGCTGCACGACGACTATGCCGAGACCGTCGACCGGCAGGACATCGAAGCCTGGCCGCAGTACTTCACCGAAGACTGCCTCTACCTCGTCACCTCGCGCGAGAACCACGACGCCGGCCTGCCGCACGGCACCATCTACTGCGAAGGGCTGGCCATGGTGTGCGACCGCGCCGCCGCCACGCGCGACTGCACGGTGTTCGAACCGCGCTACCTGCGCCACTTCATCGGCCGCGTGAAGGTCGATGCGGTGGACGGCGACACCGTGCGCGCCCGCACACCGGTGCTGGTGGTGGAGTCCGTGTCCGACCAGGCGCCGCACCTGCTGATCGTCGGGGCTTACCACGACGTGCTGCGCCGCACGGCCGACGGCCTGCGCATCAAGGAGCGGCGGGTGGTCTACGACAACTTCCGCATCGTCAACTCGCTGGTCTTTCCGGTGTGAGCCGGGCCTGAGGAACAACACCATGAACACCGCCACCGCCGAACACGCCGAAGCCGGCCACGCCTGCCCGGGCACCCACGCACCTGAGGCCGCGCCCATCACCATCCAGCGCCGCTGGCCGGAAGAAGGCCACACGCGCGTGCCGCTGTGGATCTACACGGACCCCGCCATCTTTCGCAAGGAGCTGTCCGTCTTCTTCGGCGGCGACACCTGGAACTACGTCGGCCTGGAGTGCGAAGTGCCCGAGGTGGGCAGCTTCAAGCGCGCCTGGATCGGCGACAAGCAGGTGGTGGTGGTGCGTGATGCGGACGGCATCAACGTCGTCGAGAACCGCTGCGCCCACCGCGGCGGCGCCATCTGCTGGAAGAACAAGGGAGAGGTCAAGGACCTGACCTGCCCCTACCACCAGTGGAGCTATAACCTGAAGGGCGACCTGATCGGCGTGCCGCTGAAGCGCGGCGTGCACGGTGAAGGTGGCATGCCGCGCGATTTCGACAACAAGCAGCACGGGCTGCGCAAGCTGCGCGTCGCCCGATTCAACGGCTCCATCTGGGCTAGCTTCAGCGACACGGTGCCCGACTTCGAGACCTACTGCGGCCCCGAGCTGACGCAGCGCCTGCGCCGCATGATGCCGGGCCGCCCACTTCGCGTGCTGGGCTATTCGCGCCAGCTGATCCCCTGCAACTGGAAGCTGTACTTCGAAAACACGCGCGACCCGTACCACGGCACGCTGCTGCACACCTTCTTCATCACCTTCGGCCTGTACCGCGCCGATTCGCGCCACCACACCGCGCCGGTGGCCGAGGGCCGCCACATGGCGACCTACGCGGTGCCGGGCGAACGCAAGGAAGGCCTGGACGTGAAGCAGGAGCTGACGCGCTTCCGCGGCGACCTGCAGCTGCAGGACATGGAGATGGTGCGCTTCGTCGACGAGTACGGCGACGGCCAGATGTCGGCGCTGCAGATCTTCCCCGGCGCCTTCGCGCAGCAGCACGCCAACATCCTGGCCATGCGCAGCATCGTGCCGAAGTCGCCCCACGAGGTGGAGCTCGACTGGACCTACTTCGGCTACGCCGACGACGACGCCGACATGCAGCGCATCCGCCTGAAGCAGGCCAACCTGCTGGGGCCGTCCGGCTTCGTCTCGATGGACGACAGCGAGCTGCTCAAGCAGATGCACAACCAGATGGTGGGCTACCCGGAGGCCGAGAGCTTCATCGAGATGGGTGGCCGCGGCGTGGAGCCGCAGGTGACCATGGCGACCGAGGTCGGCATCCGCGCCTTCTACGCGTTCTACCGGCGCGAGATGGGCCTGTGACGGTGCCGCGGCGATGAGCAGCTTCGTGATCGTCGGCAGCGGCAACGCCGGCCTGGGCGCTGCGCTGGAGTTGCGGCGCCAGGGCTTCAGCGGCCGCGTGCTGCTGCTGGGGGCCGAACCGCACCTGCCCTATGAACGGCCGCCGCTGTCCAAGGCCCACCTGGCGGCCGATGGACTGCCCATGCCGCTGCTGCAGTCGGCCGACCTGCTGGCGGCGCAGCGCATCGAGCTGCGCACCGGCTGCAGGGTAGAGGCACTGGACACCACCGCCGCACGCGTGCACTTCGCTGATGGCGGCAGCGAGCCCTACGACCAGCTGCTGCTGGCCACCGGCGGCCGGGCGCGCACGCTGGACCCACTGGCCGGTGGCCAGCATGCGCTGACCTTGCGCAGCTATGACGACGCGCTCGCACTGCGCGCCCGGCTGGCTGCGCCGCCCGGCCACCTGGTGGTGGTGGGCGCCGGCGTCATCGGCCTCGAGGTGGCCGCCACTGCGCGCGGCCTGGGCTGGCGGGTGACCGTTCTGGAAGGCGCGGACCGCCCGATGGCCCGGATGCTGACGCCCGAACTGAGCGGCTTCATGGCCAGCTTGCACGCAGCCGCGGGCGTCGAGCTGCGCTTCGGCGTGGCACTGCAGGCGCTGGAGCCCACCGCCGACGGCCGCCTCGGCGTGCAAAGCGCCGGCGGAGCGCTGGACGCCGACCTCGTCGTCGCGGGCATCGGCATGCAGCCGGACACGGCACTGGCCGCCGCCGCCGGCCTGGCCACGGACGGCGGCATCGTCGTCGACGAATTCGGCCGCGCCAGCGCACCGGCCGTGCACGCGGCGGGCGACGCGGCGTCGTTGTGGCACCCGCGCTTCAACCGCCGCCTGCGCCTGGAAAGCTGGCAGCACGCGGCCCGCCATGGCGCGGCCACGGCACGCACCATGCTGGGCCGCAGCGAGGCCTACGACGAGGTGCCCTGGTCGTGGACCGACCAGTACGACCTGAACCTGCAGGTGCTGGGCCTGCCTGCCGAAGCCGACCGCAGCCTGTTGCGCGGCTCACCCGCCGATCGCAAGTTCGTCGCACTGCACCTGAAGAAGCGCCGCCTGGTCGGCGCCACGCTGGTCAACCTGGGCCGCGAGATGCGGCCGTGCAAGGCGCTGATCGAATGCGGTGTCGAACTCGACCTGGTGCGCCTGGCCGACCCCGCGGTGTCGCTGCGCGAGTACGCGGCGCACATGGCCGCCACCGCGTGATCAGCGCCGGATCACCGCTTGATCGCCACGTGATCAGCGTGATGGCCGCCTGACATCGAAGACCGAGGAGACTTTCCCATGCCCTGGACCAAGGCCTGTCCGGCCGACATCCCACCCGGCGAGTGCAAGGGCGTGGTCGTGAACGGCGCAAACCTTGCCGTGTTCAACGTCGGCGGCAGCTTCCACGCCACGTCCAACATCTGCACGCACCAGTTCGCGCTGCTGTCCGAGGGCTACGTCGATGGCGACGTCATCGAATGTCCGCTGCACCAGGGGCGATTCAGCATCCTGACCGGGGAGGCAGAAGGCGAGCCGGTGAGCAAACCGATCCGCGTCTTCCCGATTCGCGTCGAGGGCGGGGACGTGTTCGTGGACGTCGAAGGCCAAGGCGGCTAGACCAGGGCGGCTCAGAACGACCGGCGCGCCGACGCGTGCCCTTGGAATCTGCTTCAGCAGGCGACCCATGCCGCCTGTAGGCAGCCCTGGCGAGCTAGCGATCAATGTCCCCGTCAGCCGAGATCGCCGGCCCGGTGTAGTACGCCGGCCACTTGCGCCGCACGACATCCCGGTTCCGCGCGTACGCATAACAGCTGTCGATCTTCACCGGCACGCCTTGGGCGTTCAGGATGTCCGGCCGTGAAGACCGCAGCATCGTCAGCGTCTGGTAGGCCACGGTCGCGATGGGCACGAGAATCTCCTTCAGATGGCTGCAGCACGCCGCGCCGGACAGGTGCTTGCGCACCTCCGCGCCCCAGCCCGAGGCCAGGCGCAAGCCCACCAGCACCTGCAGGGTGGCCGGTGCCTCGAAGCAGCTGTCATAGGGCGCCGACCCGGTGAAGGCGCGCACCGCACGCACGGTCATCGATTCATCGAACACCAGCACCACGCCCATGTCGTGGATCGCATCGCCGGCCGGCACGCACTTGAAACCGTTCGGCGAGGTGAAGTCGTGCGGCTTCCGGTCGGTCACGCGCCCTTCCACCTCGTAGAGGCCATCGGAACGGCGGTAGCCCCGCATGTCGATGCGGCGGAAGTGCATCTCTTCGCGCGTGACATCGCTCGGGTTTGCGTCGGTGGCGGTCGGCGTCATGGCGGAAGGTTCGGAAGCTGTGGACCGCATTCACTATAGGCACCGGCGCCGGCGCGTCGCGGCGCAGCCGGCCACGCGGTCCACGATGCGGACAGCCCTCGCCCTTCCTGCTGCCGCCCTGCCCATTGCAAACGCCCACATGGTGGAACGACTCGGGGCGGACCCGCACTCGGCGCGGGCGACTGCCTCGTATGTTGGTCGGCAACCGTCACGGGAGTTGCCATGCCCTGCACCATCACGCTCGCCACGCCTGCCCTGCTGGACCGGCGGACCTTCGGCTTGTGCCTCGTCGCCTCGGCCGCGGGAGCCGCCCGCGCGCAGGAGGCACCGTTTCCATCGCGCGCACTGCGCATCGTGGTCCCCTACGCCAGCGGCGCCGGCGATTCGGTGACGCGCGTGGTGGCGCAGAAGCTGTCGGAGCGCCTGGGCCAGCAGGTGCTGGTGGAGAACCGCCCCAGAGCCGGCGGCGCCACCGGCGCGGCGCAGGCCGCCAAGGCGGCACCTGACGGCTACACGCTGGCCTTCACCGCCGTCAGCCACAGCGTGATGACGGCCATGCAGCCCACGCTGGCCTTCGATCCGCTGGCCGACCTGGTGCCCATCGGCTTCATGGTGACGCAACCTTACGTGCTGGCCGTGCGCGCCAGCGCGCCCTACCGGTCCATGAAAGACCTGGTGGACGACGCGAAGGCGCGGCCCGGCCAGGTGCGGCTGGCCCATCCCGGCGTCGGCACGCTGGTGCACCTGGTGGCGCAGTGGTTCGCCGGCGAGGCCGGCATCGAGTTCAACCAGATTCCCTATGGCAGCTCGGGTCCGGCACTGCAGAGCGTGCTGGCGGAACAGACCGACGTGCTGGTGGACCCGCCGTCCAACACGCTGCCGCAGCTGGCGACGGGCCGCCTGCGCGTGCTGGCCTGCACTGGCACGCAGCGGCTGCCGGCCTTGCCGGACGTGCAGACGCTGAAGGAACTGGGCATCCCTGTCGCAGGTGCCACGTGGTTCGGCTTGTCCGCCCCCGCGAAGACGCCGCCGGCACTCGTCGAACGCCTCAACCGCGAACTGAACGCCGCCTTGCTGGACCCGGCGGTGAAGCAGCGGCTGGAGGCGATGCACTACTCGGTCGAGCCCGGCACGCCAGTCGCCTACGGACGCTTCTTCGCCGAGCAGGCGGCGCTGTGGGCCAGGGTGGTGAAGGACAACCGCCTGGCCGGCCGGAACCCCTGATGCGCCTTACCGGCGCAGCGCTTCACCCCTTCTGAAGGAGACCTCATGCACGACCCCACGATCACCACGCGCGGCTTCCTCCGCGTGCTCGCCGCCGGCGCCGCCGGCATCCTGCTGACCACCACCGCTCGTGCGGACGATTACCCCAGCCGGACGATCCGGCTCATCGTGGGCTTCCCGCCGGGCCAGGGCAGCGACTCGATCGCGCGCGCCGTGGCGCAGCGCATGCAGGCGGCCATGGGCCAGACCTGGATCGTGGAGAACCGCGCCGGCGCGTCGGGCTCGCTGGCGCAGCAGGCCGCGGCGCTGGCCGCCCCGGACGGCTACACCCTGCTGCTGACCTCGGCAGGCCCGATGGCGGTCAACCAGGGCGTGTACGAGAAGCTGCCCTACGACCCGGTCAAGGACTACGCGATGGTGGGCGGTATCTCCACCTTCCCGATGGTGCTGGTCGCGCACCCGTCGTTCCCGGCGCGCAGCGTCAACGAGCTGGTGGCGATGGCCAAGGCCAGGCCGGGCGAGATCAACTACGCCTCCAGCGGCGCGGGGCTCACGGCGCACATGTCGATGGAGCTGCTGTCGCTGGCCGCGGGCATCAAGCTGACGCACGTGCCGTACAAGGGCACCGCGCTGGCCTTCAACGACGTGCTGAGCGGCCGCGTCAGCGTGATGTTCGAGACGCCGATCGCCGTGCTGCCGATGATCCGCGACGGCCGGCTGCGCGCCCTGGCGGTGGGCGGCCGCAACCGCCTGCCGTCTCTGCCGGACGTGCCCACCGTGGCCGAGGCCGGCTACCCCGGCTTCCTGGCCTCGTCGTGGACGGCGATCGTCGCCCCGGCGAAGACGCCGGCACCGGTGCTGGCCAAGTTGAGCGAGGCGCTGGCCAAGGTGGTCGCGGCGCCCGACATGCGCACCTACCTGGCGGGGCTGGAGTCCGAAGCGATGCCGATGTCGCCGGCGCAGATGGACGCCTTCCTGCGCCAGGAGATCGACAAGTGGAGCAGCACCGCCAAGCGCGCGGGCGTGCGGCTGGAGTAAGCGCCAAAGCAAGCGGCCTGGCGGGCGGTCCCAAAAGGGCCACCCAACCAGGCCGCAGGCACGGGCACAGCGCCCGCGCCGAGGCGTTCAATCGCTCACTTCGGCGCCGGCCAGAAGTTCGGCGGACGCTTCTCGAAGAAGGCCTTCTGCGCCTCGTGCGCCTCGTCGCTCTCGACGAAGTTGGGGTGGATCAGCTGCGCCACGCGCCGCACGTCGCCGGCCATCTCGTCCACTTCCTGGTCGAACACCGCCTTCAGGATGCGGATGCAGGTGGGGCTGCCGTCGAGCACGTAGCTGCACCACTTCAGCACCTCCTGCTCGTGCTGCTCCAGCGGCACCACGGCGTTCACCAGGCCCCAGTCCAGGGCCGTCCGGGCATCGATGCGGCGGCGCGTCAGCCACATTTCGCGCGCGCGCTTGGCGCCGATCACGCGGATCAGGAAACGCGCCATGTAACCGTCCGCCGGGCTGCCGTGCCGCGAACCGATCTGGCCGAAGATAGCGTTGTCGGCCGCGATCGTCAGGTCGCAGGTGTAGGCCAGGTGGTTGCCGCCGCCGATGGCGTAGCCGCGCACCGCGGCGATGACCGGCTTCAGCGAGAAGCGCACCGTGTGGTTGGGCGGCGGGTCGAAGAACCAGTCCGCGGTGGTGCGCTCGCCTTCCCAGGCCACGTCGCCGCCGGTGGAGAACGCGCGGTCGCCGGCGCCCTGCAGCACCACCACGCCCACGCTGGGGTCGCGGTTGGCCACCTCCACCGCGACCATGATGTCCTTCATCGTCTTGTTGGTGAAGGCGTTGAGCTTGTGCGGCCGGTTGATGGTGATGCGCGCCACCGAGCCGCCCAGGTCGCGGGTGCAGCGCTCGTACAGCACGTCGCCCAGGTTGGGCAGGCCCGCCGGGGTTTCCCACGGGGTGAAGTTCGGTTCGGGTTGGGGCGTCTTGGCCATGGCAGGAATCTTTCTCTCAGGTGGTGATGAAGCCGCCGTTGACGGGGAGGGTCTGGCCGGTGATGAACTCGGCCTCCTCGCTGGCGAGGAAGGTGACGGCGGCCGCGAGGTCGCGCGGGTGGCCGACGCGCCCGACGGGGTAGGCCTTGATGATCTTGGCCATCATCTCGGGCGGGCGGTCGCGCTGCTGCTGCATGCTGCCGGCGCCGATGTCGTCGGCGGATTCGGGGATCGTCATCGCCGGGGACACGGCATTCACGGTGATGCCGTGGCGGCCCACCTCGTGCGACAGCGAGCGCGTCATGCCCAGGATGCCGCCCTTGGCCGCCGAGTACGCCACCTGCGTGCGCTGGCCGGCGCGCCCGGCCTCGGACGCGACGCTGACGATGCGGCCCCAGCGCCGCTCGATCATGCCGGGCAGCAGCAGGCGCACCAGCAGCAATGGCGCGACGAGGTTGAGCCGCAGCTCGAAGTCCATCTCGGCCAGGTCCTTCGTCGCGAAATACTCGCTGCGCACCCAGCCCGCGTTGTTGACGAGGATGGACACCTGTTCCTCCCTTGCCAGCCGCTCGGCCAGGGACTGCACCTGCGCCAGGTCGGACAGGTCGCCGCCCAGCACCTTGATGCGGCCGGGCCGCAGCTGGGCCGTGGCATGGGCCTGCGCCTCGTCCTTGTCGACGATGATCACCTGGGCGCCGGCGTCCGCCAGCTTCAGCGTGATGCCGCGGCCGATGTTGGAGGCGCCGCCGGTGACCACCGCGGTGCGCTGTATCAGGTTGATGTGCATGGCCGCTCCTTTCAGGCGCTGGGGGTTGCCGGCTGCGCGGCTTGGCCCGTCTTGCCGTGCGCGGCGAAGTTGGCCACGCCCGAGTCCATCGCGCTCGATTCCTGCCGGTAGCGGTGCTGGGCCCAGCGCTCCAGCCACAGGCCCTCTCGCAGCGGCAGCTCCATGCCGCGCCGCGCCATCATCTTCATCGAGGCCAGCGCGCGGCCGTCGGTGCGCGCGATCTCCTGCGCCAGCGCCAGCGTGGTGTCGCCCAGCTCGGCGCCGATCACCGCCATGGACACCAGGCCGATGCGTTCGGCCTCGCGGCCCTTGATGCGGCGGCCGGTCAGCAGGTAGAAGAGCCCGCGCGCGAGGCCGATCTTGCGTGGCAGCCGCTGCGAGCCGCCGCCACCGGGCAGCAGGTTGCGGCGGATGTGCTCGTCGCCCAGCTCGGCGGCCTCGTCGGCCACCAGGATGTCGCAGGACATCGCCAGCTCCAGCCCGCCGGCCAGCGCAAAGCCGTGGATGGAGCCGATCACCACCTGGTCCGCGGCCTCCAGCGTCTCGCACATCTCCTGCAGCCGGTCCTGGAAACGCAGGTGAGCGCCATGGTCGGACAGCACGCCGCTGGCCAGCCACTTGAGGTCTGCGCCGGCCGAGAAACAGCGGCCGGCGCCGCGGATCACGATGACGCGGATGTCCTTGCCCGGGGCCGAACATTCCTTCACCGTGGCGATGAACTGCTCGAGCGTCGGGCCGTCGAGCGCGTTCATGCGCTCGGGGCGGTTGAGGGTGACCTGGCGGATGCCGGGCTGTGAATCGTCGATGAGGAGGGAAGACATGGATGCCTGCGAAAGTTGCGATGCCGTGGAGAAGACTCTAGGGGCGCTAACGCCAACGTGGGGCGTGCGCGCCGCAGGGGCGTCCACGATGTGGACTGCCCCGATCCGGCCGGCATGGCGACCCGCCGATCGAGCACCAGCACGCAAGCGCTTCCCGCGCTGGCCAGCCGCCACATCGGCGACCATCGGCGTGTGCAGCGCCTGACCTGGGCTGGCCCGGCGGCGCGCCGCGGCCGGCAGCGCGGCGCGCTGGCCGGGATGGCGCGCCCTCGCCCGCGGTCCGCAATGTGGACCGGCGGCTTCAGAGGCCTGTGCCGCGAAGGGACCCGCCAGCGCACGATGGCACCCAGTCCCACCCACAGAGGAATCGGACATGATGAAGGAGACAGCCCGTCCGACGGGCACGCAATCCATCGAGCGCGCCATCCACCTGATGAAGCTGCTGGCCACGCGCGGCAAGTTCGGATGGGGGCTGACCGACCTGGCGCGCCGCTCGGGGCTGGACAAGGCTACCGTGCACCGCATCCTGGGCTGCCTGGAAGCCGAGCGGCTGGTCGAGCGCGACGTCAAGGAACACCGCTACTTTCCCGGTCCGATGATGCTGGACCTGGGGCTGTCGGTCAGCGGCTACCAGCCGCTGCTGGACGAGGCGCGCAGCACGCTGCAGCGGCTGTCGCAACGCACGGGGGGAGTCGCGTTCTTCTACCTGCGCAGCGGCATCGACTTCGTCGTCGCCGGCCGGGCCGAACGATCGGCCCACCCAGGGATGTTGAACGAGGTGGGCTTCCGGCGCCCGCTCATCATGTCGGCGGGCGGCGTGGCCATGCTGCTTGCCATGCCGGCGGAACAGCGCGACTTCGCGGTGGAACGCAATTTGCGGGAATTGGGCGACATGGGCATCACGCGGCTGGAACGCTTTGAACGCATGCTGGCGCGGTCACTGCAATTGGGGTATTCGGCCAATCTGGAAGACGTGGTGGGCGGGATTCATTCCTTCAGCGTCAGCGTGCTGGACCGGGCCGGGGAGCCGATGGGCGCCATTGCGCTGGCGGGGGAACCGGGGCGGTTTCCGGCGGAGGCGGGGCAGAAGTTCTGCGACCTGCTGGCGATCGAGGCGGTGGAACTGGGGGCGCGGGCGCCGTGCATGTCGACTGGGCGGGCGCGGGGGGCGCTGGCGGAGGCTGTGGCGATGGTGACCGCCTGATTCGTCGGCTTGTCGCCGCTGACTGACGCGGGGCCGGACAACGGCTGGTCTTGTTCGGTCTTTGGCCTTCGGGCACGGCCGGTGAATGTGCGATGCACTGCGCCGGGAATTCGCCCCGGCAGGCGAGTCACTTCTTTCTGTTGGCCCAGAAAGAAGTAACCAAGAAAGAGGGCCTAACGTCCATCCGTGCCTCCGCACGCAGACTCTTTCGACACGGTGTGTTCATCACTCCGGCGTTCTCAATACCCCGAACCGTCGGTCACCAGATTGGCACATAAACCGCCCTGGCATGCGAAAGCGTGCGCAGGCCGACACGCTCGCCCACCAACACCGCGCACCCGCACTTGCGTCCGCGCTCAACACGAGCGCAAACGCCGCTGCCGCTGCCGCTGCCGCTGCCGCTGCCGCTGCCGCTGGCGCTGCCGCTGACGCGACCACGACCACGACCACGACCACGACCAGCGGGGCACGCCAATACGCGAAGATTCCTGCCCGCCTTCGTATGCCAGAGGGTGTTCAATGCCAATCTGGTGACCGACGGTTCGGGATATTGAGAATGCCAGGGTATGGATCCACAACTGTGGCGGATGCACTGAGCGTGCGGATGCACGGATGGACGTTAGGCCCTCTTTCTTGGTTACTTCTTTCTGGGCCAACAGAAAGAAGTGACTCGCCTGCCGGGGCGAATACCCGGCGCAGTGCATCGCACATTCACCGGCCATGCCCGAAGGCCACAAACCAGCTGCGCGGCAGTCCAGCGAACCAATTCCTAGCGCTCGTTGACAGCAGCCAACGAATCCAGCAAACCAGTCACCGGCCGCGCCGAATCCAGCCCGGCCAGCGCCGCCCAGGCCACATCCCGCGCCGCCGCATCCATCGCCACCGACGCGCAGTCATCAAACTTTCCCCGCAGCCGCTCCGGACTGAACCACCGCGCCGGCTTGCCTTGCGCCAGCGGCACGAACTCGCTCAGCGTCTCGCCGTCCTCCGTCTCCACCACCACCTCGGTCGCGAACTCCCCATCGTCGCGCCAGCGCGGATCCACCACCATCTCGATCCGAGGAATCAGCGCCCGCACCGCCGCATCGTTCACCATCCCGTCGCTGAAGGTCGCCAGCGTCACCGGCCCATGCAGCAGCGCCGCCGCCAGGCAGAAGTGCAGGCTGAACTTGCCCTCCAGCGGCGAAGCCGGCATCACGTGGATCAGCGGCGCGAAGGCCATCTCGCAGACGCCCGCCCGCACGCTGCTGATGAGGCGCCCGGCCAGCCGCGCATGCAGGCGTTCCGCGGCTTCGATGCCGGGATGCGTGGCACCGCAGGCGGCATAGGGCTTCAGCGCCAGGCCGTGCTCGGTCAGGATCTCGAGGTCGGACCCCATCGCCGCCAGCGGTGCCGGGTCGATGGACAGGCCGTCGTTGAAGACGCCGAGGTAGCCGTAGCGGTGCTCGATGGCCTCGGCGCTGGCGCTGAAACCGGCCTCGGCCAGCAGCGCGGCCAGCACGCCGTTGCGCGCCGCCTGGCCCGCATGCAGCGGCTTGGTCATGCTGCCGAAGCTGGCGCGCAGGCCGCTCGCCGACGAAGCCGCGATGCCCAGGGCCATCGTGGCGCGCTCTTCGTCCAGCCCCAGCAGACGGGCCGCGGCAGCGGCGGCGGCCAGCGCGCCGAAGGTGCCGGTGGTGTGCCAGCCGCGCTTGTAGTGCTGCGTGTTCAGTGCGCGGCCCAGCTTGCCGAAGAACTCGAAGCCGACGATGTAGGCATCGATCACGGCAGCGCCGGTGGCGAATCCGGGACGCACGCGCGGGGCCAGCGCGAACAGCGCCGCCGCGATCACCGCGGTGGGGTGCGCGTACGCCGGGTGGTTGGTGTCGTCGAAGTCGAGCGCGTGCGCGACGGTGCCGTTGAAAAGCGCGGCATCGGCCGGCGTGGCATGGCGGCGGCGGCCAATCATCAGCGCCGGGAACGCGTCGCTCGGCGCGTCGAACGACGGCAGCGTCGCGGCCAGGGGCCCGGCCAGCGCCTCGCGGCTGCCGGCCAGCATGCAGCCGACGCCGTCGGCGATGGCGTCACGCGCGCGGGCACGCGCCAGCGCCGGGAAGTCGTGCGCCGCAACGGCGAAGCGGGCCATGCCGCGCGTCAGGTCCTGCGTATCGGTCGTCATCTCGTTGCTAGTCCTTGATCAGCGCGTCCACCGCCACCACGCCCTGCCCGGCCGGCAGCACGATCAGCGGGTTGATCTCGATCTCGGCGGCGGCCGGCGTGGTGACGATGAACGCATCGCCGAAACGCACCGCCGCCTCGACCAGGGCCTCGACGTCGGCCGGCGGCTTGCCGCGGAAGCCGCGCAGCACCGTGGCCAGGCGCAGCCGCGCAAGCGCCTCGCGCACGGCTACCGGATGGGTCGGCAGCGCCAGCCAGGCGACGTCCTTGAACAGTTCGATCGCCACGCCGCCCAGGCCGATCGCGAGCACCGGCCCGAAGTCGGGGTTGCGCACCGCCGCCAGCACCACCTCGACGCCGCCGGGCGCCATCTGCTGCACCAGGATGCCGGCCTCGGGCTTGCCCATCGCGCGGCGCAGGCGCGCAGCCTCGGCGTCGACGCCGGCCGTGTGCGGCACGTTCAGTGCCAGCAGGCCCAGCTCGGTCTTGTGCTCGGCATCCTCAGGCAGCGCCTTCACCGCCACGGGAAAAGCCAGGCCCGCGCAAGCCGCCGCGGCGGCCATGCCCGGCGGCAGCACGCACCAGCGTGGCAAGGGAATCCGGGCCGCTTCCATCCACGCCGCCGTCTGCGGCCACGACGCCGGCCGTGCCACGGCCGTCGCCGGGCCGCGCGGCGCCGGTGCTGCCCGGCTGGCCGCGTCACGTGCGCGATAGAGCCAGGCCAGGAAGCGCGTGGCTTCCGCCGGATCACGCGCGCACAACACCCCCACGCGCCGCAGCGCGGCACGGTCGGCAGCGGGCAGCGCGTCGCCGAGGAAGCTGGCGATCACCGGCACGCCGGCCGCGCGCGCGGTGTCGCCCAGCAGGCCGATGCGCTCCACCACGTCGCGCGGGCCGCGGTTGGCCACCTGCACGATCAGCGCCTCGGTGTGCGCGTCGCGCGCGATGTGGCCGAGGCAGGTGTCGAAGAGGCCGGGGTGCGACAGCACCTGGCCGGTCAGGTCGGTGGGGTTCTCGACGCCGCCGAACTCGGGCAGCGCCGCGGCCAGCGCGGCCACCGTGCCGCGGGTGAAGGTGGCCAGCGGCACCCCGAACGCATCGCAGTGGTCCGCGGTCATCGCGCGGGTGCCGCCCGGAATGCTGAAGACCGAGACGCCGCCGTGCTCGCCGCGCCGGGGCGGCAATGGCGCGGTAGCCAGCACCTCGGCCGCGGCGATCAGGTCGGTGAGGCTGTCGACCAACACCGCGCCCGCTGCGCTCAACAGGTCGTGGTAGACCGCGTAGGCCGACGCGATCTTGCCGGTGTGCGACGCCGCGGCCTCCATCCCCGCCGCGCTGTTGCCGCACTTCAGCGCGACGATGCGCACGCCGCGGCGCGTGGCCTCTTCGATGAGCCGCAGCAGCCGCTCGCCGTCGCGCAGGCCTTCGATGAACAGCGCGACGGCCTGCACGTCGTCCTGCGCGATCATCCAGGCCAGGTAGTCGGCGATGGTCAGCACCGCCTCGTTGCCGACCGACACCATGTAGGCGCAGCCGACCTCGCTGTCCTGCAGGTGGCGTGCCACGGCGCCGGCCATCGCGCCGCTCTGCGACAGGATGGCGATGGGCGCGTGGTGCAGCACGCTGCGGCGCGCCGCCGAACCGAAGGTGAGCAGCACACGCGAACGCACCGACCACAGGCCTTCGCAGTTCGGTCCCACCACGGCCATGCCGTGACGTGCCGCCGCGTCGCGCAGCGCCTGCGCATGCACTGCGCCGTCCTCCGTCTCCTCGAAGCCCGAGCTGGGAATGACGCACGCCGCGATGCCCTTCGCCGCGCAATCGTCCAGCGCCTGCGCGCAGGCCGCGGCGGGCAGCATGATGAGCGCGGCGTCGGGCGTCTCGGGCAAGGCGGCGATGCTGGGCCAGGCCTTCAGGCCGCCGATCACCGCGGCCTTCGGGTTCACCGGGTAGATGCGGCCGCTGAAGCCGGTCTGCTGCAGGATGCCCAGCGGGGCGCCGGTCATCTTGCGCGGGTCGGTGGACAGTCCCACCAGCGCCACCGAACGCGCGTGGAAGATGCGGTCGAGCAGGCCGTCCATCAGATGGCCTTGCGCTCGCGCAGCATCTCGATGTCCTCCGCGCTGCGGCCCAGCAGCGTGGCGAGCACTTCGTCGGTGTGCTCGCCCAGCATCGGCGGCGGGCGGCGGATGTCGCCGCCGCAGGCCGAGAACTTGAACGGCACGCCCAGCTGGGCCACCGAGCCGAGCACCGGGTGCGCCACGCGCTGCACCATGTCCGGCGCGGTGGTCTTCAGTTCTGCGAAGGCTCCGCTCAGCTCATTGACCGGCGCGCAGGGGATGTCGGCCGATTCCAGCACCTCGATCCAGTGGTCGGTCCCGTGCTGCCGGAACACGGCCGACAGTTCGGCCACGATGCCGGCGCGGTTGGCGACGCGGCTCTGGTTGGAAGCGAAGCGCGGATCGGTGGCCAGGTCGGGCCGGTTCAGTGCATCGCACAAGGTGCGATAGGTCTTGTTGGTGCCGGTGGCCACCACCACGAAGCCGTCCTGCGTCGGGAAGGCCTGGTAGGGCACCAGCTGCGGATGGCCCGAGCCCAGCGGCTTCACATCCGCATCGCCGTCCATCACCGCCACCGAGTAGTTGATCAGCAGGCTCATCGTCGCGTCGAGCAGCGAGACGCTGACCTCCTGGCCTTCGCCGGTGCGCTCGCGGTCGAACAGCGCGGCCAGCAGGCCGGCCACCAGGTAGATGCCGCCGCCGAAGTCGGCGATGGAGGCGCCGGGGCGAAGCGGCTCGTCGGAATCCACCGCGCCCGTGATGCGCATGACGCCCGAGCGCGCCTGCACCGCGATGTCCATGCCGGCCTTGTGCGCGAGCACGCCTTCCATGCCGTAGGCGGAGATGTTGGCGTAGACCAGCTTGGGATTGACGCGCTTGAGGCTCTCGTAATCCAGCCCGAGGCGCTTGGTGACGCCGGGCCGGAAGTTCTGCACCACCACGTCGGCCCAGGCGGCCAGTTCCTCGCACAGCTTGCGGCCTTCGGGCGATTTCATCTCGATCGCCACGCTGCGCTTGTTGCGGTTGACCGCGAGGAAGTAGTCGCCGCCGACGCGCGGGATGTCGGTCTGGAACTTCTCGCTCACGTTCATGTAGCGCGTGGCATCGCCGCGCTCGGGCTTCTCGATCTTCACGATCTCGGCGCCCAGGTCGCCCAGCACCATGGTGCAGTAGGGGCCGGCCACGCCGTGGGTCAGGTCCAGCACCTTGATGCCTTCGAGGGGTCGTCGCATGTCACTTGTCCTTGGGTATCGTACGTTAGGCGAGGTCAGCAGCGAAGGCTGACGTCGCGCGAGGGCAGGCGCACCGAGGCCTCGCCGCTGCAGTTGCGTTCGCCACCCTGGTTCTCGCCCCACCAGCGGATGTCGATCAGCGCCTCGCCGTCGGGGCCCGGGACCTTGCGCTTGTCGACCACCTCGCCATGCATGCGCGTCAGGTCGCCCACCAGATTGGGCTTGACCACCTTGCCGTGCAGCTTGCGCACGAAGCCGCGGTCGCCCGCCCAGTTGGTCAGCAGGTGGCCGGCCCAGTTGATGCGCTGCCAGCCCTGGTCGTAGGCGCCGGGCATGCCGATCTCATGCGCGATCTCGACGTCGAAGTGACCCGCCGCCGGGTGCTGCGGGATGTTGCGGGCCGGCGAGTAGTACACGTTGCGCGGGTGGCGGTCCCGGTCGGCGAAGGCCAGCTTCATCACGCTGTAGACGGTGCGGCGGCCCGAGTAAAAGCCGACGATATCGACCAAGGTGAGCGGCCCCTTCAGCACCACGGGCAGCATGTCGCCCACGGCCACGTCTTCCCAGTACAGCGTGTCGTTGCCTCGCCGGAACTCGTTGCGGTAGCCGGCGGCGATCTGCTCGATCTCGTCGTCGCTGTAGCGGTAGGGCGGGGGCGGCGGTTCACGGTCTTTCGGCGCGAACTTGAAGCCGCCGCCGGAGCGCTTGCGCGGAATGCGGTAGATGTCGCCCTCGTAGCGCGTGACGAGCTGGCCGTGCTGGTTGGTGTACAGCACCTCGCCCACCTGGTTCACGTAGCGCGCGACGTTGCGGCCTTCCTTGACCTGCACGTCGATCAGCCGGGCACGCGCGGTGATGGTGTCGCCCGCCTTCACCGGCAGGAAGTTCTCGAAGCGCGAGCCGGCGAAGATCCACTGGATGCCCGGAAGGCCGGGCGCGACGATGCCGCTGTCGATGGTGTACAGGAAGGTCGGCGGCGCGATCACCGTGCCCCAGGGGCTGCGCTTGGCGTAGTCCACCTCCGAGAACAGCGGGTTGTCGTCGCCCACGCTGTAGTGCGCCCAGCGGCGGATGTCGTGCACCGACAGCGGTTCGTAGATGGCCGGCGTGTGCACGTCGCGCCGCAGCCACACGCCGATCAGCTTCTTCGCGTCCTCGATCTGTTCATCCGACAGCGCGGGTGAGTCCTCGCCCGCGCGGATCATGCGCGGCGCGGCCTTCGGTTCCTTCGATGCCGCGCCGTGGACGCGTTCCTTGTCTGCCATGGTGTTGTCGCTCATGGGTGTTTCCTCAGGCCTTGCGGCGCTCGTGTTCGATGCTTTCCAGCAGGAAGGGCGCGGCGATGTGGCCGTTGATCTTGCAGTCCAGCAGGATCGGCCCCTCGGGTTTGGCGAGCATCGGCGCCAGGGCCTTCAACTCGTCCAGCGTGCGCACCGTGGCGGTCTGGAAGCCGAAAGCCTCCGCCACCGGTGCGAAGTCGACGTCGGGGAAGACCGACATCTGCACCGGCATGTCGCGCATCTTCAGGTAGTGCAACTCGGCGCCATAGGCACAGTCGTTCATCAGCACGATGATTAGCGGGATGTCCTCGCGCACCACCGTCTCCAGTTCGCCCATGGTCATCAGGAACGAGCCATCGCCGATGAAGAGCACCGTGGGCCGCTCCGGCGTGCCGCGCGCGTAGCCCAGCGCGACGCCGAAGCCCAGCCCGATCGACGAGAAGTCGCTGGCCTGCTTGATGTGCTGCGGTCCCGCCACGGAAAAGTAGGGCACCACTTGCAGGAAGTTGCCGGCGTCATAAACCGCATTGCGATCGGGCGGCAGCAGGCGGTCCAGCGCCAGTCCCAGCGAGCGCGGATCCATCGTGCGCGGCGTGGGCTGCGGCACGAATTCGCTGGCGATGTCGAAGTCGGCGAGCCAGCGCCGCAGTTCGTCGCTGCGCAGCGGCTTGTCGCTGTCGGGCCGCTCGGGCAGCGCGGCCTGCAGCGCCTCCGCGGCCTGCTTTGCATCCCCCACCAGGGCCACGTCGGCGTGGTACCAGCGGCCGATGTTGGTGCGCGTGGCGTCCACCTGGATCAGCGGAACGTCGGCCGGCAGCGAGGTGCCGAAGCTCGTCGTGCGCTGGTTCAGGCCGGCGCCAACGACCAGCACGCAATCGGCCTGGTCGATCAGCCGCCGGCCGCCAGCGTGCGAGAAGGAACCGACCACGCCGCAGTCGAAGGGGTGGCCGCGGAACATGTCCTTGGCCTTCAGCGTGGTGGCCAGCGCGGCGCCCACGTGGTCGGCCAGCGCCACCAGCGCCTCCCGTGCGCCGGCGCGGTGCGCGCCCAGGCCGGCGACGATCAGCGGACGGCGCGCTTTCTGCAGCAGTGCAGCGGCCGCCTGCAGCGCCGCGGTCCGCACCGGCTTCGGTGGCGGCGCTGCGGGCGGCTGCGGGCCCGGCGCGGTCGCCACCGGATCGATCTGGCCGAACTGCACGTTCATCGGCAGCATCAGCGCCACCGCGCCGTGCTGCGTGGCGGCCACCGCCTGGGCCAGCGTCTGGCGCACAGTGCGCGGGTCGGTGGCGGTGAAGGTGCGGATGCCGGCAGCCTGCAGCACCTGCGCGGAAGCGAGGTACTTGGTGTCGGGGCCGAAGCCGTTGGCGGCCGGTACGCCGTAGGGGTTGTCGCCGAAGATCAGCAGCACCCGTGACCCGCTGCGCGACGCGTAGGTGGCGCCGTGCAGGGCGTTGGCCGTCGCCGGCCCACGGCCAAGGATTGCTATGCCGAGGCGCCCGGTGGCAGCGGCATAGCCTTCGGCCATCGCGCAGCCGTTGTTCTCGTGCCGCGCGGCATGGAACTTCACGCCGATCGAGTCCAGCGTCGATACGAGCAGCGCGGTGTCGTCGCTCATCAGCCCGAAGCACGCTTCGGTGCCGAGGGCCTTGATGTCGTGTGCCAGCGCCTCATAGGCTGGCACGGTGCTTGTAGTCATCGGGGTCGTCTCCTGCGGTTCGATTCGCACGAAAGGCTACGCGGCAGGCCCCTTGAGCGGGCCATCCACGCTCACCACGAATCCACCATGTGGACCGGTCCACCATCTGAACCCACATGGCCGCGGCGCATGCCGCGCGTGAATCGCGACTTCTATATTCAGCGCACTCTTCACGAGCACTGCGCATGACCGACACCACGCTGCCCTCCCCCACCGCCGCCGGCCCGCTCGACGGCATCAAGGTGATCGAAATAGCATCCATCGTGCTCGGCCCGCTGGCCACGCAGTACCTGGGCGACATGGGGGCCGACGTGATCAAGATCGAGCCACCGGGCGGCGACCTGACGCGCTCGCTCGGGCCGCAGCGGCACCCCGGCATGTCGTCGGTGTTCATCAACTGCAACCGCAACAAGCGCAGCGTGGTGCTGGACCTGCGCCAGGCGCGCGACCGCGAGGCGCTGCACGCCATCGTGGCCGGCGCCGACGTGGTGGTGCACTCCATCCGCAGCAGCGCGGCGAAGGCCATGGGCATCGACTACGACACGCTCTCGGCCATCAACCCGCGGCTGGTGCATTGCCACTGCAAGGGCTTCGCCGACGAAGGGGTGTACGGCGGCATGCCGGCCTACGACGACGTGATCCAGGCGCTGTCGGGCATCGCGGCGCTGCAGAGCGACCTGGTGGGCTCGCCGCGCTACGTGCCAACGATCTTCGCCGACAAGGTCAGCGCGCTGCACGCGGCCTATGCGGTGATGCTGGGCCTCTTCCACCGCCAGCGCACCGGCCGCGGGCAGGCGATCTCGATGCACATGTTCGAGGCGGTCACGGCCTTCTCCGTGGTCGAGCACCTGTGGGGATCCACCTTCGAGCCGCCCATCGGCGGCATGGGCTACGAGACCATCGTCAAGGCGGCGCGGCGGCCGTATGCCACCAAGGACGGCCACCTCGCGTTCCTGCCGTACACCGATGCGCACTGGACCCGCTTCTTCAAGGGCATCGGCCGGCCGGAGCTGATGGAGGACGAGCGGTTCAAGAGTTATTCGGCGCGGCAGAAGCATTTCGCCGCCGTGTGGGCCTTCGTCACGGAAGAGCTGACCCACAAGACCAATGCCGAATGGATGGCGCTGTACGGCGGCGGCGACATGCCGATCGCGGTGGTCAACCGCCTGGACGACCTGACGCGGGACCCGCACCTGGACAGCGTGGGCTTCTGGCAGCTGCACGAGCATCCCACGGAAGGCCAGATCCGCATTCCCGCCAGCCCCTTCGGCATGAGCGATTCGCCGCCGCGACTGCGCAGGCTGCCGCCCACGCTGGGGCAGCACACGCGCGAGGTGTTCGAGGAATGCGGGCTGCCGGTGGACGGGCGCTGAACATGCCTGCGCCGCGCGTGCTGCGGCTGGACCTGCCGCTGGACCCGGCCTTCGACGCCGCAGTGGCCAGCGGTGGCGCGGCGCTGGACCTGCTGCCGCCGCAGGGCGCGGACGACGCGGTGGCTGCGGCGCTGGCCACGGCTCTGGCTTACCAGGTCTCCTCCGCCAAGGATGAATTGCCGGCGCGGTGGCAGGTGCGCGCCTCGCTGCTGGCCATCGCGCCCAACCTGCTCTTCGTCTCCACCTACGGCGCCGGCTACGACACGGTGGACGTGGCCGCGTGCACGCGCGCCGGTGTTGCGGTGATGAACCAGGCCGGCAGCAACGCCAACGCGGTGGCCGAGCATGCGATCGGGCTGCTGCTGTCCCTGAACAAGCGCATCGCCGAATGCGACCGGCTGCTGCGCCGCGGCCAGCCCTTCTGTCGCCATGCCCTGATGGGCGGCGAGCTGCGCGGCCGCACGCTCGGCGTGGTCGGCATCGGCCATGCCGGCACCCGCATGGCCGAACTGGCGCGCGCCTTCGGCATGCACGTGCTGGCCTGCGACCCGTTCCTATCGAACGAAGAGATCGTCCGCCGCGGTGCCGAGCCGTTGGCGCTGGCGCCGCTGCTCGGCCGGTCCGATGCGGTCTCGCTGCACTGCCCCCTGGACGAAGGCACGCGCGGCCTCTTCGGCGCGGACGCGTTCGCGGCGATGAAGCCGGGTGCCTTCTTCATCAGCACCGCGCGTGGCCACATCCACGACGAAGCGGCACTGCACGACGCGCTTCAGCGTGGCCACCTGGGCGGCGCCGGGCTGGACGTGTGGGCCAGCGAACCGCCTGCCCCATCGCACCCCTTGCTGGCGCTGCCGAACGTGATCGCCACGCACCACATCGCCGGTGTCACGCGCGAGGCGCGGTGGCAGATGGGCACGATGGGCGCCACTCAACTGCTGGGCGCCTTGCGCGGCGAACGACCGCCCCGTCTGGTGAATCCGGCCGTGTGGCCAACCTGCGCCGCCAGGCTGCAGGCCTTGCGCCACCACGGCTGAAGTGCCGCGCCGTTGCCCGCGCGGCGTTGTTCACTCGGCCTTGATGCCGGTGTCCCGCACCAGCTTGTTCCAGGTCCGCGACTCCCTGGCGAAGAAGGCGCTGAACTGCTCCACGCCCATCGGGTCGGGAAACACAAGGCGCGCTTCAAGCTGCTGCCGCACGTCTGGCTCCTCCAGCACCGCGTTCAGTTCGCGGTTCAGGCGTTCGATCACCGGCCGCGGCGTGCCGGCCGGCGCCATCACGCCCAGCCACACCGAACCACTGACCTTGACACCCTGCTCGATCATCGTCGGCACCGCCGGCAGCATGGACGTGCGCTTCTCACCGGTGGTGGCCAGCGCCCGCACGCGGCCGGCCTTCAGCAGTTCGGAGCCCGACATCGGATCGAAGTAGATGTCGACCTGGCCGCCGACCAGCCCCGTCAGCGCCGGCGCGGTTCCGGCGTAGGGCACGTGGACCATGGTCAGACCGGCCTCGCTGGCGAACCAGGCGCCCATCAGGTGCGACAACGCGCCATTGCCCGCGGAGCCGTAGGTGACCTGACCGGGATGTGCCTTGGCATGGGCGACGAGATCTGCCAGCGTCTTGAACGGCGAGTCGGCGCGCACGATCAGCGCGATGGGCACCGAGCCCATCATGCCGACCGGCGCCAGTTCGGCCGAGGGGTTGAAGGAGAGCTTGGGGAACATCGACTCGAAGGTCGCGAAGCCGGGCGAGGACATCACCAGCGTGTACCCGTCGGCCGGCGAACGGGCGGCCTGCGTGGCGCCCAGCGTGCCGCCCGCGCCGGCCTTGTTGTCGATGACGATCGGCTTGCCCAGGCGCGCCGCCAGGCGCTGCGAGACGATGCGGGTGACGGTGTCGCCTGTGCCGCCGGCCGGCTGGGGCACGATGAAGCGGATGGACTTGTCCGGGTAGCCCGACTGGGCGAACGCGGACAGGCTCGAGCCGGCGAGTGGCGCGGCGGCCAGGCCCAGCAGCCACTGCGCACTGCGGCGACGGCCGGGATCGAAAGTTGGTTGATGGGGCACTGTCTCGTCTCCAACGATGGTCTTGAGGGGGCTGGACCACTCTAGCGAGCCGGTGCGCCGCCCGTGTTCACCCTGCGGCCTGCCGGTCCAGCATCTGAAACACCAGCGGGTCGTGCCCCGCTGCAGCGCATGGGTTGGCGCCATCCTCGGGTGGTTGCCATTCGACCTCACAGCAAGGACACGCCATGCGCCGAACGAGACGCTCGATCCTCGGGTTCTTCCCCTCACTGCCGGCGCTGGCCGCACTTGGCGCACTGAGTGCCGTGGGCGCCGGCGCACCGCTGGCCAGCGTTTTTGCACAGTCCGCGCCCTACCCCGACCGGCCTGTGCGCCTGGTGGTGGCGACCGCGCCCGGCGGTGCGATGGACGCCGCCGCGCGCAGCCTGGCCGACAAGCTGGCGCTGAAGCTGGGCCAGCCGGTCGTGGTCGAGAACCGCCCGGGCGCCGGCAGTTCGCTGGCCGGACAGCACGTGGCCAAGTCAGCGGCCGACGGCTACACGCTGCTGTTCGTCTCGTCAGGCTATTCGACGCTGCCGGCGCTGTACCCGCAATTGCCTTTCGCGATGAACGAACTGGCGCCGGTGGCGGTGGCGGTGTCGGTGCCCTATGTGTTCGTCGTGCCGCCGGATTCACCGCACCGCACCATCAGGGACTTCGTCGAATTCGCGAAGAGCCGGCCCAGGCAGCTCAACTTCGCCTCCGGCGGCAATGCCACCGGCGGCCACCTGCTGGGCGTGTGGTTCAAGTCGGAGACCAAGCTGGACCTCGAGCACATCCCGTACAAGGGCGAGGCACCGGCGCTGCAGGCCATGCTGGGCGGACAGTTGTCGCTGATGCCGGTCACCGTGACCCTGGCCGCGCCGCTGGTGAAGGCGGGCAAGCTGCGCGCGCTGGCGGTGTCGGGCGCGAAGCGCTCGGCGCAGCTGCCGGAGGTGCCCACGCTCACCGAATCCGGGATTCCCGTGCAGAGCGTGGTGTGGTTCGGCATGCTGGCGCCCGCCGCCACGCCGAAGCCGGTGCTGGCGAAGCTGAACGACGCGGTGAACAAGGCGCTGGCCGAACCCGACCTGCGCGAGAAGTTCCAGTCCACCGGCACCACGGTCGAAGGCGGATCGGCCGCGGAATTCCAGGCGCTGATCGACCGCGAGTCCGCGCACTGGGCCCGGCTGATCAAGGAAGCCGGCATCCGCGCCGACTGAAGGCCACGGAAAACGCAAGAGCCCGCGCCGTGGATGCGGCGCGGGCTCTTCACTTGTATGGACAAGCAGGCCGGCCTGGCCCGCCACGACTTCAGAACAGGTGCTTCAGGCCGACGTCGAAGCCGGTGCTGCGCGTGCGCCCCTCGGTTTCCGCCGTGCCGGCATTGGCGTACACGCTGGTGCGCTTGCTGAAGGCATAGTCGGCGCCGATGCCGAACTTGTTGGTCTCGTTGTTCGAGCCCGGCGGCTGCAGGCGCGCGTAGACGGCCTTCACGCGGGTCACGCCCATCGTGGCCACCGCACCCAGCGTGAAGCCGTGCGTCATGTTGACCGCGTTGGCGCGGCCGCCCGAATACGACAGGATGGGGCGAATCACCCCGAGGTCATAGGCCGCCGTCATGACCCAGTACTCGGTCTTGGTCGGCGTGGCGCTGTGCACCTTGCTGAAACCCACGCCGGCATAGAAGGGCGCCTTGTTGTAGATGACGTTCGCGCTGATGACGTGGTTGGCGTTGTTGGCCGGGTTCTCCGCGGTGCCGCCTTCGCGGAAGCCGTACACCACTTCGCTGGTCAATCCGCCGACGAAGGCTGGCGTCTTGTAGCCGACCGAATTGGCGGCATAGGTGAAGGTGCCGCCGCCCTTGTTGAATGCATAGGCACTGGCCGCCGTGTAGTCGAATCCCCACGGGTCGCCGGCCACGGCGACATAGTGCGCCGGAACGAATTGCCGCCCCAGCCGCACTTCACCCAGGCTGGCCTTGCTCAGGCCGACCCAGGAGTGGCCGCCGAAGAATCCGGTCTGCCCGAACTGGATGCTGCCGATGTCGGGCGCGAAGCGGTGCTCGATGGAGAAGTTGGCCCGCAGGCCGTCGCCCAGGTCCTCGCTGCCGCGGAATCCCAGCCGGCTGCTGGTCACAGCCTTCATGGTCTTGACGCCCGGCGCACCCACCAATCCCGCGGGCAGGCCCGTCAGAAAGGACGTGCCGTTGTTCAGCTTGCCGAAGCCCTGGTCGATGACGCCATAGACGGTGACCGACGATTGCGCGCAGGCGCCCGTCGCAGCGCCCAGGGCGGCCAGGAGAGTCATGGTCTTCTTCATGTGACGACGTACCTTTCGAATGGCTGGGTTACTCACGCAGCCATGCTGTGGGGCGTGCATTGAAAAGTCATCAGGCAATGGCTGAGCAGGTTCACGATGCGAAACCCGCACCGCACTCACCAATGGCCGAAGGACAGCGCATCGAATGCCTTGCCGGCCGCGCGCGCGGCGCGCCGGCGCAGTTCCGCCACGATGGCGCTGAAGGACTGCCGTAGGTGCATGAGATTCATCCTCGGTGTGTCGCAGGGATTCGGGTCCTGCAAGGCACACCGTAAGGGCGCGAAGGGCGCCGCTGCATCGGGGGTCGACCCGATCGGGTCCGCATGCTGGAACGCTCGCTGGCCGAACGCGAAAGTCCATCTGGTGAATCGCCAGGCCTGCGCGTGGCCGACAGGATCGGCGGAGCGAGGCAGCATGCGCCATCGTCCACCGCCGATGGAAGGCATGCCCCATGCTGATCGACTTGACCGGGCGCACGGCGCTCATTTCAGGCGCCAGCCGCGGACTCGGCCTCGCCGCGGCCACCCGTTTCGCCGAGAGTGGCGCCGATGTCGCCCTGCTCGCCCGCCGGCCGGAGGTGCTGGAGGAGGCCCGGCGTTCCATCCAGGCCAAGGCGCCGCAGCGCCGCATCGTCGCCGTCTCATGCGACTTGACTACTCCCGAAGACGTCGCGACGGGCTACGCCCGGGCCCGCGAAGCGCTGGGGCCGATCGACATCCTGCTCAACAACGTCGGCGGGCACTCGCTGGGCCGCTTCGAGGACGTGAGCGAGGCGCAGTGGGACCACGACCTGCAGATCAAGCTGATGTGCACGGTGCGCCTCACGCGGCTGTGCTGGCCCGAGATGGTGCGGCGCCGCTGGGGCCGCGTGATCAACACGCTCAACACGCTGGCGAAGTCACCGATCGCGGGCTCGTGCCCCACCGCGGTGACACGCGCCGCGCAACTGGCCCTGACCAAGGTGCTGGCCGAGGAAGGGGGCCCGTTCAACGTGCTGGTGAACGCCTTGCTCGTCGGCCTCATCCGCAGCGAGCAGATCGACGAGATCCAGCGCCAGGAAGGTCCGGGCGAGAAGATGGCCGGCTTCACGGCCGGGCGCCTGGCCCGCATTCCCCTGGGCCGCATCGGCGAGCCGGACGAATTCGCGACGATCGCCTGCTTCCTGGCGTCCGACGCCGCCTCCTACATCACGGGCTCGTCGATCGGTGTTGACGGAGGCATGGGCCGCGTCATTTGAACGATGGGATTGCAAGTCCATCGGAACTGCTCGCCGATGGCCCGAAGCCCCTTCCGTGGCCGCTTGGGATCCAGCGCTTCCGCATCTGCGAGGCGGCCCCACGACGCGTTAGGCATGCGTTAGGCACACGTTGGCACCGGGCGCCCCTCATTTGGTCTTCGTTCGCGAAAAGCGCGTCTCCGTGATCTTTGAGGATGTCGCCCCTTCAAACTGGGCCGGCAAAGGCAAGCTGTTCGGCAAACCGGACACCACCTTCACCACCGGCATGCCCAGCCCGACCCACAGCGGACCTGAATCGGTCGCGGCGGTCGCACTCGCCGGCTTTGCCGCCGCCCAGGTGTGGAATGCCATCGCCCTGCCCGAATACCGGGACGCGGCGACCGTGAACCCAAACTTCGGCGGCCTGCTGCACCGGGGCCAGCACCGGCATCGGCCTGTCGCTCACCGGGAACGTCAAGGGTTTCAGCGCCTTCAACAACGACTCCACCGACTTGCTGCGCAAGGACTACCTCTTCTTCAACTCGGGCAACAACCCAGCGACCACCTTGTCCTGGGCCCTCTTCGGCCTGGTTCCCGGGGAGTCCTACGACTTCTTCGTCTACAGCGGCCTGTCGGGGGCGCGCGACTGGACCATGAACGTCGGGGGCTCCGGCAGCCAGACCCTGGCCGGGGCCGCGGCGACCGCGTGGTTCAGGGGCCTGGTGGCGGATGCCGAAGGCCGAATCACCGGCAGCGTGCTGCCCGGCAGCGCCAACATCGAGGTGAACTGGGCTGGCTTCCAGTTGCTGCGCGAGACGGATACGCCAGTCAACGACGTTCGCGAGCCGTCGGGCCTCGCGCTGGCAGCTCTCGGCTTGATGGCCCTGTTGGGCAGGCGGCGCTTCGACATCGGCAGGGCATGGCAGGCCGGGTACTGAACTGACAAGCGGCGGTCATGGCGCGGCCGCGGCCAGGCGCCGCTTGTCGCGACCTGCCGGCAGAATCCCCGGCCTCAGGCCAGGTCCAGCGCCCCGATGCCGATGCGTTGAACGCCCTCCCGCTGTAGGGCGTGCAATTCGGCCAGCATGTCGAGGTAGTAGGCCAACGGCGGCGTTCTTTTGCCGGGCTCCCGGGCCAGGTCATCCCAACGGCGCAGTTGCACCGCCTCCGCCGAACCGGGCAGCGCCGCGAAGACCTCTGCCTCCTCCTTGGCCATCGGCCCGCCCTGGCGCAGCAGCGAACGTTTCGACCCGGCCGAAAGCTGCTGCGCATATCCAGGCTCGGTAGCCAGCAGGAATCGCTTGGCCTGCACGTGCAGCCGGATCGGCTCGACGAGCAGTGGTCATCGTCAGGCCTGGCCATGACGGAACCATGACTGGCGGATTCGACCCCAGCACCTTCAGGTGCGCCATCCTCAGCCAGCGGGAAGCGCCAGAGATGCGGGCTGCAGCACGCTGTTCCGCATGGCCCCAGGCCTGAAGACATCCTAACTGTTATTGGACGTGGCCGTCCGCTGCCAGTGAGCCGATGCGCAGTCGGCCGCGCCCCGCGGCGGCGTAAAGTCGGTGGGCGACGTCACCACGCCGCGGCGGCCCACAGCGCGAAGGCCACAGCGACCGCCACCCACACCACGATGATGGCCACCGCGCCCACCACGCTGCGCGGCTTCGCGCGCCGCTCTGCCATCCACTGCTCGGCCTTCCGGCGCGACTCCGTCAGCACCTGCGGCGGAAGCAGCCGCACCGTGAGCCAGATCAGAACCGGCAACAGGATGACATCGTCGAGGAAGCCCAGCACCGGGATGAAATCAGGGATGAGATCGATCGGACTCAGGGCGTAGGCCACGACGAACCCGCCCAGCGCCTTCGCATACCAGGGCGTGGCCGGATGCGACCGCGCGAACCACAGCGCCAGCACATCACGCTTGATCCGGCGCGCCCAAGCGCGTGTCGAGTCGACGAACCCCATGTGTGAACCCTGAAGCCAATGCCTGGGAGTGCCGCACTCTACCCGGCGTCACCGATGGGGCAGCGGGCGTGCGACCCTCACGCGTGCCGGTCGGCGACCGGGTCCGCCAATTCGCGCGCCTGGGCCAGAAAGGCGGCAATCAGCGGCGCTTCTCGCCGCTCCCGGCGGCACACGAGGTGCACGTGCGTGTGCATCGCCAGGCCGGTGATCGGCAAGACGACGAGCCTGGGATCCGGGACGAATGCCGTACGAGCCACGACGCCCAGCCCCAGGCCCTGCGCCACCGCTTCGCGCACGCTCTCGCGGCTGCCCATCTCGAGCGACGTGCGCACGGTGACGCCGAACGCGGCCATGCCTTCCTCGAAGACCTGCCGCGTGCGCGAGCCTTCTTCGCGCTGCACGAACTCCTCGCCCTGCAAGTCCTGCGGCCGCAGCACACCGCGCGCCGCCAGTGCATGCGCCCGGTGCGCGAACACCACCAGCGCCTGCCGCCGGCGCGGCACGCAATGCATTCGTGCATCGTCCACCGCATGCAGCAGCGCTGCCGATGTCATCCTGCTGGTCGAGCACGTGCCGCGCGACGGTCCGCGAGTCGCCGATGGCGACGACGATCTTCACGCGCGGCCGCTGCGCACGGAAACGCGCCAGCACCGGCACCACGTTGTAGGGTCCTACCGCCGCCGATGGCCAGCACGCTTTCGTACTTGTGCCGCGCACCCAGCAGCAGGGCCTGCGCCTGCTCCTCGCCGCGGAACATCCGGCCGGTGGCCTCCTGCAGCAGCACGCCGAAGCCCGTCAGCTCGATGCGTCCGCCGACGCGGTGGAAGAGTTCGACACCGAAGCTGCGCTCCAGGCTGGCGATGTGCGCGGAGACCGTCGGCTGGCGCAGGCCGATCTGCCGCGCCGCGGCCGACATGCTGCCGGCACGCGCGGCCGCGTCGAAGGCGCGCAATTCCGCAGAGGAGGACGAGGGCATAGACATGCTCTATATGCTGATCGGCGCCTGTGACAGTGCCGTTAATCGGCATGTCACTCGCGCCGCCCACAGTCGGCGGCATGCCCCACGCCGCCCTCACCCTGCCCGCCGCGCTTGCGCATGTGCACGCGCACGACCCTGCCCAGTTCGCAGCCGAGGCGGTGGAGGTGGTGTACCCCGGCGGCCAGCGTGCGCTGCAGCCCACGACGATTCGTTTCGAGCCCGGCCGGATCACCGTGCTGCTCGGCGCGTCGGGGGCCGGCAAATCGACGCTGCTGCGCTGCCTCAACGGCTTGGTTCGCCCCACCGCCGGCCGGGTGCTGGTTCCCCGGCATGGCGACATCTCGCAGGCAATCGCCCTTCGCCGCCACCGGCGTGAATGCGGGATGGTGTTCCAGCAGCACCACCTGATCGGCCGCCTCAGCGTCCTCGACAACGTGCTGATGGGCCGGCTCGGTCAGCGCACGCTTGCAGCGTCGCTGTGGCCCTGGGCACGCCAGGAGCGAAAGCAGGCGCTGGCCGCGATCGACCGGTTCGGCCTGCTGGCGCACGCGCTGCAGCGTGCCGACCAGCTCTCCGGCGGACAGCAGCAGCGCGTGGGCGTTGCACGCGCCCTGGTGCAGCAGCCGCGGCTGCTGCTGGCCGACGAGCCGGTGGCGAGCCTCGATCCTGCGAGCGCCGAGCGCCTGCTCTCGCTGCTGCATGGCATCTGCCGCAGCGACGGGCTCACCGCCGTCATCAGCCTGCACCAGCTCGATTTCGCACGGCGCTTCGCCAACCGCGTCGTCGGCCTCGCGGCCGGCTCTGCCGTCTTCGACGGCCCACCGCAGGCCCTGGACGGCGAGGCGGCAAGTCGCCTGTATGCCCAAGGTCCCGCTGACCATTCGATGAAGGACTGAACCGATGAACCGTCGACACCTGATCGCCGCGGGCCTCAGCCTGGCCGCGGGCGCTGCCGCCACACCCGCCCTGGCGCAAGGCCGCGACCCCGCGCGCCTGCGCGTGGCGCTGCTCCCGGACGAGAACGCGACGTCGCTGATCCAGAACGCCCAGCCGCTGTAGGCTTATCTGGAAGCGACGCTGAAGAAGGACATCGAACTGATCGTCACCACCGACTACTCGTCGATGATCGAGGCCATGCGCTTCGGCCGCATCGAGGTCGCGTATTTCGGTCCGTTCTCCTACGTGCTCGCCAAGTCCCGCGCGCCGGAGATCGAGCCTGTCGCGGTGGGGATCGAGCGCGGGTCGCCGACCTACCACTCGCTGCTGATCGCCACCGCGGGCGGGCCGGTGAAGTCGCTCGAGGACATCCGCGGCAAGCCCTTCGGTTTCGGCGACCAGGCCTCGACGTCCAGCCATCTCGCGCCGCGCGCGCACCTGATGCGCAAGGGCCTCGAAGGCGACAAGGACTACAAGGTGGTGCACCTGGGCACGCACGACGCCGTGGCACGCGCGGTCCAGGCTGGCCAGGTGCCTGCGGGCGCGCTGTCGGCGCCCATCCTGCGCAGCCTCGTCGAGCGCAAGATGATCGACCCGGCGCGCGTCGTGCAGCTGGACACCACGGCACCGATTCCGAACTACCCGCTGGTCCCCGATTGCGGATGGTGGCCTGCGCCCTCAAGGGTTTCGACAGCTACGACGTGCCCGCCTGCACGGCCGCAGGCGTGTGGGTCAGCATCGTTCCCGACCTGCTGACGGCGCCGACAGCCGAGCTGGCCATCGGGCTGGCCATCGGCGCGGCCCGTCACCTGCGGGCGGGCGACGCCCTGGTTCGCGGCGGCGCCTTCGAGGGATGGCGCCCGCGGCTGTACGGGCGCGGCCTGCAGGATGCCGTGGTGGCCGTGGTCGGCCTCGGACGCGTCGGCGCGGCCATCGTGCAGCGTCTGGCCGGTTTCGGTTGCGCACGCACGGTCGGGGTGGATCCGGCAGTCCAGCTGCCCGGCGTGCCGACGGTCAGCCTGGCCGAGGCGCTGGCGGAAGCGGACTTCATGTTCGTCGCGGCGCCGCTCGTTCCGGGCTCGCGCCATGCCATCGATGCGGCGGCGCTGTCGGGAGCGAAGCGGCAACCTGTGCTGGTCAATGTCGGCCGCGGCTCGGTCGTGGATGAAGAAGCGGTCGCCGATGCGCTGAGGGACGCTCCATCAGCGCCTATGCCGCAGACGTCTTCGCCTTCGAGGACTGGAGCCTCGCCGACCGACCACGCGACGTGCCGCAGCGCCTTCGCGATCACCCCGCTACGTTGTTCACGCCTCATCTGGGCTCCGCCGTGCACCGGGTGCGGCTGGCGATCGAGCACCGCGCCGCGGACAACGTGATAGCACTGCTCTCTGGCGCCGTTCCGCCCGACGCGATCAACGCGCCCGCCGGCGCCGGCGTGACCGCCTGCGGCTGACAAACGCCCGTCATCCAGCGGCGCTATCACGTCGCCAGTGCAGGGTGCCTTGACCTGCGCACAACGAACCGAGCCGTTCCCGATGACTTCCTCGCACCCCTTCTCTCGCGCTGCTTCTCGTCATGCCCTCCAGGCGCTCGCCGCCGCGCTGCTGGCGACGGCCTGCAGCATGCCTCTGCACGCCGGCCTGGACGACAGCCGCGCACCCTATGCGATCGGCCTCTGGGGCGACCTGCCCTACTCGGCCGCTCAGACCACGGTCGGCGTGCCGAACCTGATCGCGGACATGAACGCGCACCGGCTCGCCTTCAGCGTGCACGACGGCGACTTGAAGCAGGGCTCGAACAGCCCCTGCGACGACGCGCTGTACTTCCGGTCGCTCGAGTTCTTCAATGCGCTGGAGGCACCGGCGATGTTCACGCCGGGCGACAACGACTGGACCGACTGTGATCGTCCGTCGAACGGCGGCTATTCGTCGCGCGAGCGGCTGGACCGCGAGCGCGTGATCTTCTTCTCCACGCCCTATTCCATGGGACAGCGGCCGCTGCTGCAGCAGGTGCAGACCGAACCGCTGTGCCTGGGCCTCAACGGCGCGACGCCCTGCGTCGAGAACCGGCGCTGGACTGTTGGCCGCGTGGCCTATGCGACGCTGAACGTGCAGGGCTCGTGCAACAACCTCTGCGACACCGCGCCGGACCCGCAGGAGTTCGCGGCCCGCAATGCCGCCGCCATCGCCTGGCTGCGAGCGAGCTTCGCCGACGCCAGGGCACGTGGCTCGGTGGCGGTGATGCTGATATCGCAGGCCAATCCCGGTTGGGACCAGAGCGATCCGACGCGCGCACCGCTGCGCGATCCGAAAACGCTGGTGCAGACGGACGGCCAGCCCGACGGGTTCCGCGACTACCTGCAGGCGCTGCGAGAGGAAGTGGTCGCCTTCCGCCGGCCGGTGGCCTACGTTCATGGCGACTCGCACTACTTCCGCGTCGACAAGCCCTTCCTCGATGCGGCCGGCCGGCGACTGGAGAACTTCACTCGCATCGAGACCTTCGGCAACAACCCGGCCAACGGCAACAACGACGTCCAGTGGGTCAAGGTGGAAGTCGATCCGCGCAGCCGTGACGTGTTCTCGGTGCAACCGATGATCGTGCCGGGCAACCGCGTCGCAGTGCCGGCGCCCTGATCGCTCGATGCATCATCACCAGCCATGCGTTGCGGCGCATGACGCGCGCGTGTCATCGATGGTCCCTCTTGACGTGCTCCACGCCCGCTCCCTCGCGTCCCGTCGCGGCCCGTCACCGGCAACGCTACTGCCGCGGCCGCGTCAATCATGCGAACACGGCGAATGGCACCGAACTCGACAGCCGGTTCGCTGAGGGATGGCGGCTGCCGGTGTGGATGGACAACGATGCGAACCGCGCCGCCTTGGCCCGAGCTGCCGTTCGGCCACGGACCCGAGTATGGCGACTTCGCCTACCTGCACTTCACGGATGACTTCGCGGCGGGCATCGTCTCGGACGGCAAGCTGCTGCGCGGTGGACACGGCATCGCGGATGAGGTGGGGCGGCTGTTCGCCATCTCCGGGCTGACGCGGCCCACGCTGGAATCGCTGCGGAAACGCCTTGTCGCCGGCGGGCACGACTTCCCCGACCTGCATCCGATGCTCGGGCACTACGATCCGGCGTGGCGGCAGGTCGATGCGCGGGGAATTGCGCCGTGACGGCGGATCCGAATTCGCTTGTCGATGCGGTGGCCAGGTGCAGGTTCGTCGACTTGGGCAGAGCAACCCGTCGTCGGCATCCATGGACGATGAACGATTGCCCCAGGCCCACGACCTCAGTTCGTTGGCGTCAACCCACCAACGTACTCGCCACGTGCCGGATAGTCACTCTTGATGACGAAGTCGACCGCCTGGACAAGCTCTCCGAAGTTCGGCCGCGCGAACGGCATCGACTGCACAGATGACCAGTAGAGGGTTCGATCGGGGCGAACCAGAAACACGCCCGGCTCCGAAAACAGCGCCGGTTCTTCGATTCCAATCGAGGTCTTGCCGCGTGAACAGGACAGGAACAGTCCCCAGTCACGAGCTGTTGCCAACTGAAGGTCGTAGCCGAGGCGCAGACGGCTGGCACCGACTTTCTGCGCCATCTGGCGAGTGCGGTCCTCTCCGTCCGTGCTGAGCGCGAGCACGCCAACGCCTCGCTCGGAAAGAGCCTCGACTTTGCTGTCAAGCTCTCGCAGGTACCCGGCGCAGATCGGGCAGTGCAAGCCGCGGTAGAAGCACAGCAGCGTGAATCGCTCGGACGCTTCCTGGGCGAGGTTGAAGGTGCCGTGGGACAGCGTGGGAACAGCCAACGGAGGGACGGTCTGTCGTGGCTTGAGCATGTCTTTCCTTCCAATGTGATTGACGGGACCGTTGGAGCATGTCGGATTCCATGCAATGAAGGATCCGGAAAGCATGATCTAAAATCCGGCGTCATGACTTCGCCAGCACGCCTGGACCGCCTCAGCGCATTTCTCGCCGCATTCCCCTTGCATGTGCGTCCGGTGGAAGGCGTTGGCCGCTCGCGCGAGGCAGCCCACCTGTTCCTGCTTGACGGCGATGCTCCGGCGGCGCGTCGCATCACTTTCTGCAGCACGGCCAGGACTCGCCCCTGTTCGCCGGGCCGAGTGCTGCTGGCGGCAGTCGTGGAGTTTGGCGGGGACTCGAATCCATTGCTGCGGTCCTTGCCCGCGGAAGTAGCGCTCGACACCCGGGAAGGCGAACTGCTGTGGGCTCTCGCCATGCAACTGCAGGCCGAAGTGCACGTGCCGCGTTGCGGAGGACCGGCAGCGCTGGCGAGGTTGGGCGAGCTCCTCGTGCTGATGGTGCTGCGTCAAGCCATCGATCGTGGAACGACGCAGCCGGGTCTACTCGCGGGATTGGCCGATCCACGGCTGCGGCATGCCGTCGGCGCGCTCCTCGAGCAGCCAGCGCACGCCTGGCGGGTGGACGAGCTCGCCGAACTCAGCGCCCTGTCCAGAAGTCAGTTCATGCTTTCGTTCCGCCGCACATTGGGAATGACGCCAGGCACGTTTCGTACAGCATGGCGGCTCACGCTGGCACGGCGGCGACTGCAACAGGGAGCGCGCGTGAAGGCCGTGGCTGCATCGTGCGGCTTCGCGAGCGCGGCGGCTTTCAGCCGTGCGTACAGTCGGGCGTTCGGCCACTCGCCTGTCGCGACCCAGGCATCATCGGCTCCATGAGAGCCTCCACCCGCATCCGGTCCGGACTGCTCAATGCCGGCCTGCTGCATTCCTATGGGCGAAAGCGTCCGAGCTGCACGCCACGTACACGCAGGGAGCCGAAGTCAGCGAGATCCGGCGAGCGGGCTTCGTCGTGGACCGCGTCGACCCGCAGGCGGCCCTTGGGCTGCGCCACAAGGGTGATGCGCTGAGCGGCAGCGTCACCGCGTTCTTCACCCGGTCGCGCCTGATGAGCGCCACCAACTGCAGCAACCCGAACCTGCCCTGCACGCCGTTGCGCGAGCCACGCAAGGTCTGGGGTCTCGAGCTCTCCGGGGATCTGGAGATGAATGCGCAGTGGCGGGCCGCGGGCACGCTGACCTGGCACGACGGCCGGCGCCGGGCCGAGGGCAGCGGCCAGTGGACGCGCCTGTCCAGCATCGACATCGCGCCGGTGCACGGCAGCCTGCTGCTCACCCACCTGCCGCCCATTGGTTGGCGCAACGAACTGGTCGTCGACTGGCGCGGTGGACGCGGGCGCATCGCCGAAGGCTGGCCCTACGGCCAGGTCGACGCGCTGACGCTGCTGCACGCGACGACGTCGATCGCGGCGGGGCCCGGCACGCTGACGCTGGGCGCGCACAACCTGCTGAACAAGACCCACTACTCGATCCAGGCGCAGGCCTACCAGGGTGGCTGGGTCCGGCTGCCGGAGCAGGGCCGGCGCCTGTCCCTTGGCTATGCAGTGAGGTGGTGAGCCGCGGCGGCGCGCAGGCGGCCGACCGCTCGTTCCCGCGCCTGCCGGCCGCAACTGCAGCGCTTGGCCCTGTTCGCCGTCGACACCGGACTGCGCGACAACAACGTCTGCTGGGTGCAGTGGACCTGGGAAGTGCCGTTATCGGAGCTCGGTGCAGCGTATTCGTCGTGCCGGGCGAGTCCTTCAAGAGCAAGTGCGGATGACGTGGTGATCCTCAACGACTGCCTGGTCAATCGCGCAGGCGCAGCGTGGCCTGTATCCGATCTGGGTGTTCCCATTCAGCGGCCATCCAATGAAACCCGCACCGTTCTTCGAGTGGCCAATGGCTGGCCAGTGGAGCGGCCCGTGGATAACGGGCCGGCGGGCAGGAGCAGCGCCGCATAGACCACGGTGTACCCGTTCATGGGGCATTCAGCCCTTGTAGAACGAGTTCAACGTGGCGCCCGGGCGCTTCGTGCTCCGCGGTGATGAACGCGCAAGGCTCGTGAGGGTCGATGGCATGGCGGTGGAGGCACGTGGCGATGATGGGCAGCACCAGTGCGTTGAAGACCAGATCCGGGTCGATCGCTCGAAACTCGCCGCGCTGTGTGCAGCGCTCGACGATGCTCGAGACGACTGCACGGGTGGGCGTCATGACCTGGTGCACCCAGAAATCGGCCAACGCCGGGAAGTTGTTCACTTCGGTGAGCACGAGCTTGACGACGCCACCGGCATGTCCCTCGATCAAGGTGGAGCGCCAGGCCAGCGCGACATCTCGGAGCAGGTCCCGGCCTGGCCGGGCTTCGGTGCCTTCGTGCCCCTTGAAGGAT
>Ga0196963_10000133_pt1 | contig 78286 bp, 77 predicted proteins | sample S1_5metaG_FD_148600 | JGI IMG/M metagenome (GOLD analysis project Ga0196963, IMG submission 148600) | Soil microbial communities from Anza Borrego desert, Southern California, United States - S1_5 | ecosystem: Environmental > Terrestrial > Soil > Desert | place: USA: California | collected... | reverse complement strand
AAGCCTTTGATTTTATTGGCGCGCCCGGAGAGATTCGAACTCCCGACCCCCTAGTTCGTAGTTATAAACCTATTTTTTTAACTAACTGATTTTACTAACAACAACCTGGGCAGCCTGCTAGAAACTTGACCAGTTGTACCTAGTAAATCTGTCACAATTGTCACAAAACTGTCACAAGGAGATTATTAAATGCAAATCTATTATGGGTATAGGGATGGCGGATATTATTACCATCATGACGGGATGGGGCCTTATAGCGAGGGTTATGAAAATACAAATTCTTTTGAAGATTTTAAACAGCTGATGCAAAAAACATTTCCAGATGAAGAATTAGAATTTATTGATTGGCCACAATGAGTTGTTCAAGAGGTATACAGTATGAGGCCTATTCCGCATATTACAAAAGAACAAGCTATTGAATTACTTGAATTTGGACCATGTTGTCCTTGTCACATTTTAGCATGGGCCGTCCAGATCGACCAATACCTGCGAATAAATCATTCAGAATATTATGAAACAATAAGGAAGAAAGAAATCAAAGACAGTTGGCGTGAAGTCTTGGCGTATTTATTGAAGAAAGAAGATGGAGAATAACATGTCATACTTACGTTGGATTGATAGTCCCTTTTATTGTTATTGGTGTGCCACCGAATCTAAGATTAAAGAAGAACAGATTCTGCAATTCAACGAATTGACTGGCTGTATCAATCTTAGATACGCCGACATTAAAGCCAATCCTACAGCGTCCTTGAAGAAAGTAGTGGATGCTTATGCAAACGATCCTTATATCACATTGCGTGATTGGAGAGATGCTATAGAGGCCATAGAGGATTTTGTAAAGGACGTTGAAGAGGAGTATCGTAATGAATAAAAATACTAACTTGAAATATGAAGCCAGTATAAAGCTGGAAAGACTGGACGAAAGTAAATTTAAAATAACAGATGTTTATTGGCAGGATGGAACTTGTCACTACGACTTCCCAGGATATGTACTAATCATTCATAGAGAAGGTGATAACTTTGCATATCAAATGCCTATCTTTTGTGATGACTCTAATGATGGATGGAAGGTAGATAAAACATGATGGATGCCGCAATTTACAAGTTGGAGGATGTATGAGAGAAATTAAGTTTATGGTTTGGCGCAAATCAACACAAGAGATGTGTATCCCCTCTGATTTGGAACACTTGTTGGAACATTACAATGATAATGAAGAATACATTGCACGGCAATACACAGGGCTAAAAGATAAGAATGAGAAAGAAATTTATGAAGGGGATATAGCTAGCTTTCTTCATAATTACGGGGAAGGTTCTGAATACATGAATAAGTATATAGACGTAGTCCACTATGATACCGATACGGCAGGCTTTGTGTTTGGTAAAGAGGAGTTTACATTTTTAGAGATTTTAGAGGTAGAAGTAATAGGTAATATCTATGAGAATCCAGAGCTACGGGAGAAATAATATGAAAGAGTTCAAGTTTAGGGTTTGGCACAAAAAATTAAAGAAAATGTTTTATGACGATGTCGAAATTCATTTCCATGGATCGAGGTGGAGTTATGAAGTGTTTTACCCAATTTTTGATGGGGGACATGAGTGGCTAGATGACTCGTTGTCGATACTATTACAATACACAGGATTAAAAGATATGAACGAAAAGGAAATATATGAGGGAGATATATTACAACACGCAATTTATCTAGATCAATATACTAAGGAACCATATAAATCTGTTGTTCCATCTATAACAGGACATGATTCTGCGGTACAAGGATACGCAGGCGATTATTGGCATTGTGAAGTTATAGGCAATATCTATGAAAATCCAGAGCTAGCGGAGGAATATTATGCTAGACATCCACAATAAAATAATAGAAAAAGCAGAAGAGCTTCAAAGAAGTGTAGATGCAATTAGAGAGGGGGGATAATCAATCCCAATGAATCTCTACATGCGCCACATCAGCAAACCAGTTTACTAGAGCTGGTTTTTTTTCATCTAATGCTTTCTTATAAATAGCTTCTCTCTCTGGATGATCCCATATAATCCCACAGCGTAGTCTGCCATTTTCTATCGGTACCTTCTTAGCAGCTTGGTATAAAGCCCACCAGAATGGATGTACGTTTGATATATTCCACATATATCGTACATCACAAATATCTGCCGCATTGCCAGATAGGTGATAAGACTTCATCGTCTTACTCACACCACGTCTTACCTTTTCTTTCTGTTGTTCGATAGTCCTACGGCCTTCTACCACGGTTGGTTGCCATCCTTTTAATTCTAGGGATACTAGAATATCCCATACAATAGGTTGAAAATCCTCATCTAAGCTGAGGAAGGCTTTGTTTTTAGTGGGCATAATTAATTACTACAAATGAAGGATCTCAACCAATATTGATATCTGGTTATCCATATTCTTAAGTAAAGGAAAGGAGGATCAGGTTTATGTTAAATAAAGTCTTTACGTAGAATTAAATCAGATAGTGCTAACAGTTGAGATCGGAAGGTTAAATATTAAAAGGGGCCATTAGGAAGGGTGTCTGGATTAGATAAGTCTAATATATCGTCTGGTTCAGAAGAATCTACAGGCTCATCTTCATCAGCCTGAGTAGAGCTTACTTTGGGTTTGTGGATTGACCAGCCTCTTTATTAGTGAGGAGTTGTTTATATACATCTTCTTCGTATTCTTTAGGAGATTTAAATCCCAATACATCATAATAGCGTTGGGCTATCTTTATTAATTTAGGCAACTCGTCTGTGATACCACGGGCAACAAGCCTTTCTGTACCGGACACCTGTTGCATAATGTCTCTGGTAAGTCCTTTACCTCCTTGATATGCTCCTTTAATCGTTCCGTCTTCCACATGGAATGTATAACCCTCTTTTTCTAGGGTAGCCATATTTTCACGTAGTCTCAGAAGAGTAGCAGCCTCATCACTCGCAAACTGGTTACGGAATTGTTCTTTGATCATAGCATTGCTACGTACAGCGGCCTCAGTATCGACGTTATCAAAGGCGGCTAATACCTTGCCTTCTGGCATATTAGCTTGTAGTAACCTAAATGCATTTAATCTTTCTTGATCGGATAGTTTAGAGCTGGTCATGTAGTTAATAGCATTATTCACAATAGCCATTTGTTGTTGTGCATCACTTCCTTTACGGACAGTCCCCGTCTTTATATCTTGTAAGGTATTAATATTTTCTTCTTGTATTTTCTTAACATCAATGGCAGACGCTTTAATGGCATTCTGAGGTTTCTTTAATTCTTCTGCGGTTCTAGATAACTTAACTGAGTTATCAACATAAGCACCTACAAACTGCGGGTTTGCATCTGACATAGTGATAGCTTTAGAAACATTAGCTACATCATTCATTGCAAACACTAATTCTCTACCGGACAATTTACTTAAAGAAGTGTTATTTAATTCTGCCATGCCGCCCGATTTAACAAATTGGATTAGTGGGTCATATGCTTCATTTATTTTTTCCATCGCTAAATTCTTTTCAGCATCGCTTACAGGAATGCCAGTAACTGATTGTTTTACATTAAATGTTTCCATCAGTTTTGATTTTAGCTGGGTTAATGAAGTTTGTAGATTAGTAGCCATGGCTAAGTTATCTTCTTCAGATAGAGTGGTTCGACCATTTAGAATAGGAGCAATGCCCTGTTTAATGGAGCTAGCAACGCTACTATGTAGAAGATCTTTTGCGTCTTCTGAGAGATCCCCATTAACAGCAAAGGGAATTTCTCCATCAATCATTCTACCTAAAGTGAAAGTATTCTTTTGTTCAGCGAACACAGCGTCTCGGTATATTTTACTGGCATCCGGCATAGAGAGATTGTATTGTTGCGCTAATGTTTCTATAGGAGATGCTTGTTTCGCTTTTGGTAACGATATACCTAACGATTGTCCCAAGGGGTCAAATGCAACCTCTGTTCTCGCTAGGTTCCTTAATTCTGGGGCTAAAGCAGGGGCCTGGTTAATATATTTCTTTAAAGCGGCTTCTGCTCTTAGTCCCACAGAGGCTGAACTAGAGCGCCCTTGATCTTTTAATCCTTTTAACAAAGCAAATTCATCTCGTGCAGCAGATAGAATCGGATTCTTATTAAGATCTATTCCTTGTGAATTAGTTTTTTTAGAGGCTTCTTCCGCTATCTTAAATATGCTACCTAGACCAGAAGCAGCATTCCCTGCATTCCTGGCGTTGATAGAATCGGCTTGTGCTTGTATAGAAGCGGACTGTGCTGCAATCAACTCTTCTGTGCCGCCTGTCGTATCTGCTTGTTTATTTGCAAAAGGATAGTTATCACCTAAGTCTTTTGAAAAATCTACCATGTGGGTTACCTATTTATCGAGTATATTACCGAAATGTTCTTTTAGAGATCGCTCATCAATGAATCCTTTTTTCTTCAGGGATTCTCCGTCTTCTTCTAATCCTTTAACCATCTTGGAAGGGATTTGTTGTTTAATGAATTTCTCTACTGCGGAGTCATATTTGTTAACGGGATGACTAATACGATACTTTAATTTGTTAAGAAGCCGTTGTTGTTCTGGAACGGATAATTGTTGCATACGTTTAGCAATTGTTGATTTAGCACGGGCTATTAAAGAAGGATCAGAAGGGTCGTCATAATATTTAGCCATCTGTGACCATTGATACATGACTTCATCAGCAACCGCTTTTATTTCGTCGTCTGATAAATAATTATATTTAGTTAATGTATATCCTTCACGAATCTTGCTAGGTTTAAAGCCGGTTGCTGTAGCTAATATTTCTGCTGTTGTAAAGTCGTCTGCGATAACTTGCCCTTTAGCATTAAATACTTTACCTGTCCTTGCCATATCAATTGCCATCAAAACATTACGAGTGCTACTAGGTAATTTCAGCAACTCCTCTGCTGCGATATAAAGATCTACTTTATCAATACTCAACTTAGAGATGGCATTTAAAGAAAAATCCGCTAGCGCTTTACCAGCATCTAGGAAGCGGGGGAGAGTTGTTTTGAAGGGGCCTGTAAACTGCATCCACAAAGGACGATCATCAGTGATGGTATCAATAGCCCAAATACCTAGACCATTTAATAGTCCTGCACGTTTAGAAATATCTAAGTCTGCATTGAAGAAAATATAAGGGATTGCTTCTAACATACCCCCCGTTAAAGCTTTATATTTAGCACGATCTTTGCCTTCTAACAAAGAAGGTTCTACACCGTACTGCCTATACATACCATCAACTAAACGATCTCCTAAAGGCATACCAGACATACCAAACAGAGTTAATTGTCCAGACATCATCTTCAATTTTTCATAAGCCGTATATTCTCTACCTATTAATGCCTCACCTGTCTTAATTAAGATTTGAGAGAATTGTAGAGGAATAGAGAACACTCCTTCGTATATATGCCCTCGATCCATATTTAACATATGAAAGAGATCGCGATCTGTTCTGGCCAGAATCCATTTTTCTCCTGCTTCTGTTAAAGCCTTACCTGGATTTGCTTTTTGCCATTCTAAAAAAGCATTAACAAACGCATATCGGTTAGAAGCGCCTACACCTTCTTGATAGAAGAACTCACCGCCTTTTAAAATCTTATTCATGGTATTGGATGAAATGCCAATCCCCTTGGTCATAGATTCATAAATGGAATTGTGCATACCCGCAAACTTATAACCGCTCTTATCCCACAATTTATACATTTGAGAAACAGCGTCTTTGTTTAAATCCTTATATAGAGGGGAGGCTAGTAACCTATCTAAAATAATTTTCTTGCCTACCGCTTTCTCAGGAATGTCCATTGCTCGCATAAGAATAGAGAGACGCGAAGCCTTGCCAAAATTAGTTGGATTCACTGCAAGAGCGACTGCTGCTTGTGATAACTGTACAACACCAGCAGAGAAGTTCATCATCCCTAATAATATATGATAATTAGCAGAACGAATAACTTGACCCGGATCAACATACTTAGTGTTGATTAAGAATCCCAGATCTTCGGTATTCTTAAAGCCTGGAATATGATTCAATCCTTCTAATGCCCAGTCATGTATCCATTGAACTGTGCCAGCAAAGACTCTTTCATCTCGAGTAGGAATTCCGTTCCATTTGTTTATAACTTGTTTCAATACATTTAGCTTCTTGCCTTCGAGTGTAGTGGATGGAACATCGTCAAAGAAAGATTTAACATTAAATCCCGCTTCCTTAGCTGTATTAACCCATTGTTGTTGGCGGCTAACTCGAACTTCATTGTTACCAAAATACCGAGCGACGTGCTCTAAGTTGCGAGCCAGAATTTCTGAAGCAGGTAATAATTCAGGGTCTCTTGCTTCTTTACCATATGCAATTTCTTTATCTGCTCTATGGCCAAAGATAGGGCGGTTTCCAGAGACTGCTTGATCTCCTATTGATTGTTCGACTGTTAACTCTCTATCTGCTAGTACGCGATAAGGAGGTGTGCCTGTACCATCCCATTCTTTCTTATTTAATTCTTCAGCAAACTGTTCTGCTCTTTTTTTAGAGGCAAATCTTCGTACTGCAACTTTGTCTACACCTTCCGATCCATTTACTGCATACTTAGAAAACTTATGAACAAAGAACTCATTACGTCGATAGAGAGAAGGTATATAGCCTTTAACTTTAGCTAATACTTGGTTAGGTAAGTCTTTAATCACTTGATCGGGGACTAGAGCATAAACAACACGTTCATTCTGTAGAAGCCCTTTTGTTGCAGATAAATCAATTGGTTCACTTAATTTAACTAAACGTTGTCCTGACTGGTATGCTTGTTCAATCACTTCATTACTTCGTTCTATGTCTACCATAGTGTTTGTGGTTGTGTTGAGTACCCGCTTTACTTCTCCTTTAGTAGCTTCTGCTTTAGCAAGAGATAAATCATAGGGTTTGGCTTTTAAAGCAACGTCATTAATGGTTGCGGATTTAAAACCTTTTAATTGATATTCCCGTCTAGCTAAATCATTCTCCATTTGAAAGCTGAAATCGTAAAGAGAACGTTGTTTGTAATAAGCTTCTATTTCTTTATTGGTTAGACTAATAGTGCCTTCAGCCGTATCAATCCCCCCACGCAATTCTCCTGGGGTGTATTCTCTTCCAACACGCGTTCCAGTTTCATCAATATATTTAACGCCTGCTTCCATAATACGATCTATTTTGTTCAGCGATTTCGTATTCAAACCAGTGAAAGCTTCTTTAGCTACATTGCCAATAACTTGTCTTGCTTTTATTTCAGCAAGATAGGCTCGGTTAGCTTGACCATAAATATCTAAGTTATTTAATCCAACTCTAGCTGTTGTGCTCAAGAAGGGAAGTACTAATTCTTGAGCTTTGTTTAGAGGAGCGACATCTCTTAAATCGAACATCCCATTAATATCATTTTCAGTTAATACAAAGTCTTTATTAAAGTATTTAACTTCTTTGTTGCCAACACCTACTTCTAACTTAAGAATGGCTTGGTTATCTCCTAGAGGTTGTATTTCTGCTTTATTAATCGCGGCTTCACCGTTAAATTCATCTAAGATTTTTGTTTCAAAACTTTTTAATTCTTTTTGAGCAAGAAGCTCTACTTCTTCTGGAGCAAAAGCTTTTGGTTTAACTGTTTCGCCTTCAGTTGTTAAAAGCTTATAAGCTTCTTCTAGTTTTTTACTGAAATTAAGTAAGGACTGTTGTGTATCTTTACCTAACCCTACCGTAGCAGACTTATCAAAAGGCAACACAATTGGCTCTGCATTCTGCATAACTTTTTCAACAGTTAGGCCCGCTGCCTTGGCTGCCTCACCACTGGGATCGGCAATAGTAATAGCATTAATTTGAGATGCTAGAGTTTTGTTGCCTAGTTCCTCTGCCATCTTAACAGTATTAGAAGCTGTTCTTACTGCTCTATATAAATTAGTAATAGTCTTGCCTATAGCGCCAACACCTAATACAGACAAGGCATCAAAAATTTGGTTAACACGTGCATCCGTCTTTGAGCTTGCGCCTTGTCCGGGTTCCAGTAATGCGCTCGCTAAAGCAGCAGCACCTGCTGTGTTACCATCAGAAGAGTCTATAATGATTTTTGTTAACGCTGGAGCTAATGCTTTACGACGTTCGGGGGACAAGGATTGTAATTGTAATACGACTTTCTGAACTGACTCAGGGGTGTTAAGAAGGTTAGCGCCTGTAAAATCGTTGGCATCTTTATTAAATGTAAAGGGAAGAAAATAAACCGCTAAATCTTTTAACTTATCTAATCCAGAAGACTTTTCTAGTGCTTTACCTAATTCATTTCTTAAAGCAAGTTGGGATTGAATAGCTTGATCCCTTAGCTTTCTATAATCAAAAGATTCTTTTACAGAACTTAATTGATCTGTGACTGCCTGTTCTGGAGCTAAGGGCCCTTGATGCTCTTCTTTATACTCCTTTAACAACAACTTAGCATCATCAACAGCTAAGGATAAATCAGTATTGTTGGAATTGAAACTTTGTTTTACCCACTCCTCAACACCGACCAAATCATTTTGTTGTTTCTGTAAGATCGCTGAGGATAACTCCGCTTCTTTATCTAATGAAGCTTTTGTATTTTGATAAACCTGGGCCGGGTTTTCTCCTGTAAGACCTGATTTAATGATTGTAATTTGTTGCTCTAGATCTTGTGCATATTGATCTGACATGGGGTTAAAATTAAGAAGAAGTTGCGTGTCTATATTAGGCTCTTCGGTAGAGAGTTGATTACTATAGACAGGCTGACCTTCTTTATTGAATACCATTAAGTCATTATTATTTGGCATGAATAGCTGCTCTTTTTTATTTCTTATTTAAAGCATTACTGAATTTACTAAAAACATCTCCAGCCGTGTTAAATATATTAGGAGATTGCATAGCTGCTTGGTTTTGAATATATTCAGATTGAGCAATATTCCCAGCTGTATTCGCCTGAGTTAGTGCATCAGCCCGTTGGTTCTCTAAACCTTGCAATGTATTACTAACACCTAGATTAGAAGCTAATTGGGATTGAATAGATCCTGCTCCTCCAAATACCGATGAAGAATCGGGTACTCCCGCTGCTGCTCCAGCAGAAACAACATTAGCTCTAGCCACACGTGCATCTCTAACCGAACGAATACGTTGTTGTCTTGCTTGAATTTCAGCTTGTCTATTTTGTAATTCCGTCGCTTTGCGAGTAGCGGCTGCTTGCTCGCGAAGTGCTGCTTCTTGTCCTGATGTATCTGGTTGCTGTTGATTCATCATCCCTAATATAGGGCTGACGGCTGAAACAATTGGTGCTATTGCTGAAACGGCTGCTACGATTGCGCCCATTTGATTTACCTCTGAATTTTTATGTAATGTGTTTCACTATTGATATAACCTGCTTTTTCAAGAAGCGGGCCAACATGGATAAAGGGTTCCGAATTTAATGCATCTAGTCCCCATATATTAATACCTAATGTTGTCATTACTTGTTGTATATATTGCAATAACTGATAAGCGGCTCGTGTGCCTCTATATTCCTTTTTAATGCACCAACAAATTGTAGAGCACATCTTTAAACGTTTACTGAAATAATAAGGCATACACATACCAGCATAACAACCTACTACTTCTTCTTTCTCTTTAACAAAAATAACTAATGCGGTTTGGTATATAAGTTCTGAATTCCAAAATTCTTCATTGGGATCGTATTTAATCCCTTGCTTAGCGAGGGGGTGCTCATGCCACCAACTAGCACACAATTCTTTAATTTTTGTATATGTTTCTTTATTGTTTGGCATAAGCTCAAACGTTAGACTCATACAGTTGACTCCAATGTGCCAAACACAGCCCAGCCTAGTAATTGAAAGTCTTTACCTGCCTCACTGTCAAATCTCACTAGGAACGATTTACCAGAACCTCTGACTTTTGTTTTAGTCATCACTACAGGTAAACCAGTTGTAAACAGTGTTCCAGAACCTCCGGATAAGTAGTCTTGTCTAAAACGATAAACTTGTTGTTGAGTTCCCCATTTACCTGAAGCTGTATTATCAGAGAAGTTCCACTTCACTCTCATCAAACAGGAACTAGGTTTATCAAAGACTAGATCACTTCCCGATAATTGATACTGCGTTTCGGTCTTGTTAAAGTAACACCAGAGGTAAGGGAGTTGTTTATCCCTCATCGCATCTTGGCCGATGACATGGCCTGTTTCGAGATAACTATTATAATTAATACCAACACTGTCTTCTGAAAGCCAATCAACAAAAGTTTGTCCTAAGAAAGCAGAGAACGTATATTTATAATTTGTACTAACTAAAGGTGCTCTTGTTAAAAAGAGAAATCGAGAGGAGGCAGCAGTACGAATAGTGGAAGTAATTACCACCGACGTACTAGAGGCTACAACTTCAACTCCTCCCACTACAATCGTATCAACCTGTGTGGTTAGTGCCGCTTTCAATGGGACAACGGCGCCACCAATAATATGGGGATAGGAAGAAGATGTTGTTAATGAGTATTTAAAGAATGCTTGTAAACGAATGTTATAAACGAGCACGGAGTTATACAGGAAGCGATCTGTTACACCGCCATAGCTTGTGGAACTATTATGTAACCAAATTAATTGTTTTTCATATTGGTTATAAGCTAAAACTGAATTTGCTCTCGCTAAGGCAGTAACACTATCAAAATAGGATTGGACTGTTGTAATAGTAATATTAATGGGTGTTGCTAAGCTGGTGACTTTATCCGGTTCCATTGTATAAATACCACTTTCACTAATGAAAGTAGGAACACCTTCTACAGTCGTAATAGCTTGTGGACTGACGAGAGTAATATCCGTTAACTTAGTGGCTTGTTGATTCGTTGCTGTAAAAGGGCCGTTATCTCCACGTAATTGCCATATACCATTGGTTGCAAAGATTAATACCCCATCTCTTATAGCAATGAGTTTGTAAATGGAACCACATTCAGGAATTTGTAGATGAATACCATCACTCGATATCAAGTCAGAAATTTGCTCTGAAGTAGGATCAGCAGTTTGATAACAAACGCCAAAGTCTGTTGTGCTTTCTATTACCTTACTAATGTAAATAACACCAGGTTCTTGCCCTGCATATAAAACACGACCTGAATAAAATAAAACAGTAGAGGGCCGTGTGGTTCGAGGGTCAGTAGAGATACTTGCTACACCAGAAACACCTGATCGATCACGAGTAAAAGCATTAAGTATGAAGCGTCCTTTAGCAGCAGGGGTATTACCGAAGTTAGTTTTATCTAAGAGATCTGGACTAAAGGCATCATTAGAATCTTTTGCGACATGCCAAATCTGTGCATTAGAAGGGTATTTAGATTTAGCAGTAAAATAAGCATTAATTTTAGTATTGTCCCAGCCCTGATTTAACAAATTATATTTGTGTGCATTGGATAAAGTAGCAGGGGTTGCGTCAGTGGCTAAGCTATCAGACACACCGACTAAATCACGTATGGAAATTGTAACTGAGGTTGTTGCTATCGTATCAGTTGAAGCAGTATATGTTATGTAAAAAGGTTCAATTTGATTACTAACAACAAATAAATAACCTTTGGCGCTAGTAACTTGGACGGGGTCGCTACCTGCATTAGAGGAGTTAGGCTGCTTAAAAGAGGTTAGATTAATAGTGAACCCTTTTATATTTGTACTTAGTGCACCTGTTGCTGATAAATTATGAAAATAAAGAGTCGTACCTATTTGGACAACAGCAAAACGTAGATTAGGATTTCCCCCTACATTTTCCCAAGTACCAACTGAAATACCGTCTGCTTCTACCGTTGATTGGGCAATGTTAGCCGACTTGGTATAATTGGTTTCGTAATCTACTCCTAGTCGTCTTGAAGCACTCCCATCATTGTTAATGTCTGTATTATCAATATCAACACAAGCATTATCCGGATAGGTCAAGGGTGTGACTTCAGTAATATAACCTTTCGAAAAAGAAAAGTTGTTTTTTAGTCCGACAGTAACTGACATGATTATTTTTCTTTTTTGTTTTTATTATGGGCGAGATAACGATGAACTACTAAAGTAGCTTCTGTGGGCGAGGTGAAAAGACCTTCTAATTCCTGTGGCAACTCACCGCCGGGGATAAATTTGATGGCGTACATACTGGTATTCGGGGCATTGAAAATAGCAATCTTCTTACCATTAGGTGTTTCACCTATTTCAAGCGCGCCGCCAGATACTAGAGCATTATGTTGTATTTTATCTAATAAGTTCATTATCGTATCCTTTTAGCCTTTCGTTAGAGGGGGATTAACATTAAGTTCACTATCGTCTCCTTTTTATTCCCCAGTTGAAAAACTTTGCTCCTCCTCCAACTCTAAATTGATTGTGTCTCATCGAATTATATTGTTTAACCGAGGAGCGTTCTGATTCTTCATCCACAGCTTGTTTGAATCGTTTAAAACACGTTTTACGAGCTGTCTCTAATAGAAGAGGGAATTGTTGTGCGGGTAAATCAGGAATAAAGGTGTCAGACGCTGTCCAAGCAGGTTCTTTGACACCATAAATTAATGAGCGACTAGCTTGAACTGTTGCTTCATCATCAAGAGAAATAGAATCAAAGTAAATATATTCATTATCAAAAGAAGTCCAGTAGGTGGGCATATGATCTTCAATAATATAAAGAGGAGTACCATTATCCATGTTATAAGCGCTAATATTACTGGCAGCTGAATTTCTTGCTAATACAAGATCTAAGAATTCTTCTGGGGGAAGGTAAGTAACATCTTCATATTTAGCTGAAGTATCCGCACTCAATTTTTTGTTATATTTCAAAACATCAATCCGATAAATATCATCTGGAATTTTAATTTTTGTGGGTTGTGATACATTGCTAACTGCTTCTAATGGAGTGGTTGTTTTTAAATGTTCCCAATCGCGTCTGGCAATTAAATCAAAATAAATATCCTTAATAGTGTCTGCTATAGATTGTGATTCAATGAGGTCACTAATACTATTCACACTATCACTATCCATAGAGGTCATAATAGATTGCACCATTTGGAGCAAAGTCATTCGGTGGGCCATAATTAACTCCTAGTTATCGCAAAAGAAATGCGAGCATTAGGAGAAGCGCCCGTACCACCATCAGTGATAATGGCTATTTTACCGCCTGCCGTTACACTATTATTTGCACTGGGAGTAGAGCTAGTAACAGTCCCTGCTGCTGTACCGTTTGCAATAGTTATATTTCCATTGGTAACAGCAACACCATTTATTTGGAAAGAGAGGATGGTATCTGCTGTATCTGTTAAAAGATCGTGAACACAATAAATGTTATCAATTGTTCCGGCATAAGGAGTAGCAACATAATAAGTTCCTGCTGTTCCAATAGCAGAGATGTAAGCATCTACAACCACTTGCCTAACATAGGGCAGCATGGATGCTCCACCTACTCCATTAGCTACACGAACCGTATTGGCGGAAGCAGCGGCAAAACCTTTGCATTCATGAATATTAGGATCAGTTATATTGGCATGTTCTATTGACATTGTTATATCTCGTTTTGTCTATATTTTTATAGTCATTTCTTATTTTAAATGAATAAAAAAATATCCCCTCTTGAAAGAAGGGATATCAACATTAAGCTGCGGTTACACCGCCTTCTTTTAAAACAGCCCATTTTGCTAAACCTGGAACTGCTACTAAAACAAGGTAATCCCCTGCGTCGTTAAATGTAATACTTGTAGTACCAGAAGATTGGCCAATGATATTAGTACTCGCTAAAGTACCGTCACCGCCGTCTGTGGTCATGTGTATTGTTTTAACCATGCCTGGTTTGGTTGGAGCCGCTAATGTAAGTGCGTCCGCCCCTGTGGTAACAAGGTTTGTGTGTGCTACGGTGACACTAATAGCCCCCGCCCCTGTTCTGGTTTCTGTCATTGCAGAATCATCACAACGAGCATTAATTTCAGCAGCAGTGGCATCAAGTGCTGTTGCACCGATTGTTATTGCTGTTGACGTTAAATTAGTAATAGTTGCGGTAGTAATAGTCGAAATTTCTTTCGATGCTCCTAAAACAACTGCTTTACTTGCTGTTGCTGTGCCTGCGGTTACTCCATCTAAGAAATTGATTTCCGTTGAAGAAATCGTACTAGATCCTGGAGAACCTGGGGTTGTGCCGCCTAATGTTACGGATTCAACCTGTAGGTTTAGTCCATTCATATCAACATTAGTTGCCATATTTATTTTACCTCAGAAAAATGAGCCAATTACTTTAAATAATTGGCTCACTGTGGTTACGCGGAAGGTGGAATATAACGAATGGTTAAGCGTGCTTTACCAGCCGTAAATGTTCCAGTTGCGATTACTATGATCTGACTATCTAAAGTTGTGCTAGAAACTTTACCGATTAAAGCACCACTTAAAGAGTCAGTATTATTTGGATCTAACAGAACTCGCTTACCGGCGGCATTCAATGATGCAAGTAAGATATCATTTGCGATACCGTCTGTATCAATGTCTGTACCATCAGTTTGTTCTGTACCAATATCGTAGGACGTACCTCCAGCAAACGCAGTTAATACCTCCACTTGAGCCTCTAAAATAAGAGACTTGGCGGGAATAACCTGATTGAGTGCGTTATTAGAGCTAGCAGCAGGTAATTGATCATAAGAAAAATCAATTACTAATTCTTTTACGTTACCGGAAGTTCTAACTTTACCGGCAGCGCCTTGAATTTCACTAGCTACTTGACGAGGGCCGTACCATACGTGAAGGCCATTGCCATCTGCTTCAAAAGCCATGATGTATTCCTCCTACTATGCTACGTTCGTGACGTTATGAATAAGAACAACCATTGCTTCTTTACGTTTGCAGCCGAGGCCAAAACGACAATAGGTTACATATTCTTCACGATCTAAATCTTTGTTATACTCTCCATGAGTTTCGGGCATGCGTCTCCACGCCATGGCCATTGGCATTACATCTGGATCAGCAACGCACATTGCGATAGCTGCTTTACCATTTGTTACCGCTACACTATTCACAGTTTCAGAAGTGATATTAGGTAGACGGTTAGAAGTGTAAATATCAATACCAAAAATATTTACTAAGAATCTCGTATCCCGTGCGAAACCGGTATTGATAATACCTTCGAACTTAGGATTGTTAGAGACGTTGATTAAGTTAGTTAAGTTATTTAAATCTTTTTCCCCTAGAGGATCGATAAACATAACTCGACTATTTGCAGGACAATTAGCTTTGTCCATTGATGTTTTAATTTTAGCAAAGTCTGCTAATGCAACTACACCACTAGTACCGCTACCGGCTATACGATGGGCTTGACTATTTACGTTATTTGCGGCGGCGGCAGTTTGTGCTGCGTTGGCTACTGCAAATAAGCGTGTTTCAAAGTGTTGCATTAAAGCATCTAAATGCTTCCTGGGAACTGCTGCTAACAATTTTTGACCCATATAACCGTCTTCAAGTAACTTACGGCTTACGTAAGAACCTGCGGATTTGAAATCAGTAATTGTCATGGTAAAATTACCCGTGTCGATCGCATCATAAACTGCTGGACTGTCTTCCGTAATATCTCGAATAACAACATCACCGATAGAAGGAATGTTGTATGTGGTTCCATCACCAAAGTCGGAAACATCCATTGCAAGTTTCATGCCTACCAAGTTATCTTTTAGTGCTTCTTGAAGCATTTGAGAATAGACTTGGGCGCGAATTAACGGGCTAGAATTTGACGTTACATTTGCCATAATTCACCCTATTATTTATTGTCTTTAGACCGCGAAATAAATTCTTTTTCAAGTTCTGAAAATACAGCCCCTGAATTGAATGGATCGCTGAAATATTTTCTAGTTAATTCAGAAATTTTATTATTTGCGGAGTTATTGTTGAGCACTGCTGTTGTATTAACATCAGCCGTCGCTGATTGTGTTCTATTAACTGAAGCAGGCCCGTTTTCCAAACCAAATGCCTTTAAAATAACATTAGGTTTGACCATCGCCAGTTTATGTAAGTCCTCTACTGGCTCGCCCATCTCTTGCGCTTTCTTGTTGAAGATTTCTTCGGCTTTGTCTCCGTAAACTTCACGTAAAGCAGCAGCAACTTTTTTTGCATTGTCGGCATGGAGTTGATGTTGTCTGAGACGTTCTTGTTCTTGCTCTTTAATGGATAGTTTCCTATCTACTAAAGACTCAACCTCTTTCAATAAATCCGTTGAAACAGGTTTCGGATCTTGTTCAGATCCTGATTTCATTTTTTCCAAAACTTCGTCGATAGTTTTTGCTCTTTCTTGTGCTTTTCGAAGTTCTGCATTTTCTTGTTCTATTCGTTTAATATGTTCGTCTTTATCTTGTAAACGTTTATTAACTACATCTAAATCAATTTTAGATTCTTCTTTTCTGGGTTCGACAGATTCATTCTTTGCTTCAGTCTTGTCATCTGAATTAAAAATATTCTGGTCTGACATTATTTTGATTCCTCATTTATTAATAGTTCTCTTATTTTTTTAAGCTCGGCTCTTGTCTGTAATAGACCGGATATCAATCGATCACAAGCAGGGTTCATATAAACTTTTGTATCATCTAACTTAGCGTTTATCTCTCTCAGTTGTTTGTTGATATACATAGCTACAAGTTCTAATACATCCCTAGAATTACTTATCTTTGCTTTCCATTTCTCTAACTCTTCAAGCTTTAAACTATGTGGAAGGAGGCTGATCAGTTTCATTTGGTAACATACCCTCTGCTGGTGTTTGAGATTCAGCGGCTAGTTGTTCCTGTGCTGTTTGGATTAAACGTTGACTTTCTAGTTGTTGCTCAATGCCTATATTGGCGCGGAATAAACTAAATTGTTCTAGGCCTAAAATAGACTCTAGTAATTGGGTCATGGAATGTCTATCCAAATCATTTTGTACTAATTGAAATAATGGGCTATTGGATAGCATTGTTAGATTTTGAGCGATGGTTGCATTGCGGGCAAAATATCGAGAACCTACTGCGTAAATCTTGCCAGCAGCAGTTAAATCGTTCTTAGTTAATTCAATAAAAGTATCAACCCCTAGTTGATCATCTGTCATTTTAATAACATCACTAACATCTAGGTTGCGGCGTGCCATCTCTAGCATTGCATTTAATAATGGTTCTAAGAATTCTTCTTCTAAGTAAGCTACTTTGTTTTGGAATATACGACTAGCTGCATTATCTAATGTTTGTACTTCAAAAGCAGTCTTTTCACCGGGTGTACGAATACCCATCGTATTCTTAGGAGCACCTGCTAATTCCTCCATTGCCATCATTAAGTTTTGGATTTGAAAGTCGGCATTTAGTGCGGTTGCATCTGGACGTAATACATTAACATCCCCATCAGCATCAGCACGATAAAAACCGCCAGGAGTGCCTCGCATACCATTAAGATTGCCCTCACCGTCATAATATTCCACATCACCTTTTTCGATCATGATGGGGTAGGCAATTTGATCAAATACATCTGCTTTAGTATTTTCTAATTTATCTAAACGATGTTGCATGCCTAAGAGGTTTGCAAACGGAGACATACCCATTAAGTTATCAGGTCTGTTTCTCCATGCTGCGGTGAAGATGTTATGATCTCCATTCCAAGATTTAACAGGCTCATTACGAATTACATTAGCTCGATCAACCACTGTAATAACATGATTGGGGTGTAATTTGTCATCTTGTTCTATATACACATCACCGTAAAATTCAAGTATTTCAACCAAATTACTACGATAATATTCTTGTAAAGTACCAAACCCGTCAGCTTTTAAAGCACGTAGTTTTTCTTCATCATAATTGAGATTACTTTTATTCCGAGGAGTTAATAAAGAACGACGCTCAGCAATCTTTTTTATTAATTCTTTGGTATAACCTAATTCAGGATGGGTCTCTACTTCCCTCGCCATTTGTCCTAGTGTTTTTAAGGTGCGAATAATCTTAGGAGCTTTATTAAACGAAGTAGCTTTGACATCAAATACAACATCTAGTGGAGCAATGCGATAGGGTTTTGGGCCTACATAACCTAATACTTTTTCCCCCGTAACGGAATCAATCGTATATTCCCGAACAAAATCTAATCCAGCGAAGCAATTACCAGTTAACAACCAGTCTGCTAGTAACTGTCTCATAATCACTCGAAATTTAAGCTGTCTTGTTTTTGTCTTTAAATAATTCTTAATTTTTCGTTTCTTGTCTTTCATTGCTCCATCAACACTTTCACTTTCAAATACAAACCAATCTTGGTTCGGGAACAACGAAGCATCGTAGTTAGCAATTAAATTATCATAAATCTGCGTTAGCTTAGGTAAAGTAGTCCTGTTTAAAAATGGGTTCGTGCTATTGGTCGTAGTATCAATAGTCGAAGCAAATAAAGTATTACGTATATCTGTAGTTTCTTTTTCCCAAGATAGACGATCCATTTTCCACCGATCAAACATCGTGGTTATCGTTATGGCCAAATCTTCTGGAGACAACTCTTGGGGTAAATCTAACGTATTGAAAGGCATTAGCGGATGCCTCCAAATCTAGAACTAAAATTAAATTTTTTCATTTTGTCTATCACAATACCGTTTTTCTTGGGCGCTCTTGCTACTTCAATAGCGGAAGCAAAAGCATCTTTAATATCATCATGTTGGGGGTTATCTAAAAGAAGCTCTTCTTCTAATAAATGAATTAACCCGCCGTTGTAATGCCAAACTGATCCGTTTTGATATAAAGGATCGAGTGTTGCTATGATTCGTTCTTCTTTCGTTCCGTGATGACGAGTAGGGCGATGCTCGTCAATACTGAGATTTAAACCCAACTCTCTAATGCGGTCTTTTAAATACTGACAGATAATTACCTGTGCCGATGTGACTTCTACTCGGAGGCGTTTTAAGTGCCACTTCTCATGAAGAGAAAACACACGATGGAAATAATCTTCTGGGTTTTTTGTCTTAAATCGGTCTATATCTAAAACATAAATAAACTTATTTGAATCCATTCCGATAACAACAATTGCCGTGTAATCCGCCTTTTTATTAAGAGAGTACGCAAAGTCAATAGCAGCAAACACATTCAACTTTTCTTGCTTAAAAAATACAGAACCGTCGGCTACATGGATGTATCGTCTGTCATAATATTGGAACCTAGATCGATCAAAGCGCGCAGTTTCAGCAGAGTTAGGATCGTTGTAATATTGCATGAAAAACTGGGGTAGTTGGCTATTTGATATATATTTGGCTTTGATCTTAGCAAGCTGTTGATCATCCATGCCGAATTTCTTACCGTCATTTCTTTCAGTGCGGGGCCAAAGAAAACTACCATGTTCTTCCACAGTTCTACGAAAGACTTTATAAATCGATTTCTGTCCTTCGTCTGTTTCAACTACTGTGCCAAGCATTACGCTATATAAATCTTTAGGGTGCCAAATCGTTCCAGAAGTTTTTGTCTTTCCTCCAACATTTAATACTGAAGCGGACAATTGAGAATGTGAGGCAGCCGTCTTACTTCTTAAATCTTCCGTCGCTACGTTGTCTTCTACTACGACGTCATCAAAATACATGCGGTCGAAATGTAATCCTGTCGTATTGCCGTTGATGCCAAAGGCATGTACAGTAGCGTCACGCACGGCCTCTGCTTTTCGGATAGGATGATCGACTTTTATAGAAGCCGATGCCCATCTTTCTCTTTTACCCACATCGGGGTTAGTCATATCGGGCCACAATAATCGATAACGTTCTGACTCCAAAACGTTCTTGATTACTGATAATTGCTCCAATGCAAGTTGTTCTGTAGCTGAACAATACCCAATCGTTATTTCTGGATTTCGTGTGATTCGCCAAGCACAATCCATTGCCATCCAGTGTGATTTTAAATGGCCTCGTGGTAGCAAAACTAATTGGTCATCGTCATCTTGCATTAAGAATTGAGCGAGGTCTCTGTGGACATCCCCATATACATATTGAGGATTGATATAAGAAGCGAAAGTATATAAATCACTTTCACACAATTCTCGCAATTCATCTAATTGAGTTTTACGTTTATTTGTCATTTGACCTGGAGATTAAATCGATTAAACGATCTAGTTTATGATCTAATTTGCCCACGCTGTCTTTCATGTTACGTAATTCAACATTAACAGGATGGACTAAATCTTCGATTAGCTGTCGTACTTCAAGTTTCGAATAAGTGTTTTCTAATTTGGTTTCCATGTGACGGATCTTCCACCATAAATAACTAACAGCGCCTGCAACAAGTAAATTTAATATTGTTTCTGGTGACATCTTATTAATCCTTCATTCTCTTTACTCTAATAAGATCGTTGGTTAGATTGGATAAGATGCGGTCTTGTGCGGAACTGTCTCTATCTTTATCTTTCTTTTTCTTATCTTTTGGTTTGAACCCTTTTTCTGCTAACCAACGAGCAGCTACAACGTTTGTCCTTCCTTGTCTATCAGGAGTCGAAGCAGCTATAACCATGCTCTTGATTCCTTCTGACATTAACTTTTCTTCTTTTTCTTCTCGCCATAATTCCAAATATTCAAAAAACTCTTTACAAGCAATTAGCTTTTTCCAATGCTGCCAGGAACCTACTAAAGCCATTGCAGCATCATATTCGGTTTGATGGCTCATATAGAGTTGATAAGCCTCTTCGATTGTGTAAACAGTAGGAATAGCAGGAGTCTCACTAAGTTCTTTAAATAAGGATTTAGTTCGAAACCGCCCCATACTATCTTTCATTAATTCTTTATTCATAATTTTCACGAAAAAATATTACGGATTTTGGTTAATAATTGTTGCCAAGTGCTCACTGTGGAAGAAGCTTCTGTGACAGGGGAAGATAAATTTAATAATACATCTGGGACGAAGTTCTTTAATTCTTCTAACTCATTAGGAAATTCTAAATCAGGCACATCTCGTAATTCTTGTTTTAGTTTTGCTATTTCTTGTTTTTTGGTAGTGTCGCCAGCTTCATCTGCACGTTGATACTCTACATCTAGTTTAGCTAAGAGAGGTTCCCGTAACTGGCGCAACTTATTCTTTTGTATTGCTTGCGCTTTTTCAACATGTACATCCACAGTTTCAGTTGGATTATCATCCGTCCAAGCATTTCTAAAATATCGATCAACTGGTAGGTTATCAGTATTCGTTATTCTATGGGGCAGCTTAGAATCTAAATTTTGAATATTTAATCTTATTTGGGCCTCTTCATCCGACTCTCCGGAAAGCATTAATGAGCGATAAGAAGGCACATCTTTTTCAACAATCCAATCGAATATTATAGATTCATCAGATATTGGTTTATTCTCTTCATCTACTAATACCCCAGTCGATGTTAATAGTTGCCTTGTCCTAGAATTAACATCAAACATTTCGGGTGCGGGGTTTAAAATAGAACAACCCCCGTCTTCTTTTTTAATTACAACAACTTTATTCATTAGGCATGATCTCCAAAGAATATTGCATTAACGATTTCACAGTCGGCAAGGGCGCCCGCGCTTTCATTAAACGTATCAATGCGCAAAGTAGTTGTGCTTGCAGCATAGGAACCACTAATAGTGGCGTATGTTCGATTACTAGCTGATTGCTGACATAATGCAGCAGCGGAAAAAGCGGTCGTACTAAAAGCAGTAGAAAACGTAACTGTAGTGTCACCCGTACCATTATCAGTTAGTGACGAAATGCCATAACTTAGAGTAATCGTAGTGGAACCAGTAGTAGCATATCGAAGCCATGCTTTTGCAGCGCTGGGATGATACTGCTGTCGTCCCGGTGTTACTATTACCGTGGTAGAACTTGCTGTTTCTTGTTCTGCCTGGGTTGCTGCTCCAGTTAGACCATTAAAAGATGTTCCTGTTGCAACACCTATACTCGGTGTTGTTAATGTAGGAGAAGTTAATGTAGGGGTTGTTAGTGTGGGAGAAGTTGCAAACACTAACGAGCCCGTACCTGTCTCGTCTGTAATAGTGGAACGTAAATTTGCACTTGAAGGAGTGGCTAAGAACGTAGCCATACCACTGGCTAAACCACTTATGCCAGTACTGATAGGAAGCCCTGTACAGTTTGTTAGGGTGCCTGAGATAGGTGTGCCTAGAGTAGGTGCTGTAAATACTTGGCCTGGCGTTGTCCAAGCGATACCTGTTTCAGCCACATTAACAGTTAAAACTTTACTTGCATTACCTGTAAGAGAGGGGACTGCGGTACCAGTCAATTCAACTGAATCTGTTATGTCTACCCAGCGAGCGGCATCGTTATCATTTTGGGGCGCTGCTAAATTAATAATACGGTTTGAATTCATGTCTAGATTAGCAGACATTGAATTAGGGGAATCTCCTGAACGAGAAAGCGTATTATTGATTGCTGTCTCAATATTTGTAAAGTTTTCATTAATTGTTGTTGTAGATTGAAAACCTGACCCTACGTTTTGAGGTGTAAAACGAGCCATTACTTAACTCTCTTATTAGTATGAAGAATCATTTGTGTGCGTTGTCCGAATAAATAAAAAATAACTGCCGACGCTAAATTTTCTAAATCTTGTAGTTGGATGCCTGTACGTAGTGCTACGAAATACCAAGCAGAAAGGATAAGTACAACCGCAAAAGGACGCTGTAATCCTTTAATTGTTTGCACCCATTGAGCAGCACCGTCAGCATTATCTAAATCGGATAATGCTTTTAATTTTTCAGTTTCGGCATTCATCAACTGAATGGCTTCTTGTGCATTAGACGGCGCGGGGCCGCCTGTATATTTATCTACAATTCTTCCTGCTACGTATTGAATTGTAGGAATAAAAGCAGTCAAGATTGTTACAGGATCAAACATCAATTAAATACCGTCATATGAATGAAATGGAGAAATAACGAAAACCCATTGGCAATGTTGTCCTGGCTTAGTATTCGAACCTATTTTATGGCCGATACGAACACGTATACATTTTGTAGTGCCAAAGAAATTATATTTTTTTATGTAATAATATTCGAAGTAGGTCTTATCATTATTTTCTAATTCAGCGGTAAACAAACCAGGTACATCATCACTACCGTCACCTATTTCGCAATGTTCTTGATCTGCTCTTAGGTTTATAGATGGAAATTTAGAAAACGTAGTAAGCACTCTGTCTCCTGCTACAAATCCTAAGACAACATAACCAAAATAATTTAAAGGATTACGAAAAGCTAACCAGGTATAGTGTGTCCAAAAGGCGTCGCCGAATTTGCTTAAATAAACAGAGGTATCTCTACCAACATATAAATCTGCATTATCAAACCAACGTAGTAAGAAAGGTAATTTTATGCTTTGAGATAATCCTCGACGCACTAAAGCTCTGTGGACAGGTAAATATAGTAATAATAAAACTGCACCTATTAATTGGAGAGGTAAAAGAATTAATAACCATGTTAATAACCATCTTATAAATCTTAATGAAAATAAGATCATTAGGCATGATCTCCAAAGAATATTGCGCCATTAGTTTCAGCGTCAGTTAAAGCACCTGTATCCTCTCGTATCGTAACTACTCGATAAGAAGACGCACTAGCTCCATACGAGATTGAAGTGGACATAAATGACCGATTGCTAACACTAGCCTGACACATACCTGCCATTGCATAATTATTTGTGGCAGAAAATGAAGTTGTAAAATTAATAGTAGTGTCCCCAGTGCCGTTATCAGTTAATGAGCTAATGTTGTAGCTGCCTTGGTTAGATGTTGATGTCGTAGTAACAAATCGAACCCATGCTTTTGCTGCACTAGGGTGATAATGTTGTCTTCCTGGAGTGACTACTGTAGTTGTTGATGTTGCAGTTTCTTGATCGCTTTGCGCAGCCGCGCCTGTTAAGCTATTAAATGAAGTGCCGGTAGCAACACCAATATTTGGTGTTGTTAATGTTGGCGAGGTAGCAAAAACCAGAGCACCACTACCCGTTTCATCCGTAACCGCTGATGCTAAATTAGCGGAAGAGGGTGTCGCTAGAAATGTAGCAACTCCTGTTCCTAATCCTGACACTCCTGTGCTAATAGGCAAACCCGTGCAATTAGTGAGGGTTCCCGACGTTGGTGTTCCTAATAAAGGAGTGACCAAGGTTGGAGTATTAGCAAAGACGAGAGCACCACTTCCTGTTTCGTCTGTTACTGCTGTTTTTAAATTAGCGCTAGATGGTGTAGCTAGGAACGTAGCTACATCTGTACCTAAACCACTAACGCCGGTACTAATAGGTAAGCCAGTACAATTTGTTAGTGTTCCTGAAGTTGGTGTACCCAAAAGCGGAGTAACTAACGTTGGAGATGTGGCAAATACAAGAGCGCCAGATCCAGTTTCGTCTGAGATAACACCCGCTAGTTCAGAAGAAGTTGTAGCAGCAAACACATCTAGTTTATTAGATGTATAAGCAACTGTACCACCAGCTCCAAATGCGACTGAGGATGAATCTGTCCCCGTAAATGTTAAAGTATTACTAACGGAAAGTGTTTTGCCATTGGTAATAGTTAAGGTACCAGTACTAGAGGTAATCGTTAAACCATTAATACTCGTAGCAGTAGCAACACCTATTGTAGGAGTTGTTAAAGCTGGACTAGCAAACGTACCACCTGTAATTGTTTTTCCTGAAAAAGTTAAAGCGGCAGGCAAACTTAAACTAGGAGCAGCAGAAACACCATCACCATTTGTAACGGTGATTTCAGCAGCTGTACCGGTAATAGTGCGCGTGGTTGCTGTGCCTGAACCGGTACGTACAACGATACCGGTTGTAGACAAGCCTGCAAGCGCATCTAAATCAGTATCCGAAGCCTGAACACCTAGCGAGGAGATTGTAGGAATAGGCTGATTTGAGTAGTTCTCAATATTACTCATCAACTAGTCCTATGCATAATATGATAGTGTTACAAGACAGGTCGCATCACTGATCACAGAAATATGTGTAGCAGAACCATCTAATAAGTAACCAGAAGGATTTAATTCAGACGCAGAGCCGTCTGAAACATCACCTGTGTTAGCGGCGGTTACACCACTACTACCAAGCAACACCCAAACATTAGCAGTAGCTGAAATAACAACTCTTTTAGCGCCTGTTGGGATGGTGTCTCGTTCTGCTGTATTTGCCGCTAGAGATTTTTGATTGATAGTGTCGCTATGTGCTCTTAAACCAATATCTCGACCATTGACGTCGATGCCATTAATTAAAAGTTTCATTTACTTCTCGTTTATAATTATAGTTATGAATAGAAAGGCAACTCTCTGCCTGGTCACACCACTTGGGACGTAGTTGCTACGAAAGAAGCAGGTGTCGCTTACACTCCTAAACAGTCCATACACTGTCCCCGTGTGAGATCGGGTGGAGAGAATTTGGTAGCAGCTTGACGAGTTGCACGTCCTTTTGAGATTATGAGCCTCATGTGACACTGGTTCACTTAGCTGCGTTAATAGCTCCTACAGTTACCCACGTAGGCTGGTCACAACTTCAAAAGAATCCTACAGACCTGTTCGATTCTCTTTCTAGCCGTAGGAAGCATCGTCTGTTTATCTGCGGTCTTTTCCGCTAGCTTCCAATTGGGCTGGTATGTGACACCTGGTTTCTTCGGGAGAAGAAATTTGGCTGGAATTGCTTTCACAATTCCGGATGCTTTTTCTACACATGGTAGATAAGTTAGTAAAACCGGTTTACCCAAGAGCCGGAACTCCGTTAAAGAACTATTTTCCCTGGAGAGCTTTGCATACAGCCCGATGACCTATCTCAGCTTTCGCTTTGACTCGGACGCTCACAACACATCGTCAAGTATCGTCGTTCTTTAATTCCCCTGGTCCGCTGTGTGCCATCACATCGTTGACACCATCTTTATGTAATAAACTTACCAGCGTGGGAGGTTATTTTTGCTGTACTGGGCGGGCCTTTGTACAGTCTCGAATGCCTGATGCTGAAAGCAGAGCAGGTTACTTAATAAAAAAGGGGAGAGTGCTCCCCTACAATTACACCTCTTAACGGGTGCTTTATTTATCGTATTGAATTCCTTTTTTCTTCATTCCTGGCATAAACGTCATGGTTTTTTTATATTCCGTTTTTTTATTCATCTTCATATAATTCACTGCTCTCCATGCTTCACCTCTGTCATAGAGGGGCACACCTTCTATCTCCTTATACTCCATGTCCGCTGTTAGCTTCTTCGTTTTACAGACAGAACAGGTAAAACTGACTATCTCTTCTGTCGCGAAAACTTCTACCTTTTTCTTGCACTCACTACAGGTAACTTTAGTGATCATGGCGTTTCAAATCTTCTATTAATTCTAGGATTCGTTTAGCAGCAACGACTTTCATTCCTTCTACCGCATAAGTCTTATCAGGTAAGACTCTGATCCTTTTTGCTGCTTCATATAAAATCTTGTAAATTTTTTGACTTCTTTCCTTGCGTTTCTTGTTCTGTTCGTCTATAATCTCAATTAGATCAGCCATAGAGTCTCCCAGAAGGGGGCTATTTAACCCTAGCCCGTGGGCTTATCGTCTGAGCCTCGGATCATTGGTAGGGGGCCTTAGACGAGATAAACTGTGCCTATAGTATAATTATAGCACAACATCCTCATTTTGTCAAGTTTTTGATCAATGTTTTTTTGGATCACTGGGCATAAAGAAAGGAGGGGGTGTGGGAGCATTCACTTCTTCGACTAATTTATTGAGATATTCCATTTTAGCTAAATCAAGCAACCCCAAGGTTCTTAATTGGTCCATCCCAGAGAAGCCCATGCTGTGAGAGGATTCTCCTGTTTCTGCATTTAAGAAATCCGCTACAACAATATAGCTACGTAATAAATTAGGGGATTGAGATAATTGTTCTTTGATGTGTGTTAAGTTTTTAGTGAAGTTATCTAATATAAGTTCTGCTTCAGATTGTAAATCATCTTCTTCATCGATATTATTATCTGTCATAGTTATCTCACAATTTGTTTTTGTTGTTTTCTAGTAAGTTTCAATTCTTCAGCAATAAGATCTTTTGCACGTTTAACTATTCTTTTTCTACGTTCAGCAGGCAATGTTTTTAACTTATTCTTAACTGTTGTAGTCATATTTAATTCTTTCCACAGCAATACAAGAGCTTGGTGATATAACAGTCTATCTAACTTAATTGCATAGGGACTGAGACATCGACTATCCATAACCAAGCTAACGCCAGAAATCAGTTTCTAGTATCCAGAAGAGTGTATAGACTTTATCAGGGGTAGATATCGTTCTCTCGAGACGGGTGATGGGTTCCATTTCCTCATGTACCATATGGACTAAGTGCCTAGCTACCGAAGTCGCTTCCATAGGTCATCACATAAACCTGTTTGTTGATCCTTAACATGCTCCCTCTTGTATTACCGGAGCGCCTACTCTCTATACATATATTATAACACATGGTGGTCAAAAAGTCAACAGTAATTGTAAAAATATTTTACATCTTTCCTCTTTTAGAAAGTTTCCTGCATAAATACCCCAAATTGGGTATTATCGTACCCTATTTAGGTATTATTGTACCTATCCTCTAAAAGGGGTAGATTAACTTTTATCCTGTATAGGGTTTAAACAGCAATACAGCCTCACCATTCAATTCTACCTGTACAAGTAATAGTCAGGCATAGGGTGGGTCAATGGAGAGGCGTAGAGGGCTTGTATGGACGTTTTATGACCATTCAACAAGCGGACATTTACCCGGACATTTTTATGCTAAATAGCAACTATCTGTTTGAATAGAAAGTGAAATCCTGAAATTTTTGTTAGAAACTTTTCGGGTGTAGTGCATAGAAACACATCGACCCCCATCCCCCGGTGGTACCCCGTTTTATGATTCTTAATCATGTGGTCTCAATAATACAATCAATTAGATAGTTGATGTGATGTGGTAAAATTGTGGGAGTTGGTTCTGAAATAGAACCTACTTGGTGAACAAATAGTGAACAAACTAATAGACCGAGAAGAAAAGGGCCGAACAACTCCTACCTAATCGCTGACTGAGGACAGAATGTTTAATACAATAACCATTAGGCTACTATATGATCATTATATCACACATTATCTATTCTAGTTCTATTCTACATTGACAACCTTATGGACTATGATTGTCAACCTTAATGAATATCGTTGTCAACTTCCCGCTCAGTATTATTCTCTCTATTTCTACCCTATTTCAATCTAAATCATCCCGAACGGGTGCTATATTAAAGAAATATTAAGAATAGCACCTTTTAGGGTGTCATGTATAGAATTTACGATTTTCTATACATGACGTTATAAAACACACGTTATTGTCATAAAACTGTCACAAAATGACAGTTATGTATCTTTTTGTGTTTTATTACGCCAAATGAAACAATTATGTGTTGTAACAGGCCATAAGTGTTGCTTTTAAAGCAATAATGCCAATTACATATACGAATAGGAATACGATAGTATTGACAAATATCTATTCTTGTGTATAATTAAAACAAGAACAATAACAGAGAGGAGAATATGAACGAACCGCTAGTTAAAATCCTATAGAAGTAGGATTATATACACAATAAGCAATGAAAAGGTTAAAAATACTACTATGATAGGATTATTACCTCTATTTGCTGTGGTCTATGACCATTCAATTATGACTACAAATATGTAGTCACTATTAATAGAAAGTGAATACAAATATGTAGTCAAAACTATAACGAATGGTCTATGAAAATATACATAACATTATAATTAATATAATAACAAAGGGGAGAATGTGAGCAAAGGATGGATTGGGGGCAATTGGTGCAATTAGCTACAGTATGGTGCAATATGGGTAATTTCTTACAAGAATGTAATCAATAAGCTCACATGTATTGTGTGTCGTGTAGTTTATTATGCGTACATAAATACTAAATGAGGATTAAATATGAGCATAGAACAGATGAAGACATTATTACTAGGACTAACAGATGATGAGTTAATAAATTTAATAAACCAATGTGTTGATTTGATATGTGACCGATTACTTTAATAACGAGGAGAAGTGTCATGGGTAATACAAGAGATATTATAGATCGAATAAGTGTACAGCAAGAACTACTTCAGAAAGATGTCATAGAACTTGGGAAGCAATATATCCAAGGAATGCCTGAAGATGTTTTTAATGAAAAATCCAAAAAATTAAGCGAACGATTCAACATGATTCGGGAAGTTGTAACTGATTTGAAAAGAATAGCGGAAAGAAATACATCTACGTCTCATGATGAAGAACCAACAACGCCAAGAATGAGGAGATAACTACTATGATAAAACAAATTAAACAGTTCTTTAAAGGGTTATACAAAATGATTGCTAGTTGTTTTGTTACTAAAGAGGAGAGAGAAATAAAAGCAATAGCAAATATAAGTAAAGCGAACAACATGTATATGATGATGCATGAGGCAGATAGAAAAGAAAAAGAGGCAAGAGAGAACATTGAGCAAAATTCATGCAGTTTTGTGAAAGAGCTTACGCGCAAGGAGAGCAGTAATGAATTCCGTCGTGGTCATAACTGCAAGATGTATTCGCATTCGGCTAATCGCGGTAAATTCGGTTGGGACGAAATTGAAAATATTGCATTAGGTGAAATATTTAGACCAAAACGAGGAGGCTAATAATGATAGAAGCAATTAAACAATTTGGTAGCTGGTTGTGGGATGGAGTAAAGCGATTCTTAAATTTCTTTTGCTGTTGTAACTTTATGACAAAGCAAAAAGAAACGAAAGAATATGCTATAGACACTTTTGCTGAATTAAATAATCAGGAGATGATGCGAGAAGAAGCCCGTGTCAAAACAGACTCACTAGTGTCAAGACATTGTCTAAGGAACGACATTGATTTAGCGTTGCATGATGCAGCAGTTATGGCATATAAAAGCGGTATAGGAGGCTACAGCCATATTTTTAGGGCTCGGTATAATGAGTATTATAAGAGGAAAGAAATTGACCAATTTGAACGAGAAATTATAGGAGGTTTCCCATATGTTATTCAGAGAAAGTCTCGTCGTGAAGATATATTGGCAGCATTAGTGCTACAGCCAGTTCGTAAATCACCTAAACCAAAGAAGGAGGAAGTAGCATCACCAAGAGTAACGAAAGGGTCACTATCTCAATTAAGAATGGGGAGGCAGTTATGAATAAGCTATTAGTTATCATGGTATCACTATTGTTAACAATGTCTGTACAAGCAGCCAGTACGTATTGTACCGAATCTGGTAATATGCAACTTTGTCAAACCTATGAAGATGATGGATCTTCAACGCAACATGTTGTAACGGACTATGGCAATACGAGCATAATCAATGAATACAAATATAAATTTTAGTTCTACAGAGTGGCAGGTGATAATAGCTGCCTATGCATATGAAGTATTAGATGATCCTATCATGAGTGACAGTACATATGATTTTTTATGTACCTTCATTGTGGATACAGCTACGATAAAAGACTTTAATCCTTCTACAGGGATGTGGATTAAGGATCTAATCAAAGATAATAGTGAGTTAGTGTTGCTATTAGATAATGCTGTCTATAACAGTAAGCGATTAGGAGAAGGTGCAAGAGCAGAGCTATTAATCCCTATGCAATTTATTACTGATTCTAGTTTATCTTATCTAGAAGATAATCAGTTAAACAGTTGGATAGAGAAACATAAACTAAAGCTTTAAGCATCCTGCTATTTAATCAGTCTTACGTACATCCATGTACTACAGATAGATATAGATATGGCTACCGCCGACATTCTTAGTATAGCACATGAATCAAGATTTGTCAAGTAAAAGACCAATAGTTGTACTATAGTACAACTATTAGACATACCCTATATCTCTACCTATAGGTCATAGTAGTTGAACAGCGTGGTGAAGCTGTATGGAGGTTGTATGGCTATTTATTGCGTAGTTTTAACAGTCTAATTAATTCTTCTGTTGATCGAATAGTTCCTGCTTCTTCTATTAATGCTTCTATTAATTCAATCATAGCAACAGGTCTATTTGCTTTAGCATTTATCTTTTCTACAGTTTCTCTGAATAGCTGATCGATCTCTATCCGCATCTTAAAGTTAACTGCTTTTCGGCGCTGTCTCAACACGATAGTATTCCTTGTTGGCAATACTAAGATCTTTACTATAGTATTGACTAAATTCTATACAAGGTCTATACTGCAATGTGAGGTGATGTATGTCAACCTATTCTTGTATCTGGTTAAATATAGCTAATAAGATCTCATCAGCAGACCGTGTATCTGCTTCATTTATCAAAGCTTCTAGTATCATTCGCTTAGTTATTTTAATACGAGCTTGTTGGTTTACCTTATCAACTACGTTATCCAGCTTTTTAATAGTATCTAAACTTAATCGAACGCTAATGTTTGTTGATGGGAATTCCATAAATACCTCCTATTGTCATATAGGAAGTATACAATATTTGTAATAAAAGTGTAATTTTTTTGTCGTAATAGTGGAATTTTTTTGTACTTGGTGTATATATAATATATAGGGGTGATGAAAAAGAGGTATGTGTCATGGCTACTATATATGACGACATCATAGAATTTGAGAAAGAAACAGGGAGAGATTGGGTAGGGATTCAATATGACAATGGCAATGTTTCTATATTAGATCACACAAGCATCATAGTAGTCGTGAAGCAGAACAAACAAAAGTACATACAAATAAGAATAGGATATCGAGACGGTAACAAGCAGTACCCATTCTTTATCAATATACCGATTAAATAGGGGAGTGTGATGAGTATTTACTTAGTAAAAGCAGTACACTTTAAGTCGCTTACTCTATGTAATCGCTCGTTATATTCCTCTTTGGCCTGTTTTAGTTCCGTCTCTTCCAATGATGGTATATCAGATACTAATCGAACAGAAGGATGGGCTTTTAATCGATCTTCGAATGTCTTACACATTTCTTGTATCACAGTTAAGAATGTTAATTCTACTACATACAGACCGTCTGAGAATTCTTGTAAGGCTTCTCGTTCATTCTCAGATATAGAGGTTTTTGCAGATTCAGTATCAGTCTTTAAAGTATCAAATTGTTCAGAAGCTTCAAAAAATTTTTCCAGATCACGAGTATCTTTTGCAGAAGATAATTCTTTTAAGAGAGAGGTAAGTCTTTCTTTTAAAGGAGCTACAGTAGAGGGTCTGAACATAACGAATTCCAATATTATAACTAGAAAGATTGTAAACACTTCAACTATCAATGTCAATTAGTTCGAGGAGTGTGCCATGTCTAAGTTTAATGTTAAGAAATTTTATGATTTATTAGGTGTGCCTGAAGGGGCAGCAATAGATGTTATTAAAAAAGCTTATAGGAAGTTCTCTATCCAACAACACCCAGATAAAGTAAAACAAGCAGCAATACAGGCGAAGTTACTACCGGAAGAAATAGCAGCGAGGGTTACGGAAGCTAATGAAAAATTCAAAGCGGTATCAGAAGCATATGAATGTTTATCTGATCCGGAGAAAATGGAGAAAGCCAGAGCAAATGCTGAAGATGCAGAGAGACGAGAAGAAAATTATAAGAGATGGGAAGCAGAAAAACACGCGAGCTCTCCTGAGATGAAACAACAAGCAGAAGAAAAGGCGAGACGCGAAGCAGAAGAAGCGAAACAAAAAGCGGAAGAAGAAAAGGCAAGAAAAGAAGAGGAAGAACGAGTTAAGAAAGCTGAAGAAGAAGCCAAGAAACAAGAGGAAATAGAAAAATTAAAACAAGCAATTGATTCTGCTTTTGCTTCTGCTGCTAATGAAAAATTCAAACAATTTATGACAGAGCATGATGCAAATGAGTTTATAGCCGAATTAAAGGAGCTATCAAAATCAATAATTCAAAAAGCTAGATTTAATGCTATTAAGACATTAGATGACGTAAGTAAAAGAACAGAATATTATAATGAAACGGTGCAAAGCTTTAAATCAAAACTTAAAGAAACACTGGAATCATTACAACAAAGTAAAAAGGAAAAAGAGAAATCTGATGTTCCTGAAGATGCACACGGTGTATCTGGTGATGAAAATTACTTCAACAAATTTACAGAGAAGAAGGGCGAAGTCACAGTAGTAAAAGAAGCGGTAGTTGCTTTTGCTAAAGAGCATGATTTAAAACCATTTTTAGATTCAACTAACAAGACTCTTACGTTTATTTCTAATGAGAATCCACGTAAGCAATTTACGGTAAAAGAGAATTCAATTTCAACCAAGAGTTCTGATTATGACAGCTTTGATAAGTTAGCTGAGATTGCAATAGCATCTGCCAATGATGGTTTTGAGACACATGATTATAAAGTAAAATCTAGTAATGGAACATCAGTTGTGACCCTTTGTAATTTAATAGCAAATAAGTTATTCAAGAAGGGCGATTTAGGAAGCACAATTAATGGAGTAAGAGTAGGAGATATCATTAAAAATAGTAGGGCCGAAGAAGAGGTTGTGTGTGAGGTTTTACAAGCCAGGAGGGTGTCATGAATGAATTCTTAACACAAACACATGTAAATAAATTCTATCAGCACATGCAAGATAGAAGAGCTAACTACGACATGCGCATTGAACGTGAGAAGCATAATATGGTGTTGCATGATTTGATTGAAGAGTATTCTGAACAGGTTGATCTTGAGTAGGAGAAACGAAATGAAAGTTATATTGTTCTTTTTATCAGTGTATGCTGGGTTTGTTATAAAAACAGGATTTTATTATGACTGGAACGAGCCCTTTCAATATGGTTTAGTATTAGGCGGTTTATTCATGTATTTTATACCTAAGATTAAAGTTGAAATAAAAAGAGCAAGAAAAAGAAACAAGAAATAAATGTTAACAGTAGTGGGGTAATTATGAGTAAAGAATATATTTACCAGATTACTACGGAAGGTTATATAGCGATGGATGAGTATTATACCACGAAAGAGAAAGCAGAGGAGCGGTGGAACACTATACCAAAGGAGTTTCTTGATTCTCACTCAGTATTATTATACGAAATAGAGTTAAATAGAGCAGAGAATATTGATTGTGGTTGTTCTAATTGTAGTTCAGAGAGAAAAAAGAGGTAACTATGTTTGCATACATAATTTTATTTTTTGTTATTTTATATATAGCGTGGGTGATACATGAAGCAACTCGCTACGTTCACACCACGCCGTTAGATAGGTCACATTTGATTAGGCATCATAAAGTGATTAACGAGTTGTTACATAAAAATAAAGAAGCAGAGGAGCAGCAGGCTAAGGCGGACATCAACCATGAGGAGACCAAATAACTGAGGTAGTGTGCCATGTTTACCAAATTAGAAATAAGGATAGAAGATAAGAACGATAATAATCAATTAGACAATTTAACATGGATAGGTGGAGAGAACTTCAAAGTTAAACGGCATAGTAGTACCTTCTTTAGAAAAATCGAAAAGACAAAATCAGAAATCCTAGAAATTAAAGACAAGATAGAGCAGCTTGTGAGAGAGTTGTTATGAAAGATTTTATGAATACAATAATTATTTGTTTTACTATAATTTTAGTGGGAATTGCTTTTGATAAAATACATAATAACTCGACAAAAATAAATAATTTGAACGAGAAAGTAGAAGTAATAAAGGAATCTTGTAGCTGTAAGAAATAGAAAGAATAATTTCGTGGCGCAGTCCAGGGATGGACATCTTTTATGAGGGATTTAGTATGAATATACATATAAAAGCATTTCTTATATTTTTAGGTATGGTTATAGGGAATGCTGCACTTGTTGGCATATTGTTCTTAGCTAGCTCCATAACATATGGAGATGAAATAATTTTAAGCATTATATTCTTAGGGTTTGTATACGTAATAGCTTATGGTATTTCCAACGGGCTTAATTTATAGGAGCTATTATGAAAGCAGTTATGAGTAAAAAACTACGTGCAATTTTAGATGATCCCGAATTGCGGAAAGAACTACAGAAGGCTTTAGCAGGACAAGAGTCTATTTATAAGATAGAACCAGCAAAGATGAAGAAAAGGGAGGATACGACAGAATAGTACAATATCAAAATTTCACTAGATAAGAATAATTATATTAACGAGGTGTAAAATGAAAATCGATCCAGAAATGGTAGGTGGTACTATCCTTAGTATTATAATCTTTATCGTCTTTATTTTCTTTGGTAAGTATATCTCAAACGATGCGTATGCTGCAACTCAACTCACTGTGAAGTGCACTTACGATGATTTGTATGTTAATACAGATCACGTAAATAGTCAAGGTTTTAATATCCGAAGCAGTGATTCTCGCGCACATTGTGTAGCAGAGGAAAAATAATATGAAAGGCATACTAGAGTTTGATTTAAATGATTTTGAAGATAGAGAGTCATTTAATCGAGCGAACAAAGCATTAGACATGGCGTTAGCCCTTGTTGAAATAAGAGAGAAATTACGAAATCATGAAAAATATGAGGCGGCTCCGTTAGATAGAGGAGAGTTCTTTAACATTCTAGAAGAGCATGGAATTAATTTAGAAGAACTTGTTAGCTGAGGTTGTTATGGTTCATAAATGTTTTCGTTGTCACGGAGACGTAGAAGAACAGGATGTATGGTTTGATTGTGATGGGGAATATTGTTTGCATTGTTATTTTGAAATACGACGCAACGATCTTCCGCGTGATAGATATCCTTATTAAGGAGTACGTATGAGTAGAAGTGTTCGACATACTCCCATTATGTCTTTGTGTGTTATCAAAGCAGGGAATGTTAAAAAATTTAAAATAAGTGAGCATCGATCAGAAAGAAGAACTGTTAGAGCATTAATTGCTTCAGGTAAATATGATTTATTTCCTCATCCAAAAGAATATGGAAATGAGTGGAGCAGTCCTAGAGATGGTAAACAATATTTTAGAGAATATAAAAATAAACCTTGTATTTATGTGTGGTTTACTAGTTGGTTTGGCATGATGCATTGGGATTGCAGTAAAAACAGAAGGCATTTTGGTTGTCATCAAGCTTATAAAAAATATATGAGAAAATAAAAAATTGTTTGCTCCTTTGTTGACAAAATTTTGTACAGGGTGTATAGGGTATATAAGGGAATAAAAATAATTTAACCCATAAAAATAAGAATAATAAGTGAGGTTAAGGATGAGATGCAAATCATGCAATGTCATTATGAAAGACTTCGATTTCATGCTAGATGATGAGTTATGTTCTTACTGTTTTAGTGTTGTTAATCAAACTATCCAAGAATTAGAAGAAGAGGATGACCATGAAAAAGAATGAAGCAAATAAATGGTTATCTAAGAACTTCTCAAAACTGATTAACGAGTATTGTTTAGAGCACTGGAAAATTTCTTTAAAGGTGCACACTGAACAATTTTCAGAAGAGGAAGACAGTGCTTTCATAACTCATTCATATTACGGATTAACAAATGCTAATCCAGAATATGAAACAGCAACAGTAGATTTGTTCTTAGATACAATCAAGAATAGTAAGGAATTAGAAAAAATATTAAGACATGAATTGTTACATATTGTATTAAGTCCTTATATCACATTAGAAGATTCTCTCTCTGGTTTATTGAAAACTAGACAAGCTAAAGTATTAGCTGAACAGTTTATTCAAGTGGTTTGTGAAACGACTATCCGTAACTTAGAAAAAATAGAAGAACGTCGGGGGAAACGTGGCCGTTAAGCACATGCCTTGTCCTTCTTGCGGAGAGAAGGATTGGAAAAAAGACAATCTCTGTGTGTGGGACAACGGAACAGCGAAATGTTTTGCGTGTGGGTATGTTCTCGATTCGCGAATCGAGAATGGCCTCAAGACAGAAGTGATAGAGCCGGTAAAAAAGGATAATGATTTCCGTAGTGTACAAGTTACCGGCAAGCATGAAGAATTAACAAATAGAAAAATATCAATTGGTACTTGTAAAGAATATGACTATCAGGTTGGTGAGTTAGCGGGTCAGAAAGTACAAATAGCAAATTACCGCGACACAAGTGGCATAGTAGTAGGCCAAAAACTACGTTATGAAAACAAATCATTTCCATGGATAAATTACGACAAGTCTATTACTTTGTTTGGTGCTCATTTATGCACTGATACTAGTAATAGCATTATAGTTACCGAGGGTGAGATTGACGCCATGTCAATCTACGAAGCGACGAAAGCCGAAGAAAATAATAACACTGCTTTGCAGGCTGTTTCATTGCCGCTCGGTGCCGCAAGCGCACCCTCTTCTATTAGAGACAACCTAGAATGGTTGTTAAAGTTTGATAAAGTTGTTTTATGGTTTGACCAGGACGATGCGGGTAAGGAAGCGGTTAAAAAATGTCGTGACCTGTTTCCATTAGGGAAATTATATATAGTTGATTTCCCTGTTAGAAAAGATGCAAATGAAGTTTTAATTAAAGACGGTGTAGCAGCAGTTAGAGTTGCTGTTAAGTCAGCAAGAGAAGTTATACCAGAAGGAATTAAATTCGGTCATCAAATTGATTTTAGTAAATTACAAGAGCCTGAGCCAAAAGGTCTGCCCTTACCTTATCCAATAGTAACAGAATCATTAAGAGGAATTAAGAAAGGAAGACTATACGTAGTAGGTGCCGGCACAGGCATAGGTAAAAGTACCTTTTTAAAAGAAGTAGTTTATCATTGGTTAGTCAAACATCCAGAATTACGTATTGCAAATATTTTTTTAGAAGAATCACAAAAGCAAACATTACAGTCATATGTTGCTGTTCATAATAATATACCTGCCTATTTACTCGCTGAGGATCCAACTATATTGTCTAATAACGCTATAACAGAAACGGTAAACGCGTTATTAAAAAAAGAAACATTGGCCTTCTTAGATCACTTTGGTTCTATCCAAAATAAGAAGTTCTTAAACATGTTGGATTATTTAGCTTCTATTAAGAAGATGGATGTAATTATTTTAGATCATATCAGCATGGTGATATCAGGTAGTGAGTCCAGTCGTGAAGGGGAAAGAAAAGATATCGACATACTGATGACTAAATTGCGAGAGTTAGTAGAGCGAACAGGAGTAACAGTTATAGCAGTATCACATCTATCTCGTCCAAAAGGGGAAGTAGGATTTGAAGCAGGGAAACCCGTCACATTAAATGCTTTCCGCGGATCAGGCTCTATTGCACAGATAGCGGATGTTGTTATTTCATTAGAGAGAAACCAACAACATATGATTGAAGGCGACAAGATGAAAGTACGGATATTGAAGAATCGTGTAACAGGAAAATTAGGAGAAATGGATACTTTATATTATATGGAAAAAACAGGCCGACTAATAACTATAAAAGAGGCTCTGCATGACTTACCTAGTTCTGGACTTGGAGACAGGATCTAAAGAAGTCCACAAACGAAAAGGAAATCCCTGGTATAACCCAATCATCGCAGCGGGATTAAAAAATGCGATGATTTGTAAAGGGATTATTGCTTCTGATATTAATCTTATTATGGGACTAGTCCCTAATTCAGTAAGAGTTATTGTGGGTCATAACTTGAAATTTGATCTACTTCATTTATGGAAATCTGAAAGACTGCAATATATATTTGACGAACGCCAGTTCAAGATTTGGGACACCCAATTAGCAGAGTATATTCTCACCGGACAACAACATAAGTACGCCGCTTTACGAGACATAGCAGTAAATAAATATGGTTGTAAAGAACGTGAAAAATTAATGGAGAAGTATTGGGAACAAGGGAAAGATACTTCCGAGATACCTCAAGAGTTAGTATTGGAAGATGTACTGAACGATGTTCGGGACACAGAACAAGTTTATCTACAGCAAATAGTCAAAGCAAAAGAATTAGGAATGTATAACCTAATTCAACTTCAAATGGATGCCCTCTTAGCTACTACAGAAATGGAATACAACGGATTCTATATCAATCAACAACTATTGCGACAAAATCGTGACAGAATTGCGACAGAATTGCGACAAGCACAGGAAGAATTACAGCAGTTAGTTGCTCCTTATGTGGGAGGAGGTATTGTATGAAAATACCACGTGATAAAGCAGCTGCTTTTATAAAAGCATTAGAAAGAGCTAAATCAGTCGGTTTATCTAATAAAGAATTAAAAAGTATTTTAGGAGAGTTGGTCTATCCTGGGGACTATATCAATAAGAAGGAGAAGAAAAATGAAAAAAAGAAAATATAGAATCATAAGCAAAGCAAATCATAACGTAAGAGAAAGGACAGTAATAAGATCAGGGAAAGTACTTACCTACACAACCCATAAGAGATTCTAAAATGAAACTGTCTCAATTAAAAGAAAAAGCAGAGTCTTTAGTTCAAGGAGTAGTTGTGGATTTAAATGCACCTTTAGCTAACGAAGTTTCTTTTAATCCCGACAGTCCTACACAACTATCTCAATTGCTGTTTGGTGGGACGATGAAAGAAACAATAAGTGAACCCGTGTTAAATGAAGACGGCACGCCTGTTATCTTCAAATCTGGGCAACACGTTGGTGAGATTAAATTTAAGAAAGTGACGAGAGATTATGAATATAAAGGGCTAGGGCTGAAACCACTACCGGCTTGGGAGACGAAGAAAAAAGGAATCTATAGCACCAATGAAGAAGTATTAAAAACTATAGCTAAACGTTCCGACCATATTGCAGGAAAGATAGCAGACAAGATCTTAAAGATAAGAGAACTACGTAAACAAATCTCTACCTACTATGATTCTACCGAGGAGTTAATTTATGAGGAAGATAGTTGCGTCCATGCACAATTTTCACATTGTGGATATGGAGATGGAACTGGAGGGGGAACTGACACCGGTAGACTTAGCTGTACTAAGCCGAATATTCAAAATCAACCTAAAGGGTTTGAATCGGATGTCAAACATCATTTTATGTCTCGATATCCGGGAGGGAAAATCATCGAAGCAGACTTCCATCAAATTGAAATAGCAGTACAAGCACAATTATCTGGCGATAAGAAATACATTGCAGACGTTATTAACGGGGTAGATTTCCATATAAAAAGATTGGCTATGAAAGAGGGAGGGAGTTATGCATTCGCGCTCAATAAAATCAAACACGAAGAAGATCCGGAGTGGATTGAGAAAAGGAGCAAGATTAAAGCTTTTAGCTTTGCGCGAGCATATGGTGCTGGCGCTGAAAAGATTTCTCATCAAACTGGTTTATCTGTAGAAGAAATAAAAATATTAATACAGAACGAGGATTTAGAATACGCAGAACTCGCTAGATATAATCAGAAGCTTAAAGAAATGGTTGAGTACACGGCTAGAACGGAAGGAGCAAATAAGATGGGCTACTATAAAAGCCCCTTTGGAAGACGATACTATTTTCTAGCAGAGAATGCCCCTGAATGGTTGCGACGAAAAGGAGTAGAAAAGACTTTTAGCCCCACAAAAATGAAAAACTACATGATCCAAGGAACAGCAACAGCAGATATTGTTCTTATGATGATAGGCAAGTTTTGGAGAGAAGCGATTAAGCATCGAGACAAATTCTTAATAATCAACACAGTTCATGATTCCATTATTTTAGATTGTAAAAAAGAATACGTAAATGAATGTAAAGATTTAATTCAAGCAACAATGGGGTTTGAATCTATTAAGGAGGTAATAAAACAAAACTTTAATTATGACTGGATTGTACCAATCAAGATAGATGTAAAAGTAGGTAATAGCTGGAAAGAGTGTGCATAACAATAATAACGAGGTGAGAGACATGCAATTAACAGTCGGTGTGGTAGATGATTTTAAAGCCTACGGCCCAAAGCAAGGTAAGTTTGGTGAATACTTTAGCCATGAGTATGTAGTAGGAGGTGAGAAGTTTAGCAAGATGACGAAGTCAGCGGATCCAATAGCGCCTATCGGTTCTGAAGTCAAAATACTATTTAACCAAAACACAACGGAGAAAGGTACGTTCAATAATATAGAAAAATTAGAAGTTGTTTCTTCTGCTTCTGCTGAAACTGCGATAAATCGTCTTAAGAAATTCGCCAAAGTATCTGTTACTCAGGGGCTAACGGCTAAAGATCTTTCGATAGCAAGAATGAATGCGGTTACTAGTGCTGTTAATTTAGTTCCAGAAGGAGCTGGACTAGAGACTGCCCTAAAGGTTGCTGAAGAAATTGTGAAGTACACAACAGAGCCATACCTAAATCCGAAGGTTTTGGAGAACAAAGCCAATGATTCCGAAAACGATACTAAATAGTAGTGCTCGTAGCTGCATACGCGATCCGAAAGAGATCGCGTACCTGCTCGATGAGTATATTATAGGACAGTACAGAGCCAAACAAACTCTCGCAACTGCTTTTCTACAACATACTCTTAGAATGTTAGATCATTTCAACATGATCAAATTAGATAATCTACCTCCTAAGTCAAATGTATTACTAATAGGCCCTACCGGATGTGGAAAAACAGCATTAATAAAAGCGTTAGGTGAAATTATTAATTTACCCGTCACTGTAATAGATGTGACGGGGACAACATCCGGAGGATATATAGGAAAAGACGTTGAAGATTTATTGCTAAATCATGTGGAAAATACTAGGCGTTGGGTTAAAGAGAATCATAGTGATTGGTGTAACACAAGCTCTGAACAGGATGTTACTACTCATGTTAAACGTATGGCGGAGGTGGGAATTCTCTATCTTGATGAATTCGACAAGGCTAGGCGATCAAGTTCTAATAATACATCAGGAAGAGATATTAATGGAGAGTCTGTACAACAAGAACTCTTAAAGATATTAGAAAATAGTAAAGTGCAATTAAGTTCCCCGAGGAAAAGACTAAATCAGACGGAAGAAAATTCTGTGGAGCTATTTGATACAAAGAATCTACTTGTAATTTGTGGAGGTGCATTCGTCGGTTTAGATGAAATTATACTAAACAGATTAAATAAAAATAGTGGCATTGGGTTTAGCAGTAAATTAACTAAGATGAAAGAATCTGTGAAGGATATCGTACCACGGGTGACAGTAGAAGATCTTACGTCTTATGGATTCATACCAGAAATATTGGGGAGGTTACCACTAGTTACTACGCTTTCACCTCTAACTGAGAAAGAGTTATGTGATATTTTAACAAAATCAAAACATTCTTTATTAAGTCAGTATCAATATTTATTTGAACTGTTTGGTGTAGATTTAGTTTTTAATAAATCAGCTTTGTCAGCTATTGCTAAGAAGGCTATATCATTAAAAACAGGAGCCAGATCTTTACAAAATCTAGTAGGCAAAATTTTAGAAAAATATCAATATAATATTTGTTCTTACGATCACGACGAAAAAATAACAATAACAGCAGATATCGTGGAGAAACAGCTAAATGAGCCTACTAATTGATGCCGATATTATTACTTATCGAGCAGGGTTTGCATGTGAGCACCGGTTGCCAGACGGCACTAAGGAAATAGAACCAGAGTCTTATGCAATTCACAATGCTCGTATGATGATATATAACATGTTTATGCGATTGGAAACCGCAGAACATAAATTATTTCTTACCGCAACAAATGATCCCACTAATTTTAGATTAAAAATCTACCCAGAATACAAAGCAAACAGAAAGAAGCTAAGTAGACCTGTGCATTATGAAGCAATTCGAGAGTTTCTAGTTAATCAATTTGGAGCAGAAGTAGTCTATGGAATAGAAGCGGACGATGCTTTGTCTATTGCTCAATATGAGAATATGCACTTACCTGCACATCCAGGCGACACAGGATTTTGTGACACGTGTATATGTTCCATAGATAAGGATTTAGATATTGTTCCTGGATGGCATTATAACTTCGTAAAAGGCCATCATTACTTTCAAACTCAGTTGGAAGGGTTACGGTGTTTCTATAAACAAATCTTAACAGGAGATGCCGTAGATAATATCCCCCGTATTAAAAAAGGATGGAAGTGTAAGGATGCTTTTACTTTGTTAGATAAAGCAACATCAGAATCGGAGATGTTTGATGTGGTTGTCTATGAAATACATGATGTAGTTTTTGATAGTGCAACGATAGAGCCAGAAGAGGTTTATAAGTTAATAACAAATCGAGGCAGATTGTTGTGGCCTCTCACTAAACCGGAGGAACAATGGTCACCAACACATTTATTGCCTGCTCAGTCTTTTTAAATACAGAAATTATTTCTCAAATGAGAACAGAAGTCTTAGAAAAAGCGAAAACAATGATAGAAGTCGAACTAAGAGAGCGTGATTATGCCATCAAAAAACAAATCGAGGGGCAACAAACTAGAAACGGAAGTGGTGAAGTTGTTTGAGAAATACTCCCTCTTAGCTAAGAGGGCTTGGGGAAGTAATGGGAAAGCACTAGGAGAACATGAAGAAGTAGATGTATTGCTTCCTGCTAACAAGACTAGCGAAAGATCTTTAAAGATTCAATGCAAAAGGAAAAAGAAACTACCAGATTGGTTAGGATTTACGGAGCATGTAGATGCTGTTGTAGTAAGGGAGGATAGAGGAAAGAAGTTCTTATTAATAGAGTTTGAAGATTTTATTAAGAGGTATTTAGTATGACACCAGAATGGGTAGGACTTACAGCAATATTTGCCATCTCTACGGTGTTAGTAATGGTGTTAGGGGTTGTTGGATTACTGCTATTAGATTCTCTTGTAAAGCCGCGATACTGCGCCTCATGTAGCGAGAAAATAAATGAAAAATAAAAAAATAAAAATAAGAAGTTGGGATGTAGAGACATCATTAAGCATTGTTACTACATTTTCTCTCCGCAATGATTATATATCACCAGATAATATTATACAGGATTGGAATATTCTCTGTGGTTCTTGGAAGTTATTAGAGGAGGATAAAGTACATAGTGTTGTAGTGAAAGAGGTGCAAGATGATTATGAAGTTACAAAGACATTAAGAGATATGATTGAAGATACAGATATTCTTATTCATCACAATGGTAAGAAATTTGATTTGAAGAAGCTTAATACAAGGATATTAAAGCATGGTCTTCCACCGCTGGATAAAAAGCTATTACAAGTGGATACCTATTTAGAAGCAAGGAAAAATTTTGGGTTTACATCTAATAAACTAGATTACATTGCTAGATATTTAGAAGTAGGAAAAAAACTACCACACTCTGAAGGATTATGGCGTGCTGTATTAAACGGGGACAAAAAGGCATTAAAAGAAATGGTGGCCTACAACAAACATGATGTGGTGATTTTAGAAGGCGTTTATAACAAGATGCGGCCTTATATAGATCATCCAAATATGGGAGCCTTCTTTCATGATGATATAGAGCATTGTCCTAATTGTGGTAGCAACCACTTACAACGTTGGGGTACTAGAATAACTGCTACAGGATTAGGATATCACCGTTACCGATGTGTTAAGTGTGGTAGCTATTCTCAAGGGCGTAAAGTTGATAGTAAAACATTATTAAAGTAGGTGCTTATGTTAGAAAAAATAAGAACAGTATGTAGCATATTGAGCCTGTTTCTGTTGATGGTTGTAGTACATCACACCATAGGGTTAGCAGGATTATTATTAAATTTATTACTTATTATTTTAGCGGTAGGACTGGTGATTTTAGGATGTCATTTCATAGTAGGTCTTTTTATTGTAGGAAAAGAAATAATAGATGATTTGCGAGGTGAAGAAGATGAGTAAATCAAAAAAAATAAAAGTAGAAAAAGTTACTGAACATAAAGACGGCACAGCAACAATAGTCTTGGATCTACCTAAGAAAATAGAAGATACATTGTTTAGTATGGCTCTAGAAAGACGGAATTTAAATATGGATCAATTAAAGGCCCAATACAAGACGGTTCGTAAACAATCTAAAGATACTTTTAAAGATGCTTTAATTGGGTATGAAATAGTAGAAGCATTTAGAGCTTCTCTAACAACATTGGAGGGAGATAGGCATGAGTAAGAAACTTAAATATGAGCTTATGCCGGTAGAGTTTGATGATGTTGTTTTAGTTTTAATGAATGGAGCAGAAAAATATGAAGCACATGGTTGGGAACAAGGAATTGCTTTTGAACGAGAAACCAACTTGGCCTCTATCAAAAGGCATATTACGGAATATCGCAGCGGATTGTTTAAGGATAATGACTCTGGTCTACATCCTCTTTTACATGCTGCCTGTCGTTGTCTCATGCAATATACGATGGATAAAAGAGCATTTAGTAAGTCTTGTGTTATGGAAGTAAGACCTAATGCCAGTATTTATGATGCTGTAAGACTTTATGGAAAACTGGCCGATGATAACTGTGTTTCCATGGAAGATCATTTAAAGCAAATGAAGGAAAAACCAAACCAACATTATCGAGAAGATAAATAATGCAAAAGCTTATTCACTTAACTGCTCCCTATAGTGATGAAAGTCCTGAAGTTCGTCTATATCGTGTGGTCGAGGTAGCTAAGATTGCTTCTAGAGTGTCTCTAAAAGGTACTCATGTTATCTGCCCCATGTTGGAAAGACATTTAATGACAGTTTATGGAACGACACAAGACACAGGATGGACAGCAAGACAAGTAGAAACAATTAATGTCTTAACGAGGTGTGAGGAGTTGTGGATTGTTGTTTTAGAGGGGTGGGAAAAGTCAATAGGAGTGAGAGCAGAAACAATAGCAGCGTTAGAATTAAAGATGCCCATCAAATTAATAAATAATAATTTAACACTAGTACAGCCAACAATTAGAACAATTAGTTTGTCATTAGGAATAGCAGGGCCTACGGATATAGATAAAATAATAACTACAATAAAAGGTAATAATAATGAGAACAATAATTAAAATAATAATATTAATAAGTGTGATAATTGGCCTTACTTTCTTAATTCCGGCGAAGCCCGCACAAGCTGCTAAAATTTCAATACAAAACTCAATTGCAGAATTAATACCACAAGAAATTGAATTAGATACGCCCCTCACCTTCATGAGTGATGAAGTTTATATATGGACTAAGTTAGGAGCATTCATGCGAGACATGGCAATTAAGAAATGGACTCTTCGGATTTCTGGTTATGGTGGCTTAGCAACAGAAGCGAATAAGTTTATTGAATCTATCTTAGACGCCAGAAAGCAAGGCAAGCAGATTATTATGGATGTTGTAGGAGAAGCCTATTCCGCACATGCATTAATTACCTGTGCAGCGGATAAGGTTATCTTACGAGAAGGTGCTAGCTTGATGTTTCATGGCATGTCTATCACACGGTCTTACCTCTTTGGATTAATTACATATCAAGACGATACCATGGGATTAGAAAGTGGTGCGGTACAACACAAGATGTTTTCTCTATGTAAAAAAGCAGGCGTACTAAATGATAATGATATTGCTTATCTGGTAGGCGGCGGAAATGTCGTGATGGTGAATGTACAAGGCATTATAACAAAACACCAAGTTCCTGATACAGATCGTAACTACAAATTATTAGAAAGTCTTGCAGCTTTAATTGGATTAGGTGCCGGCGTTCTTGTGTTAGTTGGCTTAGCTAAGAGGATCTAATATGGACTCAACAATTCTTGTGGTAGAGATTGTGAATTTTTTTGTAGTAATGGGAATCATAGGATTGATGGCAGTAATTCTATTCGGGATTATTTCGATAATGGCTATGCATGAGTGAGACTATGACTAAACATTACTGGGGCGAGGAAAATTTTGATTGGGATGCTCTATATAAAGCATGTCGATTTTTCGATGTCAATCTTAAGCGATGGGCAAGGTTGTGTGTTCATACGAAAGAGAAATATGGAACGATGCGATTGGAGTATTTGGGTTATAACGAAGGTATATATGGACTTATTTATCCAGGACGTCTTTGGCTAAATTATCCTGGCCCTACGGTTACTAAAAAACCTCATAAATCCATTCGTAAATATTTTCCAGAAGGACATACCTACCAAGTTGGGCTGTTTAGGGTAATAGATGATTTTATTACTGCTATAGCAAGAAAATGTGGACTTTCTAGGTTATTTTACCGTTATCAAAGGCTTGTATTTAACATTATTACTTTTATAGCAGTAAAGAAATGGCCACATATTAAAGATGAAATTATGGATGAATATGATTTTAAATATCTATTATATGATTGGGTCAAAAAGAAAGTTAATTATGTTTGTAATTGGAAAAGTGTATGACAACCATCGTTCCTAGAGTCATAAGATTGCGAGACGCCCCTGCTTATCTTGGGATGTGCCGGAGGGAGTTTAATCTAGTGGTTAGGAATCAAATCCCAGAATTTAGTATAGGAAAGAGAGGAGTTGCGTTTGATAGGCTAGATTTAGATCAGTGGGTGGAGTATACTAAGGCCTCTAGCGGGCGTGCTCCATTGGCTTCTATAGGAGGTAAACAATGGCACACAAACGTATGCCAGGACTCATTCAAAGGAATGGGACCTGGTGGATTGAAAAAATGCTCGACGGCAGGCGTATTCGAGAAAGCACTGGAACAAGTATTCTCAAAGAAGCGGAAAAATATTTAATCTTTCGCTTGGAAGAGATACGTAAGACGGAGATTTATGGGATTCGTCCTACACGTACATTCGAAGAAGCAGCCGCAAGGTATATTGTAGAAAAGAAACATCTACGTAGTATTAAATGGGTAGCTATTCAGCTTAAAAGATTATTACCTTATATTGGGAGTGTTTCATTAGATAAGATATCAACTGAAACATTTGGTAAATACAAGGAGGATAAAAAGAAAGCTGGTTGTAAGACTAGAACTATTAATATAGGACTTAGCTTAGCTCAATATGTTCTGAATCGTGCTGTAAAATGGAAAGAGAATGGTTTAACTTGGTTAGAGCACGCTCCGAAAATTGATCGGTTAGAACAAAATGATGCGAGGGAGCCTTATCCGTTAAGTTGGGAGCAGCAAGATAGTCTATTTATGCTTCTTCCAAGTTATCTACGCAAGATGTGTTTGTTTGCTGTTAATACAGGGCTACGAGATCAGAATGTGTGTGGTCTAAGATGGGAGTGGGAAATTCCCATACCAGGTTTAAACACTTCTATTTTCATTATTCCAGGTAAAGATATGAAGAATGGAAGAGACCATATAGTAGTCCTTAATAATGTAGCTAAGTCAATTATAGAGTCAATGAGGGGCCAACATCCAGAGTATGTATTTACGTTAGAGGGAAATAGAATCTACGGTTTAAATAACAATGCTTGGCAGTCGGCTAGACGCAAATTAAATCTACCTGTACGTATCCATGATTTAAGACATACGTTTGGTGAAAGATTAAGAGCGGCGGGAGTAAGCAATGCAGATAGACATGACTTATTAGGTCATACAACTGGAGACATGTCTGATCATTATAGTGTTGCTAGATTGACTAACTTGATTGATGCGGCGGAAAAGGCGCTGAATCGAGATAAGGATAGTGGAGATTTAAATGTGTGGGAGTTAAAACGGTTGTCTGAGTTAAGACGAAGGGATTACCACAAAATTCCCACACAAGATGAAGGAGAAGTCGTGCAAATATTGGGAAGCTATTGATTCTATTGGCTCCCCGAACTGGACTCGAACCAGTGACCTAATGATTAACAGTCAGGGAAGTAATTTAACAACTTGTTGATTTTATTAATAATTAAGTGAGCAGCCTGCTAGAAATTTGCTCAATTGGGATACTGAGAAGTACCCGTATCCCCACAAATTTACCACAAGGGATTGTTTAAGAGATTATTAAATGCAAATCTATTATGGGTATAGGGACGGCGGATATTATTACCATCATGACGGGATGGGGCCTTATAGTGAGGGTTATGAAAATACAAATTCTTTTGAAGATTTTAAACAGGTAATGCAAAAAGCATTCCCAGATGAAGAATTAGAATTTATTGATTGGTCACAGTAGATTGGGGTGTGGTGGATGCCGCAATTTACAAGTTGGAGGATGTATGAGAGAAATTAAGTTTATGGTTTGGCGCAAATCAACACAAGAGATGTGTATCCCCTCTGATTTGGAACACTTGTTGGAACATTACAATGATAATGAAGAATACATTGCACGGCAATACACAGGGCTAAAAGATAAGAATGAGAAAGAAATTTATGAAGGGGATATAGCTAGCTTTCTTCATAATTACGGGGAAGGTTCTGAATACATGAATAAGTATATAGACGTAGTCCACTATGATACCGATACGGCAGGCTTTGTGTTTGGTAAAGAGGAGTTTACATTTTTAGAGATTTTAGAGGTAGAAGTAATAGGTAATATCTATGAGAATCCAGAGCTACGGGAGAAATAATATGAAAGAGTTCAAGTTTAGGGTTTGGCACAAAAAATTAAAGAAAATGTTTTATGACGATGTCGAAATTCATTTCCATGGATCGAGGTGGAGTTATGAAGTGTTTTACCCAATTTTTGATGGGGGACATGAGTGGCTAGATGACTCGTTGTCGATACTATTACAATACACAGGATTAAAAGATATGAACGAAAAGGAAATATATGAGGGAGATATATTACAACACGCAATTTATCTAGATCAATATACTAAGGAACCATATAAATCTGTTGTTCCATCTATAACAGGACATGATTCTGCGGTACAAGGATACGCAGGCGATTATTGGCATTGTGAAGTTATAGGCAATATCTATGAAAATCCAGAGCTAGCGGAGGAATATTATGCTAGACATCCACAATAAAATAATAGAAAAAGCAGAAGAGCTTCAAAGAAGTGTAGATGCAATTAGAGAGGGGGGATAATCAATCCCAATGAATCTCTACATGCGCCACATCAGCAAACCAGTTTACTAGAGCTGGTTTTTTTTCATCTAATGCTTTCTTATAAATAGCTTCTCTCTCTGGATGATCCCATATAATCCCACAGCGTAGTCTGCCATTTTCTATCGGTACCTTCTTAGCAGCTTGGTATAAAGCCCACCAGAATGGATGTACGTTTGATATATTCCACATATATCGTACATCACAAATATCTGCCGCATTGCCAGATAGGTGATAAGACTTCATCGTCTTACTCACACCACGTCTTACCTTTTCTTTCTGTTGTTCGATAGTCCTACGGCCTTCTACCACGGTTGGTTGCCATCCTTTTAATTCTAGGGATACTAGAATATCCCATACAATAGGTTGAAAATCCTCATCTAAGCTGAGGAAGGCTTTGTTTTTAGTGGGCATAATTAATTACTACAAATGAAGGATCTCAACCAATATTGATATCTGGTTATCCATATTCTTAAGTAAAGGAAAGGAGGATCAGGTTTATGTTAAATAAAGTCTTTACGTAGAATTAAATCAGATAGTGCTAACAGTTGAGATCGGAAGGTTAAATATTAAAAGGGGCCATTAGGAAGGGTGTCTGGATTAGATAAGTCTAATATATCGTCTGGTTCAGAAGAATCTACAGGCTCATCTTCATCAGCCTGAGTAGAGCTTACTTTGGGTTTGTGGATTGACCAGCCTCTTTATTAGTGAGGAGTTGTTTATATACATCTTCTTCGTATTCTTTAGGAGATTTAAATCCCAATACATCATAATAGCGTTGGGCTATCTTTATTAATTTAGGCAACTCGTCTGTGATACCACGGGCAACAAGCCTTTCTGTACCGGACACCTGTTGCATAATGTCTCTGGTAAGTCCTTTACCTCCTTGATATGCTCCTTTAATCGTTCCGTCTTCCACATGGAATGTATAACCCTCTTTTTCTAGGGTAGCCATATTTTCACGTAGTCTCAGAAGAGTAGCAGCCTCATCACTCGCAAACTGGTTACGGAATTGTTCTTTGATCATAGCATTGCTACGTACAGCGGCCTCAGTATCGACGTTATCAAAGGCGGCTAATACCTTGCCTTCTGGCATATTAGCTTGTAGTAACCTAAATGCATTTAATCTTTCTTGATCGGATAGTTTAGAGCTGGTCATGTAGTTAATAGCATTATTCACAATAGCCATTTGTTGTTGTGCATCACTTCCTTTACGGACAGTCCCCGTCTTTATATCTTGTAAGGTATTAATATTTTCTTCTTGTATTTTCTTAACATCAATGGCAGACGCTTTAATGGCATTCTGAGGTTTCTTTAATTCTTCTGCGGTTCTAGATAACTTAACTGAGTTATCAACATAAGCACCTACAAACTGCGGGTTTGCATCTGACATAGTGATAGCTTTAGAAACATTAGCTACATCATTCATTGCAAACACTAATTCTCTACCGGACAATTTACTTAAAGAAGTGTTATTTAATTCTGCCATGCCGCCCGATTTAACAAATTGGATTAGTGGGTCATATGCTTCATTTATTTTTTCCATCGCTAAATTCTTTTCAGCATCGCTTACAGGAATGCCAGTAACTGATTGTTTTACATTAAATGTTTCCATCAGTTTTGATTTTAGCTGGGTTAATGAAGTTTGTAGATTAGTAGCCATGGCTAAGTTATCTTCTTCAGATAGAGTGGTTCGACCATTTAGAATAGGAGCAATGCCCTGTTTAATGGAGCTAGCAACGCTACTATGTAGAAGATCTTTTGCGTCTTCTGAGAGATCCCCATTAACAGCAAAGGGAATTTCTCCATCAATCATTCTACCTAAAGTGAAAGTATTCTTTTGTTCAGCGAACACAGCGTCTCGGTATATTTTACTGGCATCCGGCATAGAGAGATTGTATTGTTGCGCTAATGTTTCTATAGGAGATGCTTGTTTCGCTTTTGGTAACGATATACCTAACGATTGTCCCAAGGGGTCAAATGCAACCTCTGTTCTCGCTAGGTTCCTTAATTCTGGGGCTAAAGCAGGGGCCTGGTTAATATATTTCTTTAAAGCGGCTTCTGCTCTTAGTCCCACAGAGGCTGAACTAGAGCGCCCTTGATCTTTTAATCCTTTTAACAAAGCAAATTCATCTCGTGCAGCAGATAGAATCGGATTCTTATTAAGATCTATTCCTTGTGAATTAGTTTTTTTAGAGGCTTCTTCCGCTATCTTAAATATGCTACCTAGACCAGAAGCAGCATTCCCTGCATTCCTGGCGTTGATAGAATCGGCTTGTGCTTGTATAGAAGCGGACTGTGCTGCAATCAACTCTTCTGTGCCGCCTGTCGTATCTGCTTGTTTATTTGCAAAAGGATAGTTATCACCTAAGTCTTTTGAAAAATCTACCATGTGGGTTACCTATTTATCGAGTATATTACCGAAATGTTCTTTTAGAGATCGCTCATCAATGAATCCTTTTTTCTTCAGGGATTCTCCGTCTTCTTCTAATCCTTTAACCATCTTGGAAGGGATTTGTTGTTTAATGAATTTCTCTACTGCGGAGTCATATTTGTTAACGGGATGACTAATACGATACTTTAATTTGTTAAGAAGCCGTTGTTGTTCTGGAACGGATAATTGTTGCATACGTTTAGCAATTGTTGATTTAGCACGGGCTATTAAAGAAGGATCAGAAGGGTCGTCATAATATTTAGCCATCTGTGACCATTGATACATGACTTCATCAGCAACCGCTTTTATTTCGTCGTCTGATAAATAATTATATTTAGTTAATGTATATCCTTCACGAATCTTGCTAGGTTTAAAGCCGGTTGCTGTAGCTAATATTTCTGCTGTTGTAAAGTCGTCTGCGATAACTTGCCCTTTAGCATTAAATACTTTACCTGTCCTTGCCATATCAATTGCCATCAAAACATTACGAGTGCTACTAGGTAATTTCAGCAACTCCTCTGCTGCGATATAAAGATCTACTTTATCAATACTCAACTTAGAGATGGCATTTAAAGAAAAATCCGCTAGCGCTTTACCAGCATCTAGGAAGCGGGGGAGAGTTGTTTTGAAGGGGCCTGTAAACTGCATCCACAAAGGACGATCATCAGTGATGGTATCAATAGCCCAAATACCTAGACCATTTAATAGTCCTGCACGTTTAGAAATATCTAAGTCTGCATTGAAGAAAATATAAGGGATTGCTTCTAACATACCCCCCGTTAAAGCTTTATATTTAGCACGATCTTTGCCTTCTAACAAAGAAGGTTCTACACCGTACTGCCTATACATACCATCAACTAAACGATCTCCTAAAGGCATACCAGACATACCAAACAGAGTTAATTGTCCAGACATCATCTTCAATTTTTCATAAGCCGTATATTCTCTACCTATTAATGCCTCACCTGTCTTAATTAAGATTTGAGAGAATTGTAGAGGAATAGAGAACACTCCTTCGTATATATGCCCTCGATCCATATTTAACATATGAAAGAGATCGCGATCTGTTCTGGCCAGAATCCATTTTTCTCCTGCTTCTGTTAAAGCCTTACCTGGATTTGCTTTTTGCCATTCTAAAAAAGCATTAACAAACGCATATCGGTTAGAAGCGCCTACACCTTCTTGATAGAAGAACTCACCGCCTTTTAAAATCTTATTCATGGTATTGGATGAAATGCCAATCCCCTTGGTCATAGATTCATAAATGGAATTGTGCATACCCGCAAACTTATAACCGCTCTTATCCCACAATTTATACATTTGAGAAACAGCGTCTTTGTTTAAATCCTTATATAGAGGGGAGGCTAGTAACCTATCTAAAATAATTTTCTTGCCTACCGCTTTCTCAGGAATGTCCATTGCTCGCATAAGAATAGAGAGACGCGAAGCCTTGCCAAAATTAGTTGGATTCACTGCAAGAGCGACTGCTGCTTGTGATAACTGTACAACACCAGCAGAGAAGTTCATCATCCCTAATAATATATGATAATTAGCAGAACGAATAACTTGACCCGGATCAACATACTTAGTGTTGATTAAGAATCCCAGATCTTCGGTATTCTTAAAGCCTGGAATATGATTCAATCCTTCTAATGCCCAGTCATGTATCCATTGAACTGTGCCAGCAAAGACTCTTTCATCTCGAGTAGGAATTCCGTTCCATTTGTTTATAACTTGTTTCAATACATTTAGCTTCTTGCCTTCGAGTGTAGTGGATGGAACATCGTCAAAGAAAGATTTAACATTAAATCCCGCTTCCTTAGCTGTATTAACCCATTGTTGTTGGCGGCTAACTCGAACTTCATTGTTACCAAAATACCGAGCGACGTGCTCTAAGTTGCGAGCCAGAATTTCTGAAGCAGGTAATAATTCAGGGTCTCTTGCTTCTTTACCATATGCAATTTCTTTATCTGCTCTATGGCCAAAGATAGGGCGGTTTCCAGAGACTGCTTGATCTCCTATTGATTGTTCGACTGTTAACTCTCTATCTGCTAGTACGCGATAAGGAGGTGTGCCTGTACCATCCCATTCTTTCTTATTTAATTCTTCAGCAAACTGTTCTGCTCTTTTTTTAGAGGCAAATCTTCGTACTGCAACTTTGTCTACACCTTCCGATCCATTTACTGCATACTTAGAAAACTTATGAACAAAGAACTCATTACGTCGATAGAGAGAAGGTATATAGCCTTTAACTTTAGCTAATACTTGGTTAGGTAAGTCTTTAATCACTTGATCGGGGACTAGAGCATAAACAACACGTTCATTCTGTAGAAGCCCTTTTGTTGCAGATAAATCAATTGGTTCACTTAATTTAACTAAACGTTGTCCTGACTGGTATGCTTGTTCAATCACTTCATTACTTCGTTCTATGTCTACCATAGTGTTTGTGGTTGTGTTGAGTACCCGCTTTACTTCTCCTTTAGTAGCTTCTGCTTTAGCAAGAGATAAATCATAGGGTTTGGCTTTTAAAGCAACGTCATTAATGGTTGCGGATTTAAAACCTTTTAATTGATATTCCCGTCTAGCTAAATCATTCTCCATTTGAAAGCTGAAATCGTAAAGAGAACGTTGTTTGTAATAAGCTTCTATTTCTTTATTGGTTAGACTAATAGTGCCTTCAGCCGTATCAATCCCCCCACGCAATTCTCCTGGGGTGTATTCTCTTCCAACACGCGTTCCAGTTTCATCAATATATTTAACGCCTGCTTCCATAATACGATCTATTTTGTTCAGCGATTTCGTATTCAAACCAGTGAAAGCTTCTTTAGCTACATTGCCAATAACTTGTCTTGCTTTTATTTCAGCAAGATAGGCTCGGTTAGCTTGACCATAAATATCTAAGTTATTTAATCCAACTCTAGCTGTTGTGCTCAAGAAGGGAAGTACTAATTCTTGAGCTTTGTTTAGAGGAGCGACATCTCTTAAATCGAACATCCCATTAATATCATTTTCAGTTAATACAAAGTCTTTATTAAAGTATTTAACTTCTTTGTTGCCAACACCTACTTCTAACTTAAGAATGGCTTGGTTATCTCCTAGAGGTTGTATTTCTGCTTTATTAATCGCGGCTTCACCGTTAAATTCATCTAAGATTTTTGTTTCAAAACTTTTTAATTCTTTTTGAGCAAGAAGCTCTACTTCTTCTGGAGCAAAAGCTTTTGGTTTAACTGTTTCGCCTTCAGTTGTTAAAAGCTTATAAGCTTCTTCTAGTTTTTTACTGAAATTAAGTAAGGACTGTTGTGTATCTTTACCTAACCCTACCGTAGCAGACTTATCAAAAGGCAACACAATTGGCTCTGCATTCTGCATAACTTTTTCAACAGTTAGGCCCGCTGCCTTGGCTGCCTCACCACTGGGATCGGCAATAGTAATAGCATTAATTTGAGATGCTAGAGTTTTGTTGCCTAGTTCCTCTGCCATCTTAACAGTATTAGAAGCTGTTCTTACTGCTCTATATAAATTAGTAATAGTCTTGCCTATAGCGCCAACACCTAATACAGACAAGGCATCAAAAATTTGGTTAACACGTGCATCCGTCTTTGAGCTTGCGCCTTGTCCGGGTTCCAGTAATGCGCTCGCTAAAGCAGCAGCACCTGCTGTGTTACCATCAGAAGAGTCTATAATGATTTTTGTTAACGCTGGAGCTAATGCTTTACGACGTTCGGGGGACAAGGATTGTAATTGTAATACGACTTTCTGAACTGACTCAGGGGTGTTAAGAAGGTTAGCGCCTGTAAAATCGTTGGCATCTTTATTAAATGTAAAGGGAAGAAAATAAACCGCTAAATCTTTTAACTTATCTAATCCAGAAGACTTTTCTAGTGCTTTACCTAATTCATTTCTTAAAGCAAGTTGGGATTGAATAGCTTGATCCCTTAGCTTTCTATAATCAAAAGATTCTTTTACAGAACTTAATTGATCTGTGACTGCCTGTTCTGGAGCTAAGGGCCCTTGATGCTCTTCTTTATACTCCTTTAACAACAACTTAGCATCATCAACAGCTAAGGATAAATCAGTATTGTTGGAATTGAAACTTTGTTTTACCCACTCCTCAACACCGACCAAATCATTTTGTTGTTTCTGTAAGATCGCTGAGGATAACTCCGCTTCTTTATCTAATGAAGCTTTTGTATTTTGATAAACCTGGGCCGGGTTTTCTCCTGTAAGACCTGATTTAATGATTGTAATTTGTTGCTCTAGATCTTGTGCATATTGATCTGACATGGGGTTAAAATTAAGAAGAAGTTGCGTGTCTATATTAGGCTCTTCGGTAGAGAGTTGATTACTATAGACAGGCTGACCTTCTTTATTGAATACCATTAAGTCATTATTATTTGGCATGAATAGCTGCTCTTTTTTATTTCTTATTTAAAGCATTACTGAATTTACTAAAAACATCTCCAGCCGTGTTAAATATATTAGGAGATTGCATAGCTGCTTGGTTTTGAATATATTCAGATTGAGCAATATTCCCAGCTGTATTCGCCTGAGTTAGTGCATCAGCCCGTTGGTTCTCTAAACCTTGCAATGTATTACTAACACCTAGATTAGAAGCTAATTGGGATTGAATAGATCCTGCTCCTCCAAATACCGATGAAGAATCGGGTACTCCCGCTGCTGCTCCAGCAGAAACAACATTAGCTCTAGCCACACGTGCATCTCTAACCGAACGAATACGTTGTTGTCTTGCTTGAATTTCAGCTTGTCTATTTTGTAATTCCGTCGCTTTGCGAGTAGCGGCTGCTTGCTCGCGAAGTGCTGCTTCTTGTCCTGATGTATCTGGTTGCTGTTGATTCATCATCCCTAATATAGGGCTGACGGCTGAAACAATTGGTGCTATTGCTGAAACGGCTGCTACGATTGCGCCCATTTGATTTACCTCTGAATTTTTATGTAATGTGTTTCACTATTGATATAACCTGCTTTTTCAAGAAGCGGGCCAACATGGATAAAGGGTTCCGAATTTAATGCATCTAGTCCCCATATATTAATACCTAATGTTGTCATTACTTGTTGTATATATTGCAATAACTGATAAGCGGCTCGTGTGCCTCTATATTCCTTTTTAATGCACCAACAAATTGTAGAGCACATCTTTAAACGTTTACTGAAATAATAAGGCATACACATACCAGCATAACAACCTACTACTTCTTCTTTCTCTTTAACAAAAATAACTAATGCGGTTTGGTATATAAGTTCTGAATTCCAAAATTCTTCATTGGGATCGTATTTAATCCCTTGCTTAGCGAGGGGGTGCTCATGCCACCAACTAGCACACAATTCTTTAATTTTTGTATATGTTTCTTTATTGTTTGGCATAAGCTCAAACGTTAGACTCATACAGTTGACTCCAATGTGCCAAACACAGCCCAGCCTAGTAATTGAAAGTCTTTACCTGCCTCACTGTCAAATCTCACTAGGAACGATTTACCAGAACCTCTGACTTTTGTTTTAGTCATCACTACAGGTAAACCAGTTGTAAACAGTGTTCCAGAACCTCCGGATAAGTAGTCTTGTCTAAAACGATAAACTTGTTGTTGAGTTCCCCATTTACCTGAAGCTGTATTATCAGAGAAGTTCCACTTCACTCTCATCAAACAGGAACTAGGTTTATCAAAGACTAGATCACTTCCCGATAATTGATACTGCGTTTCGGTCTTGTTAAAGTAACACCAGAGGTAAGGGAGTTGTTTATCCCTCATCGCATCTTGGCCGATGACATGGCCTGTTTCGAGATAACTATTATAATTAATACCAACACTGTCTTCTGAAAGCCAATCAACAAAAGTTTGTCCTAAGAAAGCAGAGAACGTATATTTATAATTTGTACTAACTAAAGGTGCTCTTGTTAAAAAGAGAAATCGAGAGGAGGCAGCAGTACGAATAGTGGAAGTAATTACCACCGACGTACTAGAGGCTACAACTTCAACTCCTCCCACTACAATCGTATCAACCTGTGTGGTTAGTGCCGCTTTCAATGGGACAACGGCGCCACCAATAATATGGGGATAGGAAGAAGATGTTGTTAATGAGTATTTAAAGAATGCTTGTAAACGAATGTTATAAACGAGCACGGAGTTATACAGGAAGCGATCTGTTACACCGCCATAGCTTGTGGAACTATTATGTAACCAAATTAATTGTTTTTCATATTGGTTATAAGCTAAAACTGAATTTGCTCTCGCTAAGGCAGTAACACTATCAAAATAGGATTGGACTGTTGTAATAGTAATATTAATGGGTGTTGCTAAGCTGGTGACTTTATCCGGTTCCATTGTATAAATACCACTTTCACTAATGAAAGTAGGAACACCTTCTACAGTCGTAATAGCTTGTGGACTGACGAGAGTAATATCCGTTAACTTAGTGGCTTGTTGATTCGTTGCTGTAAAAGGGCCGTTATCTCCACGTAATTGCCATATACCATTGGTTGCAAAGATTAATACCCCATCTCTTATAGCAATGAGTTTGTAAATGGAACCACATTCAGGAATTTGTAGATGAATACCATCACTCGATATCAAGTCAGAAATTTGCTCTGAAGTAGGATCAGCAGTTTGATAACAAACGCCAAAGTCTGTTGTGCTTTCTATTACCTTACTAATGTAAATAACACCAGGTTCTTGCCCTGCATATAAAACACGACCTGAATAAAATAAAACAGTAGAGGGCCGTGTGGTTCGAGGGTCAGTAGAGATACTTGCTACACCAGAAACACCTGATCGATCACGAGTAAAAGCATTAAGTATGAAGCGTCCTTTAGCAGCAGGGGTATTACCGAAGTTAGTTTTATCTAAGAGATCTGGACTAAAGGCATCATTAGAATCTTTTGCGACATGCCAAATCTGTGCATTAGAAGGGTATTTAGATTTAGCAGTAAAATAAGCATTAATTTTAGTATTGTCCCAGCCCTGATTTAACAAATTATATTTGTGTGCATTGGATAAAGTAGCAGGGGTTGCGTCAGTGGCTAAGCTATCAGACACACCGACTAAATCACGTATGGAAATTGTAACTGAGGTTGTTGCTATCGTATCAGTTGAAGCAGTATATGTTATGTAAAAAGGTTCAATTTGATTACTAACAACAAATAAATAACCTTTGGCGCTAGTAACTTGGACGGGGTCGCTACCTGCATTAGAGGAGTTAGGCTGCTTAAAAGAGGTTAGATTAATAGTGAACCCTTTTATATTTGTACTTAGTGCACCTGTTGCTGATAAATTATGAAAATAAAGAGTCGTACCTATTTGGACAACAGCAAAACGTAGATTAGGATTTCCCCCTACATTTTCCCAAGTACCAACTGAAATACCGTCTGCTTCTACCGTTGATTGGGCAATGTTAGCCGACTTGGTATAATTGGTTTCGTAATCTACTCCTAGTCGTCTTGAAGCACTCCCATCATTGTTAATGTCTGTATTATCAATATCAACACAAGCATTATCCGGATAGGTCAAGGGTGTGACTTCAGTAATATAACCTTTCGAAAAAGAAAAGTTGTTTTTTAGTCCGACAGTAACTGACATGATTATTTTTCTTTTTTGTTTTTATTATGGGCGAGATAACGATGAACTACTAAAGTAGCTTCTGTGGGCGAGGTGAAAAGACCTTCTAATTCCTGTGGCAACTCACCGCCGGGGATAAATTTGATGGCGTACATACTGGTATTCGGGGCATTGAAAATAGCAATCTTCTTACCATTAGGTGTTTCACCTATTTCAAGCGCGCCGCCAGATACTAGAGCATTATGTTGTATTTTATCTAATAAGTTCATTATCGTATCCTTTTAGCCTTTCGTTAGAGGGGGATTAACATTAAGTTCACTATCGTCTCCTTTTTATTCCCCAGTTGAAAAACTTTGCTCCTCCTCCAACTCTAAATTGATTGTGTCTCATCGAATTATATTGTTTAACCGAGGAGCGTTCTGATTCTTCATCCACAGCTTGTTTGAATCGTTTAAAACACGTTTTACGAGCTGTCTCTAATAGAAGAGGGAATTGTTGTGCGGGTAAATCAGGAATAAAGGTGTCAGACGCTGTCCAAGCAGGTTCTTTGACACCATAAATTAATGAGCGACTAGCTTGAACTGTTGCTTCATCATCAAGAGAAATAGAATCAAAGTAAATATATTCATTATCAAAAGAAGTCCAGTAGGTGGGCATATGATCTTCAATAATATAAAGAGGAGTACCATTATCCATGTTATAAGCGCTAATATTACTGGCAGCTGAATTTCTTGCTAATACAAGATCTAAGAATTCTTCTGGGGGAAGGTAAGTAACATCTTCATATTTAGCTGAAGTATCCGCACTCAATTTTTTGTTATATTTCAAAACATCAATCCGATAAATATCATCTGGAATTTTAATTTTTGTGGGTTGTGATACATTGCTAACTGCTTCTAATGGAGTGGTTGTTTTTAAATGTTCCCAATCGCGTCTGGCAATTAAATCAAAATAAATATCCTTAATAGTGTCTGCTATAGATTGTGATTCAATGAGGTCACTAATACTATTCACACTATCACTATCCATAGAGGTCATAATAGATTGCACCATTTGGAGCAAAGTCATTCGGTGGGCCATAATTAACTCCTAGTTATCGCAAAAGAAATGCGAGCATTAGGAGAAGCGCCCGTACCACCATCAGTGATAATGGCTATTTTACCGCCTGCCGTTACACTATTATTTGCACTGGGAGTAGAGCTAGTAACAGTCCCTGCTGCTGTACCGTTTGCAATAGTTATATTTCCATTGGTAACAGCAACACCATTTATTTGGAAAGAGAGGATGGTATCTGCTGTATCTGTTAAAAGATCGTGAACACAATAAATGTTATCAATTGTTCCGGCATAAGGAGTAGCAACATAATAAGTTCCTGCTGTTCCAATAGCAGAGATGTAAGCATCTACAACCACTTGCCTAACATAGGGCAGCATGGATGCTCCACCTACTCCATTAGCTACACGAACCGTATTGGCGGAAGCAGCGGCAAAACCTTTGCATTCATGAATATTAGGATCAGTTATATTGGCATGTTCTATTGACATTGTTATATCTCGTTTTGTCTATATTTTTATAGTCATTTCTTATTTTAAATGAATAAAAAAATATCCCCTCTTGAAAGAAGGGATATCAACATTAAGCTGCGGTTACACCGCCTTCTTTTAAAACAGCCCATTTTGCTAAACCTGGAACTGCTACTAAAACAAGGTAATCCCCTGCGTCGTTAAATGTAATACTTGTAGTACCAGAAGATTGGCCAATGATATTAGTACTCGCTAAAGTACCGTCACCGCCGTCTGTGGTCATGTGTATTGTTTTAACCATGCCTGGTTTGGTTGGAGCCGCTAATGTAAGTGCGTCCGCCCCTGTGGTAACAAGGTTTGTGTGTGCTACGGTGACACTAATAGCCCCCGCCCCTGTTCTGGTTTCTGTCATTGCAGAATCATCACAACGAGCATTAATTTCAGCAGCAGTGGCATCAAGTGCTGTTGCACCGATTGTTATTGCTGTTGACGTTAAATTAGTAATAGTTGCGGTAGTAATAGTCGAAATTTCTTTCGATGCTCCTAAAACAACTGCTTTACTTGCTGTTGCTGTGCCTGCGGTTACTCCATCTAAGAAATTGATTTCCGTTGAAGAAATCGTACTAGATCCTGGAGAACCTGGGGTTGTGCCGCCTAATGTTACGGATTCAACCTGTAGGTTTAGTCCATTCATATCAACATTAGTTGCCATATTTATTTTACCTCAGAAAAATGAGCCAATTACTTTAAATAATTGGCTCACTGTGGTTACGCGGAAGGTGGAATATAACGAATGGTTAAGCGTGCTTTACCAGCCGTAAATGTTCCAGTTGCGATTACTATGATCTGACTATCTAAAGTTGTGCTAGAAACTTTACCGATTAAAGCACCACTTAAAGAGTCAGTATTATTTGGATCTAACAGAACTCGCTTACCGGCGGCATTCAATGATGCAAGTAAGATATCATTTGCGATACCGTCTGTATCAATGTCTGTACCATCAGTTTGTTCTGTACCAATATCGTAGGACGTACCTCCAGCAAACGCAGTTAATACCTCCACTTGAGCCTCTAAAATAAGAGACTTGGCGGGAATAACCTGATTGAGTGCGTTATTAGAGCTAGCAGCAGGTAATTGATCATAAGAAAAATCAATTACTAATTCTTTTACGTTACCGGAAGTTCTAACTTTACCGGCAGCGCCTTGAATTTCACTAGCTACTTGACGAGGGCCGTACCATACGTGAAGGCCATTGCCATCTGCTTCAAAAGCCATGATGTATTCCTCCTACTATGCTACGTTCGTGACGTTATGAATAAGAACAACCATTGCTTCTTTACGTTTGCAGCCGAGGCCAAAACGACAATAGGTTACATATTCTTCACGATCTAAATCTTTGTTATACTCTCCATGAGTTTCGGGCATGCGTCTCCACGCCATGGCCATTGGCATTACATCTGGATCAGCAACGCACATTGCGATAGCTGCTTTACCATTTGTTACCGCTACACTATTCACAGTTTCAGAAGTGATATTAGGTAGACGGTTAGAAGTGTAAATATCAATACCAAAAATATTTACTAAGAATCTCGTATCCCGTGCGAAACCGGTATTGATAATACCTTCGAACTTAGGATTGTTAGAGACGTTGATTAAGTTAGTTAAGTTATTTAAATCTTTTTCCCCTAGAGGATCGATAAACATAACTCGACTATTTGCAGGACAATTAGCTTTGTCCATTGATGTTTTAATTTTAGCAAAGTCTGCTAATGCAACTACACCACTAGTACCGCTACCGGCTATACGATGGGCTTGACTATTTACGTTATTTGCGGCGGCGGCAGTTTGTGCTGCGTTGGCTACTGCAAATAAGCGTGTTTCAAAGTGTTGCATTAAAGCATCTAAATGCTTCCTGGGAACTGCTGCTAACAATTTTTGACCCATATAACCGTCTTCAAGTAACTTACGGCTTACGTAAGAACCTGCGGATTTGAAATCAGTAATTGTCATGGTAAAATTACCCGTGTCGATCGCATCATAAACTGCTGGACTGTCTTCCGTAATATCTCGAATAACAACATCACCGATAGAAGGAATGTTGTATGTGGTTCCATCACCAAAGTCGGAAACATCCATTGCAAGTTTCATGCCTACCAAGTTATCTTTTAGTGCTTCTTGAAGCATTTGAGAATAGACTTGGGCGCGAATTAACGGGCTAGAATTTGACGTTACATTTGCCATAATTCACCCTATTATTTATTGTCTTTAGACCGCGAAATAAATTCTTTTTCAAGTTCTGAAAATACAGCCCCTGAATTGAATGGATCGCTGAAATATTTTCTAGTTAATTCAGAAATTTTATTATTTGCGGAGTTATTGTTGAGCACTGCTGTTGTATTAACATCAGCCGTCGCTGATTGTGTTCTATTAACTGAAGCAGGCCCGTTTTCCAAACCAAATGCCTTTAAAATAACATTAGGTTTGACCATCGCCAGTTTATGTAAGTCCTCTACTGGCTCGCCCATCTCTTGCGCTTTCTTGTTGAAGATTTCTTCGGCTTTGTCTCCGTAAACTTCACGTAAAGCAGCAGCAACTTTTTTTGCATTGTCGGCATGGAGTTGATGTTGTCTGAGACGTTCTTGTTCTTGCTCTTTAATGGATAGTTTCCTATCTACTAAAGACTCAACCTCTTTCAATAAATCCGTTGAAACAGGTTTCGGATCTTGTTCAGATCCTGATTTCATTTTTTCCAAAACTTCGTCGATAGTTTTTGCTCTTTCTTGTGCTTTTCGAAGTTCTGCATTTTCTTGTTCTATTCGTTTAATATGTTCGTCTTTATCTTGTAAACGTTTATTAACTACATCTAAATCAATTTTAGATTCTTCTTTTCTGGGTTCGACAGATTCATTCTTTGCTTCAGTCTTGTCATCTGAATTAAAAATATTCTGGTCTGACATTATTTTGATTCCTCATTTATTAATAGTTCTCTTATTTTTTTAAGCTCGGCTCTTGTCTGTAATAGACCGGATATCAATCGATCACAAGCAGGGTTCATATAAACTTTTGTATCATCTAACTTAGCGTTTATCTCTCTCAGTTGTTTGTTGATATACATAGCTACAAGTTCTAATACATCCCTAGAATTACTTATCTTTGCTTTCCATTTCTCTAACTCTTCAAGCTTTAAACTATGTGGAAGGAGGCTGATCAGTTTCATTTGGTAACATACCCTCTGCTGGTGTTTGAGATTCAGCGGCTAGTTGTTCCTGTGCTGTTTGGATTAAACGTTGACTTTCTAGTTGTTGCTCAATGCCTATATTGGCGCGGAATAAACTAAATTGTTCTAGGCCTAAAATAGACTCTAGTAATTGGGTCATGGAATGTCTATCCAAATCATTTTGTACTAATTGAAATAATGGGCTATTGGATAGCATTGTTAGATTTTGAGCGATGGTTGCATTGCGGGCAAAATATCGAGAACCTACTGCGTAAATCTTGCCAGCAGCAGTTAAATCGTTCTTAGTTAATTCAATAAAAGTATCAACCCCTAGTTGATCATCTGTCATTTTAATAACATCACTAACATCTAGGTTGCGGCGTGCCATCTCTAGCATTGCATTTAATAATGGTTCTAAGAATTCTTCTTCTAAGTAAGCTACTTTGTTTTGGAATATACGACTAGCTGCATTATCTAATGTTTGTACTTCAAAAGCAGTCTTTTCACCGGGTGTACGAATACCCATCGTATTCTTAGGAGCACCTGCTAATTCCTCCATTGCCATCATTAAGTTTTGGATTTGAAAGTCGGCATTTAGTGCGGTTGCATCTGGACGTAATACATTAACATCCCCATCAGCATCAGCACGATAAAAACCGCCAGGAGTGCCTCGCATACCATTAAGATTGCCCTCACCGTCATAATATTCCACATCACCTTTTTCGATCATGATGGGGTAGGCAATTTGATCAAATACATCTGCTTTAGTATTTTCTAATTTATCTAAACGATGTTGCATGCCTAAGAGGTTTGCAAACGGAGACATACCCATTAAGTTATCAGGTCTGTTTCTCCATGCTGCGGTGAAGATGTTATGATCTCCATTCCAAGATTTAACAGGCTCATTACGAATTACATTAGCTCGATCAACCACTGTAATAACATGATTGGGGTGTAATTTGTCATCTTGTTCTATATACACATCACCGTAAAATTCAAGTATTTCAACCAAATTACTACGATAATATTCTTGTAAAGTACCAAACCCGTCAGCTTTTAAAGCACGTAGTTTTTCTTCATCATAATTGAGATTACTTTTATTCCGAGGAGTTAATAAAGAACGACGCTCAGCAATCTTTTTTATTAATTCTTTGGTATAACCTAATTCAGGATGGGTCTCTACTTCCCTCGCCATTTGTCCTAGTGTTTTTAAGGTGCGAATAATCTTAGGAGCTTTATTAAACGAAGTAGCTTTGACATCAAATACAACATCTAGTGGAGCAATGCGATAGGGTTTTGGGCCTACATAACCTAATACTTTTTCCCCCGTAACGGAATCAATCGTATATTCCCGAACAAAATCTAATCCAGCGAAGCAATTACCAGTTAACAACCAGTCTGCTAGTAACTGTCTCATAATCACTCGAAATTTAAGCTGTCTTGTTTTTGTCTTTAAATAATTCTTAATTTTTCGTTTCTTGTCTTTCATTGCTCCATCAACACTTTCACTTTCAAATACAAACCAATCTTGGTTCGGGAACAACGAAGCATCGTAGTTAGCAATTAAATTATCATAAATCTGCGTTAGCTTAGGTAAAGTAGTCCTGTTTAAAAATGGGTTCGTGCTATTGGTCGTAGTATCAATAGTCGAAGCAAATAAAGTATTACGTATATCTGTAGTTTCTTTTTCCCAAGATAGACGATCCATTTTCCACCGATCAAACATCGTGGTTATCGTTATGGCCAAATCTTCTGGAGACAACTCTTGGGGTAAATCTAACGTATTGAAAGGCATTAGCGGATGCCTCCAAATCTAGAACTAAAATTAAATTTTTTCATTTTGTCTATCACAATACCGTTTTTCTTGGGCGCTCTTGCTACTTCAATAGCGGAAGCAAAAGCATCTTTAATATCATCATGTTGGGGGTTATCTAAAAGAAGCTCTTCTTCTAATAAATGAATTAACCCGCCGTTGTAATGCCAAACTGATCCGTTTTGATATAAAGGATCGAGTGTTGCTATGATTCGTTCTTCTTTCGTTCCGTGATGACGAGTAGGGCGATGCTCGTCAATACTGAGATTTAAACCCAACTCTCTAATGCGGTCTTTTAAATACTGACAGATAATTACCTGTGCCGATGTGACTTCTACTCGGAGGCGTTTTAAGTGCCACTTCTCATGAAGAGAAAACACACGATGGAAATAATCTTCTGGGTTTTTTGTCTTAAATCGGTCTATATCTAAAACATAAATAAACTTATTTGAATCCATTCCGATAACAACAATTGCCGTGTAATCCGCCTTTTTATTAAGAGAGTACGCAAAGTCAATAGCAGCAAACACATTCAACTTTTCTTGCTTAAAAAATACAGAACCGTCGGCTACATGGATGTATCGTCTGTCATAATATTGGAACCTAGATCGATCAAAGCGCGCAGTTTCAGCAGAGTTAGGATCGTTGTAATATTGCATGAAAAACTGGGGTAGTTGGCTATTTGATATATATTTGGCTTTGATCTTAGCAAGCTGTTGATCATCCATGCCGAATTTCTTACCGTCATTTCTTTCAGTGCGGGGCCAAAGAAAACTACCATGTTCTTCCACAGTTCTACGAAAGACTTTATAAATCGATTTCTGTCCTTCGTCTGTTTCAACTACTGTGCCAAGCATTACGCTATATAAATCTTTAGGGTGCCAAATCGTTCCAGAAGTTTTTGTCTTTCCTCCAACATTTAATACTGAAGCGGACAATTGAGAATGTGAGGCAGCCGTCTTACTTCTTAAATCTTCCGTCGCTACGTTGTCTTCTACTACGACGTCATCAAAATACATGCGGTCGAAATGTAATCCTGTCGTATTGCCGTTGATGCCAAAGGCATGTACAGTAGCGTCACGCACGGCCTCTGCTTTTCGGATAGGATGATCGACTTTTATAGAAGCCGATGCCCATCTTTCTCTTTTACCCACATCGGGGTTAGTCATATCGGGCCACAATAATCGATAACGTTCTGACTCCAAAACGTTCTTGATTACTGATAATTGCTCCAATGCAAGTTGTTCTGTAGCTGAACAATACCCAATCGTTATTTCTGGATTTCGTGTGATTCGCCAAGCACAATCCATTGCCATCCAGTGTGATTTTAAATGGCCTCGTGGTAGCAAAACTAATTGGTCATCGTCATCTTGCATTAAGAATTGAGCGAGGTCTCTGTGGACATCCCCATATACATATTGAGGATTGATATAAGAAGCGAAAGTATATAAATCACTTTCACACAATTCTCGCAATTCATCTAATTGAGTTTTACGTTTATTTGTCATTTGACCTGGAGATTAAATCGATTAAACGATCTAGTTTATGATCTAATTTGCCCACGCTGTCTTTCATGTTACGTAATTCAACATTAACAGGATGGACTAAATCTTCGATTAGCTGTCGTACTTCAAGTTTCGAATAAGTGTTTTCTAATTTGGTTTCCATGTGACGGATCTTCCACCATAAATAACTAACAGCGCCTGCAACAAGTAAATTTAATATTGTTTCTGGTGACATCTTATTAATCCTTCATTCTCTTTACTCTAATAAGATCGTTGGTTAGATTGGATAAGATGCGGTCTTGTGCGGAACTGTCTCTATCTTTATCTTTCTTTTTCTTATCTTTTGGTTTGAACCCTTTTTCTGCTAACCAACGAGCAGCTACAACGTTTGTCCTTCCTTGTCTATCAGGAGTCGAAGCAGCTATAACCATGCTCTTGATTCCTTCTGACATTAACTTTTCTTCTTTTTCTTCTCGCCATAATTCCAAATATTCAAAAAACTCTTTACAAGCAATTAGCTTTTTCCAATGCTGCCAGGAACCTACTAAAGCCATTGCAGCATCATATTCGGTTTGATGGCTCATATAGAGTTGATAAGCCTCTTCGATTGTGTAAACAGTAGGAATAGCAGGAGTCTCACTAAGTTCTTTAAATAAGGATTTAGTTCGAAACCGCCCCATACTATCTTTCATTAATTCTTTATTCATAATTTTCACGAAAAAATATTACGGATTTTGGTTAATAATTGTTGCCAAGTGCTCACTGTGGAAGAAGCTTCTGTGACAGGGGAAGATAAATTTAATAATACATCTGGGACGAAGTTCTTTAATTCTTCTAACTCATTAGGAAATTCTAAATCAGGCACATCTCGTAATTCTTGTTTTAGTTTTGCTATTTCTTGTTTTTTGGTAGTGTCGCCAGCTTCATCTGCACGTTGATACTCTACATCTAGTTTAGCTAAGAGAGGTTCCCGTAACTGGCGCAACTTATTCTTTTGTATTGCTTGCGCTTTTTCAACATGTACATCCACAGTTTCAGTTGGATTATCATCCGTCCAAGCATTTCTAAAATATCGATCAACTGGTAGGTTATCAGTATTCGTTATTCTATGGGGCAGCTTAGAATCTAAATTTTGAATATTTAATCTTATTTGGGCCTCTTCATCCGACTCTCCGGAAAGCATTAATGAGCGATAAGAAGGCACATCTTTTTCAACAATCCAATCGAATATTATAGATTCATCAGATATTGGTTTATTCTCTTCATCTACTAATACCCCAGTCGATGTTAATAGTTGCCTTGTCCTAGAATTAACATCAAACATTTCGGGTGCGGGGTTTAAAATAGAACAACCCCCGTCTTCTTTTTTAATTACAACAACTTTATTCATTAGGCATGATCTCCAAAGAATATTGCATTAACGATTTCACAGTCGGCAAGGGCGCCCGCGCTTTCATTAAACGTATCAATGCGCAAAGTAGTTGTGCTTGCAGCATAGGAACCACTAATAGTGGCGTATGTTCGATTACTAGCTGATTGCTGACATAATGCAGCAGCGGAAAAAGCGGTCGTACTAAAAGCAGTAGAAAACGTAACTGTAGTGTCACCCGTACCATTATCAGTTAGTGACGAAATGCCATAACTTAGAGTAATCGTAGTGGAACCAGTAGTAGCATATCGAAGCCATGCTTTTGCAGCGCTGGGATGATACTGCTGTCGTCCCGGTGTTACTATTACCGTGGTAGAACTTGCTGTTTCTTGTTCTGCCTGGGTTGCTGCTCCAGTTAGACCATTAAAAGATGTTCCTGTTGCAACACCTATACTCGGTGTTGTTAATGTAGGAGAAGTTAATGTAGGGGTTGTTAGTGTGGGAGAAGTTGCAAACACTAACGAGCCCGTACCTGTCTCGTCTGTAATAGTGGAACGTAAATTTGCACTTGAAGGAGTGGCTAAGAACGTAGCCATACCACTGGCTAAACCACTTATGCCAGTACTGATAGGAAGCCCTGTACAGTTTGTTAGGGTGCCTGAGATAGGTGTGCCTAGAGTAGGTGCTGTAAATACTTGGCCTGGCGTTGTCCAAGCGATACCTGTTTCAGCCACATTAACAGTTAAAACTTTACTTGCATTACCTGTAAGAGAGGGGACTGCGGTACCAGTCAATTCAACTGAATCTGTTATGTCTACCCAGCGAGCGGCATCGTTATCATTTTGGGGCGCTGCTAAATTAATAATACGGTTTGAATTCATGTCTAGATTAGCAGACATTGAATTAGGGGAATCTCCTGAACGAGAAAGCGTATTATTGATTGCTGTCTCAATATTTGTAAAGTTTTCATTAATTGTTGTTGTAGATTGAAAACCTGACCCTACGTTTTGAGGTGTAAAACGAGCCATTACTTAACTCTCTTATTAGTATGAAGAATCATTTGTGTGCGTTGTCCGAATAAATAAAAAATAACTGCCGACGCTAAATTTTCTAAATCTTGTAGTTGGATGCCTGTACGTAGTGCTACGAAATACCAAGCAGAAAGGATAAGTACAACCGCAAAAGGACGCTGTAATCCTTTAATTGTTTGCACCCATTGAGCAGCACCGTCAGCATTATCTAAATCGGATAATGCTTTTAATTTTTCAGTTTCGGCATTCATCAACTGAATGGCTTCTTGTGCATTAGACGGCGCGGGGCCGCCTGTATATTTATCTACAATTCTTCCTGCTACGTATTGAATTGTAGGAATAAAAGCAGTCAAGATTGTTACAGGATCAAACATCAATTAAATACCGTCATATGAATGAAATGGAGAAATAACGAAAACCCATTGGCAATGTTGTCCTGGCTTAGTATTCGAACCTATTTTATGGCCGATACGAACACGTATACATTTTGTAGTGCCAAAGAAATTATATTTTTTTATGTAATAATATTCGAAGTAGGTCTTATCATTATTTTCTAATTCAGCGGTAAACAAACCAGGTACATCATCACTACCGTCACCTATTTCGCAATGTTCTTGATCTGCTCTTAGGTTTATAGATGGAAATTTAGAAAACGTAGTAAGCACTCTGTCTCCTGCTACAAATCCTAAGACAACATAACCAAAATAATTTAAAGGATTACGAAAAGCTAACCAGGTATAGTGTGTCCAAAAGGCGTCGCCGAATTTGCTTAAATAAACAGAGGTATCTCTACCAACATATAAATCTGCATTATCAAACCAACGTAGTAAGAAAGGTAATTTTATGCTTTGAGATAATCCTCGACGCACTAAAGCTCTGTGGACAGGTAAATATAGTAATAATAAAACTGCACCTATTAATTGGAGAGGTAAAAGAATTAATAACCATGTTAATAACCATCTTATAAATCTTAATGAAAATAAGATCATTAGGCATGATCTCCAAAGAATATTGCGCCATTAGTTTCAGCGTCAGTTAAAGCACCTGTATCCTCTCGTATCGTAACTACTCGATAAGAAGACGCACTAGCTCCATACGAGATTGAAGTGGACATAAATGACCGATTGCTAACACTAGCCTGACACATACCTGCCATTGCATAATTATTTGTGGCAGAAAATGAAGTTGTAAAATTAATAGTAGTGTCCCCAGTGCCGTTATCAGTTAATGAGCTAATGTTGTAGCTGCCTTGGTTAGATGTTGATGTCGTAGTAACAAATCGAACCCATGCTTTTGCTGCACTAGGGTGATAATGTTGTCTTCCTGGAGTGACTACTGTAGTTGTTGATGTTGCAGTTTCTTGATCGCTTTGCGCAGCCGCGCCTGTTAAGCTATTAAATGAAGTGCCGGTAGCAACACCAATATTTGGTGTTGTTAATGTTGGCGAGGTAGCAAAAACCAGAGCACCACTACCCGTTTCATCCGTAACCGCTGATGCTAAATTAGCGGAAGAGGGTGTCGCTAGAAATGTAGCAACTCCTGTTCCTAATCCTGACACTCCTGTGCTAATAGGCAAACCCGTGCAATTAGTGAGGGTTCCCGACGTTGGTGTTCCTAATAAAGGAGTGACCAAGGTTGGAGTATTAGCAAAGACGAGAGCACCACTTCCTGTTTCGTCTGTTACTGCTGTTTTTAAATTAGCGCTAGATGGTGTAGCTAGGAACGTAGCTACATCTGTACCTAAACCACTAACGCCGGTACTAATAGGTAAGCCAGTACAATTTGTTAGTGTTCCTGAAGTTGGTGTACCCAAAAGCGGAGTAACTAACGTTGGAGATGTGGCAAATACAAGAGCGCCAGATCCAGTTTCGTCTGAGATAACACCCGCTAGTTCAGAAGAAGTTGTAGCAGCAAACACATCTAGTTTATTAGATGTATAAGCAACTGTACCACCAGCTCCAAATGCGACTGAGGATGAATCTGTCCCCGTAAATGTTAAAGTATTACTAACGGAAAGTGTTTTGCCATTGGTAATAGTTAAGGTACCAGTACTAGAGGTAATCGTTAAACCATTAATACTCGTAGCAGTAGCAACACCTATTGTAGGAGTTGTTAAAGCTGGACTAGCAAACGTACCACCTGTAATTGTTTTTCCTGAAAAAGTTAAAGCGGCAGGCAAACTTAAACTAGGAGCAGCAGAAACACCATCACCATTTGTAACGGTGATTTCAGCAGCTGTACCGGTAATAGTGCGCGTGGTTGCTGTGCCTGAACCGGTACGTACAACGATACCGGTTGTAGACAAGCCTGCAAGCGCATCTAAATCAGTATCCGAAGCCTGAACACCTAGCGAGGAGATTGTAGGAATAGGCTGATTTGAGTAGTTCTCAATATTACTCATCAACTAGTCCTATGCATAATATGATAGTGTTACAAGACAGGTCGCATCACTGATCACAGAAATATGTGTAGCAGAACCATCTAATAAGTAACCAGAAGGATTTAATTCAGACGCAGAGCCGTCTGAAACATCACCTGTGTTAGCGGCGGTTACACCACTACTACCAAGCAACACCCAAACATTAGCAGTAGCTGAAATAACAACTCTTTTAGCGCCTGTTGGGATGGTGTCTCGTTCTGCTGTATTTGCCGCTAGAGATTTTTGATTGATAGTGTCGCTATGTGCTCTTAAACCAATATCTCGACCATTGACGTCGATGCCATTAATTAAAAGTTTCATTTACTTCTCGTTTATAATTATAGTTATGAATAGAAAGGCAACTCTCTGCCTGGTCACACCACTTGGGACGTAGTTGCTACGAAAGAAGCAGGTGTCGCTTACACTCCTAAACAGTCCATACACTGTCCCCGTGTGAGATCGGGTGGAGAGAATTTGGTAGCAGCTTGACGAGTTGCACGTCCTTTTGAGATTATGAGCCTCATGTGACACTGGTTCACTTAGCTGCGTTAATAGCTCCTACAGTTACCCACGTAGGCTGGTCACAACTTCAAAAGAATCCTACAGACCTGTTCGATTCTCTTTCTAGCCGTAGGAAGCATCGTCTGTTTATCTGCGGTCTTTTCCGCTAGCTTCCAATTGGGCTGGTATGTGACACCTGGTTTCTTCGGGAGAAGAAATTTGGCTGGAATTGCTTTCACAATTCCGGATGCTTTTTCTACACATGGTAGATAAGTTAGTAAAACCGGTTTACCCAAGAGCCGGAACTCCGTTAAAGAACTATTTTCCCTGGAGAGCTTTGCATACAGCCCGATGACCTATCTCAGCTTTCGCTTTGACTCGGACGCTCACAACACATCGTCAAGTATCGTCGTTCTTTAATTCCCCTGGTCCGCTGTGTGCCATCACATCGTTGACACCATCTTTATGTAATAAACTTACCAGCGTGGGAGGTTATTTTTGCTGTACTGGGCGGGCCTTTGTACAGTCTCGAATGCCTGATGCTGAAAGCAGAGCAGGTTACTTAATAAAAAAGGGGAGAGTGCTCCCCTACAATTACACCTCTTAACGGGTGCTTTATTTATCGTATTGAATTCCTTTTTTCTTCATTCCTGGCATAAACGTCATGGTTTTTTTATATTCCGTTTTTTTATTCATCTTCATATAATTCACTGCTCTCCATGCTTCACCTCTGTCATAGAGGGGCACACCTTCTATCTCCTTATACTCCATGTCCGCTGTTAGCTTCTTCGTTTTACAGACAGAACAGGTAAAACTGACTATCTCTTCTGTCGCGAAAACTTCTACCTTTTTCTTGCACTCACTACAGGTAACTTTAGTGATCATGGCGTTTCAAATCTTCTATTAATTCTAGGATTCGTTTAGCAGCAACGACTTTCATTCCTTCTACCGCATAAGTCTTATCAGGTAAGACTCTGATCCTTTTTGCTGCTTCATATAAAATCTTGTAAATTTTTTGACTTCTTTCCTTGCGTTTCTTGTTCTGTTCGTCTATAATCTCAATTAGATCAGCCATAGAGTCTCCCAGAAGGGGGCTATTTAACCCTAGCCCGTGGGCTTATCGTCTGAGCCTCGGATCATTGGTAGGGGGCCTTAGACGAGATAAACTGTGCCTATAGTATAATTATAGCACAACATCCTCATTTTGTCAAGTTTTTGATCAATGTTTTTTTGGATCACTGGGCATAAAGAAAGGAGGGGGTGTGGGAGCATTCACTTCTTCGACTAATTTATTGAGATATTCCATTTTAGCTAAATCAAGCAACCCCAAGGTTCTTAATTGGTCCATCCCAGAGAAGCCCATGCTGTGAGAGGATTCTCCTGTTTCTGCATTTAAGAAATCCGCTACAACAATATAGCTACGTAATAAATTAGGGGATTGAGATAATTGTTCTTTGATGTGTGTTAAGTTTTTAGTGAAGTTATCTAATATAAGTTCTGCTTCAGATTGTAAATCATCTTCTTCATCGATATTATTATCTGTCATAGTTATCTCACAATTTGTTTTTGTTGTTTTCTAGTAAGTTTCAATTCTTCAGCAATAAGATCTTTTGCACGTTTAACTATTCTTTTTCTACGTTCAGCAGGCAATGTTTTTAACTTATTCTTAACTGTTGTAGTCATATTTAATTCTTTCCACAGCAATACAAGAGCTTGGTGATATAACAGTCTATCTAACTTAATTGCATAGGGACTGAGACATCGACTATCCATAACCAAGCTAACGCCAGAAATCAGTTTCTAGTATCCAGAAGAGTGTATAGACTTTATCAGGGGTAGATATCGTTCTCTCGAGACGGGTGATGGGTTCCATTTCCTCATGTACCATATGGACTAAGTGCCTAGCTACCGAAGTCGCTTCCATAGGTCATCACATAAACCTGTTTGTTGATCCTTAACATGCTCCCTCTTGTATTACCGGAGCGCCTACTCTCTATACATATATTATAACACATGGTGGTCAAAAAGTCAACAGTAATTGTAAAAATATTTTACATCTTTCCTCTTTTAGAAAGTTTCCTGCATAAATACCCCAAATTGGGTATTATCGTACCCTATTTAGGTATTATTGTACCTATCCTCTAAAAGGGGTAGATTAACTTTTATCCTGTATAGGGTTTAAACAGCAATACAGCCTCACCATTCAATTCTACCTGTACAAGTAATAGTCAGGCATAGGGTGGGTCAATGGAGAGGCGTAGAGGGCTTGTATGGACGTTTTATGACCATTCAACAAGCGGACATTTACCCGGACATTTTTATGCTAAATAGCAACTATCTGTTTGAATAGAAAGTGAAATCCTGAAATTTTTGTTAGAAACTTTTCGGGTGTAGTGCATAGAAACACATCGACCCCCATCCCCCGGTGGTACCCCGTTTTATGATTCTTAATCATGTGGTCTCAATAATACAATCAATTAGATAGTTGATGTGATGTGGTAAAATTGTGGGAGTTGGTTCTGAAATAGAACCTACTTGGTGAACAAATAGTGAACAAACTAATAGACCGAGAAGAAAAGGGCCGAACAACTCCTACCTAATCGCTGACTGAGGACAGAATGTTTAATACAATAACCATTAGGCTACTATATGATCATTATATCACACATTATCTATTCTAGTTCTATTCTACATTGACAACCTTATGGACTATGATTGTCAACCTTAATGAATATCGTTGTCAACTTCCCGCTCAGTATTATTCTCTCTATTTCTACCCTATTTCAATCTAAATCATCCCGAACGGGTGCTATATTAAAGAAATATTAAGAATAGCACCTTTTAGGGTGTCATGTATAGAATTTACGATTTTCTATACATGACGTTATAAAACACACGTTATTGTCATAAAACTGTCACAAAATGACAGTTATGTATCTTTTTGTGTTTTATTACGCCAAATGAAACAATTATGTGTTGTAACAGGCCATAAGTGTTGCTTTTAAAGCAATAATGCCAATTACATATACGAATAGGAATACGATAGTATTGACAAATATCTATTCTTGTGTATAATTAAAACAAGAACAATAACAGAGAGGAGAATATGAACGAACCGCTAGTTAAAATCCTATAGAAGTAGGATTATATACACAATAAGCAATGAAAAGGTTAAAAATACTACTATGATAGGATTATTACCTCTATTTGCTGTGGTCTATGACCATTCAATTATGACTACAAATATGTAGTCACTATTAATAGAAAGTGAATACAAATATGTAGTCAAAACTATAACGAATGGTCTATGAAAATATACATAACATTATAATTAATATAATAACAAAGGGGAGAATGTGAGCAAAGGATGGATTGGGGGCAATTGGTGCAATTAGCTACAGTATGGTGCAATATGGGTAATTTCTTACAAGAATGTAATCAATAAGCTCACATGTATTGTGTGTCGTGTAGTTTATTATGCGTACATAAATACTAAATGAGGATTAAATATGAGCATAGAACAGATGAAGACATTATTACTAGGACTAACAGATGATGAGTTAATAAATTTAATAAACCAATGTGTTGATTTGATATGTGACCGATTACTTTAATAACGAGGAGAAGTGTCATGGGTAATACAAGAGATATTATAGATCGAATAAGTGTACAGCAAGAACTACTTCAGAAAGATGTCATAGAACTTGGGAAGCAATATATCCAAGGAATGCCTGAAGATGTTTTTAATGAAAAATCCAAAAAATTAAGCGAACGATTCAACATGATTCGGGAAGTTGTAACTGATTTGAAAAGAATAGCGGAAAGAAATACATCTACGTCTCATGATGAAGAACCAACAACGCCAAGAATGAGGAGATAACTACTATGATAAAACAAATTAAACAGTTCTTTAAAGGGTTATACAAAATGATTGCTAGTTGTTTTGTTACTAAAGAGGAGAGAGAAATAAAAGCAATAGCAAATATAAGTAAAGCGAACAACATGTATATGATGATGCATGAGGCAGATAGAAAAGAAAAAGAGGCAAGAGAGAACATTGAGCAAAATTCATGCAGTTTTGTGAAAGAGCTTACGCGCAAGGAGAGCAGTAATGAATTCCGTCGTGGTCATAACTGCAAGATGTATTCGCATTCGGCTAATCGCGGTAAATTCGGTTGGGACGAAATTGAAAATATTGCATTAGGTGAAATATTTAGACCAAAACGAGGAGGCTAATAATGATAGAAGCAATTAAACAATTTGGTAGCTGGTTGTGGGATGGAGTAAAGCGATTCTTAAATTTCTTTTGCTGTTGTAACTTTATGACAAAGCAAAAAGAAACGAAAGAATATGCTATAGACACTTTTGCTGAATTAAATAATCAGGAGATGATGCGAGAAGAAGCCCGTGTCAAAACAGACTCACTAGTGTCAAGACATTGTCTAAGGAACGACATTGATTTAGCGTTGCATGATGCAGCAGTTATGGCATATAAAAGCGGTATAGGAGGCTACAGCCATATTTTTAGGGCTCGGTATAATGAGTATTATAAGAGGAAAGAAATTGACCAATTTGAACGAGAAATTATAGGAGGTTTCCCATATGTTATTCAGAGAAAGTCTCGTCGTGAAGATATATTGGCAGCATTAGTGCTACAGCCAGTTCGTAAATCACCTAAACCAAAGAAGGAGGAAGTAGCATCACCAAGAGTAACGAAAGGGTCACTATCTCAATTAAGAATGGGGAGGCAGTTATGAATAAGCTATTAGTTATCATGGTATCACTATTGTTAACAATGTCTGTACAAGCAGCCAGTACGTATTGTACCGAATCTGGTAATATGCAACTTTGTCAAACCTATGAAGATGATGGATCTTCAACGCAACATGTTGTAACGGACTATGGCAATACGAGCATAATCAATGAATACAAATATAAATTTTAGTTCTACAGAGTGGCAGGTGATAATAGCTGCCTATGCATATGAAGTATTAGATGATCCTATCATGAGTGACAGTACATATGATTTTTTATGTACCTTCATTGTGGATACAGCTACGATAAAAGACTTTAATCCTTCTACAGGGATGTGGATTAAGGATCTAATCAAAGATAATAGTGAGTTAGTGTTGCTATTAGATAATGCTGTCTATAACAGTAAGCGATTAGGAGAAGGTGCAAGAGCAGAGCTATTAATCCCTATGCAATTTATTACTGATTCTAGTTTATCTTATCTAGAAGATAATCAGTTAAACAGTTGGATAGAGAAACATAAACTAAAGCTTTAAG
>Ga0196963_10000132_pt1 | contig 78324 bp, 72 predicted proteins | sample S1_5metaG_FD_148600 | JGI IMG/M metagenome (GOLD analysis project Ga0196963, IMG submission 148600) | Soil microbial communities from Anza Borrego desert, Southern California, United States - S1_5 | ecosystem: Environmental > Terrestrial > Soil > Desert | place: USA: California | collected... | reverse complement strand
GGAGCGACGACTACTTTGCGCAAGGTCTGCTCGCGCAGCTGTCGGTCGTCGGTGGCCCGACGATCCTGACGGGCGACCCGCAGTGGCAGGTCTTCCGCACCGGCATCGATCTCGACGACGGCGACCCGGAGCCGGGCATCGCGACGGTCGCGGCGCAGATCGCGCTCGCGACGGGCGGCAACCTGTGGCGTACGCCCAGCGTCGGCCAGAACAACACGCCGGCGACGGTGCCGTGGAACGAGATCCCGGGCATCACGCAGGACGCGCGCTGGATCTGGGCGAACAGCCTGGCCGGTGAGGACGTCTTCTCGCCCGGCGCCGATCACGGCGAATTCCTGCTCTTCCGCGTCACGATCCCGAGCCCGGGCGCGTTCGCGATGGCCGGCGTCGCCGGTCTGGTCGCGCTCGCCCGCCCGCGCCGCTCGGCCAAGTAAGACAGAGCTGTTCCTCGCCGACCGAGCCATCGGCGGGGAGAAGAACAACAGCGATCACGCCCGCCCCGGGAAGAGAGCCCCGGGGCGGCGTTGTTTTTTGGAGAAGCGGTGGGGCGGTGCGGGGACGAGGCGACGCCGCGGGATTCGATCGAACGCGCGCCCCGCCGACGCCGGCCTCCGCCGATCTCTTGTCGCTCCTTCTCTCGTACGATCCTCGCGGAGACCCGCATGACCCACCCCCGGTACCAGACCGTCCTCCTCTTCGGCGCCCCCGGCGCCGGCAAGGGCACGCAGGGGCAGATCCTTGCGCGCATCCCGGGCTTCTACCACCTCTCCTGCGGCGAGGTCTTCCGCACGCTCGACGTCGGCTCGGAGCTGGGCAGGACGTTCATGCAGTACTCGTCCAAGGGCCTGCTCGTGCCCGACGACGTGACCGTGAAGATGTGGAAGCAGAACATGGACGCGCGCACGGTGCTCAGCGAGTACAAGCCGCGCCAGGACCTCCTCGTCCTCGACGGCATCCCTCGCAACGTCAACCAGGCGCGCCTGCTCGAGAAGCACATCAACGTGCTCCTCGTGATCCACCTGGTCTGCCCGAACAAGGAGGACATGATCAAGCGCCTCCGGCGGCGCGCGCTCAAGGAGAACAGGATCGACGACGCGAAGGAGGAGGTGATCCGCCGGCGCTGGGACGTCTACGAGAAGGAGACGTTCCCCGTCCTGCAGCACTACCCTCGCGAGATCATCCGCGAGGTGGACGCGACCGGCAGCCCCGGACGCGTGCTCGAGCTGATCCTCGACCACGTCGTGCCCGTGCAGGAGTCGCACTTCAACAACCCGATCACCGGCGAGAAGATCGAGCACCCCGCGCAACCGCTCGCCGCGCACGCGCAGCCGGTGCCGGCGATCTCCAAGAAGACGATCGCGACGCGCCACCGCGCGGCGAAGAAGTAACGGCGAAGCCGCCGCTTGTAGACGGCGACCGCTGAACACTGAGCACGAAGAGGGAAGAAGAGCGGGACAGGTCGACCCGACCGCGGAGAAGCGTCGAGAACGCGGAGAGCGCGGAGTGGAAAGAGACCGTCCACCGCCGCGATGGATCAACGGGCATCGTCGGGGCTCTTGAGAGTTTTCGCTCCGCCCGCCGCGCGGGCGCCTCTCCCTGTCGAGCGCGGGGGCGGGGAGGAAGAGCCATCGCTTCCATGCACCGATCACTGATCGCCGGGTGCTTCGCTCGCACGCGGCGCGGCGGGAAGCGGCGCCTTCCGAACCGCCCTCGAGCGGACGGCCAAAGAAAAGAAGGCCGCCCGTGTCCGGGGCGGCCTTCCGAAGAGTGCATCGAGGCGTCGCTTAGCGGCGACGGCGGGCGGCCGCGATGCCGCCGACGGCGAGCAGCGCGAGGCCGCCGGGCGTCGGGATCACGATCGCGCCGGTGAGGACCTGCACGGCGCTGCGGTAGCTGCCGTTGTCGGTCGTGCTTGTCTGCCACGCGACGTAGCGGGCGTCATCGTCCGAACCCACGCCGCCGACTCGGAGAAGCGAGCCGGCCGCGTTGCTCAGAATCAGCGTGCGGTTGCCCGCGTTGGTGCTGAGCTGGACCGCGCCCCGGAAGACGACGATGTCCTGCGTGCCGCCCTGCCAGGCCGTGCCGGCGTTCGCCTGCGAGAGCTGGCTGACGGCTAGGCCGCGGAAGATACCGTTGAGGCTGGCGGCGTTCGCCTGCGCCGCGGTCAGGCCGGAGGCGGGCCAGGTCGCCACGGTGCTGCCCGCCAGGCGGGCCCACGAGCCGGCCGGGGCGCCGTTCGCCGGGGCGCCGCCGCCGTGGCGGAAGGCCGTCAGCGTGTTGCCGTTGGCGCCGTTCATCGCCGCGGAGCCGAAGGGAAAGACGCGGCCGTAGCTGGGGAGCGCGTTGCCGTTCTGGCCTTCGGCCTGCGACAGCATCGAGCCGGCGATGAAGTTGCCGGAGACGCCGCCGTTACGGAACGCGGCGAAGCCGTCGACCGAGCCATTACCGTTGTCGTTGTCGAAGTTGCTGATCACGGGCTGCAGGCGGGCGTTGCCCAGCGCCATGACGGAGCTGTTGCTGCCCGTATAGCTCACGACGATACGGAACTCGACCTGGTCACCGGGCGACGCCGCGGCCTGGTTCGACCATGACGAACCATTCCAAACTTGGAACCTGACCTGCGTCTCGGTGGGGAGGTTGGTGTCGGGCTGGGCGGTCACAACCGCGGCAGCGCCCGAAAGCGCGATAAGCGCAGCGACAAACTTCATTCTCGTCTCTCCTCTATGCACTCCCAAAGAGCCGTGCGCGGCAGCACATCGCCGCACCGATCCTTGGGGCGGCCCTCTGGTCTTGTCTCCGACGAAAATGTACACGGGACCGCACCCGATTGTCAACGGAATTCGCGTTGCTTTGCGGCGGGAAAGTCGCGTGAGGCCGAGAACCGTGCGGCGTGCTCACGCTTCCGCGGGGGGCGATCTGAGCGGGCAAAAAAGAACCCGCCCAGGACGCGGGTCCTGGGCGGGCATCGGTTCAGAGGAATCGATCGCGTGTTTCAGCGATCACCGAGCATCGCACCATTAGGCGCGACGGCGGCGGGCGGCGACGAGGCCGCCGAGGCCGAGCAGGGCGAGCGAAGCGGGGGTCGGAACGACGTTGATGAGGCCGTTCTCGACCAACACGCCCGTGCGCCAGCTGCCGAGGTCGGTCGAGCTGGTCTGCCAGGAGACGTAGCGGTCATCGACGGCGCTGCCGACGCTGCCGTGACGGAGCAGGCTGCCCTGCGCGTTGCTGATCGTCACCGTGCGGACATCGGTCGCCGCGCTGAGGGTGATCGAGCCGCGGAAGACGACGACGTCGGCCGTGCCCGCGAGGTGAGCGCCGTTGGCGTTCGCCTGCGAGAGCTGGCTGATGGCGACGCCGCGGAGGATGTTGTTGATCTCCGCCGCGGTGGCCTGAGCGGCCGTCATCGTCGGAAGGGGCCAGTTGCTGGACGAGAAGCCCGAGAGACGCATCCAGGAGCCGGCGGGGGCGCGGTTGGCGCCGCCGTCGTGACGGAAGGTCGTGCCGCGGGTGCCGGTGGCGGACGTGCCGCTCATGCCGGTCGAGCCGAAGGGGAAGACGCGGCCCATGTCGGCGACGACGGGCAGCGAGGCCTCGGCCTGCGTCATCATGCCGTTCGGCGCGGGCTGGGTGTTGCCCGAGTCGCCGTTGTTACGCCAGGGGGCGAGGTTGTCCAGACCGTTCAGGTCGTTGGTGTTGTCAACGCCGCCGAACGTGGGCTGCATACGCATGTTGCCCAGCGCGAAGACGCTGGTGTTGGTGCCGATGTACGACACCGTCACGCGGAACTGAACATTGCTGCCAGGGAGCACATCGATGGAGTTCGTCCACGACGTGCCGTTGAACACCTGGAAGCTGAGACGGGTGCCCGTCTCGAACGGGGGGGTCGACTGGGCGTTCGCGAGACCCGCGACGCCAGCCAACACGATCAGAGAGCCAACAGCGATCTTCATGTGATCTCCTCCAAACAGAACTTGCATCGAGCCCGGAGACTGACCCCGACCGGACAAGCCAGCCGGTCGGAGAGAGAGCCGTCTCACGAAAGAGAGGCTATCCGAGCGCGGGGATGTATGCAAGCCCTTTTGCGAGGGATGCGCATGAATTTCTTTGCCCTGAACAATCACACCCGCACACAAAGGGGGCGGCGTTCGGACCGTGTGGGGGTCTCCGGAAACCGGGACCCGGGTGTCTCTCAAAACCACCCCGGGGCTCTCGCCCCGGGGTGATGGAACTCACGCGTTCGGAACGTGCATCGTTCCTTCCCGAGCCGTGGGCTTAGGCCCGGCGGCGGCGGGCGGCGGCCAGGCCGCCGAGACCGAGCAGCGCCAGGGAGGCGGGGCTCGGAATAACAGTGATGGCGCCGGAGACGACGTTCACGGCCGTGCGGTACGAGCCGAGGTCGGTCGCGGACTCCTGCCAGGCGATGTAGCGGGCGTCGTCGGCGCTCTGGGCGTTGCCGACGCGGAGGAGGGAGCCCTCGGCGTTGGAGATCGTGATCGTGCGGGCCGCACCGTCATTGCTGAGGGTGATCGCACCGCGGAAGATCACGATGTTCTGCGTGCCGCCCTGCCAAGCCGAGCCGGCCGAGGCCTGCGCCAGCTGGCTGGCCGCGACGCCGCGGAGGATGCCGAGCAGCTCGTTCGTCGCGACGGGGGTCGTCGTGAGCGCGGGGAGCGGCCAGTTGCTGCCGAAGCTGCCGGAGAGGCGGGCCCAGGAGCCGGCGGGGGCGCGGTTCGCGCCGCCGTCGTGGCGGAACTCGGTCAGGATGTTCGAGCCGCCCGAGTTCATGGCCGTCGAGCCGAAGGGGAAGACGCGGCCGTACGCCGGGAGCGTCGCGGTGCTGTTGCCCTCGGCCTGCGACAGGAGCGAGCCGGGGATGTTGTTGCCGCTGGTGCCGCCGTTGAGCCAGGGGCGGAAGTTGTCGCGGTCGGCGCCGGTGCCGCTGTTGTCGAAGTTGCTGAACGTGGGCTGGAAGCGGGCGTTGCCGAGCGCGAGCAGGTCGGTGCGGGTGCCCGTGTAGCTGACGACCACGCGGAAGTCCACGGTCTCGCCCGGGTTCGCGTTGATCGAGCTGCCCCACGTGGCGCCGTTGAGCACCTCGAACCGCATCTGCGAGCCGTTGGCCTCGGGGGCTTGGGCGAGCACGGTGGTCGTGGCGCCGGCCAAGGCGACGATAGCGAAGACGCACTTCTTCATTTTCTGATTCTCCTCACAGTTTCTTGGGTGATGTCCACCCGTCCACGGATGCCTGAGAACGAACGACTCGTTCCGAACCATGAGGAACCTACATCACGCCGCGGAAGATGCCACCAAAGTTCAGAAATGACCTCACTTTTTTGCAAGAAGGGGCGAACCCGGGGCGCGCAACAGCGTCGCGGCCTTCCTCCTGGAAAGCTGGGAAACTCGGCACAGCAGCGTGCTAGAGACGGTTAGGTTTTTGGAAGGGGTTCAAGGCCGAAAGCTCGTGCTTTCGCCGCCCACTCGGCCTGCTCGCGCTTGTTCCCCTCGGTGATCGGGGCGGCCGCACCCCCCTTGATCGAGGAGCGGAGGGCTTCGACCTCCAGCCGTGTGAGGCGGACCGAATCCATCTCATAGTCGCGCCACGCCTCCATCGTCAGGGGGACAACGGGCGCGACGAGGTCGTGCATCGCCTGGGCGTACTCCCGAATCTCGAGCTGCGCGTGCGGGTCCATGCGCAGGCCGAGGAATCGCAGGATGTTGTGCAGGTCGCACTTCCAGTACCACTCGGTGTAGACGCTGACTGGCAGGCCGGTGCGCGCCAGCTCGCGCGAGACGCCGTGCTCGGTGAGGCCGAGATAGTCCTGATAGAGAGCTTCGGCGCGGGAGAGGTACTCGAGGAAGTCCTGCGCGGTTTTGGCTTCATCGGCCGCGGCGTCCACTTTGAACGTTTCTTCACCGCCCTGCCGGTTGCTCGCGCTCTGCTTTCGCACGGACTCGAGCGTGGGGCGGTAGAAGCGGTCGGGGAGGATCGAGTAGCGGGCGCTGTACTCGTTGACGTTCGCGGTGCGGTGTCGGATCCACTGGCGCGCGACGAAGATGGGCATCGCGATGTGGAACTTGAACTCGAGCATCTCGAAGGGCGTGGTGTGGCGGTGTCGCATGAGGTAGCGGATGAGACCGCGGTCCTCGTGGACCTGCTTGGTGCCCTGGCCGTAGCTCACGCGCGCCGCCTGCACGATGGCGCTGTCGGCGGTCTGGCCGTGCGGCACGAGACGCGGCATCGCGTCGACGAGGGCGATGAAGCCGTGGTCGAGGCACTTGATCTCCCAGCGGGCGGCGCCGCGCATCACGTCGTCGGTGGGGGACTCGAACGGCTTCGCCTCGATCCGGGCCGGGATGTTCGCCTGCTCGCTCATCGTGCGCCCAGCGCTCCGCGTCTCGCTCATGCGTGATGGTTCGCGCGGCGGGACGTGCGGGCGGTGAAAAAAGAAAATGTCGGTGATCACGCTACGCCGTCGGGGGCTGGAGAATCTGTCGGTTCTCATGCTTGGGTGCGCGGGGAGGCCACAATCCGGTGTGCACGATGCTTCGTACCATGTGCTGATGGCGTTTGGCATGCTCGTGCGCCGGGCCGTGATGCTGAGCGCGCCGGTGCTGGCCGCCGGGATCGTGGCCCTCACCCTCTGGTCGTCAACGCGGGCGTGGACGACGGACCCATCGGGTGTATGGGGGTGCGGCGTGTCTTCGGGCCAGGTCTGGGTCTGGCTTGATCCTGATGCAACGCCTGCGCCTGGGAACCCCGCGTACGACACTTGGGAGCACGAGCCACGGCTCCGTTGGGCTTTCGCCATCCAACTGCGGCCCGCGCTTTATGTATACGTCCCGGCGTGGGCGTTGTTGTGCGCCACTGTGGCTGGGGGCTTTGTGGTGTGGAGGACGGACTTGAAGCTGCGGCGGACGCAGGTCGGCGCGTGCAAGATATGTGGTTATGATCGCGCCGGGCTCCCTGTGTGCCCGGAGTGCGGCACGGCGCGCCGCACCTCATAGGCTTTGGCGTGAAACTGCGCTCCATGGTGCAGCGCACGATTCTCATGGGCGCGATCCTCACGGCCGCGGCGTCGGTGTGGCTGTGGGTCTACGACGTGCGCTGGGAGTGGTGGCCGGATTTTGCGGCCCGGCGTTTCGACGTCAGGTCATTCGACGGCCGGTTGGTCGTCGTGCACGACGGGGACGTAGACCCGATCAATGTGTATCCGTCGAAGTTTCCGGCAGTCGCTGCGGCAATCTCGACGCCGTACCTGTTTGCGTGCAGCGTTGCTGGTCGTCAGCAGTGGGTGGCGATGCCGCTGTGGTTCCCGCTCAGCGTCGCCGTATGCATCGCGGGGATGGCGGCGCGATCTGAAATTTCTGCGCGTCGGCGCACGGTGATCGGTGCGTGCCGCACGTGTGGGTACGAGCGAGCGGGACTCTCGCGGTGCCCGGAGTGCGGCGAGGCGTAGGGGTGTTGTGTCGTCGCTCGGTCAAACAATCAGCGAGGCGTGACCAACGAGCACGCCTTCGGCGTGCGGTCCGATCGCGCGCCTTCCGGGGGTGTCGCTGCGCTCCACCCCCCGGCTACTGACGATCACGCCTTCGGCGTGGGAAGAGCACTGGTCGTCGAAGACGCCGACCAGTGGCACGAAGTGAAGAGCACCAACTTCCACGGTTTCTCTTACCTTGCCGCACGGAGCTCGAGTTCGATCTCAACTTCGGCGCCGCCCCGTTCGACGATAACGGGAACGCGTGCGCCGGGGTGGTAGCTGCCGAGGACGCGGATGAGCTCGCCGATGTCGCGGATGGGGCGGCCGTCGATCTCCTGGATGACGTCACGCCGACGCAGGCCGTTCGGCTTGTTGCCCACGACGGCGGAGACGACGACGCCCTCCCCCTCGCGGGCTTCGACGTCGGCACCGAGGCTCGCGCCGCCGGATGGGACTTCTTCGTTGACGTCGGGCAGCAGGCGCAGCCATGTCTCGAACCGTGTCTGCGCGTCGCGTGCGTTCATCTCGAGCACGCGCTCGATCGACGTGACGCCGGTCCGGTCCTCTTCGTGGCCGCCGGAGGCGTAGTCCTTCCAGAACGCGGGCAATCGGCCCTCGCTGTTGAGAAAGAGGAAGAAGGCTCTCGCAGCGGCGTAGTTCACGAGCGGACGCGGCTGCTGGAACTGCGTCTGGTTCATCGCCGCGAGGTCGGCGAAGCCGGCGAGGACGCCGGACTTGAGGCTGCGCCGCGCGATATTGGTGCGCCAGCTCGGCGCGGGCGACAGGCCGTCTCTTGCAGGGTCCATGTCCTCTGCGAGGGAGGCGATCCCTTCGAGGATCCAGATGGGGTATTCCTGGCCGAGGCGCTCGCCGGCGCGGAACTGGAGGATGTGGACGAATTCGTGGCGGAGCGTCGGCCCGGCGTCGAGGGCGACGAGGCGCTTGCGCGCGTTGTCGTACGAGCCGCCGACCTGCGAGAAGGAGCCGCGGGCGAGCGCGCCGAAGGAGCGCGCAGCCCAGGCGCGAAATTCCGGCTTTGGCGGGAGGACGACGACGACCCAGGGGTCGGGCACATCGGCCTTCCCGCCGGCGCTCAGCCACGAGGCCCAGGACGCGACGCGGGCGAGGTCGCGGCGGGTGCGCTCGACGGCCTGCGCGCTGTGCGATGAGAGGATGACGATGCGCAGGTCGTCGTCGATCACTTCGCGCTTGCAGCCGGGAAAGTCCTCTCGCGCGAGGGCGAGGACGTTGTCGCGCTGACGATTGAGGACGGCGGGCCAGTCGCCGCGGAGCGCGGCGATGCGGTCGTCCTCGCGCGCTCCGCGGAGCGCGGGCTCGCGCTCGATTCGGGCGAGGTTGGAGAAGCCGCCGTCGATCACTTCGAGGAGCGTCGCCGCGGCGTCCGCGTCTTTGCCCGCGGCGCCGAGGCAGAGGGCGAGGTTGTAGCGGACGCTCGTGTTGTCGGGCTGGGCGGCGAGCTGCTCGCGCAGGGCTCGTTCGGCGGCGTCATACTCGCCGGAGGCGTACGCCGCGGCGGCTTGCCGGGCGAGCTTCTGGAAGTCGGCGGGGCCGAGGCGCTTCGTCGGGAGATCGCGCGCGTCGTGGGTTGTTCGCGGGGCGGCGCTCTGAGCAAGAGCGGGCGCTGCGGCGAGCGACAGCGCCGCGATGACGATCGCGGCGCCGCGCATCACTCGGCCTCCGCGTTGCCGGAGATGAGCCGGCGGAGGGCGCGCGGGTACGCAATCTTCTCCAATTCGAAGACGCGCGCGGCGAGTGTTTCGGGTGTATCGTCCGGCATGACGGGGCAGCGGAGCTGGAGGATGACGTCGCCGGTGTCGTACCTGGCGTCGCAGAAGTGCACGGTGCACCCGCTCTCGCGCTCGCCCGCGGCGAGGACGGCGGCGTGGACGCGCTCGCCGTGCATGCCCTTGCCCCCGAACTTCGGGAGCAGCGCGGGGTGGATGTTGATCACGCGGCGGGCGTACGCGGGCGGGATATCGACGAGCTTCAGGTAACCGGCGAGGACGACCCAGTCGATGGTGTGCTCGCGGAGGAGCGAGCCGAGTCGCGGCGCTGGGACCGTCCCGGGCTCGACGACGACGTTGAGCCCGCGTGCGCGGAGGCGCTCGACGCCGGTGCAGGGCCCGCTGGCGATGACGAGGGGGATGGCTGCGTTGAGTTCACGGCGCTCGATCGCGTCGAGGAGGTTGAGCACGGTGCGCCCGCCGCCGGAGATCATGCAGCAGAGGCGGGCGGGTTGTTGCCGTGCGTCCATGCGCGGAATCGTACGAGGCGCTACACGGTCGCCGGGCCGGCGAACGGGATTGGCTTGCCGGAGGCGTCCACGCTGACCATCGTCATGCGGGCGCTGGTGACGGGGACGCACTCTGCGGTGGTGAAGCGCTCGGCCTCGACCTCGACAGCGACGGTGACGGACTTGGTGCCGGTGCGCTCGGTGGTCGTGTAGAAGTTGACGATGTCGCCGACGTGGACCGGGCTTTTGAACTCGACCTTCTCCAGCGCCGCGGTGACCCAGCGGTGCGCGCCGTGCCTGCGGGCCTCGATGAACCCGGCCTGGTCGATGTAGGAGAGGATCACGCCGCCGAAGATCGTGCCGTAATGGTTGGTATCGCGGGGGAGCGTTGAGACCCGCAGCGAGAGGGTGCGCATAGGGGAGGATAGAAGAAGCGAACGAGAGAGCAAGCGAGCCGGCGAGCGAGGGCAGAGAAGAAGAGGAGGTGAACAGGTGAGGAGGTGAGCAGGTGAAGAAGATGGCAGTGGGGAATGGGCACGAGGCAATGGAAGATGATGACAGCGTGCTTGGAGCGCCGCGGCAAGGTTCGAGCGACCCGCTGACACCATGCACCGGTCACCGTTTACCGATCCCGGGTTTGTCTTGCTTCGAGCGGGTGGCAGGCGGGACGCCTGCCCCACATGGAAGAAGAAAGAACGCGCCCGGCGGGACATCGGGCCTACGGGAGCGGGACTTCGCCCTCTTGGCGGACCCAGATCTCGCCGAGCTCGCGGCCGATGACGCGGTGGTGCTCTTCGCCGGCGGCGTTGAGGAGCCGTTCCATCGGTTCGTTCAGCGGCTCGTCCGAGAGCTCGAAGGTGCGGTGGTGGATGGGCATGAGGAAGCGGCCCCCGGCGCTCAGGTGCATGCGCCAGACTTGCTCCGGCGTCGCGTGCGCGTGCTCCCACGGGTCATACGCGCCGATGCCGAAGATGGACAGGTCCACCGGGCCGATGGTTGCGAAGTGGTCGCAGTTCGCGGTGTCCCCCGCGTAGAGCGTGCGGGTGTCGTGATGCTCGATGAGGTAGCTGTTGAAGCCGCGGAAGCGGTCCCACATGGCGCGTGCGCCCCAGTGCGCCGGCCGGACGGAGCGGACGCGGAGGTCGCCGACGTCGATCTCCTTGTCCCACGCGAGCTCATCGACGGTGCCGAAACCGCGCGGGATGAGGCGCTTGGTGTGCGCCGCCGTGAGCACGCGCGTGCGTTTGTCGGCGAGCGCCCGGAGGCTCGGTCGGTCGAGGTGATCGAAGTGGGCGTGCGAGATCAGGATCAGGTCTGCGCGGGGAAGGCGCGCGGGGTCCACCGCGGGAAGGAGGCGCGGTACGCCAAACGTGAGCGGGCCGAGCTTGACGCCGATGCGCTCGGAGAAGACGGGGTCGGTCAGGACCCACATGCCGCCGACACGGACGAGCACCGTGGCGTGGCCGAGCCAGACGCCGCCGAGCTTCGACGCGGCGAGTTTGTCGAAGTCGTCGCCGGTGATGGAGATGGGCGCGCCCGCCGCGCTCGTGAGCGTGCCCCCCAGCGTGCGAGGGTAGCGGCGGAGGGTGCTGCGCGCGGCCTTGGCGTCGTATCCGGGCGGGGCGAGGCGCTTGAAGACGCCGTCACGCGACGTATCGCCGTTGCGCCCCGGGGGTTGCGGCTGCGGTGTCGTCAAGATTCCATTGTGGGCGCTCCGCCCGACGCTGTCGCGGAGGGGCTCGCTCCGGCAACCGCGCGTCACGCCGTTGTCACGGCATCTTCCCGGCAACGGAACCTCCTCTTCGTCTGACCCGTCCAACACTGCACGCAGTGTGGTCGCCGGGCCTTGCCCAACGCGACGCCTGCGTGAAGGAGTCATTCATGAACGCCCGTTCTACGTCGTCCGCCGCGTCCGGGATCATCGCCGCGTTGGCCCTGGCCGCCGGGACCGCGACAACGCTCGCCGCGCCGCCCAAGAGCATCACGATTTACTCGTCCGCCGCGCCGGGAGCGATCGATCCGGACCTGTACCGGCCGCGGCCCGGGTACAACCCCGGCTACGGCAACCCCATTCCCGGGTATGCGCTGGTGCGCGAGGACCGGCCGATCCGGATCGAGGCGGGGCGGAGCGAGGTGCGGATCACGGACGTCGCGGCGCTGATCGATCCGACGACGGTGTCGTTCCGCAGCCTGACGGACGAAGACACCCGGGTGATCGACCAGAACTTCCAATTTGATCTGGTGAGCACGGACAAGCTGCTCGAGCGGTTCGTGGACCAGGAGATCAACGCGGTCGTGACGCGCGGGAACGAGCCGGCCGTGGTGAGCGGCACGCTGCTCTCGGCGCAGGGAGGGCAGCTGATTCTGCGGGATCGGGACGGCGCGGTGCAGGTGGTGAACGGGTACAACGGGATCGACCTGCCGACGCTGCCCGAGGGGCTGATCACCCGCCCGACGCTGGTGTGGAACGTGCTGAGCCGGGGCGCGGGGCCGCAGACGGTGCGGATCGCGTACCAGACGCAGGGGATCACGTGGTGGGCGGACTACAACCTCGTGTACGCGGAGGGCGACAACGCGAACCGCGGCACGCTCGATCTCTCGGCGTGGGTGAGCATTCTCAATCAGTCGGGCGCGTCGTACGAGGAGACGCAGCTGAAGTTGGTCGCGGGCGACGTGAACCGTGCGCCGCAGCAGAAGAACGTGTACATGATGCGCGGCGCGGCGCCGGCGTCGGACATGGCCGCGGAAGCGGCGCCGGAGTTCGCGGAGAAGTCGTTCTTCGAGTACCACCTCTACACGCTGAGCGAGCCGACGACGATCCCGCAGAACTCGACGAAGCAGCTCGAGCTCTTCCCGACGGCGCGCGACATCCCCGTCGAGAAGATCCTGCTCTACGCGGGGCAGGAGCACGTCTGGTGGGGGGGCGGTCCGATCACGGACCAGAACTTCGGCGTGGAGAGCAAGTCGGACGTCGACGTGTACCTCAAGTTCGAGAACTCGAAGGAGAAGGGCCTTGGGATGCCGCTGCCCGCGGGGCGCGTGCGCGTGAGCAAGGTCGATCCGGACGACGGCGGGATGGAGTTCGTCGGCGAGGACGTGATCAAGCACACGCCGCGCGAGGAGGAGGTGCTCATCAAGATGGGCAAGGCCTTCGACGTGGTGGGGTCGCGCCGGCAGGTGGACTTCAGTCTCGACGCGGGTCGTCGCCGGATGGAGGAGACGATCGAGGTGGAGGTGCGGAACCGCAAGGAGACGCCGGTGGAGGTGGTCGTGCAGGAGCGGATGTTCCGCCACACCAACTGGGAGTTTGTGGGCGAGGCGCCCGAGCACAAGAAGCTCGACGCGAGCACGGTGCACTTCCCGGTGCGGATCGAACCGAACGGGAAGGCGACGGTGCGGTTCAGGGTGCGGTATTGGTGGTGAAGAAACGAAGCGAGGCGAAGAGGCTGAATCGAGGGACGAGGAAAGCGGAGGCCTGGCGCCTCCGTTTTCTCATCGCTGCAGGTTCTCGCGCTTGATCATGATCTCGAGCACCTGCGCCACCTGGTCCACGTCGCGCTCGGTGAGGGTGTTGTAGAAGGGGAGCGCGATCGTGCGGCCGGCGACGCTCTCGGCGATGGGGAACATGCCCTGACGGAAGCCGAGCTCGCGGAAGTGGGGCTGGAGGTGGATGCAGGGGAAGTAGTCGCTGGCGCCGATCTCCTGCCCGCGCAGGCCCTTGATGATGCGGTCGCGCTCGTCGCTCGAGTACGACGGCGCGAGGCGCACGACGTAGACGAACCAGCTCATCGAGACGCCGTCGTCCACGGTCGGGAGGACGAGGTCCTTGTGCCCGCCGAGGCGGTCCAGGTACATGCGGGCCACGCGCTGGCGCTTCTCGATCATCTCGTCGAGGCGGCGCATCTGGGCGACGCCCAACGCCGCGTTGAGCTCGCTGAGGCGGAAGTTGTACCCCATCCGCTCGTGGCGGAGCCAGCTGCCGGTGGCGGTGCCGCCGTGCGACGGCTCTGCGGCGGTCTGGCTCGACCAGCCCAGCGGGCGGCCTTGGTTGCGCAGGCTGCGGCACATGTCGGCGAGGCGGGCGTCGTCGGTGACGACCATGCCGCCCTCGCCGGTGGTGATCTGCTTATTCGGGTAGAAGCCGAAGACGCCGACGCGGCCGAAGTGGCCCGCGGGGCGGCCCCGGAGGGACGCGCCCAGGGCCTCGCAGCAGTCCTCGACGAGCGGGAGTTCGTGCCTCGCGGCGACCGCGGCGAGCTGGTCCATCCGCGCGGGGTTTCCGAAGGCCTCGACGGCGAGGACGGCGCGGGTTCGGGGCGTGATCGCCGCCTCGACGGAGGCGGGCTCCATGTTGAGGGAGCGCGGGCAGATGTCGACGAAGACGGGCGTCGCGCCGCACATGAGGATGACGTTGGCGGAGGCGATGAAGGAGAAGGGCGTGGTGATGACCTCGTCGCCGGGCCCGACGCCGAGGGAGCGGAGGGCGAGGAAGAGGCCCGAGGTGCCGGAATTGACCGCGACGCCGTGCCGGCAGCCGGCGCGGGTTGCGACGAGGGTCTCGAACTGTTCCACGACCGGGCCGATGGAGAGGCGGCCCGAGCGGAGTGTCTGCAGGACGAGCTTCTCCTCAAGGTCTCCGATGTCCGGCTTGCTGAGCGGAATCTCGTGCATGGATGACGGTATCGGGCGGAACAGGTGGGGAAGAAGAGAGGGAGGGAGGCGCGAGGACACGGGGGCAGGAAGCGCAGAAGGAACCGTAAAGTCGCGGTGGGGAACCCATGGACACGTTTCACTGGCTCAACGTCGATGTGATCGGGGAAACGCTCAACGAGCGGCACCCGGAGATCGACCCGATGCGCGTCGGGTTTGTTGAACTCAAGCGGCTGGTCGCCGCCCTGCCGGGGTTCAAGGAACAGCCCGGCCACCCGTGCAACGAACGCATCCTCGAAGAGATCCAAAGGGTGTGGATCGAGGAGCGAGAGGACGCGAGGGAGGAAGAGGACGACGGATGAGGCCGTGAGGAGATAAGCGGGGAACGGGGATTGGTGGACGTGGGACGCTCAGATCGCGTCTGCACGCTCCGACCGGTACCGGGCGCCGATTCACCGATCGCCGTTCGCCGGTCACCGACTCCGCACGCGGGTGTCCGGCGGAGCGCCGGGCATGCGAAGATCTGGCGCCACGCGGAACGTGACGGCGCCCCAATGCCGTTCGCGCGGAATCTGCGCTGCTTCCGGCGCAGCCAACGACGACTCGGCGCACGACTTGCCCGAAAGTTCCGGCCTCCGTCCGCGCCCTGACCGATGCAAGGCGACCCGGCTCGGTCCGGGCGGGAGCAGGATGCTCCCGGGGAGGTCAGGATGACCGACGACACCAACGCCCAGGGCGCCGACGCGCCCGATCCGGACGCCGCGCTGCGGGCGGCGCAGGACGCCGTGGACCAACTCGGTGACTTGAACGGCATCGCGGCGCAGGCCGCGGGGTCTGCGAGCGCCAAGCCGCTCGACCTGCCGAGCTTCGACGGCAAGCTCAGCCCGTCGCAGGTGCACGCGCTGGAGCTGCTCTCCGACGTCAATCTGAACGTCAAGATCGAGCTGGGCCGCACGCGCATGCTCGTGGAGGACGTGCTGCGCCTCGCCGAGGGCGCGGTCGTGGAGCTGGACAAACTCGCGGGCGACCCCGTGGACGTCTACGTGAACGAGCGGCACGTGGCGCGGGGCGAGGTGCTCGTCCTCAACGACAACTTCTGCGTGCGCATCAATGAGGTCATCACGCCCATGATCGAGGTGAGCGACACCAAGGGCGCGGCGTAGCGAGCAACCGATGCGTGGAACGGCGGGATCAACCCGGTGGATCCGGTGCGGGGCGGCCGCGGCGTGCCTGCTGCTCGCCGCGGCGTCGCCGGTCGTGCGCGCCGATACACCGGCGAGCGAGTTGATGACGCTCGGGCCGCGGGGCCCGGCGGGGGGAGTCGGGAACCCGGCGGGCGCGGAGCCGTCGGCGTCGCCGGCGTCGGTCACGCGCACGGCGCTGTCGCTGGGCGGGGTGCTCGCGATCATCGTGACGCTGGGCCTGGGCGGGCGGTGGCTCGCGAAGCGGACGGGATTCGCGGCGGGCGGGCTCGCGGGGCGTGCTCCGTCGCCGCAGGGCGTGCTCGAAGTGCTCGGGCGCTATCCGTTGCAGCCGGGCGCGACGCTGCTGCTGCTGAAGCTTGACCGGAAGATCCTGCTGGTGTCGCAGACGGGCGGACGCGGGTTGCGGTCGGCGGGCAATCTCTCGACGCTGTGCGAAGTCTCGGAGCCGGAGGACGTCGCGTCGATCCTGATCCGGATCAGGGGCGAGGAGCAGTCGCGCTTGGCGGCGAAGTTCGAGGCGATGCTGTCGCAGGAAGACGCGGCGTTCGAGGAGGAGCGGCCGGCGCCGAAGCGGCAGCCGTCCCGGCGGCAACCCGCGATCAAGGACGCCCCGGTGGCGCGGCTCGGCCCGCCGGCGCCGACGCGTCAGGGCGTCGAGGTCCTGCGGCAACGCCTCGCGACGCGGCCGGTGCCTGTGCCGGATCCGCGGGTGAAAGGCGCGACGCCTCGGAGCGGTGTCCGCTCGGGGCTCGTGGCATGAGGCGCATCGCTGTCATCGCGGCGTTGACGCTCGTCGCGCCGTTCGCGCTCGCGCAGGGCCGGATCGGTCCGCCCCTGCCCGAGTACAAGGAGCCCGCGCCGGTGCGCGAGGCGGCGCCGGACGGCTCGGCGGCCGCGGCGCTGCCGGCAACGCTGACGAACCCGATCGAGGTGCTGGCGAGCGCGGGCGAGAATCTCCCGGGCGCGAAGACCGGCGCGGCGGGGAAGGCGGGGGGGCTTTCGACCGCGCTCAACGTGATGCTCCTGCTCACGGTGGTCGCGCTGGCGCCGTCGATCATGCTCATGACGACGTGCTTCATGCGCATCCTCGTGGTGCTGGGGCTCGTGCGTCAGGCCCTGGGCGTGCAGAGCGTGCCGCCGCCGCAGGTGATCACGGCGCTGGCGCTCTTCATGACGCTGCTGGTGATGACGCCGACGATCGATCGCATCAACAGCGAGGCGATCGCGCCGTACCGCGAGGGGAAGATCGAGAACTACGACCAGCTGTGGGACAAGGCCAAGCAGCCGGTGCGGGACTTCATGTTCGCGCAGATCGAGGCGACGGGCAACTGGTCGAGCCTCTATATGGTGATGGAGCAGCGGGGCGTGGACGTCTCCGACCCGTCGAAGCTCAAGCGGGCGGACGCGGACATGATCACGCTCGTGCCGGCCTTCATGCTGAGCGAGCTCAAGGCGGCGTTCCTCATGGGCTTCCGCGTGTACCTGCCCTTCCTCGTGATCGACATGGTCGTCTCGACGATGCTGATCGCGATGGGCATGATGATGCTGCCGCCGGTGCTCGTGAGCCTGCCCTTCAAGCTGCTGCTGTTCGTGCTGGTCGACGGGTGGACGCTCGTGGTGGGGGGCCTGATGGCGAGCTTCGCGCAGCCGGTGACGGGTGTGGAGCACGCGGCGCTGCTGCCGGCGGTGGAGTCGGTGCAGCACGCCGCGAGCACGGCGTTGTGCTCGTTCGCGGGCCTGCGGCTGACGTGAGGGAGGGCGCATGGACGCTGCGACGATCGAACTCGTGCGCGAGGCGCTGGTGATGACGCTGAAGATCGCCGCGCCGATCCTCTTCGCGGGCATCCTCGTAGGGCTTGTCATCAGCCTGCTGCAGTCGGTCACGAGCATCCAGGACCAGACGCTTTCGTTCGTCCCCAAGATCGTCGTCATGATCGTCGCGGTGGTCGTGCTCACGCCGTGGATCGCGGCGCAGCTGATCGAGTACGCGGCGGCGCTGTTCCGCCTCACGCCGTAGGAGCCGAGTCGCCGTGGAAGGGGTCTCGCTGAACCCGGAGGGCCTGCTGGCGCACGCCACGGCGTGGACGCTGGTGTTGTTCCGCGTCGCGGGGGTGTTCGTCGCCGCGCCGGTGCTGACGAGCGTGATGGTGCCGGCCCGGTACAAGGCGTTGGCGGCGGCGATGCTGGCGTGCTGCGCGTACCCGATGATCCCCGGCGTCGGGCCGGTGGTGATCGAGGACCTGCCGCGGGCGCTAGTGTCCGTGCTGGGCGAGTTCTTCGTGGGGCTGGCGATCGGCGCGATCGCGGGGCTGCCGCTGCTGATGATGGAGCTCGCCGGGACGCTCGCGGGCACGACGATGGGCCTCGGGCTGGCGCGGGTGTTCAACCCGGAGTCGGACATCGACACCGACATCGTCGGTCAGCTGCTTTTCTTCGTGGCGGCGGGCGTCTACGTCGCGCTGGGCGGGCTCGAGGCGGTCTTCGCGGGGCTTGTCGGCACGTTCGAGCGCGTGCCGCCGGGCGCGGTGGCGGGTGTCGGGCCCGCCGGCGCCGGGAGCGTGCTGGCGGTGTTCGTCGGCGTGCTCACGAGCGGCACGGAGGTCGCGCTGCGGGTCGCCGCGCCGATCGTCGGGATCGTCTTCCTGCTGCTCATCGTGATGGGCGTGCTCGGGAAGACGATCCCGCAGCTCAACGCGATGACGGTCGGCTTCTCGCTGCAGCTGCTCGCGGGCCTCGCGATGCTCGCCTTCGGGCTGAGCGCGATGCGCGAGCCGATCGAGCAGGGCGTCGCTGCGGGGCTCGAGGCCGCGTTGTCGTGGGCGAGCGCGTTGGGAGGGGCGGGCTGATGGCGGAGGACCTGGGCGAACGCACGGAGCTGCCGTCGCAGCGCAAGCTGGACGACGCGCGGGAGAAGGGCCAGGTGGCCAAGAGCGCGGACCTCGTGGCCGCGCTGGACCTGGCGTGCGCGCTCGTCGTTCTCGCGGTGCTGGGGGGCGGGTTGGCGAGGGCGCTCGCGCGGCTCGTCAAGGACGGCCTCGCGGGCGGGGCGTGGAGCCTGGACGGGGTCGACTACCACGACGTCGTGCGGACGGTGATCCTGCCGGTCGCGGTCGGCGTCGCGCCGGCGATCGGCGCCATGATCCTGATCGCGCTGGCGGGGAACGTCGGGCAGACCGGCCCGCTGCTCACGCTCGAGCCGCTGCGGCCCAAGTTCGACAGGCTCAACCCTGTCGCGGGCCTCGGGCGGATCTTCGGCAAGAAGAACGCGGTCAAGTCGCTGATCAGCATCGTGAAGTTCGGGCTCGTCGTGTGGGTCTCTTGGCTGATCCTCGGGGCGTCGTTCGGCGGCGTCGCGACGCTGCCGCGGCTGGAGTTGTGGCACGGCGTGGCCGCGCTGGGAGCGCTGATGTTCAAGCTGGCCGCGTGGCTCGTCGCGCTGCTGGCGCTCATCGGCGTGATCGACTTCATGTACCAGCGCTGGCAGCACACCCAAGACCTGAGGATGAGCCGGCGCGAGGTGCAGGACGAGCGCCGCAGCATGGAGGGCGACCCGCTGGTGAAGGGGCGGCGCATGCGGATGATGCGCGAGATCGCGATGCAGCAGGTGGGCCGGAGCGTGCCCAAGGCCGACGTGGTCGTGACGAACCCGACGCACTACTCGGTCGCGATCCGGTACGACCCGGAGACGATGGCGGCGCCGCGCGTCGTGGCGAAGGGCGTGGACTTCATGGCGATGCGCATCCGGCAGGTCGCGGCGATGCACAAGGTGCCGATGGTGGAGCGGCCGCCGCTCGCGCGCGGCCTCTACTACGGCACGCGCGCCGGGCAGGAGATCAGCCCGGAGTTCTACCAGGCGGTGGCCGAGGTGCTGGCGTACGTGTACAGGCTGGAGAAAGAAGCGGCGTGAGGCCCGCCGGCCGGCGGGCGAGCAAGGGCAAAGAGCAGAGACGGAGTGAGGAGGAAGACCGTTTCGCATGGCGAAGCCGGTGACAACCCCGCGCCCCCGCAAGGCGCCGCAGCCCGCGGCGCCGGCCGCGCTGTCGGCGCGCGACGGGCTGCCGCGCTGGATGTTCGTGCTGAGCGAGTACCGCGGGTACATCGCGCCGGTGGCGTTCGTGCTGATGACGGCGGTCCTGCTGGTGCCGCTGCCGCCGGTCGTGATGGACGCGCTGATCTGCCTGAACATCAGCCTGGCGCTGGTGGTGCTCCTCACCACCATCTACATGCGCGAGCCGCTGGACTTCTCCGTTTTCCCGTCGCTGCTCCTCGCGACGACGCTGTTCCGGCTCGTCCTGAACGTCGCGAGCACGCGCTTGATCCTGACCGCCGACGCGAGCACGCCGGAAGAAGCGGCGACCGTCGCCGGGCACGTGATCATGGCGTTCGGCGAGTTCGTCGCGGGCGACAACATGTTCGTCGGCGTCGTGATCTTCCTGATCCTCGTCGTCGTGCAGTTCCTGGTGATCACCAAGGGCGCCACGCGCATCAGCGAGGTCGCGGCGCGGTTCACGCTCGACGCGATGCCCGGGAAACAGATGGCGATCGACGCCGACCTCAACGCCGGGATCATCGACGAGTCCGAGGCGCGTCGCCGCCGCGAGAAGATCTCCCAGGAGGCGGACTTCTACGGGGCCATGGACGGCGCCAGCAAGTTCGTCCGGGGCGACGCCATCGCCGGCCTGCTCATCACCATCATCAACGTCGTCGGCGGGTTCGTCGTCGGCGTCGGGATGAAGGGGTGGGAGGCGGGCCAGACGGCCAAGGTCTTCACGAAGCTGTCGATCGGCGACGGCCTCTCGAGCCAGATCCCCGCGTTCGTGATTTCGATCGCCTCGGCGTTGATCGTGACGCGCAGCGGCGCGAAGCAGCAGCTCGGCGACCAGTTCGCGGACCAGGTGGTGAGCCAGCCCCGCGGCCTGGCGATTGTCGCGGTCTTCATGACCGTGCTCGTCTTCACGCCCTTGCCGACGATCCCGCTCCTCACCATCGCGGTCGTGCTCGGCGGGATCGCGTTCTACCTCTGGAAGGCGGAGAAGAAGGCGGTGACGGCGCAGGCGGAAGAGCCGGGCGCGGCGAGCGCCGCGCCCCAGGCGCCCGCGATCGACAACCTGCTGAAGGTTGACACGCTGGAGCTGGAGGTCGGGTACGGCCTCGTGCAGCTCGTCGAGAAGTCGCAGGGGGGCGACCTGCTCGACCGCATCTCGGCGATCCGGCGGCAGCTCGCGGTGGAGCTGGGTCTTGTCATGCCGCCGGTGCGCATCCGGGACAACATGCAGATCGCGGGGAGCGAGTACCGGATCAAGATCCGGGGCAACGCGGTCGCGGCGGGCGCGGTGCGGCCGGGCAAGCTCCTCGCGATGGACGCGGGGCTCGCGACGGGGCCGATCGAGGGGGAGAAGACGAAGGAGCCGGCGTTCGGGCTCGACGCGTGGTGGATCGACGGCGCGATGCGGCCGCGGGCGGAGCTGCTGAACTACACGGTGGTCGAGCCGACGAGCGTCCTGGGCACGCACCTCACCGAGGTCGTCAAGACCCACGCGGAGGAGCTTCTCACGCGCGACGAGCTCGGGAATCTGATCGAGCAACTCAGGCAGCGCGCGCCCAAGCTCGTTGAGGACACCGTGCCCGCGGTCCTCAAGCCCGCTGAGCTGCAGCGCGTTCTCCAGAACCTCTTGCGCGAGCGCGTGCCGATCCGCGACCTTGAGACGATCCTCGAAGCGATCGCGGAGTGGGGGCCCAAGACAAAGGACCTCGAGGTGCTGACCGAGTACGCCCGCAACGCGCTGCGACGGACGATCTCGCACCAGTTCTCGATGCAGCAGGGCCCGGGGGCGAGGAAGATCATCTGCGTGACCCTCGACCCGTCGCTCGAAGACGTGATCTCGGCGTACATCGACCGGGGCCCCGCCGGCACGACGCTCACGATGCCCAGCCGCGTCGCGTCGGCGATCGCCAGGCACGTCGGCGAGGCGCTGCAGGGGGTGACGCGCAGGGGCGGGTTGCCCGTCGTGATCGCTTCGCCGCCGGTGCGAGCGGTCGTTCGGCAGATCGTGGACCCGATCGCCCCCGGGGTTGCGGTGCTCGGCTACAACGAAGTTGTCCAGGGGATCGACGTCGAGTCGGTCGCGCTCGTAATGCCCCCGACGGAAGTGATGCAGCACGCAAGAGTTGCGGGCGCAGGAATCGCGCATACGGCCGCGTAACTTGAGTGGAAGAAAGAACCTGCTACCCTCCCATTCACCTGCTCTTCATTTGTGATCACGGCGGGCGTCGGCAGGACGCCGACGGCGTAGGAAAGCCAGGACGGCGAGCATGAACCTCAAGACGTACCGCGCGCGCACGATGGCCGAGTGCCTCGCCGAGGTCAAGAAAGACCTCGGCAAGGACGCGGTTATCCTCCACACCCGCGCGTACAAAGTCGGGGGTATGCTGGGCGTGGGGGCGTACCAGGAATTCGAGATCACCGCCGCGGATCAGGCGACCGCGCGGGGCCCTGCGATCAAGGAGTTCTCGCCGCCCAAGCCGCGGGAACAGGCCCTCGCCGCCGCGGCGAACGGCGGCAAGCACGGGGCGAACGGCTCGGGGTTTACACCGGCGACGTACAGCGCGATCGGCGCGACCGCGGTGGCGACATCGTCCGCCGAAGAGGCCATCGTCGAGTTGAAAGTGCCCGCGAAGGCCCCGGCGCCTTCTCCGGCGACGGTCCGGTCCGCCAAGCCGGAACACTCCCGCGCACAAGGAATTACGGAGCGCGTCACGGCCGGTACGGTCGACGCGGGGGCGGGCTCGGACGCGGAGGCGGCGGCGCTGCGGGCGGAGCTGGAGTCGATCAAGCGGTTGCTGGGGCAGTTGCTCGGCGAGTCGCGCCGCAACGTGCTGACGACAGAGTCGCTGCTCGGCCACGCCGGGCTGGCCGAGCCGCTCGCCAACGCGTACATCAGGCTGCAGGACGCGGGAGTTCGCCCCGACCTGCTCGACCGCCTGATCGGCGGCGTGCGCGACGAACTCTCGCCCGAGGAGCTCCGCGATGATCAGATCGTCGCGTCGACGCTGCTGCGGCACCTGGGCGCGATGATGCCGTCGGCGCCGGGGTTGACGAAGGCGGGGAAGCGCAGCACGCCCGCGGGCCTCCGCCCGCTGGTGATCGCGCTCGTCGGCCCGACGGGCGTGGGAAAGACGACGACGATCGCGAAGCTCGCGGCGACATATCAGCTGCGGCACGGCGCGTCGGTCGGGCTCGTCACGTGCGACACGTACCGCATCGCGGCGGTGGAGCAGCTGCGCACGTACGCGAACATCATCGGCCTGCCCCTCAAGGTCGCGCTGACGCCCAAGGAGGTGGAGGAGGCGTGCGCTTCCCTCGCGTCGTGCGACGTGATCATCCTCGACACGGCCGGCAGGAGTCAGCACGATGCGCAGCGGCTGGATGAGCTGAGCGCGTTCGTTGATGCCGCGCGGCCGGACGAGGTGCACATGGTGCTCTCCGCCGCGGCGGCCGAGGACGTGATGCTGGGGGCCGCGCAGCGCTTCAGCGTGCTGCGCCCGACGCACCTCGTGATCACAAAGCTGGACGAGGCCGTGCGGTTCGGCAGCCTCGTGGCGCTCGCGCAGGCCGCGGGGACGAAGATCAGCTTCGTGACGATCGGGCAGGAGGTGCCCGAGCACATCGAGCCGGCCCGCTCCGAGCGCCTCGCGCGGTTGGTGTACGAAGGGAAGCTCCGGGCATGAGCGCCGCGACGCCGCCGGCTGGGCAGCAAGAAGACCAGGCGTCGCGCCTTCGTCAGCTGGTGGCCAGCTTCCGCGAGCCGCAGGTCGTCGGCTACACGGCGACGGCGGATATCAACGTGATGCACGTGAACCTGGTGTCGCGCCCGCCGCCGCCGCCCCGCGCGGTCCGGCGTGTGCCGGTGGTGGCGATCACCAGCGGCAAGGGCGGCGTCGGGAAGACCAGCCTCGCCGTGAACGTGTGCGCGGCCTTGTCTCAGCGGCACTTGCGCGTGACGCTCATCGACGCGGACCTGGGTCTGGCGAACGCGGACGTGATGTGCGGGCTGTCGCCGGTGCGGCGGCTGGAGTCGATCGTGGAGGTGGGCGCGGCGCGGCGCACGCTCCGGCAGATCACCGTGCCGACGCCGGCGGGATTCCGGCTGGTGCCGGGCTCGGTCGGCGTGCAGCGCATGGCGAACCTTCCGCCCACCGAGCGGGCGGCGCTGCTGGACGCGATCGGTGAACTCGAGGAAGACAACGACCTGGTGGTGATCGACACCGGCGCGGGTGTCCACGAATCGGTGTTGGCGTTTGTACGGTTCGCGGATCTTGCGCTGGTGGTGGTGACGCCGGAGCCGACGTCCATCGCGGACGCGTACGCGGCGATCAAGCTGCTGCGGCGAACCACGCGCCCCGGCACCGGCCCGATGCCGCGAGTGCTGGTCGTGGTCAACCAGGCCCGTGCGCCGGAAGAGGCCGGTGAAACTTTCGAGCGCATCGCCGGCACATGCGACAAGTTCCTGAAGTTCCGGCCGCAGATGCTGGGGTATGTGCCGGTGGACGAGGGCGTGCGCGACGCGGTGCGGAGCCGCGTGCCGGTGCTGCTGGGCAAGCCTCGTTCCCCCGCGTGCGCGCAGGTGCGCAAGGTGGCGGAAGCGCTGGCGCACGAAGCGGGTGTGCGGCTGGTGCGGCCGCGGCAGGAAGCCGCGGGCGGCTGGTGGTCGCGGCTGTGGGGATGACCGCCCGGTGGCGCGCCGATTGCTCTTGAGAAATTCCGTGCGGATTTTCACCGCCCGACGAATCGGCGTGCCGTGCGCGCCGATGGAGACGGCGGGGCGGGCACGGAGGGTCCGGAGATGGAGCAGATTCGAGCGATCCCGCCGGTCTTTGCGCTCGCCGGCTTCGCAACTTCCGCGCTCTCGGGCATTTCCCGCGGTGCTTCCGGCGGCGACGGGCTGACCAGCGCGCTGATCGCGATGGCCGTGTGCTACGCGGTCGGCGGCGGCGCCGCGTGGGTCCTCGACCGCGTGCTGCGCGAGCACACGGCGGCGCGCCGCGCCGCGCGGGCGTCAGCCGGTGGCGTGAGCGACGCGGAGCATCAACAGACGGGCCCCGGCTTCGGTCAACCTGGTGAACCGGGAGCAAAAATGATGTGAAGAAAATGAGGAAAGATCGTGATCCGCGCCGGAGCGCGCGGGATTTTGGTATACTGAATATGCGGCGGGTCACGGATGATCCAACGCAAGATGGCGGGCGGTCGTGAGCGGTTTTCCCGTGCTCGACCGGCATCTGGAAAGGTCAAGGAGAGGACCGAATGGCGCTCACCAAAGCAGGGATGCGGGGAGGGCGGTCAACGTGGTGCTTGACGCGCCCGGCTGACACGTCGAAGCAGTCGGCGAAGCTCGAGAAGATGCCGATCAACGACGTCTGGACGCTCTACCAGAAGAAGCGGGACGAGAGCGTCCGCAACTGGCTGATGGAGAAGTACTTGCCGCTCGTGCGTTACAATGCCGAGCGCATCCACACGCGCCTCCCGGACGAGGTGGACGTCGAGGACCTCATGAGCGCGGGCGTCTTCGGGCTGATGGACGCGATCGACGCGTTCGACCTCTCCCGTAAGGTGAAGTTCGAGACGTACTGCGCCCCGCGCATCCGCGGCGCGATCCTCGACGAGCTGCGCCACATGGACTGGGTCCCGCGTCTCGTCCGCCACCGCAGCGGACGCGTGGAGCAGGCCCGGCAGGAGATCGAGAAGCGCACGGGCACGCCGGCGACGGACGACGACGTAGCGAAGCTGCTGAACGTCTCCGGCGAGGAGCTCGAGAAGCTCACCCGCGACAGCCGCACGGTGATGACCCGGAGCCTCTCGGCCCGGTGCTTCCAGTCCGACGGCGGCGGGCGCGACGTGCGCGAAATCGACATCATCCGCGACGAGTCGCAGGCCAACCCGCTGACGGACGTGCAGAGCCGCGACCTCAAGGAGCTGATGACCAAGGGCCTCTCCCGCAGCGAGCGCCTGATCATCATCCTGTACTACTACGAGTCGATGACGATGAAGGAGATCGGGGCGACGCTGGACCTCTCGGAGAGCCGCGTCAGCCAGATGCACAGCTCGATCCTCGCGCGTCTCAAGAGCCAGATGCTGCACCGCGAGCGAGAGCTCGAGTCGGACGAATAAACCCGCACTGATTCGGATTCCGACCGGCCCTCCGGGGCCGGTTTTTATTTCCCGCCGGTCGCGTCCGCGGCGCCGCTCAGTCGGCCCACTCGACCCGGCCGTCGCCCTTCACAACCTGACCGATGACGGAGACGCGCTCGCCGAGGCGGCGCAGGCGGTCGCGGACCGCGTCCGCGAAGGCGGGCTTGACGATCACGCAGTAGCCGACGCCCATGTTGAAGACGCGCCACATCTCCTCCTCTGGGATGTTGCCGCGCTCCTGCAGGAATGAAAAGACGGCGGGGCGCTGCCACGCGTTGCGGTCCACGCGGGCGCTGAGACTCGGCGGCAACGCGCGGCAGAGGTTCCCCTCGATGCCGCTGCCGGTGATGTGCGCCATGCCCGAGACGACGTTCTTGACGCTGTACGCCCGGAGCATACGGACGATCGGGTCGGCGTACAGCCGCGTCGGCGTGAGCAGGACCTCGCCGAGCGTCCGCGCCTGCGGCGCCGTGCGCCGTCGCGCGCGGCCGGCGGGGGCGTTCAGTTCCGGGTAGACGCGCCGTAGGTCGAGCTTCGCGTCCTTCACGACCTTGCGCACGAGCGAATAGCCGTTGCTGTGCACGCCGTCGCTCGCGAGGCCGAGGATGACGTCCCCCGCGCGGACACGCGCCGGGCGCTGCACGCGCTTGAGCTCGACGACGCCGACGCAGAAGCCGGCGAGGTCGAAGTCGCCGTCGCGGTAGAGGTCGGGCATGTGCGCCGTCTCGCCGCCGAGGAGCGCGCACCCGCTGCGCCTGCACCCTTCCGCGATGCCGCGGACCAGGGCGTTCAGGAACCGGTCCTCGAGGCTCGGCGTCGCGATGTAGTCGAGAAAGAACAGCGGCTCCGCGCCCTGCACGACCAGGTCGTTGACGTTCATCGCGACCAGGTCGACGCCCACGGTGTCGAAGACGTCCAGGTCCGCCGCGAGCTTGACCTTGGTGCCCACGCCGTCGCAGCACGCGACGAGCACGGGGTCTTTGTAGTTTCTCGCGAAGAGACGCGCCTTGTAGTCGAGCCGGAACAGGCCGGCGAAGCCGCCGGGGTTGGGCAGCACGCGGTCGGTGAAGGTGCGGCGCAGCACCTTGTCGAGCGACTCCGTGAAGGCGTCCTTGCGGTCGATGTCAACGCCCGCGGCGGCGTAGGTCGTGGCGGCCGACTTCGTCATGGGCGGAGGGTACGCGGCGGGAGAAGATTCACCGCGGAAGCGCGGCGGAAGACGAGAAGGGTACCGGTGGATTCAAAGAAAAGACCCGGGTGGCTGGCCACCCGGGTCTTGAACTCTGCGATCTCTGCGTCTCTGCGGTGAACCTCTTACGCCGGCTGCGCCGCCAGGCCGCGCACGCTCGCCGCGCGTCGGCCGAGCGTCGGCGCCTGCGCCTGCTCCTCCGCCGCCGTGAAGTTCTCGCCGAAGCGGAAGAGGCGGAAGCTGTTGGCGAGCACGAAGACGTCGCCCACGAAGTGGTAAAGGGCGGCCGCGGGGAGGGCGAACTGGCCGATCGACCTCGTGGCCGTGATCGCCAGGACGAGGCCGACGATCGCGATCACGACCGAGATGATGATGTTCTGCGCGATGATGGCGCGGGTGCGGCGGGCGAGCTCGATGAGGAAGGGCACGCGCGAGAGGTCGTCGTTCATCAGCGCAACACCCGCGCTGTTCGCGGCGATGTCGCTGCCGGAGAGGCCCATGGCGACGCCGACGTCGGCCTCGGCGAGGCTCGGGCCGTCGTTGATGCCGTCACCGACCATGAGCGTGCGGTAGCCGCTCTTGACCATCGTCCTGATCTGCTGGTGCTTCTCCTCGGGGAGGCACTCGGCCTCGACCGCGTCGACGCCGACGGCCTGGGCGACGCGGCGGGCAACGCTCATGCGGTCGCCGGTGAAGATCGCGATGTACCTGACGCCGAGCTCTCGCAGGCGGGTGATGACGGTCTTGGTGTTCGCGCGGATCGTGTCCTCGAGGCCGACGGCGCCCAGGTAGCGGCCGTTGCGCATCACGTGCACGCCGGTCATGCCCTCGATCTTCCCCTCGACGGCCTCGACGTCGGGCCGGATGCTCGGCGAGAGCTCCATGAGCCACGACGCGCGGCCGACGCAGAGCTCGCCCGAGCCCGTGCGGGCGCGCACGCCGCGGCCGTGGATCTCCTCGTACGCGGCCGTTTGCTCCGGGGTGATGCGGGCGGCGCGGGCCGTGGTGAGGATCGACTGGGCCAGCGGGTGGTTGCTGGACTGCTCGGCGCTCGCCGCCGCGGCCAGCAGGTCGGCGCCCTCAACGCCCGGGGCGGGGGCGAGGCGCGTCACCTGGAACTTGCCCGTGGTGATCGTGCCGGTTTTGTCCATCACGACGGCGGTGATGTTGGCGGAGGCCTCGAGGAACTGCGGCTGCTTGATGAGGATGCCCAGGCGCGCGGCCGCCGCGAAGGCGGCGAGCATGGCGCTCGGGCTCGCCAGCAGCAGGGCGCTTGGGCAGGCGACGACGAGGATGGTGACGGCGGTGACGCCCGCGGCGCCGCGGAGCGACTCGCTGCTCGACTGGCTCATCACGAACCACGTGATGGCGGCGGTGGCGAGGACCACCGGCACGAAGAAGCGCGACACCTGCTCGATGAGCATCTGGCGCGGCGTACGGCTCTGCTCCGCCTGGCGGATGAGCTGGGTGACCTTGCCGATGGTGGTGTCCTGGCCGACCGTCGTGACCTGGACGTCCAGCACGCCGGTGAGGTTGGTCGTGCCCGCGTACACGAGCCCTCCCTCGCTCACTTCGACGGGCGCGGCCTCGCCGGTGAGCGACGCCTGGTTGAGCGTCGAGCGGCCGGTGATCACGCGGCCGTCCACCGGCAGGTTCTCGCCGGGGCGCACGCGGACCATGTCGCCGACCTTGAGGACGGCGACGCGGACTTCCGTCTCCTGCCCGTTCACGAGCTGGCGGGCGGTGTCGGGCGTGAGCTTGACGAGCTGTTCAATGGCGCGCTGCGCACCGCTGGCGCTGCGGCGGACGAGCTGGCCGAAGACAACAAGGATGAAGGCCAGCCAGCCGGCCGTCGCGTACTCGCCGACCGCGATGCCGGCGATGATCGCGAGAGCGGCGAGGGACGACGAGCTCGCCTTGCCGACCCGCAGCTCCTGCCACGCGGCGATGAAGAGCGGGAAGCCGAGCAGGACCGCGCCCAAGAGCGCCGGCAGCTTGGCGACGGCGCTGTCGTTCAGGCCGAAGATGGACATGATCGACGAGGCGAGGACGAGCACGCCGCCGACGAGCGTCCACTTGATCCACCGCTCGATCTCGATCTCGTGGTGCGAGCAGCAGACGGCGCCCGCGTCGTGGTCGTGGTTGTGATGGTCGTGGGAGGGTTGGGATGTGGCCATGGGTGAGGTTCTGGGCAAAGAAGCACGCGCCGGCGGAGGCCGACGCGGGGCACAAGAATAGGAAACCACCGGGCTCTTCCGCCCGCCGTAGGCTTACGCCCGCGTTGGATGCAGGGTTCAGTCGGGGGATGCGGGCATCGACATGGCAAGCCAAATCAAGCCCAAAGCCCGGCACGCACCCCCCGACGCCGTGGTTCTGGGGCTGGGCCAGATGGGCCTCGTGTGCGCAGGGCTGCTCCACACGGCGAGCCAGATGCCCAACCCGGACGTGCCCGCGTGGGCCCGCCGCGGCTTCCGGGTGGCCATGTGGGGCCATGATGAGGCGGAGGCGGCCAACCTCGCGCAAACTCGGCGCTCCGAGCGGCTCCCGGGCTTCGTCCTCCCCGGGCCGGTTTCGGTGGCGATGCGCGACGAGCAGATTGAGGGCGCATCGTTCATCATCTCCGCTGTGCCGGTGCAGCACATGCGCGAGGCGTGGGAGCGGCTGGCCCCGAAGATCGGGCCCGATGTCGGCGTCGTTTCGGTCGCGAAGGGCGTCGAGGAGGGCACGCTGCTGCGCCCGACGCAGGTGATCGCCGACGTGCTCCGCAGCACACGCCGCGACGACCCGGACGGCAAACCCCGTCCGATCGCCGCGCTGTCGGGCCCGACGATCGCCGCGGAGCTTGCCCGGTGCCTCCCGGCGGCGATGATCGCCGCCGGCGACGACGCGGAGTTCATCCGCCACGTGCAGGCCGTCGTCGGCAACTCGTGGATGCGCGTGTATACGAACTCGGACGTGCTCGGCGTGGAGCTCGCTGGGGCGATCAAGAACGTCGTGGCGATCGCCGCGGGGATCTGCGACGGCTTGCAGGCCGGGTACAACGCCAAGAGCGCGCTGCTGGCGCGCGGCCTCGCGGAGATCGTGCGCCTGGGGACTGCCATGGGGGCGAGCCCGCAGACGTTCTTCGGGATCTCGGGCGTCGGCGACCTCGCGACGACGTGCTTCTCCCCGGAGGGGCGCAACCGCTCCTGCGGCGAGGCGCTCGGGCGCGGACGCAGGCTCGAGGAGTACATCGCTGGGTCGCCGCACGTGGTCGAGGGCGTGGCGACGACGCGCGCGGTCATGGAGTTGGCGCGGAAGTACCGGGTCGAAATGCCCATCGTCGCGGCGGTGAACGCGGTGCTCTTCGAGGGCCTCGACCCGATCGCGGCGATCGGGCAGCTCATGAGCCGCGAGCAGAAGCCCGAGCGGGTGGGCTGAATCAGGATGGTGGGCTGAATCAGGATTCGGATGCGTGGACGTACTTTCAATGTTTTTTGAAAGTACAATAGGGCCATGGCCGCACCCCTCCGTGTCGTGACCGGCGCTCTCGGGTACTCGGGCAAGGCGATCGCCGAACGGCTCTTTGCGCGGGGCGACCGCGTGCGGACGCTCACGAACTCGCCGGACCGGCCCAACCCGTTCGGCGAACGGCTCGAAGTCCGGCCGCTCGCCTTCGACGACCACGCGGCCCTCGTCGATTCACTGCGCGGCGCGGAGACGCTGATCAACACGTACTGGGTCCGGTTCAACCACCGGCTCTTCACGTTCGATCAGGCCGTCGCCAACACCATCAGGCTCTTCGAGGCGGCGCGCGACGCGGGCGTGGGACGCATCGTCCACGTCAGCATCATGAAGCCCGAGCAGGGACGCGGGCTGGCGTACTACGACGGCAAGCTGCGCCTCGAGGAAGTGCTGCGCGGCCTCGGCGTGCGGCACGCGATCCTGCGGCCTGGCGTGCTCTTCGGCAGGGGCGACATTCTCGTCAACAACATCGCGTGGGTGCTCCGGCACCTGCCGGTGTTCGGTGTCTTCGGCGACGGGCGCTACGGCATCCAGCCGATGCACGTGGACGACTTCGCGGCGCTGGCGGTGGGGGCGATGGACATGCCCGGCGGGTCGGTGCTCGACGCCGCGGGCCCGGAGACGTTCGAGTACCGAGGGCTGGTGCGAGAGATCGCGCGGATCATCGGCGTGCCGAGGCCGATCGTCCCGGTGCCGCCGTCGGTGGGCTACGCCGTGAGCAAGCTCATCAACCCGATCGTCGGCGACGTCGTCGTCACCCGCGAAGAGATCGAGGGGCTGATGCGCGGCCTGCTCCTCTCCGACCATCCACCCGCCGGGACGACGCGCCTCACGGCGTGGGCGGCGAAGCACCGCGACCGGCTGGGGCGGCGCTACGCGAGCGAGGTGCGGCGGCGGACGGACCGGGTGACGGCGTACGGCGTGCAGGAGTACGACGCGGCGACGGCGTGAGTCCGGGCCGCGCGCGCTATGGTGCGCGATGCCGCACGCGCATGCTCTCCGCGTTGTTTGCTGCCTGTCGCTTCTCGGTGCTTGTGCGACGCCTCGGCCGGCTGTCCCCGAGGGCGCGGAAACGGTCTCGCTGCTCGGCGCGCCGCTTGCCTCCACGGGGCTCGATCCGGAGCGGCGCACGGAACTGGAGGCCGATCTCGCCGCGGCGCGGGAGGCGTACACCGCCGATCCCGCAAGCGAGGAGAACCTCATATGGCTCGGCCGACGGCTGGCGTACCTCGGGAAGTTCCGTGAGGCGGTCGACGTCTTCACCCGCGGCGTCGCGCTGCACCCGACGAGCCACCGGCTCCTGCGGCACCGGGGCCACCGCTTCATCACGCTCCGCCGGTTCGACGACGCGGTGCGGGACCTTGAGAGGGCGCGGCGCCTCGCCGAGCGAGTACCCGACGCCGTCGAGCCCGACGGGGCGCCGAACGCCGCGGGCGTGCCGCGGAGCACCGACCGCTCGAACATCGACTACCACCTCGGCCTGGCGTACTACCTGCTCGGCCGGTTCGAGGAGGCGGATCGCGCGTTCGCTCGGCGGAAGAACCTCGCGGCGTGGAACGACGACATGCTCGTCTCGACGACGCACTGGCGGTATCTCGCGCTGCGCCGGGTCGGACGCGACCGCGAGGCCGGGGCGCTGCTCGACGCCGTCACCGAGCGCATGGATGTGATCGAGAATGAGTCGTACCACCGGATCTGCCTGATGTACAAGGGGGCGGTGCCCATCGCCGACCTGGTGCCGCCGCCCGGCGAGGCAATCGATCCCGCGACGGGGTACGCCGCGGCGATGAAGATGGTGCTGGACGGCGACGCCGATGCTGGCCGAGAACTGCTCGAGCGGATTGTGCGAGAGGCCAACTGGGCCTCGTTCGGCGCGATCGCGGCGGAAGCGGACCTGGCACGGACGCCGTGACCACCGCAAAAAGCAACCAACCCCGGCGGAAACTCCGGGGTTGCTGAGGTCGCCCTCGCTTGCCGCCGCGCGCTTCAGGCATAAAGCACGCGGCACGGTTCGGACGTGCGCCGGCCCCGCTCTCTCACGGAACCGGCTGTTGTCAGGAGCCCGGACGCGTCTCTCCTCGAACGCGGCCGGGTGTCTTGTCAGCGGGCGACAACGGTGACCAACTCGCGGGCCGTGCACGCTTCGCCCGCGAGGAACTCGCCGGCGACGCACACAACGAACCCGGCGAACAAGCTCGCCGCACCCACAACATCATCAACGATCGCGACGACCGCGCTCATCAACGCTCTCCTCTCAGTCGTCTTGTCTCTCTCCCCTCTGCCGGCACTTGCCACGGGCGGAAGGAGCCGCAGTGTACTACAAAATCAAAGAAGTGCAACCAAACTTCCGGATTTTCTTGTGTTTTCGGAAGTGCTCATAATCCGTTGACGGAGCGCGGCTTGCAGGCCCTTTCTTCCCCTGAAGTCGCGTTGGAAACGGCCGGTTGCGCCGGGCGAAGGATGTCGCGATGACCGTCGCTCAAGCCACAAACCAGCCCGGTGCGCGAGTGATCCAAGAGCCTCCCGCCACGGGCGTCATCGACATCCGAGGAGTCACGAAAACATACTACAAGCCCGACGGGAGCGTGATGGCCCAAGCGCTCCGCGGCGTGGACGTGCGGATCGAGAAAGGCGAATTCGTCGCGATCATGGGCGCCAGCGGCTCGGGCAAGAGCACGCTGATGAATGTGCTCGGCTGTCTTGACCGCCCGAGCACGGGCGATTACTACCTCGACGGCAAGAACGTCGCCCGCATGGACGACGCGGAGCTCTCGCGGTACCGCGGCCAGGCGATCGGGTTCATTTTCCAGGCGTTCAACCTGATCCCCGAGTTGACGATCGAAGGGAACGTCGAGGTCCCGCTGTTCTACCAGCACATCCCGCCGGCGGAGCGCCGAGCGCGGGCTCTGGAGGCGCTCAAGATCGTGCAGCTCGACCACCGCACCGGCCACCGCCCAAAGGAGCTCTCCGGCGGCCAGATGCAGCGCGTCGCGATCGCGCGAGCGCTCGTCACGCGGCCGGTTCTGCTCTTGGCGGACGAGCCGACGGGAAACCTGGATTCATCAACAGGCCAGGCGATCCTCGAGGTCTTCGACGACCTGCACGCGGCCGGCATGACGATCATCGTCGTGACCCACGATTCCAGCGTCGCGAGGCGCTGCCAGCGTGTGGTGCGCCTCGCGGACGGCCTTGTGGAGTCGGATTCACGGCAGACGCCGGTGAAGCCGGCAAAGCGAGCGAACGAGTCGGTCGTCAATACGGCCGACGAACACGCAGCCCCTTGACTGCGCCGAAGTGTCTCTCGTTCAACGTCGCGACTGTCAACCCCAGGCGCTTGCACGTCGCGGCGATGATGCAGTCCGGCCAATCGATTGCGATAGCCGGACGGACTTCGCTCACGAGATCGGCCGCGTGGAGAAAGTCCGCGTTCCGGCAGGCCACGAGCGGCAGAGCATCAGTCCACGACCGGATCGCACGGCTCTCCGCCGATGACCGTGCTCCCGCGAGCAACTCGAGCACAGTGAACGCGGCAGGTATTCGATGCAAGGCTGATGCGGAGCCATTGCACCGCGGCCGGAACGCCACGCTCCACGTCGATCAAGATGCTCGTATCCACGACCGTGCTAGCGGGGACGTCGGCGCTCCGCGGAGTCTGCCCGCATCACCGAGAGCGCTTTGACCGAGGTCAGGCCCTTCCGATCGGCGCGGTCTCGCCACACCGCGTCGTGTGTCTCGAGTGCGCGTGCGGCGCGGGCGCCGCTCCGCGCTTTGGGGGTCTTGAATTGCTTCGCACCGCGGGTCGTCTCCGCCCGACGCTTCTTGCGGACTTCGACGGCCTCGCCATCCCTGAGCGGGATGGAGGCAGGATCGCCTTCGAGGACGATCACGCCGTCGCGATATACACCTCGCAGGGCTGCCATGATGAACGTTACGCGGTGTCTCCGGAGCACACGGTTGTTCAGGCTTGGCACGGTGGAGGCAAGCAGGCCGGCAAAAAAGTAGCAGGCTCCCCCTGCGGAGGGAGCCTGCGGTACGGCATAGCCGTAGGTGGGGCCGGCGCTCGCCCGTCCAGCTCGGTAGCCTGAACGTCGGACGCTACCCGTCGGCTGCGTCAGTTGCGACGCGGCCCCGTCTGACAGTCTTGTTTATTCACTGGATCACCTCCTTCTGAAGAGGCCCAACACACCCAACCGTCGGCGGCGCTGTCCGCCGCCCGCCGGGCCTGTTTCCCGGGCCGTCGCCCGGGCACGCTCGCGGCGGGACACTCGCCGCGGTGCCGGTCGCGTCGCGTTCGCCGGGCCGGAGGGGCGGCGGCGGCGCGGAGCCGGCATGCACGAGATATGTATGCGGAAGATGCGTCGAGGGTTCCCGCTATTCGGCCTCAAATTCGCGGAAGGCGCCCTTCTCGGTCTGTTCGTCGAGGTACTTCTGGAAGTCGCCGACCTTGTAGCTGATGAAGATAAACGCGTGCTGGAGCGTCAGCCACTCGATATCGGCGGGGTCCTGCTTGAGGTCCTTGCGCAAACGGTTGAGCTCCGCGAGCATCGTTTCGGCTTTCATGCGGCAGGATAAGGGTGCGTGGTGCGCGGGAAGACAGGTCAAGGCTGACAGCGCACGGCTGGCATCGGGCTGACCCCGCCGGCAGCATGCCAGCTGTCAGTTTTCAGCTGTACGCTGTTCTCACGCACCACGCACCACGCACCACGCACCACGCACCATCCGTCACGCCGGCAGGCTGATGCAGAAGTCAGTGCCGCGGCCGACGTCCGAGCGGACGTCGATGTGTCCGCCGTGCGCCTCGACGATCCGCCGCGCTGTCGCGAGGCCGAGCCCGCTGCCGCCGCTCTTGGTCGTGAAGTACGGGCGGAAGATTCGGTCGCGCACGCCGGGCGGGATGCCCGGGCCCGTGTCGATGACGTGGATCTCCGCGCCGCGAGGCTCGTTCGGCGTGCGCGGCTGCGCGGCGCGCGTGCGCACGATGAGCTCGCGCGGTGCGCCCGGCGCGTTCGTGCTCATTGCCTGCAACGCGTTGAGGAGCAGGTTGAGCACGGCTTGTTTGACGAGCGAGGCGTCGAAGACGGCGGGCACCTCGCCGGGCGCGAAGTCCGCGTGCAGGCGGACACCGTTGGTCTGCGCCTGGGGCAGGAAGAAGTCCACGAGCTCCGTGAGCGCGGCGTTGAGGTCCTGACGCCTGGCGTCCGGCCGCGGCTCGCCGGCGTACGTCAGGAAGTCCTGCAGGATGCCGCGGAGGCGCTCGGTCTCGCGCCGCAGGCTGCCGATGCGGCGCACGAGGCGTTGCTTGTCGTCGCGCGTCACGGGTGCGCCCTCGGGGAGCTCCTCGACGCCCTCGGCGAGGAGCTGCGCGTTGAGCCCGATGGTGGAGAGCGGGTTCTTGATCTCGTGCGCAAGGCCGCCGGTCATGGCGCCGATCTCGGCCATGCGCTCCGCATCGCGGGCGCGACGTTCGGCCTGGGCGCGCCGCTGCATCAGCCGCCGGACGCGCCAGCGCGCGATCACGCCGGCGAGCCCGACACCGCTCGCGACACCGAGGGAGAACATTGCCCAGCCTGTCATGGCACCAAGTGAAGGACGCCCGGCGTGGTCATGACGGACGGTCGCCAGCGGGCCGAACCTGCCGCGCCCCCGGCACTTGGATATCGCCCACGAGGGCCACGCGCGTCGCCTTCCACCCTTTGCCTGTGGCTTGGGCGTCGTACTGGACCGTCGACCCGTCCTTCAGCACACGGAAGCCTTCGCCCTGGATGACGCTGTAGTGGACGAAAATGTCCTGGCCTTCCGGGCCGACGATAAAGCCGAACCCCTTGCGGGGGTCGAACCACTTGACCTGTCCTTCGATTCCATCCAGGCGCGCGCCCGCATCGGACATGGCAGCACCCCCTGCGACCAAGCTCGGAACAGACCGTCTGTAACTTATCAGACGGGTTCCTTCGGTCAAGGGAAAAGCACCGAAACTGGGGCAAAATTGCCCAGATTCACATGCCCTTGGGATCAGTCTGCCCGGTCCGTGGTGCGTGCCATCGTGCGCAGCAACCGCGCGTTTAGTCGTCGCGATCGTTGGTGACGCCGCCCTCGCGCGGCGCGTGACCGCCGCCGTGGTTCCCACCGCCGCCGCCGCGCGGCCCGCGGTCGCCGCCGCGATCACCCCGATCGCCGCCGCGTCCGCCGCCTCGGGGCCCGCCGCGATCACCGCCTCTGTCGCCGCCTCTGTCGCCGCGCGGCCCGCCGCGACCACCGCCGCCGCCCGAGGGCGCGGGGACGTAGGTCTCGCCGCGTTCTTCCATGAGAACAGCCTTGCGGCTGAGTTTGATGCGGCCCTGTTCGTCCTTTGCGATGACCTTCACCTTCACGATGTCGCCGAGTTTCACGACATCGCCGACGGACTGGACGAAGCCCTCGGCGAGTTCGGAGACGTGGCACATGCCGTCGGTGCCGGGCGCGAGCTCGATGAAGGCGCCGAAGTCCTTCATGCTGACGACCTTGCCGGCGTAGATTGTCCCGACCTTGATCTCCTCGCAGAGGGCCTCGATCTCGGCGCGGACGCCGGCGAGGTTTTCGCTGCCGGTGCCGGCGAGTTGGACGGTGCCGTCGTCGTCGACGTCGATCGTGACCTGCCACTTCTCCTGCAGGCCGCGGATCATCTTGCCGCCGGGACCGATGAGCTTGCCGATCTTCTCGGGGTCGATCTTGATCGTGATCATGCGCGGCGCGAACTCCGAGATGTTCGGGCGCGGGGCCGCGATGATCTGCTCCATCACCTCGATAATCTCGATGCGGCCGACGCGGGCCTGCTCGAGGATGCGGCGGGTCTGCTCGAGCGAGAGGCCGCGGGTCTTGAGGTCGAGCTGGATGCCGGTGATGCCGTTGCGCGTGCCGGCGACCTTGAAGTCCATGTCGCCGTAAAAGTCCTCCTCGCCGATGATGTCGGTGACGAAGAGCTCGTTCTGGTCGTTGTCGTCCGCGAAACGGCCGACGCTGATGCCGGCGCAGGTGGCGGTGATGGGCACGCCCGCGTCCATGAGCGCGAGGCATCCGCCGCAGACGCTGGCCATGCTGGATGAGCCGTTGCTCTCGGTGACGTCGCTGACGACGCGGATGGTGTAGGGGAACTGCTCGGCGCCGGGGAGGATGGCGAGCAGGCTGCGCTCGGCGAGCGCGCCGTGGCCGATCTCGCGCCGGCCGGGGCCGGTGATGCGCTTGACCTCGCCGGTGGAGAAGGGCGGGAAGTTGTAGTGCAGCGTGAACTTCTTGCTGTACTCGGGGAGGAGGCCGTCGATGATCTGCTCGTCCTTGCCGGTGCCGAGCGTGACCGAGCAGAGCGTCTGGGTCTCGCCGCGCTGGAACATGGAGCTGCCGTGCGTGCGCTGGAAGACGCCGACCGCGCCGGTGAGCGGGCGGATCTCGTTGGGCTTGCGTCCGTCCGCGCGGACGCGGTCCTGGACGATCAGGCGGCGGGTGAGCTTCTCGTCCAGGCGCTGGAGCGCCGCCTTGGCGTGCGCCCGGCGCTTCTGGCTCGAGAGCGCCTCCTCGTACGTGCCGGCGGTCTTGACCGGGAAGTGCTCGTCGAGGACCTTCTTGAAGTACTCGGAGATCTTCTCGTTGCGCTCCTGCTTGCGCTTGATCTGCCGGAGGCCCAGCAGCTCGCGCTCGGCGATCGAGCGCACGGCCTCGGTGACCTCGGCGGGCGGGAGGTGGAGCTCGCCCTGCCGCTTCTCCTTGCCGGCCTTGCGGGCGAGCTCGTCGATGACCGTGAGCAGCTCGCGGATGCCGTCGAACCCGAAGGCGAGCGCGCCGTGCACGCCGTCCTCGTCGACCTCGGCGGCGCCCACCTCGATCATGTTGAGGCCGTCCTTGTGGCCGGCGACGACGACGTCGAGGTCGCTGTAGTCCATCTGCGTGACGGTGGGGTTCATCACGTACTGCGGGCCGTTGTCCGTGTGGATGCGGCCGACGCGCACCGTGGCGGTGGGGCCCTCGAAGGGGATGTCGCTGATGGCGAGCGCCGCCGAGGCCGCGAGGCCGGCGAGCACGTCGCTGTCGTTCTCGCCGTCGTGGCTCATCACGAAGACCTGGATGAGCACCTCGTCGAGAAACCCGTCCGGGAAGAGCGGGCGGATCGGGCGGTCGATCATGCGCATGGTGAGGACTTCGCGCTCGCTCGGGGCGCCCTCGCGCTTGCGGAAGCCGCCCGGGAACTTGCCCGCCGCGGAGAGCTTCTCGCGGTAATCGACGGTGAGCGGGAAGAAGTCGATGCCCTCGCGCGGGTTGGCGCGGACGACGGCGGCGAGCAGGCTCGTGCCGCCGTAGGTGAGCATCACCGCGGCGTTGGCCTGGCGTGCGATGACGCCGGTCTCGAGCGTGAGCGTGCGGCCGGCGAACTCGCGCTGGACGCGGACAAGCCCGGTGTCGGGTTGAATGAACGTCGCCATGGGGTCATCCTCTGGGGATTCCGCGCGGGGGGAATATCGCGCGTGCGGGCGGCGCCGCTGATGGGCGCCGGCCGGCTGGGCCAATCTGGAGCCCGCGTCCGGTGCCGCGAGAGGCAGAAGGCAGGGCGCGGTGGTTGTCACCGCGTGCTGCCCACTGCCGCTCCACTCCGAGCGCGGCGTACAAAACGAAACCGGCCCGGAGCGTTTGCGCCCCGGGCCAGGGAAAAGTCACTTGCGGAGGCCGAGCCTCGCGATGAGCTTCTGGTAGTCGGTCGGGCTCGTGCGGGCGAGGTAGCGGAGCAGGCGGTTGCGCTTGCCGACCATGATCAGCAGGCCGCGCTTGCTGTGGAAGTCCTTCGCGTTGCCCTGCATGTGCTGCGAAAGAGCGTTGATGCGCGCCGTCAGCATGGCGATCTGGACCTCGGGCGAGCCGGTGTCCGAGCCGTGACGGCGGTTGGTGGTGACGACCTTGGAACGTTCCTCAGCGAGCAATGCCATGCGGGTGGATTCCTTTGTCCACCAACAGTAGGTCCGGGACTTTGCGCGGGCAACCGTGGTCGGCCAATGTTTGGGGTGCCGAGAATCGGGGGACGCGGCCTCGCCGCGCCATTCTCAAGGGAGGAGAGGGCGCGGGCCGAATGACGCAACGCGGGCGCTGCGCATTTGCGTGGCGCCTGCGCCCCACGCGCAAGGATTGCGCTGGGCGTTCGGGTTGCGGGCAGGAGGCCGAGGTTGGATCGACTCCGCGAACTTCTCGCGAACCTGCGCGCGCAGCTCGGAAAGCTGACGCCGACGCACATGCTGCTGGTCGCCTTCGTCGCGATCACGCTGGCGCTGGTGCTGTTCATTGTCGCGCAGAACACCGCCAAGCCTTCGATGGCGGAGGTGCTGCCCAACGCCGCGCCGGACCAGCAGCAGACCGCGCTCGCGCACCTGCAGGCGAACGGCTTCGAGGCGAAGCAGAAGAACGGCCGGGTCGTCGTGCGTCACGAAGAGGCGCAGGCGGCGCGCGCGGCGCTCGCCGAGGGCGGGCTGATGCCCGGCGACAAGCAGATCCTATACGAGAACATCCTGCGGCAGCAGAGCTGGACGAACACGACGCAGCAGAACGCGGCCCTCTTCAACAACGCGCTGGAGAACGAGCTCGCGCGCACGATCGAGCGGTTCGACGGCGTGAAGAGCGCCAAGGTCTTCATCGACGCGCCGCCGCCGATGGGCCTGGGGAGCGCCGTGCGCAAGCCGACGGCGTCCGTCTCGGTCACGACGCGCGGCGGCCAGGCGATGAGCCAGGCGATGGTGGACGCGGTCGCGGGCTTCATCGCGGGGAGCAAGGCGGGGCTGGTCGTCGAGAACGTGCGCGTGATCGACGGCGCCTCGGGCCGGCAGCGGAGGGCCAGCCGCGAGGACGACGTGCTGCCGACGACGTACCTCGAGCACGCGGCGCGCGTGGAGGCGCAGACGCACGAGAAGGTCTCGGAGCTGCTGGGGTACATCCCTGGCGTGGTCGTCGCGGTGACGGCGCAGGTGGACGTCACGCGCGTCGAACGGAGCGTGAACAGCGCGCTGCCGACCGGACAAGGCTCGGTCTCCCTGCCGCTGAGCGAGGAGACGAGCGAGACCAACGATAGCGCGGCCTCGGCCGGCGGCGCGGCGCCGGGCGTCGAGGCGAACCAGACGGCGGACATCATGCGCTCGGGCGGCGGGGGCGGGACGCGCTCGACGGCCAACACGTCGAACACCACCTACGAGAACCACGTCGGCACGAAGGTCGAGAAGACGGTGGACCCGCGCGGCTTCCCGACGCTCGTCGCGATCTCCGTCAACGTGCCGCGGTCGTTCGTCGCGAGGCTCGCGCACGCGGAGAGCGGTCGGGGCGCGTCGTCGGGGGGCGCCGACCCGGCGGCCGGCGAACCGACGGAGGCCCAGGTGCGCGAGGTCTTCGAGAAGCGCGTCCGGCCGACCATCCTCGAGACGCTGACGCCGCAGGTGCGGGCGCTCTCGATGCAGATGGGCGGCAGCGTGACGCCCGAGCAGCTTCAGGCGATGGTGGCTCAGAGCGTCGGCGTGTCGCTCATCCCGTTCGACGTCCCCGAGCCGACCGTTCAGACGGCGGGCGTGCTGGGCTCGATCCTGAACTCCGGCGGCGGGGGCGGCGGGCTGCTGGGCAGCGGGATCGTGGACAAGGTGGTGCTCGGCACGCTGGCGCTGGTCGCGCTGGGGATGATGTTCACGCTCGTCAAGAAGAGCACGAAGAAGGCGGAGCTGCCGTCGGCGGAGGAGCTGGTCGGCATGCCGCCGACGCTCGAGGGCGGCTCGGAGGTCGTCGGCGAGGCCGAGGAATCGGAGACGGCGATGGCGGGCATCGAGGTGGGCGACCTCGAGATGGAGTCGCAGAAGAAACTCGAGCAGGTGACGTCGATGGTGGACCAGAACGCGGAGATGGTGGCGAGGTTGCTGAATCGTTGGATTCAGACGGATGAATAGAAGAGAGCGAACGAGCGAGGAAGCGAACGGGCGAACAAGGCCCGAAGGTACGAGGATGAAACGGTGATCGCGTTCAAGAACCTCTCTGATCTGCCGCGTTGCTGATTCGCCGCATTGTCGGTTATCCCCATGCCCCGCAAACCACACGAACGACTCCCCGAGCAGGTCAACGAGCTGGACGGCGTGACCAAGGCCGCGGTGCTGCTCCTCGCCATCGGGCCGGACAAGGCCTCGGGCGTGCTCAAGTTCCTCGCGCCGGAAGCGGTCGAGGAGGTGACGCGCGAGCTGGCCAGCCTGGGGCGCGTGAGCGGGCCGCTGCAGGCGCAGGTGGTGGAGGAGTTCTACAACGTCACGGTCGCGAATCAGTACGCGAACGAGGGGAACCTCGACTACGCGAAGAAGATCCTGCTCGACTCCATGACGGACCCGAAGAGCGCGGAACGGATGCTGCAGCAGATCCAGGGGCAGGTGCAGAAGACGCCGTTCGCGTTCCTGCAGCGGGCGGAGTCCGAGAACCTGATGACGTTCATCCAGGACGAGCACCCGCAGACGATCGCGCTCATCCTCTGCCACCTCCCGCACCACAAGGCCAGCGAGATCATCGGCGGGCTGCCGCTGCAGAAGCAGATCGAGGTCATCAAGCGCGTCGCGACGATGGAGCAGACCAACCCCGACGTGATCAAGGAGGTCGAGCGGGGCCTGGAGAGCCGCCTCTCGAGCATGCTCATGCAGAGCATGGAGAAGGCGGGCGGCGTGCCCACGGTCGCGGAGATTCTGAACCTCACGGAGCGTTCGACGGAGAAGGCGATCATGGAGGGCCTCGAGAGCGAGGACCCGGACCTGGTCGAGCAGATCCGCCGCCTGATGTTCGTCTTCGAGGACATCAAGAAGGTCAACGACAAGGGCATCCAGACGGTGCTCAAGGAAGTGGACAACAGCGAGCTGGCGCTGGCCCTCAAGACGGCGAGCCCGGAGCTGCAGCAGAAGATCTTCAAGAACATGTCCGAGCGCGCGGCGCAGCTCATCAAGGAGGACATGGAGTACATGGGGCCGGTCAAGGTCTCGGACGTCGAGTCGGCCCAGCAGCGCGTCGTGGACATCGTCCGCAGGCTCGAGGAGTCGGGGGACGTCATCATCGAGGGCCGCGGCGGGGACGCGGAGCAGCTGGTGTAGCGGCGCGATGGGTAATCGATTTCAGCACGGAGACACAGAGAAGATGAGGAGGAAGAGAAGAGAATACTGGGCCTGAAGACGGAGACGCGAGAGCATCGGGCATCCGCGTCTTCGGCCCAAACCTTGCTCTTCTCATCGATCTCATCCGCTCCGAGACTCTGTGCTGAAGTCGAATTCCCGCCGCCCCCTTTAGGAGCGTTGAGCAGGCATGGCCGTGATCCGTCAACACGACGCGCAGCGCCTGGCCGACCGGGCGCTGATGCTCGACCTCGGCGATCTCAAGCGCCAGGGGGAGGCGATCCTCGCGCGGGCCCGCGAGCAGGGCGAGGCGATCGTGGCCGGCGCCAGGCGGGAGCGGGAGCGCATCGGCGCCGAGCACTTCGAGCAGGCGCGGCGGGAGGGGCTCGAGGCGGGGCGGAAGCAGGGGCTGGAGGAGGGGCGGCGGGCCGGCCACGAGGCCGGGCTCGCGGAGCGTCGCGAGGCGGTCGCGGCCCTGGAGAAAGCCTGGGCAGAAGCGCTCAAGGGCTTCGAGGCCAGGCGAGTCGAGATGCACCAGCAGGCGCGCGAGGACGTGCTGCGCCTCGCGGTCGTGCTCGCGGAGCGCGTCGTCAAGCGTGCGCTGGAGACGGACCCGTCGCTGGTGGTTGATCAGGTCGGCTCCGTCATCGGGTTGATCGGGCGCCCGACGCGGCTGCGCGTGCACGTGCACCCCGACGACAAGCCGCTCGTGCGCGAGGCGCTGCCCGGATTGTGCGCCGCCGTCGGCGGCATGTCGAACGTCGAGCTTCTCGCGGACCCGCTGCTCGCGCGCGGATCGTGCGTCGTTCGGACCGAGGGCGGCGGCGAGGTCGACGCGTCGATCGCGGCGCAGCTCGACCGGATCGCCGCGGCGCTGCTCCCGGCCGGGGAGGGCCCTTGAGCGTCCTCGCGCCGGACTTGAGCGTCCTCGCGCCGGAGGTGGACCTTGCGCGCCGGCTGAGCCCGATGCGTGTGCGCGGCGTCGCGAGCGCGGTCCGCGGCATGACGGTGCTCGCCGAGGAGCTGCCGGCGCCGGTCGGGTCGCTGGTGCGCGTCGGCGAGGGGGACGGGGCGCTGGGAGAGATCGTCGGTTTCTCCCGCGGCAGCGCGATCATCATGATGCTCGGCGGGACGCCCCCGATCCGGCCGGGCGAGCGCGTCGAGGCGCTGCAGAGCTCGCCGATCGCGATGGTGGGGGCGTCGATGCTCGGGCGCGTGGTGGACGCGCTCGGGAGGCCGATCGACGGCAAGGGGCCGCTCCGCGAGCTCTCGCCGCGTGAGGTGCAGCCGCCGCCGCTGTCGGCGATGAACCGGGCCCGCATCACCAAGCAGCTGAAGACGGGCGTGCGTGCGATCGACCTGATGACGCCGCTCGGGCGGGGGCAGCGCATCGGGCTCTTCGCCGGTCCGGGCGTGGGCAAGAGCACGCTGCTGAGCCAGATCGCCAGGGGCGCGTCGAGCGACGCGAACGTGATCGGGCTGATCGGCGAGCGCGGGCGCGAGGTGAAGGACTTCATCGCGGACGCGCTGGGCGAGGAGGGGCTCGCGCGGAGCGTGGTCGTCGTCGCGACGGGGGACGAGTCGCCGCTCATGCGCGTGCGGGCGAGCAAGCTCGCGTGCACCATCGGCGAGCACCTGCGCGACCGGGGGCGCGACGTGCTGCTGATGATCGACTCGGTGACGCGCCTCGCGCACGCGCAGCGGCAGATCGGGCTCTCCGTCGGCGAGCCGCCGGCGACGCGCGGCTACACGCCGAGCGTCTTCGCGCAGATGGCGGTCCTGCTGGAGCGCGCCGGGCTCGTCGAAACCGGCGGCTCGATCACCGGGCTCTACACGGTCCTGGTCGAGGGCGACGACATGAGCGAGCCCGTCGCCGACGCCGCCCGCGGCATCCTCGACGGCCACATCATGCTCTCGCGCAGGCTCGCGCAGCGGGCGCACTACCCGGCGATCGACGTCCTCGACTCGGTGAGCCGCGTGGCGGACGACGTCACGACGCCGGAGATGCAGCACGCGCGCCGCACGGCGTCGCGCCTGCTCGCGGTCTACCGCGACGTCGAGGACCTCGTGCAGATCGGCGCGTACGCGAAGGGGAGCAGCGCCGAGAGCGACGCGGCGATCGAGCTGCAGCGCGCGGTGAACGACATCCTCCGGCAGGGCGGGGGCGACAAGACGACGCCGGAGAGCGCGGCGAAGGAGTTCCTGCGCGTGACGCGCGAGTTCTCCGAGCGTTGCGGCAGGGCGGGCGGGAAGAAGGGGTAAGCCGTGCCGAGGTTCGTCTTCAATCTGGAGGCGGTGCTGCGCCAGCGCGAGGCGGCCGAGCGCGACCGGACGCTGACGCTCGCGCAGGCGGAGCGGGCGCGCCTCGCGGCGGAAGAGCGTCTCCGGGCGCTCCAGGCGGTGATCGACGGGGAGCGAGACGCGCTCCGCGGGTTTCTCGGGCCGGGGGGAGCGGCCGTCGATCTGCGGGGCGCGGGGTTTCAGGCGGGCGCGGCCCTCGCGGTGATGGCGGAGGCTCGCCGCGCGGCGCTGACCCTCGCGGGCGCGATGAGGCGTGTGGAGACGGAGCGTGAGCGGCTCGCCGCGGCGGTGGCGGCGAGGAAGGCGGTGGCGAACCTCAAGGAGCGCCGGCATCAGGAGTGGCTCGACGAGCAGAAGCGGCGCGAGGTCAAGGCGCTCGACGACATCGCCGGCGGCCGCACGGCGCGGGCTTTGCAGGAGTCGAACGGCGAGCCGGCGCACGGGGACGCCGTGGAGACGGTATGAAGAAGGTCTGGACGATCCTGTCGGTCATCGCGGTCGCGAACATGATCGCCGTCGCGGGGCTGCTGCTCTGGCTGAAGGCGGGCGACCGGCTGAGCGTGGAGCGTGCCCGCGCCGTGCGGGCCGTGTTCACCAAGACGGTCGCGCAGGAAAAAAAGGACAAGGAGGCGGAGGCGGCCGCTCTGGCGGCGGAGGCCGCCAAGCGCGAGCAGGAAGCGAAGGAGGGCAAGGCGCCGCTCTCGTCGGCCGAATTGCTCGCTTCCCGCGTGGAGCTGACGGACCTGGATCGAGAGCGTCTCGAGCGGACCAGGGACGAGGTCGAGGCTCTGCGCAAGCAACTGAGCCTCGCGATCGCGGACCTCGAGGCCAAGCAGGCGAAGCTGGACGCGGACCGCAAGGCGTGGGACGCGCAGCTCGCGGAATTCGCGAGGACGACGGGCGATGAGCAGTTCCAGAAGACGCTCGGCGTGCTGGCGGCGATGAAGCCGTCCGCCGCGAAGCAGATGCTGCGGGAGATGATGGGGCCCGCGACGGCGGCGCAGTTTGCGCCGGTCGCGCAGAACCAGCCGGCCGCTCCTGCGCCGAGCCCCGGTGTCGCGCGCGTGGTTGAGTATCTCAACGCGATGGAAGACCGCGCGCGGAGCCGGGTGATGGCGGAGTTCGCGAAGGAAGACCCGGCCTTGGCAGCGCAGTTGCTCGAAGCCCTGCGTCAACGCGGCCAAACGCCGCGCGCCGACGCGGGCACATGATCCAGACAACGGACACGAACAACACGATCGCGGCGGCGGCCGACCGGCTTCGTCGGCCGCGCGAGCGCTCGCGCCGGACGGGCGATGTCGACCCCCGCAGCGCCGCCTTCCAGTTCGTCAATGCGCACCAGGCGTCTCTGCAGGTGAACGTCGCGTCGCGGAACGCGATGAAGCTGCGCACACCGGGATCGGCGAAGACCGACGCCGCGGCGGAGGCGCGGTCGACCGTGGAGGCCAACGAGGAGAATAAGGATCGGCCGGAGCGCCGAGCCCGCCCGGAAGTCCGCGATCAGGCCGCGCGAGCGCAGACGGCCGCGAGCGCGCTGACGCCGGAGCGTGCGGCGGGGAACGTTCCCGGGCGATCGCGGAGCGGCGCGGGCGCGAAGGCCGCGCCCCGAGATACCGCCGCGCCGGTTTCGCCGACCGGGTTGCAGGGCGGTGCAACACCGGCACCGCGGTCCGCGGCCACTGCCGGTGTCGCGGCCGCGGCGGGGGTTGTAACACCTCGTTCGGGGCCGGCGAGCGCGGGCGGGCAGGCGGCGGGAGCGATCGGCGGCGTGCAAGGCGGATCGTCGCGGGCCGACGCGCTCGCGAAGCTCGTCGAGAAGAGCGTCCCCGCCCGCCGCGCCGTCGTGCAGCGCGAGGTCGAGCAGAACGCGATCAAGGCGATGAACCTCGCGCTCAAAGAGGGCGGCGGCGACGCAACGCTCCGTTTGGCGCCGGATGCGCTCGGCGCGCTCAAGGTCGAGCTGAGCGTGCGCGATGCGCATGTTCGGGCCACGTTCCGCGCAACGACGGATCTGGCACGGGACTTGCTCGTCGAGTCGATGTCCATCCTGAGGGACGCGCTGGAGGCGCAAGGCCTCACGGTGGACGAGGTTGTTGTCGAAGGGCCGCGCACGGACGCGCGGCCCGCCGTTTCGCCCGCGCCTGCGCATGACGCTCAGTCGCACGGGCACGAACGCTCGCGGACCACGGCGGAGCCGGCGCGGGCGAGCGAAACAGCCGGCGGCGGAGCCGGGGAGACCGGCGGCGGAGCCCGGGATCAGGGCGATCGGCACGGCGCGGAGGATCGCGGCGCGCGGGCGGAGGGCGGCGGCGGGCCGCTCGAAGCGGGAGCGCCCGACGGTGTCGGCGCGCTCGGTGGGCGCATCAGCGATGGATTCGATTGGCTCGCCTGACGGCGGGCGGAGGCTCGTGGTATGGACGTCTCAAGCGTGCTGGGTTCGACGGGCGCGAGCGGCGGCGGCTTCAGCGCGCTCTCGAGCGAGGACTTCACCAAGATCGTTCTCACCGAGCTGAGCAAGCAGGATCCGCTGCAGCCCAACGACACGAACGCGCTGCTCCAGCAACTGTCCACGATCCGCTCCATCCAGAGCGACATGGACCTGACGGACGGTCTCAAGTCGCTGGTGCAGCAGAGCGACTTCGCCGCTGCGGCCGGGATGATCGGTCGGACCGTGAGCGGCGTCAGCCTCTCGAACGAGCGTGTCACCGGCGAGGTTGAGTCTGTGGGACGCACGCGGGACGGCGTCTTCGTGAAACTCAAGGACGGCGCGGTGCTCCAGCTCAAGAATCTCGACCGCGTGGACGCCGCGGCCGCCTGAGGGAGCGACGCGCATGAGCGGCCCCGGCACGGATCCGGTGCGGATGCTCCGGGCGCTCGCGGGCGTGCGGGCGCCGGGCGGGCCCACCCGCGGCAATCAGAGCGAGGGCGACGCGTTCGCGCGCATTCTGGAGCGAGCGCGGACGGGCGAGCTGCGCAGCGGCGCGCCGGTGCGGATCGTGAGCGGCGCGGGCGTCACGCTGACGAGCGAGCAACTGGAGCGGCTGAGCGCCGCCGCGGACCGCGCGGAGGCGCACGGCGCGGGGCGGGCGGCGTTTCTCATCGACGGCCGGTGTGTCGTGATGGACGTCGGTGTGCGGCGGGTCCTCGGCGCGATGGACCTCTCCGGGGAGGGTGTCCTCGGTGAGATCGACGCGGTCGTCGCCGTTCCCGCGCCCGCTGCGGACGGCGAGGCTGTTCTTGCGCCGCCGGGCTTGTCCGGGCGCGGCATGAACGAGGCGTTGCTGCGCGTTCTCGCCGGCTGACGACTGGCCCGCTCATTGCGATAGACACGGCACGGGCCGGAGGCCCTACGGAGTTTGACCCGCAACGGCGCGAGGGATCGCGCGGCGCGGGCCCGGAGTCTCCCTCGCATGGCCAGCACGACCGCACTCTTCACCGGCCTCACGGGCCTGAACGCCAACGCGCGGCAGCTCGACGTCGTCGGCAACAACATCGCGAACGTGAACACGACCGCGTACAAGAGCACGCGGCTGATGTTCTCGAACATGTTTAGCCGCACGTACCACGAGGGGACCCCGCCGGGCGACACGACGGGAGGCACGAACCCGTTCCAGATCGGGCTGGGCGTCGGGCTGGCGGGCACGCAGCGGAACATGAACGCGGGCACGATTTCCGCGACCGGCGACGGGCGCGACCTCGCGCTCGACGGCGCGGGCTTCTTCGTCGTCGATCGCAACGGCGGGCAGCACTACACGCGGGCGGGGGCGTTCCGGCTCAACGCCGAGAACATGCTCACCAATATTTCCGGCGATCGCGTGCTCGGGTACGGCGTCGATGAGGAGTTCAACGTCCAGGGGGGTGAATTGCTCCCCATCGCGATCCCCGTCGGCCAACTGACCATCGCGCAACCGACACGGCTGGTGCGTATGGCGGGCAACCTCGACGCCGACGGTTCGTTGCCGACGGGCGGGGCCCGGCTGACGCTCGGCGGGACCGCCGCCGCGGGCCTGAGCGCGATCGCCGGCGCAACGCCCCCCCCGGGGCCGGGCAACGTGCTGGAGGCGACGACGCGCTTGGTCGACGTCGAGGCCCCGGCCTCGCCGGGCTCGGGAACACCGCTCTTCGCGGCGGGCCAGACGCTCGAGCTGCGCAACGTGCTCAAGGGCACGCGGCTGATCCCGACGACCTCGTTCGACGTGACGGCGACGACGACCGTGCAGCAGATGCTGGACTTCATCGCGCAGTCGCTGGGCATCGACACGACGGCCGGCGTGAACCCCGACGGGAACACGCCCGGCGTGACGCTCGACCCGGCCACCGGTATCCTCAGCGTCGTCGGCAACACCGGCGTCGCGAACGACATCACGATCGACGGCGCGGACCTGCGGTTGCTCAACGCGGACGGCTCCGTGGCCGGGTACCCGTTCGTTCCGACGAAGCTCTCGAGCGCGGACGGCGAGAGCGTGCGCACGACATTCGTCGTCTACGACACGCTCGGGACGCCGGTCGAGCTCGACGTCACGCTCGCGCTGACGGGGCGGGCGACAACCGGCACGACCTGGCGGTACACCGTCGAGTCCGGCGACAACGCGGGCGCGGCGCTGGGCGTCGCGTCCGGCGAGATCACGTTCGACAACGAGGGACGGCTTGATTCCGGGTCGCCCGCGCCGATCGTGGTCGACCGCTCGGACAGCGGCGCGGTAACGCCGCTCACGTTCTCGCTCGAGTTCGGCGGCGCAGAGGACAGCTTCACGGCGCTGACGGACACGGAATCGGCGATCGCCGCGTCGTTCCGCGACGGAGCGCCGATCGGCACGCTGAGCGGCTATTCGGTCGGGGCCGACGGCGCGATATCCGGTTCCTTCAGCAACGGTCTTGTCCGGACGCTCGGGCAGCTCCCGCTCGCCACGTTCGCGAACCCGGAGGGGCTCGTGGACGATGGCAGCAACCTGTTCAGCGTCGGCGCGGACTCCGGGCCGCCGATCATCGCGACGCCGGGGCAGTTCGGCACGGGCCAGATCGTGGCCGGCGCGCTCGAGCTGTCGAACGTCGACATCGGCGAAGAGTTCATCAAGCTCATTCTCTCGAGCACGGGCTATTCGGCATCCAGCCGCGTCATCCGGACCGCGGACGAACTGATGCAGCAGCTCCTCGTCCTCGGGCGGTAAAAAGAGAGACCTCCATGAAGTCGGCGCCCCGATGACCCGATAAGCCACTCCGGGTGCAGCCACCCGGAGACGCAGCATGCTGAACGACGGCCTTTTCCTTGTCGCCTTGCTTGCCGCGAGCGTTGCGGTTGTGGCCGCGTGCCTCTGGGCCGCGCAGGCGGTCTCGGTCACGAGCGAACCCGGCGCCGGCGGCCCCGCCCGCACGGTGCTCGGGCTCGTCGCGCTCGGCGCGACGGTGTCGCTCATGACCGGCGCCATCCCCGGCACCGGGCTCCTGAACCCGATCGCCGCCATGGCGACGTTCGGGTGCGCGATCCTGTCATTCCTGACGATCGCCGGCGCCCAGCGGACGCCCGCGGTGGCGAAGCGGGCGGCACCCGCTCGCACGGCCGAACAGGCGCGCAAGGCCGCTTGACACGCGGTTCTCGGTCCGAGCGCGGCGCAGATCGTTCGCGTCCGCTTGACCGGCGTCGTTCTTCGTCCGATCTTGCCGGAGGACGGCGTTGTGCCGGATCCGGATGCCGAATCCTCAGTCCCCCAGTGCCTCCTCTATGAGCGCCAAGCCAGACAAGAAACCCGACGGCAAGGAAACGCCCAAGGAAGGCGGCGCCGCGCCCGCGAAGAAGAAGCCGCCGCTCATGCTCATCGGCGCCGTCGCCGGAATCATGGTTGTCGAGGGCGCGGCCGTCTACTTCGTTGCGTCCGCGACGGGTCCGAAGTCCGCGGCGGCGGAGATCCAGACCGGTCACGGCGAGGAGGAAGACCACGACGCGACCATCGAGGTGCCGCTGCTCGAGGACAAGTTCCAGAACATGCAGAGCGGCCGCCCGTTCATCTGGGACACGTCGATCGTGCTGAAGGTGCGCGAGAAGGACCAGGAAGTCGTCGTCCAGACGCTGGAGAAGAAGGCGGCGGAGGTGAAGGAGGGCGTGTCGCTCATCTTCCGGCGCGCGCCGCACACCCAGCTCGTCGAGCCCGGGCTCGAGACGCTCAACCGCCAGCTCCACGCGTACCTCAACAAGCTGGTCGAAAAGGACGCGGAGGGCAAACCCCGCATCCAGCGGGTGCTGATCCCCAAGTGCAAGGGCTTCGCGGCGGACTGAACGCGCTCACGCGCAGGCGCCGCCGCCGAAGACGTTGAAGAAGTCTTCAATGTCCTCGTTGTCCGGGAAGAGCCCGTCGTTGTTGAAGTCGATCGTGTCGCAGTTGCCGGTCGGGCACGCCCCTCCCCCGAAGACCGAGAGGAAGTCCTCCAGGTCCTGGTTGTCGGGGAAGAGCCCGTCGCCGTTGAAGTCCACCGAGCACTCGTTGCGCAGGATCACGATGTCGTCCGCGATCTCGTCCGTCAGGACGAGGTCGATGTCGCCGTCGTTGTCGATGTCCATCGGGACGGCGCACGAGGGGTTCGCCGGCGCGGGGATCGTCATGTCGATCGAGAACTGGCCCGAGCCGTTGTTGAGGTAGACGTACCACTCGCCCGCGCCGTACGACGACAGAATCCAATCAATGTCGCCGTCGCCGTCCAGGTCCGCGAGGTCGGTCGAGACGGTGTGGCCGCCGGTGGCGACGACCTGCGCCGCCTGCATCGTGCCGTTGCCGTTGCCCAGCAGGACCGAGCCGTTGCTCGAGTGGGAGTTCGCGGCGGACATGTCCATGTTGCCGTCGTTGTTGAGGTCGGCGCACGTCACGACCCAGTTGGAGCCGCCGATCGGGCGCGCCGAGACCTGCGTGAACGTGCCGTTGCCGTTGCCCCGGAGGATCTTGGCCTGCTGGCTGTCGCGGCAGCCGATGGCGAGGTCGAGGATGCCGTCGTTGTTCATGTCGGCGGCCTGCATGCCGTAGGGGCCGCCGGCGACGCTCATGTTCACAGGCGGCTGGAACGTGCCATTGTTGTTGCTCCGGATGATCGAGACGGTGTGCGAGACCGCGTTCGCGACGGTGATGTCGAGGTCGCCGTCGCCGTCGCAGTCGAGAATGCCGAAGCCCCTCGGGTAGAATCCGACGGTGAGGATCAGCGGCGGGTCGAAGGTGCCGTCGCCGTTGCCGAAGCAGACGGCGATGTCGTCGCCCGCGCTGCTGGTAACGACGTCGATGTGCCCGTCGTTGTTGAAGTCGCCCACGTCGTTGGGGCTGGACTCGACCGGCACCGGCGTGTACGGGGCGAGCATGGGCTGGAAGAGGCCCGATCCGTCATCGCGGTTGAGAAAGACGCGCAGGTCGGCGGAGACCTCGTTCACGGTCGTGAGGTCGCACGAGCCGTCATGGTTCAAGTCGCACGCGAGGCCGCCGTAGATGCGCGTCTGCGCACCGGTAGGGTCGATGTTGGTGAGGGTGGCGAGGTGGCGGAACTTGTGGTACGTCGGCGTCACGCCCGTCGTGAACGTGAAGGTGTAGCCCTGTGCACGCAGGAAGGAGTTGTCCGCAGCCTGCAGGTTGCGGGACATGACGACGAGCACCTGCTCCCCCGCGGCGAGCGTGACCGAGGGCGTGAACGTGACGCGCGTGTCGCCGTTGGTGAAGGCGAGCGTGCCGGCGACGGGGCCGGTGAGCTTGCCGAAAACGCGGAAGTTGTTGGCGGTGAACGTCGCCGGGTTGACGGCCCGGTCGAAGTTCACGGTGATCGTCTGCGTCCGCGACTGGTTGTTCGCGTTGATGGTCGGCGTCGTGCTCGTGACGGCGAGCTGGGCGAACGCGGCGGGGGCGGCGAGCAGGAACGCGGCGAGCGTGAGACGGTGCATGGACTCTCCCCTGTGCAGGCGCGGGCAGGCCTGCCCGCAGAGACAGCGTACCTCAACACCCCGCGTCTTGCAATGCAATTCGGGACGATCGGTTGGTCGTTGGGCGGCTTTCCTATCGAAGGCGCGATCACTCGGGCCGGCGCGCCGCAGCGCGCCTCAATAGGTCGGCCTCCATCTGCGCGAGAGCATCAAACTCACCTCGGACCTGATCGTGCACCACGGAAAAGTCAGGCGTCTCGAATCGGATAACGCCAAGTTCGTCGATGTCCCAGTCGTCCCAGTGGTCGTCGAGAAACTTCAGGTACTTCGTCATCGCGTCGCACAGCTTGACTTGCAGGCGGCGCATCTCGAATGCCCCGCTCAAGCCGAGCTTCAATTCCGCGGCGGATCGCGCCGCCTCCTCGGGGTAAACGCCAGCTCGCAGGAGCCGCTCTTGAAGATCATCGGTTTCCGTTCGAAGCCACTCCTCGGCTTCGGACTGCGACCGACGGAGCGCCGCGACCATCTCCATCCGGGCCGCGAGGTCCGCGCGCTCTCCAAAGGTCGACGGGTCGATCCCTCCGGCGTTGCGCAGCGCCGCAGCGGCGTCGCTGGTCTTGCCCATGACGGCGCCCATCTCGCGGATGAACCCCGCGAGGGCGCGGATGTAGACGGCGGTCTCGGCGGGCTCGAGCTGCGCGGCCCGCTCGAGGAGCAGCGCCTGGCGCTCGGCGTCCGCCTCCTCGTCGAGGGCCTGACCTGCCGCGCGCCTTGCGGCGCGATCCTCGATGGTCCGGACGACCTCGGTCGCGATCCGCGCTCGCTCGGACTCGACCCGCGCGACCTTGCCGGGCGCGTCGGTCTTGCGGGCGAGCCTCGAGATCGGAACCGCCGCGAGCGTGCCGATCGTGGCGAGGCACAGGGTGATGTTGAAGGCCAACGCGGACCGCCGGCTCGCGGCGTACACGAGCAGCGACAGAAAAAGCGCCGGGGACGCCATGATGACGGACATCAGAAGCACGCCGGACGCGCGCGTCAGAACATCGTCAGACTTCGACGTCTGCCAGCTCGCGAACCCGAAGATGAGCGTGATCCCCGCGAGCGGCACGGCGGACCACCACGCGAGCTTGAGCTTGGGCTTCGAAGCCTTACCTGGCGTGTTCACGTTCATGAACCACCCCCAGCGCCTGGCGAGAAGGTCCACACGGGTCAATGAACATAGCCCCCTCGGGGTGAGGGGGCTACGCGGGGCTTATAACTTGGACGGGTGCCGACTTACGGCCTCACGCCCAGCTCCGCCTTCCGCTCCGCCACTTCCGCCGCGAGCCCGTCCACGAACGCTCCGAGCGGCATCGCGCCAAGGTCCTTCTCAACGCCGCGCACGCGCACCGACACGGTGTTGTTCTCCGCGTCGCGCGGGCCGACGACGGCCATGTACGGCACCTTCTCGTCCGCCGCGACCTTGATCTTGGCCTGCACGCGGTCGTTGGAGTGGTCGGCGCGGGCGCGGAGGCCCCGCTCGCGGAGGGCACGCTCCACGGCCGTCGCGTAGTCGTTGCTCTTCTCGCTGATGGGCAGCACGCGGCACTGCTCCGGGCTCAGCCACGCGGGGAAGGCGCCCGCGAAGTGCTCGATGAGCACGCCGCAGAAGCGCTCGAAGCTGCCGAAGGGCGCGCGGTGGATGACCACCGGCTTGTGCGGCTTGTTGTCGGGCCCGATGTACGACAGGTCGAACCGGATCGCCATGTTGTAATCGACCTGCACGGTGCCGAGCTGCCACTCGCGCCCGATCACATCCTTCACGACGAAGTCGATCTTGGGGCCGTAGAAGGCCGCCTCGCCCGGCTCCTTGCTGAAAGCAACCCCCAAGCTCGCCGCGGCGTCGATGCACGCGGCCTCGGCCTTGTCCCAGTTCTCCTTGGCGCCGGTGTACTTGTTGGAGTCCGGGTCGCGCAGGCCGACGCGGACGCGGTAGTCCTTCATCCCCAGCGACGCGAAGATGACCTTCACGAGCGAGAGGCAGCCCTGGATCTCCGCCGGCACCTGGTCCTCGGTGCAGAAGAGGTGCGCGTCGTCCTGGGTAAAGCCGCGGACGCGGGTCATGCCGTTGAGCTCGCCCGACTGCTCCCAGCGGTACACGGTGCCGAACTCCGCGAGGCGCACGGGCATGTCGCGGTAGGAGTGGGGCGCGCTCGCGAAGATCTTCGCGTGGTGCGGGCAGTTCATGGGCTTCAGGAGGAAGCCATCGATGAGCTGGTCGTCGGGCAGGACGCGGTCGGGGGTGATGGTGGTGGCGCCGGTGCGCTCGTTCATCGACGAGGCGAACCGCGCCGAGACCCCTTCGATGCGCCGCATCATGTCCGCGCATGAGCACCCCTGCGAGCAGAGCTGGTCAAGGGCGTCGCGCTCGATGACGGGCGCGAACTGCGACTCTTTGTAGTACGGGAAGTGGCCGCTGGTCTTGTAGAGCTCGAGGCGGCCGATGTGCGGGGTGAAGACCTCGGTGTACCCCTGCTTGCGCAGCTCGGCGGAGATGAAGGTCTGGAGCTCCTTGCGGATGATCGAGCCGTTCGGGGTCCAAAGGATAAGCCCCTGACCGACGGACTCGTCGATGTGGAAGAGGCGCAGGCGCTTGCCGATCTCCCGGTGGTCGCGGGCCTTGGCTTCTTCGAGCTGCTTGAGGTACCCGTCGAGCTCCTCCCTGCTGCCGAAGGCGGTGCCGTAGACGCGGGTCAGGCGGTCGGAGTTCTCGTCCCCGTGCCAGAAGCTGCTCGCGAGGCTCATGACCCGCGCGGCGCCGATGCGGCCGGTGCTGGGCACGTGCGGGCCGCGGCAGAGGTCTTCCCAGTTCTTGCCGGGTTGGCCGGTTGCGTAGAACGACAGCCGCCCGTTCCCCTTCGGCCCGGCGGTGTCGGGCGCGGCGGGCTTGTGCCCGCGGTAAACGGAGGACGGCATGCCGAGGGCGCGCTCGGCGTTGTCCACCTTGTACTTGTTCCCTTCGCTCCTGAGCTTCGGCAGGCCGTCCGACGCGGTGACCTCGTAGCGGGTGAAGGGACGGTCCTCGGCGACGATCTCGGCGATGCGCTTGTTGATCGCCTCGAAGTGGTCGCTCGAGAGCTTCTTTCCTTCGGGGATGTACATGTCGTAGAAGAAGCCGGTGTCGGTGGGGGGGCCGTAGGCGAGGAGCACGTCCTTGCCGAGCACGTCCTGGATCGCCTCGGCCATCACGTGGGCCGCGGAGTGACGCATCAGGAAGAGCGCGTCGGGGGTGCTCGCCTGACCGGGCCTGGGCGCGGTGACGATCGAGATTTGCGCGTCGCGGTCGATGACGAACGAGAGGTCGCGCAATTCGCCGTCCACGCGGCAGCCGATCGCGGCCTTGGCGAGGCCGGCGCCGATGGACTGCGCGACCTCGAGGCCGGTCACGGGCTTGTCGAAGGACTTGGTTTTGCCGTCGGGCAGGGTCACGGTGATCATGGCGGGGCTCACTTGGCTGCGGGGATAGGGTCGACTTGTATCCACATCGGGAACTCGCCGGCGCCGGAGTACACGTTAAACAAGACTTCTGTCGGTGGTCTCGTAGCAGCAATATCGTCGCGCAGCGACGTGGCCGCCGCGGCGTCTCGCACCGTTCCGGTGACCATGATGGCGCCACAACGACCGCCGGTGTAGTCGGACATGGTCACTTGCTCGCGGCCCGGGGCGCTCAGCACGCGCGGCGCGATTGCGTCGATATGCTGCCTCGCCGCACGCATGTTGATAGATTGCGTGATCGAGTTGCAATCGCTCATGAACACAATCAGCACGACAGTGATGGACACCCCGAGCGTTATCCATGCGGCGACACTGACGCCGAGCCATTTGCGGGGCTTCGTATTGATGTCGGTAGCGGATAAGGGTGGCGTGGAAGACATGCGGCCGTTGCTCCGAGTCAATGTTGAGATGGCGCGTAGAGACGGAGCGCTTCGCACTCGGGGCAGCGGAAGGCGACGACCTTGAAGCCCTGCTTGACCTGCGAAGCCTCGGCTTCGCCGGACCAGAAGCTCTTCTCCGGCTCGCCGGGGCACCAGCGGGGCAGGTGGATGGCGTTGTAATGGCCGAGGTCGGTGAGGAACCCCGGCTCCATGTCCTTCTTGCAGACGAGGCAGACTGGCTGAGCGCCCATTGCGTGCTCCTGAAAACAACAACGCCCGGCGGTCGTTCGCCGGGCGTATCGATATCGTCCGTTCCCGGGCTCCGGCGTCAGCCCAGGCTCGTCGTCCGCGTCGTCGTGGTCGTTGCGCCGTGCATCGGGCTCATAGTAGCCGTCTTCACCGCGCGAGCAGGGGGCGGAGGTACCGCCCCGTGTGGCTCGCCTCGACCTTCGCGACCTGCTCCGGCGTGCCGCAGGCGACGATTCGGCCCCCGCCTTCGCCCCCCTCGGGGCCCAGGTCGATGATCCAGTCGGCGCACTTGATGACATCGAGGTTGTGCTCGATGACGACGAGCGAGTTGCCGGCGTCGGCCAGCCGGTGCAGGACGCCGACGAGCTTGCGGATGTCCTCGAAGTGCAGCCCGGTGGTCGGTTCGTCGAGGATGTAGAGGGTGTGGGCGTTGATCGGCGTACGCCCGGGCCGGCCCGGCGAGCCGCGCGACTCTTCTTCCTCGGCGTCGATCTCTTCGCCGTTCGTGCTCTCGTCTTTGCCGCTCTGCTGCTTCGCCGTCTTTCCGGTTTGCTCCATCCCGTCCCACCCGCCGAAGATGCTCGTACCGCGGGCGAGCTCGGTCGCGAGCTTGATGCGCTGCGCCTCGCCGCCGGAGAGCTGCGTGCTCGGCTGGCCGAGCTGGATGTAGTCCAGCCCGACGTCGTGCAGGCAGCGCAGGTACCGCAGGACCTTCTGGTGGTTCTCGAAGAACCCCAGCGCGTTCTCGACGGTCATCGCGAGCACGTCGGCGATGTTCTTGCCGCGGTACGTCACCTCGAGCGTCTCGCGGTTGTACCGCTTGCCGCGGCAGACCTCGCACTCGACGAAGACGTCGGGGAGGAAGTGCATCTCGATCTTCTTGAGGCCTTGCCCCTGGCAGGCCTCGCAGCGCCCGCCGCCGGACTGCGCGGGGACGTTGAACGAGAACCGTCCGGGTTTATAGCCGCGGGTCTTGGCTTCCTTGGTCGTCACGAAGACGCGCCGGATGTCGTCGAAGAAGCCGGTGTACGTCGCGGGGTTCGATCGCGGCGTCCGGCCGATGGGCGTCTGGTCGACCTCGATGACGCGGTCGAGCGTCTTCGGGACGGTGAGCGACGCGTGCGCGCCGGGGCGCTCGCGCGTGCCCTGCAGGGAATTCTTGACGGCTCGCAGGACGATGTCGTTGACGAGCGTGCTCTTGCCGCTGCCGGAAACGCCGGTGACGCAGACGAGGCCGCCGAGGGGCACGCGGACGTCGACGCCCTTGAGGTTGTTCTCCTTCGCGCCCTTGACGACCACGGCGTTCTTCTCGGAGAGGGTGCGCCGCCCGGCGGGAAGGTCGATGCGCTTGCGGCCGGCGAGGTAGTCGCCGGTGATCGAGCCGGGTGTCGCGGCGATCGCGTTCGCGGGCCCCTGCGCGACGATGCGCCCGCCGTGCACGCCGGGGCCGGGGCCCACGTCCACGATCCAGTCCGCCGCGCGGATCATGTCCTCGTCGTGCTCGACGACGAGCACGGTGTTGCCGATGTCCGTCAGGTGCCGGAGCATCGAGATGAGGCGCGTGTTGTCGCGCTGGTGCAGGCCGATCGTGGGCTCGTCGAGGACGTAGCACGCGCCGACGAGGCCGGACCCCACCTGCGACGCGAGGCGGATGCGCTGCGCCTCGCCGCCGGAGAGCGTCGCGGTCTTGCGGGAGAGGTCGAGGTACTCGAGCCCCACGCCCGCGAGGAAGCGCAGCCGGTTGTTGATCTCCTTCAGGATGGGCTCCGCGATCGTGCGCTGCTCCTCCGAGAGCTTGATCGCGGCGACGAACTTCGTCGCCTCGATAATGTTGAGGCGTGAGAACTCCGCGATGTTGAGGAAGCAGAGCGCGCCGCTCCTGGATCGGGCCGCGGCGGGACGCCCGACGACGTTCCCCGACACCACGCCCTTCGGGTCGACCGAGTGCCCGCTCTCCACCAGGACGTGCAGCGCCTCGATACGGAGCCGGTCGCCGCAGCACTGCTGGCAGGGCTTGTCCGTCATGAACTGACCGAGCCACTCCTTGACCGACGGGTTGTCCGTCGTCTTCCACCACTGCGTGAGCTCCGGGATCACCCCCTGCCACTTGAAGCGGCCGCCGTTCGTCGCGGCGGGCCCGGTGCCGTACAGCAGCGCCTCTCGCTGCTCGGGCGTGAAGGTGTCCACGGCGTCTGTCTCGAACGAGATGCCGTGCGCCCTGCAGAACTTCTTGAGCCCGCGGTTGAACCAGACCTTCACCGCCACGTTCTTCGCGTACGCCTCGATCGCCCCCTCGCGCAGCGTCTTGCCGGGGTCGGGCATCACGCTGTTCTCGTCCAGCTCGAGGAGCGTGCCCAGGCCGTTGCACGACGGGCAGGCGCCGAACGGAGAGTTGAAGGAGAAGAGGCGGGGCTCGAGCTCGTCGAGCGCGACCTCCGGGTGCTCCGGGTCGGCGAACTTCGTGGAGTAGGACGTGTCGCGCCACGCGCCGCCGTCGACCTCGGTGCTCACCACGACCACACCGCCCGCGAGCCGCACCGCGGATTCCACGCTCTCCGCGACGCGCTGGCGCGATTCGGCGTCGAGCGTGAGCCGGTCGATCACCGCCTCGATCGTGTGCTTCTCGTAGCGGCCGAGCTTGAGCGGGTTCTCCGACGGGTCCTTCAGGACCTCGCGCAGGTCCTTGAGCTCGCCGTTCACGCGCACGCGGCTCCAGCCCTGCTGCGAGAGGTCCTCGAGCACGTCGCGGTGGAAGCCCTTCTTGCCGCGGACGACGGGCGCGAGGATCACGGCGCGCGGCGCGTGAGCCGAAGCGTCGTACGAGACCAGGGAGTCGACGATCTGCGTCGTCGTCGTCGCGCTGATCGGCTTGCCGCTGCGCTCCAGGGGCGAGCCGTCCTTCTTCGTCTTCGTCACCGCCCACGAGTAGGGCCTGCCGCAGCGCGCGAAGAGCAGGCGCAGGTAGTCGTAGATCTCGGTCGTCGTCGCGACGGTCGAGCGCGGGTTGCTGCCGCTGGTGCGCTGCTCGATCGCGATCGTCGGCGGGATCCCCTCGACCTCGTCCACGTCGGGCTTCTTGAGCTGATCGAGGAACTGGCGCGCGTACGCGGAGAGGCTCTCCATGTACTTGCGCTGCCCCTCGGCGAAGATCGTGTCGAACGCGAGGCTGCTCTTGCCGCTCCCGGAGAGGCCGGTCATGACGATCAGCCTGTCGCGCGGGATCGCCACGTCGATGTTCTTGAGGTTGTGCTCGCGGGCGCCGCGCACGCGGATGGCGCGGGCGTGCACGGGCGGCGTCTCCGCGGGGGGGGTTTCGGCGCCCATCACCTCAACGACGGGCTTCTCCGAGGCGGGTGAACGCCGCGGCTTGCGGTTGTTGGTTGCGCTCTTCAAGGCTCCTCCCTGGCCGGCAAGTCGAAGGAGCGATTGTAGGTTGTTGGGGATCGGTTTGGGTGCGGTCCGCGGGGATTCCGGCGGCCGTCACGGGGTCCTCGCGGGCGGGGGCGTCTCTTCCGGCGGCGGCGGAAACAACGGCGAGGACTTGGGGGCCTGTTCCCGGGCCCGCTCGCGTTCGGCGGCCTCCGCGGCCCGATGCCGCTGGAAAAAGCCGAGCATCACGAAGCCGATCGCGAGCCCGAGGAAGAGGTAGCCGACCTTGCGCCGAAACTCTGGCGACGCGAAGTAGCGGGGGGGGTTGGAGAGGCCGGGCGCGGTCACGGGCGCATTCTAGCGGTGAGGCAAGAGCCTTCGCCCTTTGCTAGCCGCGGCGGCGCTTCCCGGCGCGCGTGCCGGGCGTGCCGGGCGGCCCCTTGCGCGCCGGGCGGGAGCGGTCGGTCTGCTCCACGTCGCTCCGACGCACGCGCACCGCGTCGCCGCGCTTGGCGGCGTCGGCCTGGCGCTGCTTGAGCTTGGTCACGGCGTCGCGCAGGTGCGCGGCGCGCTCGAAGTGCAGCTCCCGCGCGGCCTCGAGCATCTCGTCCTCGAGCTGCGAGATGAGCTCGGCGATCTCGACCTCGGGCTCGCTGCTCTTGACCGCCTCCCGCGCGGCCTTGCGGGCCTTGAGCTCCGTCTCGAGACCCCGGCGGATCGCCTTCTGGATCGTGGTCGGGGTGATGTTGTGCTCGCGGTTGTACGCGACCTGCTTGGCGCGCCGGCGGTCGGTCTCCTCGATCGCGTTCTTCATCGCGGGCGTGACCTGGTCGGCGTACATGATCACCTTGCCGTTGACGTTGCGTGCGGCGCGCCCCATGAGCTGGATGAGGCTCGTCGGAGAGCGCAGGAAGCCTTCCTTGTCGGCGTCGAGGATCGCGACGAGCGAGACTTCGGGGAGGTCGAGGCCTTCCCGCAGCAGGTTCACGCCGACGAGCACGTCGAAGTTGCCCAGGCGCAGGTCGATGAGGATCTCGACGCGTTCGAGCGTCTCGATGTCGCTGTGCAGGTAGCGGACGCGCAGGCCCTTCTCCGCCAAGTACGCGGCGAGGTCCTCGCACAGGCGCTTGGTAAGCGCCGTGACGAGCACACGCTCGCCACGGGCCACGCGATCCTCGCACTGCACGCGCAGGTCGGGCACTTGCCCTTGTGTGGGCTTGATCTCGATCTCCGGGTCGAGGAGGCCGGTGGGGCGGATGACCTGCTCCGCCACCACGCCGCCGCACTTCTCGAGCTCGTACGGCCCGGGCGTCGCGCTCACGAACATCAACTGCGGGACGATCGACTCGAACTCCTCGAAGCGCAGCGGCCGGTTGTCGAGCGCGCTGGGGAGGCGAAAGCCGTGATCGACGAGCACCTGCTTGCGGGCGCGGTCGCCGTTGAACATCGCCCGCACCTGCGGCATCGTGACGTGGCTCTCGTCGATGATGAGGAGCCAGTCGCGGTAGTTCGGGCGGGGCGCGCTCTCGTTGGCGATGCGGTCCGTGTCGAGCGACCGGTACCCGCGCGTCCCGCCCTCGGCGATGGCGTCGGGCGTCAGCGATTCCAGTTCGGCGTCACGCCCCGAGCCGATCGCCAGCCCGCCGCTGCCTTCCGCGGGCGGCGCGAAGTCGAAGTAGTCCAGGAGCGTGTACGGCCGCTCGCCGGGCATGCGACCGTCCATGAAGCGCGAGTAGTTCTCGATGCCCGGGCACGTGCCCGTCTCTTCGAGCAGCTCCAGGTCGTACTTGGTGCGCGAGATGAGGCGCTGGGCCTCCAGGAGCTTGCCCTCGCTGCGGAGCTGGAGGACGCGGGCCTCCATCTCCGCGCGGATGCCCGAGAGGGCCGACTGCAGCTGCTCCTCGGGCATCATGTAGTGCACGGCGGGGAAGAGGAAGAACTGTTTCTCCTCCGCGATCACCTCGCCGCTCGCGGGGTTGATGAGCTCGATCCGGTCGATCTCGTCGCCGAAAAGCTCGATGTGCACCGCGAACTTCTCGTAGGCCGGCCAGACGTCCAGCGCATCGCCCCGCACGCGGAAGAGCCCGCGCTTCCACTCCAGCTCCGACCGCTGGTACTGCATCGCGGTGAGGGCCCCGAGCATCGCTCGCCGGTTGACGCGCGAGCCGCGGGTCAGCGTCAGCACGCGCTGGGCGTACGCCAGCGGCGAGCCGAGGCCGAAGATGCACGAGACGCTCGCGACCACGACGGTGTCGCGCCTCGAGAGGATATTGCTCGTCGCCGCCAGGCGCAGCTGGTCGAGGTCGTCGTTGCGCGACGAGTCCTTCTCGATGTAGATGTCCCGCTGCGGGATGTACGCCTCCGGCTGGTAGTAGTCGTAGTACGACACGAAGTAGTTCACGCTGTTGTTGGGGAAGAGCTCGCGCATCTCCTCGAACAGCTGGGCGGCGAGCGTCTTGTTGTGGCTCAGGATGAGCGTGGGCTTCTGAAGCCGGGCGATAACGTGCGCCATCGTGAACGTCTTGCCCGTGCCCGTCGCGCCGAGGAGGCAGACCGCGGGAGCGCCCTTGCGCAGGTCGTTCGTCAGCTGCTCGATTGCCTGCGGCTGGTCGCCGGTGGGCGAGAACTCGGAGACGACTTGGAAGGGGCGGTGGCTCACGCGTCGCCGCGGCGTGCGGCGGGTATTCTACGAACTTCGCCTCTAGGCCGATCGCGCGTCGAGGCGGGCGCACATCGGCGACCCACCCCGATCGTGTATCATGCGGGAATGCCCGGCACCGTGCGCCCTCCGCCGATCGACGCCGAAGCGCGGTGCGCGGCGTGCGGGTACTTCCTCGCTGGGCTGGCCTCTCCGGGCGCGTGCCCGGAGTGCGGACGCGCGTTCGACCTCTCGGAGCCCACGACGTTCATCCGGCACGACGTCTTCCGGCGCGGGCGCTACTGGCTCCCGGGGCTGATCGCCGCGGCGTTGGTGATGGCATTCGGGCTCTGGATCGGCGTCTTCGGCTTCAGGTCCTGGGGATGGTCCATCTGGCTCGCGACCCCGATGGCCGGCGCGGTCCTCGCGGGGTACGGCACGAGCGTGCGCTCATGGCTCGGATGGTTATTGCTCATCGTGTTCGTGGGGGTCGCCTTCCTCCTGATGGTCATTTCGATGAATCTTGGGGGCGTCTTCTGCGGCCTGATGCTGGCCGGAGTCGTGGTCGTTCCGATCACCGGGGCGATCGGTCTCGGGGTCGCGCTCAGAAAAGCTCTGCGGCGATCGTCGTTCAGCCAGCGCTGGTACCTGCCGGTCCTCCTCGTCTCCGCGGCGCTGCTGATCTGCTACGCGCTCGACGGTCCGCCGCCGCGGCGGCCGGTCGAAACCGTGACCACGCAGCGCGAGGTCGGTGTCCCGGCCGCCCGCGCGTTCGCCGCGCTCCAGTTTTACGAGGAAGTGCACGCGAACCCACCGTGGATCTTGCGGGTCGGTCTTGCGCGGCCGCTCCATGTGCGCCGTCATCCGCCGGCGGAGGGCGACGTGCGGACGTGCGTCTACAACAAGGGCCACATCACCAAACGCGTTGACGAGGTCGTCGCGGGGCGGCGGCTCGCGTTCACCGTCACCGACCAGCAGATCGGCTACGAGCGGGACGTGCGCCTCGCCGGCGGTTCCTTCGAGTTCGAGCCCGTCGGGCCCGAGCGGTGCGTGGTCCGGCTCCGGACGTCGTACGAGGGTCGGCTCGGGCCGCGATTCGCGTGGCGGTGGGGCGAGGCGCTCGCGATCCGCACCCTGCACAACCACGTGATCGACGGCATCGAGATCGACGCGCGCCGTGCCGCGGAGGGGCCGTGACCTGCACCATCGACGAACGCGGCGTGGTGCGGGCGAGCATGGCGTGCACGCTGCGCGCCCCGCGCACGCGCGTCTGGGGCTGGATGCGCGACTGGCGCTCGTTCCTCGAGATGGACCCGCTGCACGTCCGCGTCGAGGCGCTCGAACCGCCGCTCCCGCACGCCGACCTGCGGATCCGCCACCGACTGCTGGGCATCGGTGTCGACCGCGTGGGCCGCATCCTGCGCTGGCGTGAGGGAAAGGGCTTCATTGTGAGCGATCTGTCGCGGCGCTCGCCCGGCGTTGGATTCCCGCACGTCTGCGAGTTTGCGCTTCAGGACGCGGGCCCCTGCGCGACGCGCGTGCTCGTCGGCGTCCGCGGCCGGTGGACGGCCCGTTTTGTCCCGCGTCCGATTGTCCGCGCGTGGATCACGCTCGTCCTCGCCGCGACGGTGGGAATCATCAGGCTGCACTGGGTGGCGCGGCCGGCGCTACCGCGACGGTGACCGGGGCGAGTAATGGTACTTGGGCGCCCATTCGCCCGCGCCGCCTTCCAGCAGGTCGAACATCGGCCAGAGCGCGCAGAAGTCGTCCCCGGGGCCGAACGAGCGTGTGCCCGTGCGGACCATCGAGCGGTCCTCACGCTTGCGGAACGCGCTGATGCCGGGCCGGAATCGCCCGTATGTGCTCTCCTCGCCCTCGTACCCCATCTGCTTCGCGAAGTCCGTCCCCGCGTGCGACACCACCGGGAACGTCCAGCCTCTCGCGCCCGCGAAGGCCGCCGCGACCGCGGGCTCGTCCGGCGTCGTAAGGACGAAGGCGCAGCGGTCCGCGATGTGTTTGTACATAGACGCGAACCCGTCCGCCCAGAGCGTGCAGTACGGGCAGCGCTCGCCCATGTTGTGGACGACGAGCAGGTCGTGCTTCTCGCCGAAGAGCTCGCTCAGCCGCACGGGAGCGCCCGAGCCGGCGACGCGGAGCGTGACGTCCGCCACCGCCTCACGCGGCAGGGCCCACACCGCTTCCGTGAATCGTTTTTTGGCGTCGATGACTTCCTGCTCGAGACGTCGGACATCCGCGATCGTGACTTGGGCCATGACGAACTCTCCTCCGTTGCGCCGGTGCTACCTGCCGATCAGTGTCGGCTCGTGGTCGCCGCCGCGCAGAGCCAATTGCCAAAAGCCAACGTCGTGCCACTGCCCAAGCTTCCACCCCGCGTGCCGCACGTGCCCGACTTTGACGAACCCGAGCGATTCGTGCAGGCGCACCGACGCGTCGTTGGGCAGCGTGATTCCACCGATCACACTGTGGAACCCGGCGTCGCGGAGAGCATCAATAAGGCGTCCGTAGAGCAGTCGCCCGACGCCGCGGCGGTGCACCGCGGGCTCGACGTAGATTCCGGCCTCCGGCGTCCATGAGTACGCGGTGCGATCGCGCCAGACCCCGGCCTTCGCATACCCGGCGAACACGCCGTCCGCTTCGGCCACGAGCCACGGGTACACACCGCGGGCTTTCTCCCACGACGTCCGTAGCCCCGCCGCGTCGACCGGCTCGTAGGCGAAGTGGATCGCGGTGTCCGTGATGAACCGGTTGGTCAACGCGGCGATCTTCCCAAAGTCGCCGCCGGTTGCGGGACGAACTGTGACAGAGTCGGTGCCCACGGTTCTCTCCTCGGCGGCGAGTCGCGGCGCCAACCCCGCGAGCGGGCGGCGGCGCACCGGAATGATTGGCGCCCGCGGCGCGCACACAATCCTCCGTGCCCGTTCGCGCGAAGAAGTCCAAAGCGGCCGAGCCGGTCACGGGGCGCCGCCTCATCGAGTCGTGGTTCACCGCGCGCGGATGGACGCCTTTCGGCTTCCAGCGAGAGGCGTGGGACGCTTTCGCGCGGGGCGAGAGCGGGCTGATCCAGGTGCCGACCGGCGCCGGCAAGACGTACGGCGCGTACCTGGGCCCCCTGGCGTCGGTCATCGACGAGTATCTCGCCGCGGGGAGAACGCCGCTCGAGGGCATCCGCATCCTCGTTGTCACGCCGCTGCGGGCGGTGACGCGCGACGCGGAGCTGGCGCTCAAGGCGCCGATCGCGGACCTCAAGGTTCGACTGTCCGTGGAGACGCGGACGGGCGACACGAGCGCGGGCGTCCGGGCCAAACAGCGCTCGCGCTTGCCCAACGTGCTCCTGACCACGCCCGAGTCGCTCGCGCTTCTGCTGTCGCGCGACAACGCCCGCGAGCTCTTCGCGCCGCTTCGGGCCGTGATCGTGGACGAGTGGCACGAGCTGATCGTGAGCAAGCGCGGATCGCTGCTGGAACTGGGGCTCGCCCGCCTGCGCGCCTTCGCCCCCGGCGTGCGGACGTGGGGGCTCTCGGCGACGCTCCCCAACGGGCACGAGGCGCTCCAGGCGCTGGTCGGCCTCCCGGCGCCGCCGATGCGCGTCGTGAGGGCGCCCGACGAGCGGCCCATCGACATCAAGCTGGTCGTGCCGTCCGACCTGCGTCGTCTCCCGTGGGCCGGCCACCTGGGCCTCAACATGCTCCCCGACGTGCTCGACCTCCTCGACCCGGCGCACGCGACGATCGTCTTCGCGAACACCCGCTCGCAGGCGGAGCGCTGGTACCACGCGATCCAGTTCGAGCGCCCCGAGTGGGCGCCGGTGATGGCGCTCCACCACGGGAGCATCGACCGCGACGAGCGCGAGCGCGTCGAGGGCGGGCTCAAGAGCGGCGCCCTGCGCATCGTCGTCGCGACGAGCTCGCTCGACCTGGGCGTCGACTTTTCTCCGGTCTCGCGCGTCGTGCAGATCGGCTCGCCGAAGGGCGTCGGGCGGATCGTGCAGCGCGCCGGGCGCTCGAACCACTTCGCCGGGGGCGTGAGTGTCATCCACTGCGTGCCGACGCACGCGATGGAGATCGTCGAGGTTCGCGCGGCCCGCGAGGCGCAGCGCCGGGGGCTGCTCGAGGCGCGGTTCCCCACGCCAGAGCCCCTCGACGTCCTCGCCCAGCACCTCGTGACGTGCGCCATGGGGGGCGGCTTCGACGCCGACGCGATGTACGACGAGGTCCGCACCGCGTGGTCCTTCCGCGACCTCACGCGGCGCTCCTTCGATTGGACGCTCGAGCTCGTGCGCGAGGGCGGCATCCTGCGCGCCTACCCGCAGTTCCAGCGCGTTGTCCGTGACGACGCCGGTCGGTACCGCGTCCCCTCAGACCGCGCCAAGCTGCTCCACCGGCTCAACATCGGCACCATCACGTCCGAGGGCGCGCTCGACATCCGCCTCGTGAGCGGCCGCCGCCTCGGCGTCATCGACGAGTCCTTCGTGACGCACCTGCGCGAGGGCGAGAAGTTCGTCTTCGCCGGGCGAGTCCTCCAGTTCGTCGGCATCCACGACCTCACCGTCCTCGTGCGTCCCGCCGCGGGGAGCACGCGCAACACGCCGCTGTGGGCCGGCACGCGCCTGCCGATCAGCGAGTCCCTCTCCGCTGCGATCCGCGACGAGCTGGAACGGCTGGCGAAAATGCACGACGACGAAGCGGACGAGGAGGCCGCAGCGGCCCTCCCGCTCGTGCGGACGCAGCAGCGGCTCTCGGAGATCCCGCGCAGCGACCAGGTGCTCGTCGAGTTCGCGCGCACGCGCGAGGGCTCGCACCTCTTCCTCTTCCCGTTTGAAGGACGGCTCGCCAACGCCGGGATCGCGGCGCTGGTCGCGCTGCGGCTCTCGCGCCTGCGCCCCGCGACGTTCTCCCTCGCGGCGAACGACTACGGCTTCGAGGTGCTCTGCGCGGAGAACTACCCCTTCGAGGAGACGCTCTCGAAGGACTTGTTCTCGAGCGAGAACCTCGCGGACGACGCGATGGCGAGCGTGAGCATGAGCCAGCTCGCGCGCCTCGCGTTCCGTGACATCGCCCGCGTCGCGGGGCTGGCGCCGCAGAACCACCCAGGCGCTCGCCGCACCGGCAAGCAGATGCAGGCCAGCGCCGGGCTGATCTACGACGTCCTCACCGAGTTCGACCCCGAAAACCTGCTCTTGGCGCAAGCGCGGCGTGAGGTGCTCGAGAAGCACTTCGAGAGCGGGCGCATCTCCCGCGCCATGGAGCGCATCCACGGGAGCGAGTTCATCCTGGCGCGGCCGCGGGCGCTGACGCCCCTCTCGTTCCCGCTCGTCATCGAGCGCGAGGCCGCCCGCCTCACGAGCGAATCGATCGGCGAGCGCATCGCCCGCATGCAGCGGGAGTGGGAGCGTTGGTCCTGAGATTCACTGCTGCGCGGGCGAGCGCTCGCGCGAGCGCTGTTTGTGCCCCGTCTCGTGACGCAGCTGGCCGCACGCCGCGGCGATGTCCCGCCCGCGGCTGGCGCGGATGTGGGTGTTGATCTGTTTCGCCCGCAGCAGCTCTTGGAACGCGCGCACATCCTCGTCGCGGGGCCGCTCGAAGGGCAGGCCCGCGACCTCGTTGTAGCGGATGAGGTTGATGTTCGCCCGGAGCGTCTTCGCGATCTCCGCGAGCTGCCGGGCGTGCTCGGGCCGGTCGTTGACGCCGCGCAGGAGCGTGTACTCGAGCGTGATCTCTCGCCCGGTCTTCTCGAACCACGCGCGGCACGCCTGGAGGAGTTCCGCGATCGTCGTGTACTCGGCCCACGGGATGAGCGTGCGCCGCACCTCGTCGTTGGGCGCGTGCAGCGAGAGGGCGAGCGTGACGGGCAGGTCGAGCTGTTCCGAGAGCCGCTCGATCGCCTTCGGCAGGCCGACCGTCGAGATCGTGACCTTGCGCGCCGAGATCGCCATGCCCCACAGCGAGCAGATCGCGCGGACCGCGGGGACGACGGCCGAGAGGTTGGCGAGCGGTTCGCCCATGCCCATGAAGACGACGTTCGTGATACGGGGAAACTCGCCCGCCACCGTCTGCATCGCCTTGCGCAGCAGCCACACCTGCTCCACGATGCGCCCGGCGGAGAGGTTGTGGTCAAGGCCGCCGAGCCCCGAGGCGCAGAACCGGCACCCCACGGGGCAGCCGACTTGGCTCGAGATGCACGCCGTACGCCGATCCTCGGTCGGGATCATCACGGACTCGGTCTGGCGCGTTTGATCCAGCACGTCGCCGCCGACCTGCGGCAGCGAAAGACTCGCGGCCGGCGTCTCGGCCGCGGGCGTCGTGCCCGCGTCGGGCGCAAAGTCGGTCCACTGCACGAGCAGCTTCCGCGTCCCGTCGCTGGCGACAACGTCACGCACGATGCGGCACGACAGGAACGTCATCTCACGCGTGAGCAGTTCTCGCTCGCGCTTCGAGAGGTTCGTCATGAGCGAAGGATCGGCGACGCCCTTCTCGTACACCCATTCCAGCACCTGTTTCGCGCGGTAGCGGGGGAGCTGGCGCTCCTCGAACCACCGGCCGAGGGTCTCGGGCGTGAACTCGAAGATGTGGTTGGGAGGATGGTTCATTCCGCGGGTGGTTGTACGCTCGCCTCGCCCGCGCGGGTCACGAGCGACACGCCGTCGGGCAGATGTTCCGAGACTTCGCTCAGCACGTCGCCCGTGACACGGCGGGTGAAGAGGCTGCGCTTGCTCTTGCCCATGATGAGCGTGTCGCACCCGAAGGTCACGGTGTAATCGAGGATTTCGTCCGCCACGCTGGGGCTGGTCACGTAGATGGGGAAAAACGGCACGCCCGCCTGCTTCGCCAGCAAGGCCACCGTCCCGAGCGCTTCCTGAGCCTCGGGGTCTCCCTCGATCGAGGGCGTTTGGCCCGGTGTGATGTCGAGCACGCGGAGCGTCCGGACGTAGATCGCGAAGAGCGCGGCGCCGCGACGCTTCGCGAGGTCCACCGCCCACTGCGCGTTGTCTCGCCCGCGCGCCGCCAGCATGATGCGGGGCATGGTCGGGTCGAGCTTCGGGAACCCGTCCTGCCTGAGTTCCGCCATCCACCCTTGCGCCGGCGCCGGCAGCGCGTCCTTCGCCGCCGCGGCCGTTCCCCGGCGCACGACAAACCGAACCGCCAAGACCGCGGCGATGATCGAGCCCGCGAAGAGCGTCGCGTGCGGCTTGGCGACGATGATGGTGGCGAAGACGACGGACATGAAACCGCCGATGAGCCAAAGGCCGGACCTCTCCCACCTCTTGATGGGCAGGCCGCGATTGATCGCGCAGCAGACCATGTTGATCGCGATCGCTCCGACGACGCCGATGGCGTACAGCTCGCCGAGGGCCTTGTCGTCGTGCACGAACAGGAGGACCGCCGCCGGCGCCGCGGTCGCCACGATCAGCCCGAGCCAGGGCACGCCCGAGTAGTTCAGCCGCCCGAGCGCCGGCGGCAGCTCGCGGTCGCGCGCGAGCGAGTACAGCACGGACACCATCGCGAGGATCGCCGTGTTCACCGCCGAGAGCAGCAGCAGGCCGAGCACGATGCCCGACCCGATGCCCAGCGCGTTGCCGGCGGCGGGCCCGAGGGCACGGGTCCCGGCGTGGTCCGCGAGCACCTTAACGGCCGTGGATCGGTATTCCTTGACCTCGCGCATCGCCTCGCGTTGCGCCGGCGACGCGTCCTTCGGCGGCGTCAGGTCGCTGTCGTACGCCGGGAGGGCGCCGTCGGCTCCGCCCCGCTCGTACACGACATAATCCGGAACGGTCGTCTCGTAGCGCCCGGGGAGCGCGTTCAGGGCGATGCCGAAGATCATGTTGAGCGCCACGACCTCGAGCAGGACGGGCCAGATCGTCTTCTTCGCGGTCCGGTCCACCGGGCGCTTCATGAGTCCCGTCATGCTCGCGACCGCCTCAACGCCCGACAGCGCGAGCACGATCCGAACCAGACTCTCCCACCGATCCCAGGCGTTCTCGACCCCCGGCGCGGTCCAGGTCGCCGTTGCCATGCCCGCCGGCAGCAGCGGGATGCACAGGGCGCCGATGACGGCCGAGGTGATCACCGCCGCGACAGCGATGATGAGCGCCACCCTCCCCGCGGCCTTGGCGCCGAGCCAATTGATAACCCCGAGGACGACCATCGTGCCGATCGATGCCGCGATGATGACCGCGGGCGAGTGCACGCCGAAGTAGTGGAACGCTTCGACCGCGGAGAGCGAGGCGGTGATGATGAACCCGCAGAAGAGGAGCGTCGCCGCGACGACCGAGAGGAGCGGGCTCAGCCGCCGCGCCGCTGAATAGACGCCTCCGCCGTCCGGGAAGCACCGGCAGACGACGACGTACCCCCACGCCACCGCCGCCATGATGACCGATATCGCCGCGAGGTACGCGACGGACGCGTGCCCGGTGTAGTAAAAGGCAAGCCCGAGGACGTACAGGCGGCTGGTGCCCCAGTCGCCGAAGAGGAGCGGGCCGGCGTGGGTCCAGCCCAGCGTCCTGGGGCGACTTTCTGCGACAAGCATCGAGGGGCGACCCGTACGGTGCGAGCTGGCGGTACACCCGCCCCGTGCTCGCGGCAGGGCCGAGTATAGAGAACCCCCGCCCCGCGTCCGCCCCGGATACCGAACAGAGCGCTACCCGATCTTCGGCGTTGCGGCCCAGTTCAGCCGGTTGATGAGCCTGCTCCACCAGTCGTGCGCAGGGTTCTCGACGAACCTGACGCCGTGGTCATGGCGCGTCACGACGACGCGGTCGCCGGTCCGGAGCGGCTGATGGATCTGCCCGTCCAGGCCCAGCGTGGTGCCGTGCCCGTCGCCCGTGTCGTTGGCGTGCTGAACGACGATCTCGACCCGGCTTGTTCCGTCCACAACCACCGGGCGGAAGGCCAGCGACTGGGCCGCGATCGGTGTGATCGCGAGAGCACTCGTCGTGGGAGCGAGCACCGGGCCGCCCGCGGAGAGGTTGTACGCGGTGCTGCCGACCGGCGAAGCGACGATGAGCCCGTCGCCGCTGATCGACGGGCCGACGTGCCCGTCCACCGAGAGCGAGAGCGAGATGAGCCGGTACGGCGGCCCGGCGACCACGACCGCATCGTTGAGCGCAACACCCCTGTACTTCACCCCGCCCTGCGCGTCGAACACGCTCACGCTCAGCAGAATGTACTCGCGGATCGTGAGCGGCGCATCCCCGAAGAGCGCGGGCGCCTGCGATCGAACGCTCTGCAGGTCGAACGAGCTGAGGAACCCCAGCCGACCGAACTTGACGCCGAGCATCGCCGAGCCCGGGCCGGCGCAGCGGCGCGATTGCGACAGCAGGGTTCCGTCGCCGCCCAGGACGACGAACAAGTCCGCGCCGTCGTACCGCGCATCGAGCGGCCCCTGCTCGGCGTCGAGCCGCGCGAGCAGTTCCCCGTGCCGACGAACGAGCGCGGCGATTTCGTCCGCCGCGGCGACCGCCGCGGGCTTGTCTTTGTTGACCAGCAGGAGCGTCTTGCGTGCCATCGCGTGTCCAAGAGCCTCACGCCGCGAGGCCGATGCTACGCGCCCACGAGCGTCACGAGCGCGACGAGCAGGAACAAGCCCAGAACGACGGCGAGGGCCGAGAGCGCGAGCGCGTCCTGCGATTCCTTGCGCGGCGCGGGCGCGAGGAGGAGCAGGCCCGTGATCTCGTCGCGCTTGGAGGCGCCGCGCCGGACCGCGTCCTGCACGATCGCGATGACGAGGTTCGCGTCGAACTCGCGCAGGCCCAGCGAGGCCGCCCGCGTCGCGACCTCGCGGCGTTTGTGCGGCGGGAGGATCGCGCACGGGCCGCCCTCGAGCCGGTCCAGCACGAACGGGACCAGCGCCTCCCGCGGGTCGGACTTCCCCGGGTCCGCGAACGCCAGCCGGAGACGCGTCGTCGGATCGGGCGGCGCGGCGACCGGCCTTCGCGGCGCCTGGGCCGGGCGGGCGATCGCGGGCCGCGCGCGGTCCGGCGGCCGCGCCGTCGCGGGGAGCGAGTCTTTGTGATGCACCAGGTCCACCGGTCCGATGACTGTACCTCATTCCGGCGTGAACGCCAGAAATCCACAGAGAACGCGCAGAGAATCCGAGCCGGTGGCACTGTCCGAGAACACTTTGACGACGCCGCAGACCGACAACACGCAGGACTCGCCGCCGGCGCCGCAGGGGGCGTGGTGGGGCGATTGCGTTTGCCCTGTGGCGGAGGACCAGGTGCGTGAGAGGCTCGGCGAGCTCTCGCGCCGCGGCAAGCTCCCCGGCTTCGGGCCGTCGAAGGTCGCCGGCGAGGCTTGCGAATTCGTCGCGTTCGGCGACCCGCTGGACTACGCGATCGGCGTCGTGCCCGAGCGGGGTCGCCTGCGCTTTCACGCGCGCATGAAGCGCCGCACGCCGGTGATCTTCGCCGTGATCAGCCTCCTCTCGATCTGGCCGGGAAGCTGGCTGACGGACTCGATGCTGCGCTCGTACTTCGAGTCGTACGACTGGAACACGTACGCGTGGTACATCCCGCTGACGGCCTTGCCGCTCCCGTGGATGTTCGTGCGGATGCGGAAAAAGTCGCGCGCGGGCGCGTACGCGCACTTCCTCGAGAAACTCGAGCTCATCCGCGCCGCGGTCGCGGGCGGGCGATGAGGTCCGAGACGACGCCGGCGACGCGCCGGCGCAGCGTCTCCAGGTCCGTGTCGTTCACGACAACCGCGTCGGAACGCCGCTTCTTCTCATCGAGCGGGAGCTGCGCCGCCTCGCGCCGCGAGAGTTCCTCGTCCGACCAGCCGCGCGAGCGCACCCGCGCCCGCCGCTGCTCGAGCGGCGCGTCCACGAAGATCACGGCGTCGCAGTCGGCGTCCGAGCCCGCCTCGAAGAGGAGCGGGGCGTCGATGACGACGCCCGAGCGGCCCTCTTCGAAGGCCCGCTCGACGAGCCCGCCGCGCCCCGCCTTCACGATCGGGTGCACCAACTCCTCGAGCCGCCGGCGCTCCGCCGGATCGGCGAAAACGATGTCGCCGACGGCGCGCCGATCGATCCGGCCGTCCGGCCCCAGCACGCGCTCGCCCCACCACGAGACCAACGCCCCGCGCACGTCCGGTCGATCGAGCGCTTCCTTCGCGCTCCTGTCCGCGTCCATCACCAGGAACCCCATGTCCTCGAGGATTCTCGCGACGCTCGACTTGCCGGCGCCGATCCCGCCCACGAGCCCGAGCACCAGGCCCCGCCGCGGTGACGCGCTCGCACCGCCGGGCTGCGCGGCCGGGCCCGGCGCCCGCCCGCGCTCCGTCAGACCGCGGAGCAGCTCCATCACCTTCGGCGCCATCGGCATCTGCCGCATCACCAGCGCGTACTCCGCCGTGCCCGCGCTGGGCAGCAGGATCGTGCCCGCGTCGAAGAACCGCTCCCGCACCGACTGCTGGAGCACGGCGTGCTGCACCATGCCCAGCGGGATCTCCCGCACCACACGGCGGAAGATACCCCAGCGGCCGATCGCCCGGTCTTCGAAGACCTCGTAGCGCTCGAACGCCCAGCGCGGCACCTGGATCAGCAGCACGACGCCGACCGCGAGCAGCGTCCACGCCATCGCCGCGGCGACGCTCAGCACGCCCAGCGTGACGAGCGCAAGGCCGACGAAAAAGACGCCGAGCGCGAGCACGAGCGACGGCGGCCGCACGAAGAAGTACGCGATCGACGGGTGCGTCGAGACCAGCGGCGCGGCGGCCTGCTGCGGGGAACTTGCCGCGGCGGTGGGACGCATCGGTTGATCGTACTCAATCGCGCCGCAGTACCGCGATCGCCGGGTGGTTGCGGTAGTACCCGTCGTAGTCGAGCCCGTAGCCGACGACGAACTCGTCCGGGATGTCGAAGCCGACGTAGTCCGGCGTGACCGGCAGCTTGCACTTGCCGGGCTTGCGGAGCAGCACGCACGTCCGCAGGCTCGCCGGGGTGCGCTTGCGGATGAGGTCGATCAGCGTGTGCAGCGTCTGGCCGCTGTCGAGGATGTCGTCGATGAGAAGCACGTGCGAGCCCGGGATCGAGTCCGGCAGCGCGGACTTGAGCATCACACCCTTGCTCTCGACGCTCTTGCCCGGGTAGCTCGACACCGCCACCAGCTCGATGTGGAGCTTGAGCGGCATCTCGCGGATGAGGTCCGAGACGAAGAGCATCGCCCCCGTCATGACCGCGACGATCACGAGCCGGGGTTCCTCGCCCGGGGCGACGCGCTGCACGTCCGCCGTAATCTGGGCGCCGAGCTCGTGCACACGGCGCGCGATCGCGTCGCGGTCCACCAGCACGCGGGCAAAGTCTGCGGCGAGCGTCATGGGTCGGGATGCTACGCGGGAGCTGCCCACCGGCCTACTTCCCCCCGCCCCGGCCCCAGACGCTCACCGCGACGCCCGCGAGCACCAGCACGAACGCCACGGCGTCCGTCGGCCGCAGCTTCTCCTTGAGCACAAAGACCGCGACGCCGGTGAACACGGTCAGGGTGATGGCCTCCTGGATCACCTTGAGCTGCGCCGCGGAGAGGGGGCCGCCGTATGTCGTGTGCCCGACGCGGTTGGCGGGCACCTGCAGGCAGTACTCCGGCAGCGCCAGCAGCCACGAGACGAGCACGGCGAGCGCCAGCGTCGCGAACGTCGCGGGCTTGTGCTTGAACCACGCCAGGTGGCCGTACCACGCGAGGTTCATGAAAACATTCGAGAGAACGAGGAGGCCGACGGCCGTCGTTACACGCCCAGCGGGCGAAGCGAAGAAAGACATGGCCGAAGGCTATCGCGCCGTGGTCTGACGTTCAGGAGGCGGAGTCTTCACTCTGTCTCTCCGTCTCCTCTTCACTTATCCCCGCACAAACGGATTGCCCGCCCGCTCTTTCGCGACCGTTGTCGCCGGCCCGTGCCCCGGCAGCACCCGCGTCCCGCCCGGCAGCGTGTACAGGTGCGTCCGGATCGACGCCGCAAGCTCCTCGAACGAACTCCCGGGGAAGTCCGTCCGCCCGATCGACCCCGCGAACAACGAGTCCCCGACGAGCGCCGTCTTCGACGTGTCGTGCACCAGCGCGATGCCGCCGGGCGAGTGCCCCGGCGTGTGCAGCACGCGCCACGGCTGGCCGGCGAGCGTCAGCGTCTCGCCGTGCTTCAGCAATCGTTCCGCGGCGCCGCACGTCACCGGCTCGCCCATCAGCGCCGAGAGATTCAGCTCCGCGTCCGTCAGCCACTCCTTCTCCGCCTCGTGGATCCACACCGGCACGCCCGGGAAAGCCCGCCGCACCGCCTCCACGCCCGCGATGTGGTCCACGTGCGCGTGCGTCAGCACCAGCGCCGCCGGCGCCAGCCCGCGCTTGCGAACCTCGGCGATCAGCGGCGCGATGCCGAAGCTCGCGTCCACGATCCAGCACTCCTTGGAGCCCGGGAAGGAGACGACATAACAGTTGGTGGCGAACGGGCCCAGCTCGTGGCGCGAGATCTCGGGCGTTCCCGCCGCTCCATCATGTTTCACGGCCGTTTCTTCCCCGGGCGATCCCATCCGCACCTCCCAACAATGCGTACCGAACCGCGTATTGAAGGCTGCGAACGCGTGCCCGACCCCTCCCGCCCATCCTCCTTCGCCGACGACGCCCGCACCGTCATGGTGATCGGTGTCGCCCTCGCCGCGGCCTTCGCCGTCTGTCTCTACCTCGCGATCAAGGGGTCCGACGCCGCGATCGTGGGCGCGGTGCTCATCGCCACGCTCGCGCCCGTGGGCCTCTACGTCTCGCGCCTCCTCGCCCGCGCCCGCGAGGAGCAGGAGCGGAGGCTCTCCGACCTGCACGACGCCCTCCGCGACCTGCGCGAGACCGCGACGCTCCCCGACGCCACGCGCCGCGTGCTGTCGCGCCGCCGCCAGCGCGAGATTCTTTCGGACGCCATCGAGGAGGAGATCGCGAGCAAAAACTGGGACGCCGCCATGCTCCTCGTCCGCGACCTGGGGGAGTCGGAGGGGTACCGCGTCGAGGCGGAGGAGTTCCGCAAGCGCATCGAGGAGGCCCGCCGCGAGTCGATGGACCGGGCCGTCACCGAGGCGATCGCGGTGCTCGACGCGTACATCGCCGACACCCGCTTCGACGAGGCGCAGGCGGAGGCCGCGAAGATCCGCCGCCTCTTCCCCGATTCGCCGCGCAGCGAGGGACTGCGCGAGCGCGTCGAGGCGGCGCGGCTCGAGTTCCGCCGCGACCTGGAGCGCAAGTTCCTCATCGCCGCCGAAGAAGAGCGCATGGAGGACGCGATGGACCTCCTCCAGCGGCTCGACGCCTTCCTCACGCCGCAGGAGGCCGAGCCGCTGCGCGAGGTGGTGCGGGGCGTCATCGGCAAGGCGCGCGAGAACCTCGGCGCGCAGTTCAAGCTCGCGGTGCAGGACCGGCGCTGGGCCGAGGCCGTGCGCCTGGGCGAGCAGATCATCGAGCAGTTCCCCAACAGCCGCATGGCGATGGAAGTCCGCGACGTGATCGACGGCGTGCGCGTGCGGGCGGGGATGCTGTAGGAAGAAGGGAACGAGCGAGCAAGCGAACGAGCGAACGAGGGCGGAGCGCGCAACGCGATCGCAACAGGTAGCCCGACCGTCAAGGAGGGCTTCGGGGTGCGTTGTGCGTGGTGCGTGGGGAAGAAAGGCACGGAGGCACGCAGGCACGACGGCACGGAGTGGAAGAGATTGAACGCAGGGGTCGCGGAGGTCGCGGTGCGGCGCGGAGAGAGAATGTGGGGCAGGCGTCCCGCCTGCCATCGGGCCGCCCGTGGCGACCCCGCCGCCGGTGAGGGGTCTTCTCTTCGGTGGTCCGCCGCTCCGCGGCGGCTCTTCTCTTCTCTGTGTGCCACTGACTCAGCCGATTAGCGGGCTTCGGCAGCGCTCTTCCCGATCTTCCCGCCGCACTCCGGGCACGCCGCGGCGTCAACGGGCAGGCCCGCGAGGGAATAGCCGCACCCCGCGCACAGCCCGGCCGCGATCTTCTTCTTGTGGCGGCGGAGCATGACCGCCGACGGAACGCCGGTGATCATCGCGAGCGCCGGGATGTAGTAGGACGGGAAGACGAACCCCGACACGCCGGTCCGTGTCGAAACCACCGGGTGCACCATGTACTCCGAGTCGAGAAGCGAACGGTCGGGGTCCGTCGCCTTATATGTCCACTCGCGAGCGAATGAGTCTCGCTTGCTTAGCGTGGGAAAGCTAACAAAGCCGAGTGCGCCATCGCCGTAGGGAATTGAAGAAGTCCACGAGGTGTGGACGACCCCGCCGGAGACGATTGTGAGCACCGTCACCGCCGCGCCCGCGACGAACAGAATCACCGACGCGGCGAAGACGACCCGCCAGAACCCGACCCCCGGCCGTCGCATGGC
>Ga0196963_10000131_pt1 | contig 78418 bp, 68 predicted proteins | sample S1_5metaG_FD_148600 | JGI IMG/M metagenome (GOLD analysis project Ga0196963, IMG submission 148600) | Soil microbial communities from Anza Borrego desert, Southern California, United States - S1_5 | ecosystem: Environmental > Terrestrial > Soil > Desert | place: USA: California | collected... | reverse complement strand
GGCCGTGTACTTCGATGACCGGTACGTGGGTAATCCGCTGGTGTTCTGCGGGTGCATCGGGCTGATCCCGCGGCACCTGATCAAGGGCAAGGCGAAGAACGGCGACCGGATCATCGCGCTGGGCGGGCGGACGGGGCGGGACGGGATCCACGGGGCGACGTTCTCGTCGGCGGAGCTGGAGGAGGGGCACAGCGACGAGTTCAGCCATGCGGTGCAGATCGGCAACGCGATCGAGGAGAAGCGGCTGCTGGATGCGATCCTGCGGGCGCGCGACTTTGTCCCGCCCGAAAGCACTTCGTCACTTCGACCCTCCGTCACTCCGTCACCACTTTTCAACGCCATCACGGACTGCGGCGCCGGCGGGTTCTCGTCGGCGGTGGGCGAGATGGGCGGCGAGATCGGTGCGGAGGTGCATCTGGAGCGGGCGCCGCTGAAGTACGCGGGGCTGTCGTACACGGAGATCTGGATCAGCGAGGCGCAGGAGCGGATGGTGCTGGCCGTGCCGCCGGAGAACCTGCCGCACCTGCAGCGGATCTGTCTCGAGGAGCACGTCGAGCTGGCGGACCTGGGGCACTTTGGCACCGAGGGTGCGGAGCTGGTGCTGTTCTACGAGAAGACGGAGGTTGGGCGGCTGTCGATGCACTTCCTGCACGAGGGCATTCCGACGCCGACGCGGGAGGCGACGTGGGCGTTGTCCGGGGGCAGTGATACAGCGGTGCAGCGATACAGCGATCCATCGGGGAAGGGCGTGCAGCAGTCGCTGCTCTCGCTGCTCTCACACCCGACGATCGCGAGCAAGCACTGGATCATCCGCCAGTACGACCATGAGGTGCAGGGGAACACGATTCTGAAGCCGCTGGTGGGGCCGGGCGGGCGCGGGCCAGGGGACGGGGCGGTGCTGGAGCCAGTTTCTGGGAGTGGAAGAGGGATCGCGATCGGGTGCGGGCTGGCGACGCCGCTGGGCGATCCGCAGGTGGCGGGGAGCGACCCGTACTGGATGGCGATCGCCGCGATCGATGAGTGCGTGCGGAACATCGTGTGCGTGGGCGGCAACCCGGACCGCACGGCCATCCTTGACAACTTCTGCTGGCCCAGCTGCGCCAAGCCGGAGAACCTGGGCTCGCTGGTGCGGGCGGCGGAGGGGTGCTATTCGGGGGCGAAGGCGTACCGCACACCATTCGTGAGCGGCAAGGACTCGCTGAACAACCAGCTGCGGTACACCGACCCGGCGACGGGGAAGGAGCGGGTGATCGAGATCCCGCCGACGCTGCTGATTACCGGGCTGGCTCACGTGACGAACGTGTCGCGGTGCGTGACGATGGACGCGAAGAAGCCTGGGAACGTGCTGGTTCTGATTGGCGTGAACCAGCCGCAGATGGCCGGTTCCTTGTACGCGGCAGTGGCTGGTGCCCGGTCTTTCAGCCCGGCTCATGACACCATCCTCATCCCGGACCTCACGCTGGGGCCAGCAACGGCGCGGGCCGTGGCGCAGTGCATCCAGGATGGGCTGGTGCAGAGCGCGCACGATGCATCGGACGGCGGCCTGCTGGTCGCTATCGCGGAGATGCTGATCGCGACAACGGGGAGCACGACGGCGAGCCAGCGCGGCACGCCTGGCGCTTCTTCCGGCGCAGGCTCCTCTCTGCTCTCCACGATTCTGGGCAAGTCCGACGCGCAGGCCTCGACCCCGCCGCTGGGCGCCGAACTCACGATCAGCGACGACCACCTGGACGCGGCCCAGCTCGCGTTCAACGAGTCGGCCAGCCGCTACATCCTCGAAGTTCGCGATGCGGACCTGCCGAAGGTGCGTAACGTGCTCCGCGACTTTGGCGGCGTGCGGCTCACCGTGCTCGGGCGCGTGAATGACTCGGGCCGGCTCACGTGGCAGCACGCGGACGTGGATGTTGGGGTGAGTGAGCTGGCGCAGGCGTGGCTGAACCCGCTGGACTGGTAAGCAAGCAGGAGACCCGTCGGGCGATTCGCCCGACGATGCACTCGCATGCCCGAGCCCCACACCACCACCTGGGAGAAGCTCGCGGCGACATACGACCCGCTGGCGGGGCTCGCGGCCTTCGAAGAACTGCCGGTGAAGCGCCCCAAGCGCGCGATGCGCCGCCTGGGGAGACTCGCCGGGTGGGTTACAGGAGGGCGGTTCCGGGGGAAGGTCAGGCTGCGGAGCCGGTACACGCTGGACCTCAAGCGCCTCACGATGCGACGTCTCACGGTGGTGCTGCGCCGGCGGCCCATGATGATCGTGGGGCCGGTGCTGATGATCGGACTGGTTCTCGGCGTCGTGGTCCTGATGCTGAACGCGGGGACCGCCCTGAGCGAGTTCTTCGGGACGAAGACGACCCCCAAGTACGCGTATTCGGTGTTCATTCTTGCGATGATCGCGGTGATGCTGGTGTCTGCCGTGCGCAAGCCGCGCGACACGCTGCCGATGCTGGCGCTGCGGCTGCGGCGCGAGGCGTTGCTGCACCACGCGCGACGGTACCGCGCGTTGCATGTGGAAGCCGGCTTGCTCCGCACGGCAGAAGAAGTGGCCGAGAAGCTCCGGCGGCGGCGGGCCTACTGGCTTGCCGTGCTGGAGAAGCCCAAGTGGGGGCACCGCGCATCGTTCGCGTACATGGATTCGCAGTGGGTAGGGTTGATCCCGATCCTGTACTTTCTCCCGCAGGTGCTGCCGTTGGCGGGGGCGTCGGGGTGGGGGCTGCCCGCGCCGTACATCACAGCACCGTTGATGTTGCTGGTGATCCCCGCGTCGATGCTGGCGCCGATGTGGATCGGTCAGCGGCGGATGAGGCGGATGGGCGCGGCGATGAAGGGGCGTGCATGCCCGGACTGCGCGTACCCGCTGGAGTCGGCGCCTGATGCGGAGGTGCGCGGCTTCGGGGTGGTCACCGGCATTGGGCCGAGGGCGTGCGTGGAGTGCGGGTGCCCGTGGCCGCTGGTGCCGCCCCCGCCGGCGCGCGAGCCGTCGGTTGAATCAATGCTGGGGCGGAACTTCGAGTATGTGCACCCGGACGCGATCCCCCCGGCGGTGCTGCGAGGCGTCAACCGCGACCGTTACAGCCGGGGGGAATGCCCGTACTGCGGGTACAACCGCGCGGGGCTTGTGCCGCATGCGCGGTGCCCGGAGTGCGGGTCCACGATCGCACGGCGGGCGGCCCCGCAGCCGCTACCGCCGGTAGGGACGCCGGTGTGCGCGCGGTGCCGCGCGGACATGACAGGGCGGGTGGACCGGGTGTGTCCTGATTGCGGAGTGATGAACGGGATTGACTGGGTGAGTTGAAGTTCGTGGCGGGCGGGAAGGGTTGATCGCGGGCGCGCGATCGGTCATCCGTGGGGTGATGAGAACTGATCGCTGGCGCGGCTGGCTCGTCAGGACGATGGAACTCGATCGCTGGCGCGATCGGCTCTCAGCAGAGCAGGCGGAGAAGTTCGGGCAGCACCTCGCCGCTCTTTCCGCGGAGGCTCACATCCACAGAGCGGCTGATCGGAGTTTCGTCGCGGTTGATCTCGGCCGTGAACGCGCCCCCGGGCGCAGGCCTGCTGGATGTAGCCGGCGGCGGGGTAGACGACGCTGCTGGTGCCGATACTGATGAAGACATCGCATGACGCGACCGCGTCATCCGCGGCGTCCAGGGCCTCGGGCGGGAGCGTCTCGCCGAACCAGACAACGTCAGGGCGGAGGAGGGCTCCGCAGGTGCTCCGGGGAGGGAACTCCTTGAAGGCCTCGGGTGGGGGCGTGGTCTTGTCGCCGGTCTTGCAGCAGCGCCACTGGAGGATGGAGCCGTGGAGTTCGACCACGTTGACGGAGCCGGCGCGCTGGTGGAGGCGGTCGACGTTCTGGGTCAGCAGGGTGAAGCCCATTGCCCCGCCGGGGCTTTGAGGGTTGTGCTTCGAGCGTTGCTGTCGTTCCAGGTCGGCGAGGGCCATATGCCCCGGGTTGGGCTCGGCCGCGAGGCAGCCCAGGCGTCGCCAGTCGTACCAGCGGGTGACCAGCTCGGGGTCGGCGGCAAAGGCCTCGGGGGTGGCAAGCCTGGCGGGGTCGAACTCTTTCCACAGCCCTTCCATGGTGTCGCGGAAGGTGCGGATACCCGACTCTGCCGAAACGCCGGCCCCGGTGAGCACCACGATACTTCGAGCGTCGCGCACACGGGCGGAGAGCTGAGCGAGCAGGTGGTCCATGCCTCAGGGTACGGGTTGAGAGACCGGCTCCCGGGATGGGTGCTTGGCGGTGCGTGTACAGTTCGGCCCATGGCCGAGCGCAACCTTCAGACCGACCCCGCCAGCAGCGATCACGTGCACGGCGCCCCGACGTTGGCGGAGGACGGGGCGACCCGTCCCGCGCCGGGGCCGATGCTGTTCGAGGTGGCGTGGGAGGTCTGCAACCAGGTCGGCGGGATTTACCAGGTGCTGCGGAGCAAGGCGCCGCTGATGGTGCAGCGGTGGGGGGACCGGTACTGCCTGATCGGCCCGTGGGACGCGGGGAAGGCGCAGGTTGAGTTTGAGGAGGCGAAGCCCGCGGGGTGGGTTTCGCGGGCGTTGCAGCAGCTGCGCGATCAGGGCCTGGTGGTGCACTACGGCCGGTGGCTGGTGCCTGGACGGCCGCGGGTGATGCTGATCGAGCACTGGCCCGGGCACGACCGGATGGGGCCGATCAAGTACGAGTACTGGGCCGACCACCGGATCGAGAGCCCCTCGCAGGACTACCTGATCGACGGCGTGATCAGCTTCGCGGACGGCGTGCGGCGGCTGCTGGAGGCGCTGGCGGAGCACCGGCCGTACGCGCAGACGCGGGCGACCAGCCCGGGCGTGACGCCGCAGCCGATGTTGGCGCACTTCCACGAGTGGATGGGCGGGCTGGCTATCCCGGCGATCCGCAAGAGACGGCTGCCGATCGCGACGGTGTTCACCACGCACGCGACGCTGCTGGGGCGGTACATCGCCAGCAGCCGCGATGACTTCTACGACCAGCTCCCCTGGCTGAACCAGGAGTGGGAGGCGAAGAAGTACAACGTGGTCACGCAGCACACCATCGAGCGTGCGTGCGCCCATGGGGCCCACGTATTCACGACGGTGTCGAGCGTCACGGCCGAGGAGTGCAACTACCTGCTGGGGCGGCCGGTGGATGTGGTGACGCCCAACGGGCTCACGATCGGGCTGTACAACGCGGGGCACGAGCAGCAGCGGCTGCACGGGGTGTACAAGGACGAGATCCACAAGTTCACGATGGGGCACTTCTTCCCCAGCTACGGCTTTGACCTCGACAAGACGCTGTACTTCTTCACCAGCGGCCGGTACGAGCCCAAGAACAAGGGCTTCGACGTGGTGCTGGAGGCCATGGCGCGCCTCAATGCGGAGCTGAAGGCGCAGGGGTCGGACAAGACCGTGGTGTGCTTTGTGATCTCCAAAAAGGCGACCAAGAGCCTCAACCCGCTGGCGATGGAGAAGCGGGGCGTGCTCAACGAGCTCGAGGAGGTGTGCGGGCACATCACCGAGGGCGTGGGGCGGCGGCTGTTCTCGCGCGCGGCCGCGGGGGAGAAGCTGCGGCTGGACGACCTGATCGACGAGTACTGGATGCTTCGGTACCGGCGGGCGCAGCACGCGCTGAAGCAGCATTGCCTGCCGATGGTGGTGACGCACATCCTGGAGGAGGACCAGCAGGACCCGGTGCTCAATCAGATCAGAAATCTCCAGCTGTTCAACCGGCAGGAGGACCCGGTGAAGGTCGTGTACCACCCGGACTTCATCACGCCGACCAATCGGCTGTGGGGCGTGGAGTACGACCAGTTCGTGCGCGGGTGCCACCTGGGGCTGTTCCCGAGCCTTTATGAGCCGTGGGGGTACACGCCGCTGGAATGCGCGGCGATGGGGGTGCCGGCGGTGACGAGCGACCTGGCGGGCTTCGGCCGATACGTGCAGGAGAACTACCAGGAGCCGGAGAAGAGCGGTCTGATGGTGCTCAAGCGGCGCGGGCGGGGGTTCTTCGACGCGGCGGCGGAGCTGGCGAAGTACCTGGTGGAGTTCTGCAAGATGGAGCGGCGCGACCGCATCGCCCTACGGAACGAGGTGGATCGGCGGTCGTGGGACTTTGACTGGAGCAAGCTGGGCAAGGCATACCACGCGGCCCACGACCTCGCCCTGGCGCGGTTCATGCAGGAGACCGGCGGCGAGGGTGGGGGCGTGGCGATGGTTTCGGCCGCGGCGTTGAGCGGGCGGGCGATACCGGAGGAGACACGGGCCGAGACGCGCTCGGAGCCCAAGCCGGCGGAGGTGAAGGCGGAGACCGCGCCAACGCCCAAGCAGGAGCCCGCGCCGCCGCAGCCGGCCAAGGCGCCGCCGCCCAAGCCCGGTCGAGTCGAGCGCAAGTCGGGGACGAGGTAACGCGTCGTGCCATGACCGACGAAGCACCCACGAAAGTCGAGCTGTACACCGACGGCGCGTGCTCGGGCAACCCGGGCCCCGGCGGGTGGGCGTACATCCTCAAGCACCCCGCGAGCGGCACTCAGCGCGAGGCCAGCGGCGGTGAGCCCGACACCACCAACAACCGCATGGAGCTGCGGGCCGTGATCGAGGGGCTGACCGCGCTCAAGCGGCCGAGTATCGTCGAGCTCTACAGCGACTCGCAGTATGTGCTCAATGGGCTGAAGGACTGGATCAAAGGGTGGAAGGCCAAGGGCTGGCGCACCGCGAGCAAGCAGCCGGTGAAGAACCAGGACCTGTGGATGGCGCTGGACGCGCTGGCGTCGCAGCACAAAGTGACGTTCCACTGGATCCGCGGCCACAACGAGCATCCGGAGAACGAGCGGTGCGATCAGATGGCGGTGGCGGCCTGCAAGGCCGTGCAGGGTGGGTAGATCGGCGACCCTGCGGGAAAGTGGCACCCTATTCCACAGCTTCGCAGGCTTGCGATCCTCAACATTGAGGCGTAAGCTCGGCGTGCTGCAGGGGGACGGCCGTGCGAGTCACACTGGTTGTAGACATTACATATCGCTGTAACGCAAGGTGCCGCTATTGCCGCTGGGGCGACGGTAGGACGGGGGAACGTCGCGATCGGCCAACTTTGGAGTGCTGCGCCGATGAGGCAATCATTCGGAGGGCCGGGGTTGATCGGGTGGTGTTTTCCGGCGGCGAGCCACTCTTGAACCGACAGCTAAATCGGATAGTGGCGCACTACGTCGACTGCGGCGTCTCGGATCGGATTGTCATCACCAATGGCCTGATCGCATCGGCGGAGAGGCTGGAGGCCTGCAGGCAAGCGGGAGCAACCGGGTTTGCATTCTCGATTGATGGCGCCGATGAAGCATCCATGATGCGAGCCCGCGCAATGTCCCGCGAGCAGATGGAGCGCATCTTCGATAACTTAACCACTGCGGCTGCACTCGCGCAAGCGCACGGGCTCGAACTCACGGTTAACTGCGTACTCTCGGCAGCAAACTGCTCGCTCACTCACGTACAGCGGCTCGTGCAACGGTGCGAGGACGCTGGTGCGGCGGGGGTGAAGTTCCAGCCGGTGTTCGATGACGGGTACATGGGAGTCAACGCGCCTGACCTCCGGCTCCGTCCGGAACATGCGCCGGTGATCCGCGCTATCGAGAGGGACTCGGCGCGATGGAAGATCAAAACCAATTCTCCCCGGTTCTTCGCTGACATTGCACGATGCTGCGAGGGGGAGGCTCTCGATGGACGCTCTTGCGGATTGGAGGGTCGCACCCTGGTTCTGCAAGATGGGGGCTTGGTAATCTGTCCTTGGGTCAGTTCACGCGCGCGTCAGCGGCCGACGGAGCTTGTGCAACTGCGCGTCGAGTTTCGTGATGTTCGCGAATCGTGCGACACCGGAGCGCATTGTTTCTGTCTACAGCCACATGAGCAGGCGTGGATGTTCCGCAATGGAAACGCTTGACATCATCGTTCCAACGTATCGTCTCGAGACGGCCCCCCTTCGGGCGATCCTGTCGCTTGCGCCACCGGCGGGCGTTCGCACGCGTTGGTTGATCGTGATCGACAATCCATGCAGTGCTCTACCTCCTGAAGTCGCCGCGATGTGCGATCGAGAGAGCGTGGACGTGATCCGCAACGAGCGCAATCTGGGCTCTGCGGGTGCTCGAAACACGGCACTCGACAGGAGTCAGGGGGAATGGGTCCTCTTCCTCGACGATGATGTCGCCCCGGCTCCGAATCTACTGGTCCGATACGAGGCTGCCGTGGCGCGCAACCCGAACGCAACCGGCTTCTTCGGCCCTACTCGGTTTCAGCCTGCACAGACGCGGTATCAGCGGGGCGTGGAGGCCTCGGACATTCTGACCTTCTTCCGATTAGCCGAGCAGGCCTGCGAACTCGCTTGGGCTCCGACGTCGAACGTGCTTGTGCGCGGTGCCGTGGCCCGATTGGAGCGCTTCCGGACGGTCTTCCCCAAGGGCGGCGGCGGCGAGGACATCGATTACCTCTTGCGAGTGTCTCGACGACACGGGGGCGCGTTCATCGCCGAACCCTCTGCGGTTGTTGAGCATCCATGGTGGTTTGAGGGTCGGAGAGACTACACGCGGTTCATGCGTTGGTCTTACGGGGACTCCCTCCTGCATGATCTACACCCTGAGTTCACATACCGCTCGGCACCCAATGCCATTGAAGTACTTGCGGTTGGACTCCCAGTGACGGGTGCTATCGCCGCAGCCACGGGAACGCTCATGCCGATGTTTGCGCTCGCGGGAGGCGTGGTTGTCGGAGAGCTACTGGTCGAGTTCTCCCGACTGTGCGCCCTGAAGTCGTGGCGAGATGCGGTGTTCTGCATGGAAACGGTGCTCATTCGGAGCGCCAACGACCTTGGCCGGGTGAGCATGCAGCTCCGTTTGGGCCGGCTCCACGGAATCACCGAACGATGGGACCACTTCTGCAACGGAGAGCATGTGTCCTATCACAAGCGATGGTCTGCGATCAAGTTCGCTGCACACCTATTGTTCAGCGGCGTTCTGGCCGCAGGTTTTGCCGCGCTTCACTCTTGAAGCGTTTCCCGCGAACGCAGTTCGGACTGGAGCTTCTCGACCTCATCGATGATCTTCGCGAACTTCTCGCCGAAGGGCGTGAGGTGGTACTCGACGCGCGGGGGGACCTCCGGGTACGCCTTGCGCTCGACGATGCCGAAGCGAATCATCTTGTCGAGGCGCTCCGCGAGGACCTTGGTGGACAGTCCCGGAGCTGAGCGGGCGAGGGCGCCGGGGCGGGTGGTGCCCGCGCGGATCTGCGTGAGAACGTGGATCGACCACTTGCAGCCGACGATGCTTTCGACCATGTGGCTGACGGGGATGGCGGGGATGGAGTTTTTCTGCATCGGGAATCGCCGTGATTGCGACCGTTTGGTGCCTACCCCACCGGACGGTGCCCTCTTGAAGACGGGCATCGCGCCGGTACGGTCCTCAAGCGCGTCCACGGTGGACGCGTGCAGTTTATCAGGAGGTTCAGCCATGAAGAAGGCCACGTTCTACCACGCCGGGTGCCCCGTGTGCGTCGCCGCCGAGCAGCAGGTCGCGGCGGCGATCGATCGCCGGCAGTACGACGTCGAGGTGGTGCACCTGGGCAGCGCCAAGCAGCGGATCGGCGAGGCACGCAGCGCGGGCGTGAAGTCGGTCCCGGCGCTGGTGATTGATGGGCAGCCCTTCCACATCAACTTCGGGGCGAGCCTGGAGCAGCTGGGCTGAGCAGAGACGCGGCCCATAGGTCCTATAGGTCGAACGGGTCCTATAGGTCCTGTGGGAGCGTGACAGGAATCACAGAGCGCCCCGGTTAACTCGCCCGCCGGAAGCGCCGATAGCTCCTTGAGCCCTTCCGGACCGCCGCGGCTTGGCGGTGCGTTGGGCCAATCGGGAGCTACCTGTGGACCTGATCCAGATTCTGAAGGCCGCGTATGAGGCGGACGCGTCGGACGTGCACCTGATCAGCGGGCAGCCGCCCATGATCCGCTGCCACCAGGTGATGACCCCGATGGACTTCCCGGTGATCACGCCGGCTATCGCGCAGAGCTTCGTCGAGAAGATGGCCCCACCCGAGGCCCTCTCGACCTTCAACAAGAACAAGGACTCGGACTTCTCGTTCCAGGTCGAGGGCCTCGCACGCTACCGCGTGAACGCGCACATGCAGCGCGGCACCGTGGGGCTGGCGATGCGAATGATCAAGACCAAGGTGCCGCCGCTGGCGAACCTGAACCTGCCCGAGGTGATCGCCCGCCTGACCTACCTGCCCCGCGGCCTGGTGCTCGTCACCGGGGACACGGGCTCGGGTAAGTCGACGACGCTCGCCGCGATGATCGAGGCGATGAACCAGCGGTACAAGAAGCACATCATCACCCTCGAGGATCCCGTCGAATACGTGTTCGAGAGCAAGCAGTGCGTGATTGAGCAGCGCGAGCTGCACGCCGACATGCCCAGCTTCGCCAGCGGCCTCAAGCACGCCTTGCGTCAGGACCCCGACATCATCCTGGTGGGCGAAATGCGCGACCTGGAGACCACGGCGCTGGCGATCTCGGCCGCCGAGACCGGCCACCTCGTGCTCTCGACCCTGCACACCGTCAATGCCTCGCAGACGGTGGAGCGAATCGTCGACATGTACCCCGCGGGTCAGCAGAACCAGATCCGCTCGATGCTGGCCAACACGCTGCAGGCGGTGGTGAGCCAGACGCTGTTCAGCCGCATCGACCGACCGGGCATGGTGCCCGCGGTCGAGACGCTGCTGTGCACGCCGGCGGTGCGGAACCTGATCCGCGAGGCGCGCACGTTCGAAATCCCCAACGTGATCGAGACCAACCGGGCGATCGGCATGACCAGCCTGGACAGCTCGATCGCGGAACTGTACTTCAACGGCCTCATCAGCCGCGAGGACGCTATCGCGCAGGCGGCGTTCCCCGACAAGCTGGAGCGGCAGCTGGCGGCCTGAGTGAGATGTGCATCCATCGTAGAGGTCCTATGGGGCCTCTAGGACCTATAGGACTTCGCAATGGGCAACTACCGCTATCAGATCCGCACAAGCGGCGGCCAGGTGCAGACGGGCGTCATCGCCGCGGACAGCGCGGGCACGGCCTCCACGCTGCTGCGCAACCAGGGCGCGCACATCCTCTCGCTCTCGGCGGTCGCCAGCGACACGCTGCAGGGCGGCTGGGTGGCGAAGTTCAAGGAGCTGAACCAGGGCAAGCCCAGCCAGAAGCACGTGCTGGACTTCACCACGCAGCTGGCGGTCATGATCCGCGCCGGTATCAACCTGCGCTCGGCCCTTGACGGCATCGGCGAGCAGACCACGCACCCGGGGTTCCGACGCGTGCTGCAGCAGCTCAAGCAGGACGTGGAGGGCGGCAAGCAGTTCAGCGAGGCGATCGCCAAGCACCCCAAGCTCTTCAACCCGCTTTACATCAACATGGTGCGGGCGTCGGAGATGTCGGGCTCGTTCAGCAAGATGCTCGACCGCATCGCGCAGTACATCGGGCAGCAGCTCGAGACCCGCAAGATGGTGGTGGGCGCCGCGATCTACCCGGCGATCATCGGCACGCTCGCGGTGTGCGTGACCGTGTTCCTGCTCACCTTCGTGCTGCCCAAGTTCGGCGCGGTGTTCGAGGGCAAGGAGGACATCCTTCCCTGGGCCACCAAGTTCCTGATGGGGCTGTCGAAGTTCATGGTGGAGAACTGGTACCTGCTGGTGGGCGGGCTGGCGGTGATCATCGGCTGCCTCTACGCCTTCACCAAGACCGAGGTCGGCTCGTTCTGGGTGGACAAGCTCAAGCTCACGATACCCGTGATCAGGACGATGTTCCGCTCGCTGTACATCAGCCGCTCGCTGCAGACCATGGGGCAGCTGATCAACGCGGGCGTGCCCATGCTCGACACCCTGGCCATCACCGGCGACATTTCGGGTAACGTGATGTTCAAGGGGCTGTGGCGGCGCGTGCACGCCGCGGTGAAGACCGGCAAGAAGCTCACCAGCCAGCTCGGCCAGGGCGACATCCTGCCCAAGGCGGTGACGCAGATGATCAGCGCCGGCGAGGAGTCGGGCAAGCTTGGTGAGGTGCTTGACGAGATTTCCGTTTATTACGCCAAGCAGCTCAAGGACAACATCAAAGCGGTGACGTCGATGATCGAGCCCATCATGATCCTCATGATGGGTACAGTCGTTGGCTTCATCGCCATGGCGATCATCCTGCCCATCTTCAAGATGAGCCAGATCGTCAAGTAACCGATGCTTCAGGGGAGGGGTCGCGTGCCCCGCACAGGCCCCGCTGGAGGCAGGGAGAAGGCATGAGGCCCCGTCTGTTCCGTCGCAAGCCATCGGTTTCGGGTCGCCGCGGCGCGTTCACGCTGCTGGAGACGATGATGGCCCTGGTGATTATCGGCGTGGGCGTGCTCGCCTTCGTGGATGCCCAGGCGTCGTTCTCGCGCACCAACGCCTGGTCGAGCCAGGCGGCTACGGGCATGCTGCTGGCGAACGAGGTCCGCGAACTCTCGCGCCGCCTGCCGCGCCATGACCCGGTGACCGGCCTCACCCTTGTCGGCACCGGCCCCTCCGCCGTGGTCGTGGGCTGGGGTCGGGAGACCGGCGAGTACACCATTGATGACATCGACGACCTCGACGACCTCTCGGCCCTGTCGTTCGGCCTGGGCGGGACATTCAACGGCCCGGTGGATGCCTTCGGCAACCTCGTGCCCGAGATCGGGCCCGACGGCGAGCCGGTGCTCGATACCGACGGCAACCCGCGCCCGCTCAGCGGCTGGTCGCAGCAGATCACCGTCGAGAAGGTTGACCCTTACAACTTCAGCACCATCCGCGTGCCCGCGTACGAGCAGGTGGCCAACAGCGGCCTGCCCGCGATCGCGGTGGACAAGTTCCCCGTGCGTGTCACTGTGAGCGTCCGCTACCAGGGGCCGCACGAGACTCAGAGTGAAGAGATCACGCGGCTGACGTGGATTGTGTCCCCATGAGCGGGCGGAGCAGCGCCATGACAACCCTTCGCACCAGCCCTCGCAGCACTACCCCGGCCGCGCCCGGCGCCTTCGGCCGCCGCAAGTGGCTCCGCAAGCGCCGCGGCGTTGCCGCCGTGCTGGCGATGATGTTCCTCATCCTCTTCGGCTCGCTCTCGGTAGCGATGGCTATCTCGAGCAAGGGCAACATCACCACGGCCGCGACGCACCTTCACGTGTCGCGGGCGCAGTCCGCTGCGGAGACGGGCCTCTCCATCGCGGCCCGCCGCCTGAGCAACGCGTCGTCACGTTTCGTGATTTCCCGCAGCAACGTGGACAGTTCCTTTGGCTGGAACCTGTGGAGCGGCAATCTCGGCGCCCTGGGCCAGCACGCCGTGCTGCGCCCAACGACGGGGCGGCAGGACCTGAGTCTGCCCAGCGGCCTGGCGGCGGCGATCGCCGAGGACCACGCCCAAGACCAGGACATCGTGACCGAGGTCGGTCTCTCGCAGGTGGCGGTCGGCAATGCGCCCGCGAACACCAGCAGCGAGTACCGTACGACGTACTGGGTGTTCACGCCGGCGGTAGCGGTGGAGCCGCGCCAAACGGGGTCCACGACCCCTCCGCTGGCGTACACGGTGACGTACGCGCCGCTGGCGAACGGCACCGATATCCGCGTCATCGCCACCGGGTACGACTACGCCTACTCGCGGGCCGGGCAGCCGGTGAAGCGGACGATCTCGCAGGACTTCCGCATCGCAAAGCGGGTGAAGAGCGCGATCATCAGCCCGTCGCGGATCATGATCGGCAAGAACGTCATGATCAGCGGTGACATCGGCTCGCGGTTCACGGGCATCGACTACGTGAACGGCAACCCGCTGGTGCTGCGGTCCGACTTCCGCAACATCGACCCGATGCTGGACCAGAAGCTTGACGCCTTCTACACGAACCTCCCGCAGTACGACGTCGACGCCGACAACCGCCTGCGGGTCAGCCACCCGGTGGAGGCCAACGGCATCCCCTCGGGCACACAGGACTACGACGGCGACGGCCAGCCCGACAATGCTCACGACGACGTGACCGGCGATGGTTACGTGGATGAGTTCGACGTCTTCGTGCGGCACTTCGACCGCAACAACGACGGCAAGGTGGTGCTGCCCTTTGCTCTGACCGCAGGCACCCCGGCCGCGAACCTGTCTCCCGAGTTCGTGCGTGTGGACGGCACGGGGTACGACGACGACCTCGGCCTGCTGATCGACTCCTCGAACCCCGACCGCAACAAGAACGGGGTCTTCGGCTTCATCGACAGCAACCGCAACGGCCGCTGGGACGCGGGCGAGACGATGCTCGACTTTGACTCCTCGACTAACAAGTACCGCGACCAGGTGCTTGGCTACCGTGACGGCGTCATCGACAAGAAGGACCAGTACGCCAAGGTCACCGGCCAGCTCTCCTTCCGGGTCGACCGCTCGGCGTGGACCACGGCCCAGGGCGCCCTCCAGCCCATCCTCCGCGGCCCGATCTCACCCACGGATGGCAACTCGCCGATGCAGTTCAGCGCTGACGACACGGTGCTCCCGGACCTCAACGTGACGGTCTTCGGCCCGGCTCAGAGCAACCTGCAGCTCGCGGCGGACGGCGCGGCGTTCAACCAGCAGGTCGCGAGCCAGCTGGGCATCTCCACGGTGCAGCTGCAGACCTATGTGGAGACGCAGCCCGCGACGGCGACAACGCCGCGGTACCTGCGGCTGGACGGGGATAGCAACAACGACCAGCTGCCGGACAACTGGGCCACGGCGTACTTCGAGAAAATGCCCTTCAACTCGCCAGCTTTCACCGACTACTACTACCGCCCAGTGTACGAGAACATGGTGTTCAAGGACGTGCAGATCCCCATGGGCACCAACGCCCTGTTCCGCAACTGCACGTTCGTGGGCGTAACCTACATCCGCTGCGAGCAGGACAACACGCACCTCTTGTGGGGCGAGTACGGCAAGATGGTGATCCCGTCGGGCCAGACCAAGCCCCACCCGCGGTTCATCCGCGAGGTGTACGGCGATGACCTCGCGACCGAGCCCAACTCGGACCGGCCCAGCTCGCTCTCGGCGGTGCCGGGGCTGGTGCTGATGTCCAAGCTCCAGCCGCTGGACCAGGCGGACCTGCCGCAGAGCGTCGCCAACGTCACGCAGGGCTACACCGACCTTCCGATGCCGCTCATCATCAACAGCACGCGGGTGGTCGATACCAAGAAGTACTCCAACAACATCCGCTTCCACGACTGCCTGTTCGTCGGGTCGATTACCAGCGACGCCCCGCAGGGCTACACGCAGGCCCGCAACAAGCTGCAGTTCACCGGCAGCACGCGCTTCGTGCAGCAGCACCCCAGCGCGCCCGACGACCCCAGCCTCAACCCCCAGCAGCAGGACATGGCGGACATCAAGTCCAGCTCCATGATGGTGCCCAACTACTCGGTGGACCTGGGCTCGTACAACAGCCCTAACGAGCAGGACCTGCAGCTGCAGGGAGCGATCATCGCCGGCGTGCTCGACGTGCGCGGCAACGCCAACATCAACGGCGCCCTGCTGCTCACCTTCGCGCCGACGCTGGGCTCCGGCCCGCTGCGGGACGCCCTGGGCTTGCCGGCCGGAAACCCCGCCGGGTTCAACACCACCATCGGCTACTTCGGCCCCACCGACGGCGACGAGGAGGCCCTTGACCCCAACAACCTCCCGCTGGTCAACGGCGTCCGCATAGCCGGCTGGGACGTGGACGGCGACGGCCTGGTTGACCTCGGCGCCGACCAGCCGCAGCCCGCCGGCTCCACGGCCATCCCGTTCCACGGCTACGGGCGTATCCAGCTGCGGTTTGATCCCAAGATGGCTATCCCCAGCGGCATCATGCTCCCCATGACCATCGACCCGCTGCCCGCCACCTACCGGGAGGGCAACTCGTGAAGTTCCAAATGGCAAATGGCAAAGGTGCAAGGGGCAAAGGCCGGTATGGCTTCAGCCTGATTGAGGTGCTGGTCGCGCTCACCATTCTGGGCACGCTGCTCACGGCGGCGATGACCGCGCTGGACACCTCGTTCAAGAGCTACAAGGTCACCACGGAAGGGGCGTCCACTCACGTGATCGCCCGCATGGTGATGAGCCGCATCATGACGATGGTGCGGACAGGCACGCAGTTCGGGCCCTACCCCGTGGACCCGCTGGACAGCGCTCAGAATCCCGTGACTTCCGACTACTTCGAGTTCGTGACGCGCGAGAGCGGCACGGACAAGACCATTGTGCGCATCGAGCGGCGGGACAAGGACGACCCAGCCGAGGGGCCTTACGAGCTGTGGTATGTGCAGAGCGACTACACCAACGGCGTGCGGACGGGGCTCTACGCCCGCCCGCTGCTCAGCGGCGTGCAGGAGGCGCGGTTCACGCTCGAGTACGACGTAGGGCAGAACCTCAAGCGGGCGACGGTGGACCTGACCATCAAGCCGACGAACTTTCAGGCGGCGTCGATCGGCGGGAACATCGAGGCGCCGTCGATCCGGCTGGTGTCGAGCGTGAACCCGCGGAAGCTGCAGTAGGCGGCACGATCATGAAGCATGTTCGTGGCACGTCTACCTGAGCCCCTCCAGCGCCGCGGGGACTTCTTCCGCCAGCTCGGTCGCGATCAGCCCGCCCGACGCCCCGCGGGACTTCGCCCACCGCTCCCCCGCGATCGCGTGCGCCTGCACGCCGATGCGGGCCGCGTCGAACAGGCTCAGGACACGCTTCGGCCCTGCGCCGTGCTGGGCGATGATGCCGGCGATGACGCCCGAGAGCACGTCGCCGGTGCCCGCCGTCGCCAGGCACGGGTGGCCCCGAGTGCATACCCAGGTCTGGTGCCCGTCGCTCACCACCGTGCCCATCCCCTTGAGCACGACGATGCAGCCCAGCCGTTGCGCGAGCGCCTCCGCGGCCGCGGGCCGGGTGGCTTCGTTTACGGGATCGAGCGTGATGTTCAGGGCGGCGGCGAGGCGGCGGAACTCGCCCGGGTGGGGCGTCAGCACGGCCGCGCCCCGGAAGTCGCGCTGGAGCTGCGGGATCAGGGCGAGGTTGTTGATCGCGTCGGCGTCCACGACCACCGGGATGTCCTCCTGCTGCACGGCCCGCAGGCTCGATGCCGCGGGCCCCTCGCCCACCCCCAGCCCGGGGCCGACGACAAGGCAGGTGGAATCGAGAATGACGTCGTCGATCACCTCGGCCGCGAGGTGCGGGACGAGCTCGCCGCGGTCGTCCACGTGCAGGCCGACGCCGGTGGCGGAGGGGCAGATCGCGATTCCGGAGCCGAGGATGGGCGTGGGCATGACCAGGCGGGCCAGCCCCGCCCCGGCACGCAACGCCCCGAGAGCCGCGAGCGCAGGGGCGCCGATCATTCGGGCATCGCCGGCGCACGAGCCGCCGAGCACGGCCACGGTGCCGAACGTGCCCTTGTGCCCGCCCGCTGGTCGCGGCGGCAGTGTGGGCAGCTCGCCCGCGTTGGAGCCCGCCTCGCTCACTTGCCGCCCGCTCCCGCGCCCACGCCCGCCGCGGCGTGCTCGACGCTCTCAACCTTGATCTTCAGTGCGCCGAGCAGCGGCGCGACCGCGCCAAGGCCAGAGGCGGGAGCCCCGTCCTCGAGCTTGGTGACGTCGAGGGCGATGTGCGTGGCGTCGAAGGGGGTCGAGTCGTCGAGCGTGGCGTCCAGATCGACCCAGCGGTGCTTGCCGTCGACTTCGAGCAAGGCCTGCGTCCACATGTGGTAGCCGAAGATCCCCTGCGACCCGGCGAACTGGTCGGCGTACACGAGGCCCACCACGGCGCGGGAGCGGATCCCATTGGACCGCAGGAGGGCTGTCAGCAGCACGCCGTGCTCGGTGCAGTCGCCCTGCTTGGAGCGTGCGACCTCGGAGGCGGTGGCGAACGCGGTGCCGAGGTTCTTCTTGCTGATGTAGCGGTGGACGAAGCGGCGGCACGCCTCGGCCTTGGCCGCGGGGGTGTCCTCGCCATTGTTGAGGCTGGCGATCGCCCGGGTCGCGAGCTTCGCGACCTCGGGGTCCTGCGAGTTGGCCAGGGTGGTGGCGGCGAGGAGGGCGGGGTCGGTGGCGTCCGCCTCGGGGGCGGGGCTAAGGCTGGTGGTTGAGATGGTGAGGGTGGCCCTGTTGCCGTCCGCGGCCACCTTCTGCGCTCCGGTCTCGGGCAGCTTGGGCATGTCCTCTTCGACCGAGAGCGTCAGCACCGCCCGCGTCACCTCGCGCGGGTTCTCGATCGGCCGGTCGGGCTTGCAGAAGGTGCTCACCATGATCTCCGGAGGCGCGGCCTTGGTCTTGGCCCCCGCCTGGGCTTCCGCCCGTGTGCTGGCGATCACGTCGATGTTGATCCCGCCCACCGACATGCGGCTCTTGATCAGCTCGCCGTCCTCATCCACGTAGTCGGTGCTCTTGAACACGCCCTGGCCGGTGTCGGTTGTGATCTTGCGTTTGGTCGCCTCCACTGTGCGGCCGTCAACGACGACGCTGGTCTTCTCGAAGTCTGTGTACTTCACCGTGACCGGGGTGGCGCCCATCTCCGGGGTCACCGAGCGCAGCGTGATCTCCTTAGCCCCGCTCTTCATCCGCTGCCTCACGAACTGATCCGCCGCGTTGGGGGTCAGCCACACGCCCTCGGGTTTGGGCAACTGCTTCGTGATCGGTTTGCCGTTCTGCTCCGTCACGAGCTCGATCGAGCCGTCCTGTTGGAAGGTGTACGTCGAAGTGATGGGCTTGCCGCCGGTGTTCTGCACCGACTTCATCATGACCGGCGTGCCGTCGACGGTCTCAACGAAGAGCGATTCCATGGTGATCTTGGCGACCGCGTCGCCGCGCCCGATGGAGATAGTGGTCTTGCTGCTGGTGGTGACCTTGCCGTCCTCGGTCTTGATGACGCTGTGCATGTCGCCGCATGCCTGGCCCATCATTTTCAGAATGTACCAGCGGTCGCTGTCGGCCAGCGCTCCCGACGCCAGCGAGACCAGCACGAACAACGCAGGCACGACGCGGCGGAAGATCATCATGCCGAGAGTGTACGTGCAAGCGGCCGTGACCACCCCTGGGGCTACCCTGCCGCGTGATCGACACCCACTGCCACCTCACGTTCGCCGACTTTCAAGACCCCCGGTACCCCGGTGGGGTGGCGGCGGTGCTGGAGAAGGCTGCGGCGGAGGGGGTGACGGGCGCGATCACAATCTCGACGACCACGCGCGACTGCCTGAAGGCCCTTGCGATCGCCGAGGCTTTCCCCAACGTCTGGTGCTCGTCGGGCGTGCACCCGCTCTATTCGCACGAGGGGCCGCACGAATGGGCCAACCTGGCCAGGGTCGCGGCCAGCCCCCGCTGCGTCGCATGGGGTGAGCTGGGCCTCGACCACCACTACGAGGGCCCGCACCGCGCAGTGCAGTTCCAGGTGCTGGAGGAGCAACTCGCGTTCATCAAGCAGGTGCGGGAGCAGGGCATCGACAGGCCCATCGTGCTGCACTGCCGCGAGGCGTTCGCGGACCTCATCCCGATCCTGAAGGGAAGCGGGCTCGACACCACGCGCATGGTCTTCCACTGCTTCACCGGGACGGTGGAGGAGGCCCGGGCGGTGCTGGACATTGGGGCGTGGATCTCCTTCACGGGTGTGGTGACGTACAAGAACGCGCCCGACGTGCGGGAGGCAGCGGGGCTGATGCCCGCCGACCGCATCATGATCGAAACCGACGCGCCCTTCCTCAGCCCGGAGCCCCACCGCGGCCAGCGGCCCTGCCAGCCATGGATGTCGGCGGTGACGGCGAGGTTCATTGCGTCCTTGCGAAGGGAGCCGTGGGACGCCTTCCACGCGCAGATCAACGCGAACGTGCAGCGGTTCTTCGGGGTTTGAAGGCGGAACACAGAAGGCACGGAGAGCGAGCAGAGGAAGCAGAGTTGGAGAGAGCGATCGGATCCGAGTCGCCATCATCAACCTCTCAATTCCTGCTCAGTGCCCTCTGTCCACCCTCCGTCCCCTCCGTGTTCCGCCTTTGCCGGTCTTCCCTAAACTGCACGCATGACCCTGACCCTGGCGGCGTGGCTCCACGACCTCAGCCCCGTCATCTTCAAGTTCACCGACGCGCTCGCGATCCGCTGGTACGGCTTGGCCTACGCCCTGGGCTTTATCCTTGGGTGGCTGTGGCTGCGGTCCATGTCGCGCCGCGGCATGACGCCGCTCTCGCAGCAGCGCATCGGCGACGCGATGCTCATCCTGGTGCTGGGCGTCGTGCTCGGGGGGCGGCTGGGTTACGTGTTCTTCTACGATCCCGCGCTCCTGGTCGAGTTCACCCGAGACGCGCCCTTCTGGGGCGTGTTCAAGGTCAACAAGGGCGGCATGTCCTCCCACGGCGGTATCCTGGGTGTCATCGTCGCCTCGTGGGTCGTCGCCCGGGGGGTGAAGGACAACAGCGGGCAGCGCCGGTTCGCCGTGCCGTGGATGCACGTCCTGGACCTCACGGCCGTCGCCTGCACCGTGGGCCTGGGCCTGGGGCGCATCGCCAACTTCATCAACGGCGAACTGTTGGGCCAGATCGTGGCCATGCCCGGTAAGGCCGCGCCGGGGTGGGCGGTGAAGTTCCCGCAGGAGCGCATGAACGGTGATCCGCTCGGGGTTGATCCCACCATCCCCGTCGAGCACGCCCCGCCCCTCACCCCCGAGCAGACCGACGCTCTGGCCGCACTGCTCGACCGCTTCCGCATCGGCATGGAGTCCGACGGCACCGCCTACGGGCGGATGATCCAGGTTCTGCAAAAGGGCGGCGAGCAGGGTGAGGCGGTGGCCCGAGACCTCGCGCCGCTGATCTCGGCCCGCTACCCGAGCCAGCTCATGCAGGCCGCGACCGACGGCCTCATCCTTGGGCTGGCCCTCTGGCTTATCTGGTACAAGCCCCGCCGCCCGGGCGTGGTGGGGGCGTGGTTCATGATCCTCTACGGCGTGATGCGGATCGCCACCGAGTTCATCCGCCTTCCGGACCCCGAGCTGGCCGCGCTCAAGCAGTCGTCGGGGCTCTCCATGGGCCAGTGGCTCAGCATCGCCATGATCGTGGTAGGCATCGGCGCTCTCGTCGTATTCCGCCTCCGGCCCACCGACCTCCGCTATCCGGGTTGGCTGCGGAAGGCCTGACCAGCGTGCATTCATGGGGGCCGCCGAGAGTGCTCCCTACCCTTCCGCTCCCGGCTGACACCCGGGCTCGGAGGTCTCCATGAACGTTCTCGTCACCGGCGGAGCCGGGTACATCGGGTCGCACGCCGTGCAGCGGCTCCTCCGCGAAGGCCACCATGTGACCGTGCTGGACAACCTGTACCGCGGCCACCGCCGGGCCATGGACCTGCTGGGCGACACCGCCAAGGGCCGGCTCGCGTTCATCGAGGCCGACGTGTGCGACCGAGGGGCGGTGCGGTCGGCCGTGCTGGACCACAAGGTCGAGACGGTGATGCACTTCGCCGCGGTGGCGTACGTGGGCGAGTCGGTGGAGGACCCGCTCCGCTATTACCGGTGGAACGTCGATGGGCTGCTCTCAGTGCTGGAGGCGTGCACGGCCGGCAGCGTGCCCCGCCTTGTGTTCAGCTCCAGCTGCTCGACCTATGGCCAGCCGCCGGACCACCTGATCCCGATCCCCGAGCACTGCCCGCAGGACCCGGTCTCGCCCTACGGGCGCACGAAGCTGATGGGCGAGCACATCATCCGCGACTACGCGGAGTCACGCCGGCTCGCGGGCAAGCCCTTCGGGTATGCCCTACTGCGGTACTTCAATGTCGCGGGCTGCGACCGCACCGGGCTGCTGGGCGAGGACCACACGCCCGAGTCGCATCTGGTGCCGGTGGTGCTCCAGGTGGCATTGGGGCAGCGGTCCAGCATCGGGATTTTCGGCACCGACTACCCGACACCCGACGGAACCTGCATACGCGACTACGTGCACGTCGAAGACCTTGCCGATGCCCACGTGCTTGCGATGCAGAAGCTCCAGCCCGGCGACGGGCTCTTCTATAACGTTGGCATCGGGCGGGGGTACTCGGTGCGGGAGATCATCGCGTCGGCCCGGCGTGTCACGGGGCACCCGATCCCCGTGGTGGAGCAGCCGCGGCGTGCGGGTGACCCGCCGCGGGCGTTTGCGGACCCGGCGAAGATCACGCGCGAGCTGGGCTGGAAGGCGCAAGTGACCGATCTAGATGACATCATCGCCTCCGCGTGGAAGTGGATGAGCAGGCACCCTAAGGGCTACCGGTCGTGAACAAGCTGGGCCGTATCGCGATTGTTGCGCTTGCCGCCGCGGTGGCGCCCGTCGTGCAGGCGCAGAATGGCGCCGCCCCGCACGCGCCGGCTGCGGAGATTTCCAGCTCGCACCCGGCGATGTTTGCGGAGTTCCCGCGCCCGCGGGCGGACCTGCCGTTCCTGGACTCTGCGAACGCGTGGCCCAAGCGTTGGAACAACAGCGAGCAGAGACGCGGTGTGGTGATTGAGGTGGACAACCCCGCGGAGTTCCCCGCGGGGTACCGAGCGCCCGACTTCAGGCCGCTGGCCCGCAATGCGTCTGAGCTCCGGGCGCTCAAGGGCGACGCGCCCCTGCCGGAGAGCCTGGATGTGCTCACCGCCGGGCGCGGCTCGTTCATGTACATCGTCCGCGAGGCCGACGCGGAGAAGCCCGTTCCACGCTCGCGCCGCAACACCGCTGACGCGATGCTCAAGTTCGTCTCGGCGCAGGAAGAGGACCTCGACAGCGGGCCCGCGCTCGTCATCGAGCAGACGTGGTTCGCCGTGTACCAGCCAAAGGTCCAGCCGCGCGGCCTCGCGCTCGTCTCTCCGGGCCTTCTCGGCACCCCACCCGGCACGCTCCAGAACGTATCGGAGCTCCTGCGCAAGGATGGTTGGCTTGTGCTCCGCATGCTCAGCCAGCCCTCCCGCTTCACCGAGCAATTGGAGTTCAAGCTCGACGGCGCGGCCGACATCGACGCCCAGGCAAAGGCCATCGCAAAGATCACCGGCAACCGCACCGCCGAGTGCGCCTACGCCGTGCAGGCCGCCGCCGCGCACCTCGAATCGGCGCATCCGGGGCTGAAGACGCAGCCCCGCGTGGCAGTGGGCTTCAGCGGCGGCGCCATGACGCTGCCGACGATCATCGCGCGTGAGCCCGAGCGTTACGCCGCCGCGGTCCTCGTCGGCGGTGGCGCCGACTTCTGGCTGATGAACCAGCGCAGCAACTACCGTGAGCTCATCAAGGCGGTCAAGGAAACGTGGGCCGAGAAGCCCTCGCCCGAGACGCTCGCCGCGCTCGATGAGGCCTACCTCAAAAACGCGCCTCTTGATTCCTACCACACCGCCGCCGTGCTGAAGGGCAAGCCCGTGCTCATGATCCAGGGCACGGCGGACCGGGCGGTGCCCGCGCCGCTTGGCGACCTGCTGTGGGAGCGGCTGGGCCGCCCCGAGCGCTGGCTCGACGAGGGCGCCAGCCATGAATCTCTGTTTATGAACCTGCCGCGCGACCACTTCCCGAGAATGATGGAGTGGTTGAACCGTGCCGCCCCGCGCCTTGCGCAGGATGCGCCCGCGGCCCAACCGGAGTAAGGAACGCTCGTTGTTCGTTGCTGTCAGCCCATACCACCTCACCACGCGCGAAGCCCCTGCGATGGCCTCACTGCTGCTCGCAGAGCGCGTGCTCACGATGGTGCCGGCGCCGGGCTCTTCGACCGCAACACAGGCGACCACGGCCGGAGCTCGGATCCCCGGGTACCTCGCGTTCATGAACACCTGGAGCTGGACAGTGCCCCTGTGGCAGGCGGGCGTCCTCGCGGCCGAGCACGAGGGGCAGTCTGCGGTGGCCGACATGCAGGCGGTGTCGGGGCGTGTGGAGAGCGACGAGCTGCTCGCGCCGCTCCGCCGCTTCATGCACAGCGAGCTATATCAGGACGAGCAGGCGTACCTCTCCGCCGTCGCCGCGGACCTGCTCAAGGGCGGGCCCGACCCGGGCATCAACGTGCCCGTCGCGGCGGGGATTGACCGCTTCGCGACGCGCCACCAGCTGCTCGTTGCCCGGGCTCAGCCGACCTCGGTCGTGCAGGTCGCGGAGTCGCGCATGGGCGAGCGGCTCGACTCGATCGCCCTGCCGGTGCTGCTCCAGGCCGATGCCGACCGCATCCTGCATGCCCGCGAGGTTCTGGCGGATGTGCTTGAGGGCCTGTGGGACGCGTACGACGACCTCACCGACGAGATCGAGGACGGCGCATCCCTCACCGACGCCGCCACCGCTTACACCGACGCGTACACGGATCGGCAGGGCGAGATCACCATGGGCGGCGAGGACGACGATGTCCGCATCGTCGAGGGCACCGTCACGGTCCACGCGGTGCGAATGCCCAGCGATGTGGTGCTCCGCAGCAGCCTCGCGGCGGTGGAGAACCTCACGGGCCGGCAGAAGTCCGCCCCAGTCGCGACCAACGGCTCGGACCTCGCCCACTACGATCCGCTCGCGGCCCAGACGTTCATCTCGCTGGTGATCAAGCCGCTGGGCGCCCGGCCCCAGCAGCGTCGCCGCTGAACCGCACCAACTCGGGCTGGTTCTCATAGGTCCCATAGGACTCATAAGACCTATACGACTTATGCTCCGTCAATGAACCGCCTCGCGAGCCAGACCAGCCCCTACCTCCTCCAGCACGCCCACAACCCGGTTGACTGGTGGCCCTGGTGCGACGAGGCGTTCGAGGAAGCCCGCAAGCGCAACCTGCCGGTGTTCCTCTCAATCGGCTACTCCACGTGCTATTGGTGCCACGTGATGGAGCGCGAGAGCTTCGAGGACGCCGCGACCGCTGCGCTGCTGAACACACACTTCATCCCGATCAAGGTGGACCGCGAGGAGCGGCCCGACGTCGACGATGTCTACATGGCCGCCACGGTGATCATGACCGGGCGCGGCGGGTGGCCAATGTCGGTGTTCCTCGAGCCCACGCAGCGGCGGCCCTTCTGGTGCGGCACGTACTTCCCCAAGGCCAACCACCCGCAGATCCCCACGTTTACCGAGGTTCTCAGCGCCATCAACACCGCGTGGCGCGAGCAACGCAAGGAGATCGACGAGCAGAGCCAGCAGCTCGCCGCGGCGGTACGCGACCAGGTCTCAGGCTCCACCAATACCGCGCAGCTCGGCCAACAGCAGGTCGCGGATGCGGTGTCGGCGCTGCTCAAGATCTTCGACCGCACCAACGGCGGCTTCGGCGGGGCGCCCAAGTTCCCCCAGCCCTGCTTCCTGGAGTTCCTGCTCGACGCCCGCGAACGCGCGGCCGACGACTCCACCGCCGACGCCATCGACGCGGCCGTCAAGCTCACCCTCAACCGCATGGCGGTGGGGGGGATCAACGACCAGGTCGGCGGCGGCTTCCACCGCTACGCCGTGGACGCCACGTGGACCGTGCCGCACTTCGAGAAAATGCTGTACGACAACGCCCAGCTGGCGCGCGTCTACGCACGCGCGGCCCGCTTCTACGGCGATTCGTACCTCGAGCACACCGCCCGCCGCACGCTCGATTATGTGCTGAAGGAGATGACCTCGTCGCAGGGTGCGTTCTATTCGGCCCAGGACGCCGAGGTCGATGGCAAGGAGGGGCTCAACTACCTCTGGACCGCCGCGGAGCTTCGGACGCTGCTCGAGGATGAGGATGACATCAACTTCGCCGTGCGGCTCTACGGGCTGGACAGGGGCCCCAACTTCCAGGACCCGCACCACAAGGGCGAGCCGCCGCGGAATGTGCTGAGGCTGGATGACCGACCCGATCGGCTGGCTAAGTCCCTGAACCTCCCGCCCGAGGCGATTGCCGAACGAACGGCGGCCCTGAACGCACGCCTGTACGCAGCCCGTCAGCAGCGCAAGCAGCCGCGCCTCGACGATAAGGTTCTCTCGGCGTGGAATGGCATGATGATCGGCGGCTTTGCAACTGCCGCGCGGGAGCTCGAGGAACCGCGGTACCTCGACGCCGCCGAGATGGCCGCGGCCTTCGTGCTCTCGAAGCTCACGGATAGCGCGGGCGAGGGCGGCGAGCGCCGACTCCTCCGCACCTACCGGGACGGCCAGGCCCACACACCCGGGTTCCTCGAGGACCACGCTTACCTCATGCACGGCCTGCTCGAACTCGCCCGCGCCACCATTGGACCGAAGCGCGACCTGCACCTCCAGCAGGCAAAGGCCATCCTGACGCTTGCTGACGCTTCGTTCCTGGACCCAAAAACCAACGCCTGGTTCGACCAGCGCGATGACGCCCAGGACCTCTTCGTCCGCACCCGCAGCGCCCATGACGGCGCGATCCCCAGCGCCACCTCGCAGATGCTGCACAACCTGCTCGATCTGGCCGAGCTGACCGGCGAGGACGCTTACCGCGAGCGAGCGCTCGCATCGCTCATCGCCAACAGCGGCGCCATCGCCGAGAGCCCCGTCGGCACAGTCAACTCCACCCGCGCCCTGCTTCGCCTCCTCGCCACCGACTCCAGCGCCGCGGCCCGTTTTCAGCAGGCACCCGCCGCCGCACAGGCAAGCACGCAGCAGGCCCCGCCCGAGGCCGTGGAGATCTACGCCTCCACCGATCGTGTCTCGATCCGCAAGGACGAGCCGGCGGAGCTCAGCCTGTTTGTCAAGATTGCCGACGGCTACCACGTCCCCGCTGCCGACCCCGGCAGCAACGACGCGGCCCGCTCCATGATCCCCTTCCGCATCGGCATCATCAACGGCACTGGCATTTCTGCCTTCGCGGGGTACCCCGAGGGCCAGCCCTACCACGACGGCACGAAGGTCTACACCGGCTCCTTCGAGCTCCAGGTCGCGCTCGAGCGCACCGGCGAGTGGACCGGCCAGCCGCTGCTGGGGCTGCTCTATCAGGTGTGCACCGAGACCGAGTGCCTGATGCCCCGCAACGTGGAGCTCGACATCGCCCTCGACCGCATCGACTGACCGCTCCCCGTGCACCGCTCCGGTGCCGCTCCGGGGCGGCACGCCAGCCGCAGGGGCCTAACATCCCCACCCATGCCCACCGCCGTCATTTCCGACATCCACGCCAACGCCGCCGCCCTCAAGGTGGTCCTGGCCGACATCGAGAAGCGCGGCATCAAGCGCATCGTGTGCCTGGGTGACACCGTGGGCTACGGCCCCGATCCGCTGGAGTGCGTGGACCTCGTCCGCGAGCGCTGCGCCTGGACCCTGATGGGCAACCACGACTACGGCGTGCTCTACGAGCCGACGAACTTCAACGCCGCCGCGGAATCGGCGGCGTTCTGGACACGCCAGCAGTTCGATCAGGAGCCCGACGACAACCTGCGTGCCCAGCGGTACGACTTCCTCAACCGCCTCAAGGTGCGGGTGGTCGAGCGGATCGGCACCGACGGCGCGGAGCCGGTCACCAACGTTCCGGCGATCCCCGGCCACCCCCTGCTCGCCGTCCACGGCTCCCCCCGTCGCCCGATCAACGAGTACATCTTCCCCGATGACGCGATCAATGCGACCGACAAGCTCGAGAGCATCTTCGACCGCGTGGGCAAGATCTGCATCGTGGGTCACACGCACGTGCCGGGCGTCTTCACCAACGAGCCCGACTTCTACCCGCCCGCCGAACTGGGGGAGAACGGGTACAAGTTCCAGGAGGGTGAGAAGGCCGTGATCAACGTCGGCTCCGTGGGCCAGCCCCGCGACGGCGACCCCCGCGCCAGCTACGTCATCCTGCACCCGACGCACGCCCAGTTCATCCGCCTTGAGTACGACGTCGCGGCCACCGCCGAGCGCATCAAGGCCATCCCGGAGCTGGGCACGTGGCTGGGCGACCGGCTGTACAAGGGCCAGTGACGCCCAGCGGCAGGTAAACCGGAAGTCGGAGACCGGAAACCGGAAGGAAGAGCGCCGAAGGGTGATCGCTGATCGACCCGTGGCCTTATCCACTGCCAGCCGGCACTTTGCCCTATGGTTCCCCCCTATCCCGTGGAACCCTGACCCACCATGCCTCAACCCAAGAACCCGTTCCTGCGCACCTTCATCCCCACCCTGCTCATCGTGCTGGGGATCGGCTTCGCCATTGCGGTCTGGCGCAATAGCTCCAAGTCTGCTACGAACACCACGCCCACCCAGCAGGCCGAGGCCCCCGCCTCGACCACGCCGGCACAGCCGTCGTCGCCGATAACGCCTGACGGCACGCAGCCTGCGCAGCCCGCGACCCCACCCCCGACGCAGACCACCGATGCCGCGGCCACGCCGCCGCAGCCCACTCCTTCGACCCCCGCGCAACCGATCGCCGGCACCTTCCGCGCCGAGCGGGTCGAGAGCACCGGTCCGATCCCGGTCCTGGGCAGCGCCGACGCGGCGGGCCCTTACAAGCTCCAGCTCGAGTTCTCGCCCAATGGCGCGGGGATCGACGCCATCCGCCTTGCCAACCACGAAGAGAACATCACCACCACCGACAAGGTCGTGGTGCAGTCCTCGACCGTCTCGCACCTGCCCGAGGCCCCTAACTATCCGCCCTTCGCGGCCGTGTCGATCGTGATCACGCCGCAGGGCGGCACGTCCTCGCTGCCCATCCCGCTCGACGGCCCGGTGTGGGCCCCGGTCTCAGGGCGCCCCGGCGCGTTCCAGGCCCGGATCCTGGATGACCACGACCGCCCCGTGCTCCGCATCGAGCGCGTGTACCTGTTGAGCGAGGGCAAGTCGCACTTCACCATCCGCCAGCAGATGGTGAACCTCAGCGGTGCACCGATCTCGTTCTTCTTCTTTGAGCGCGGCCCCGTGGACCTGCCCGGCGGCCCCAGCGGCTACGGCGGCGACAAGCGCCGCGTGCACTTCGGCTACTTCATGTCCGCCGACCCCTCGCAGATGGTGCTCTCCAACAAGTTCCTGATCGAGCGCCCCGACCTCATCAAAAAGGACGACCCGCTCGTCAAGCCCATCTGGCCGACGGAGAAGACCAAGGCCTACACGCTCACGTGGGTGGGCAGCACCAACCGCTACTTCGGCGCGGCCGTGTTCCCGGTGATCGACAACCCCGCCCAGGGCAAGGCCCTCGGGTGGGTGCAGCGGGTCGACCGCGTCGTGATCCCCAACACCGGCTTCGACACGCATTCGAGCACGGCCCTGGAGCTCGCGAGCAACCAGTTCACGTTGGCGGCGGCGGGCCAGCCCGGCGACTGGGCCGACCTTTCCCACAATGTCTACGCCGGCCCGCTCAACCGCAAGGAGCTGCGTCAGGACCCGGTAACCGAGGCGGTCGGACTGCCGGGCCTGGTCGTGTACAACTTCGGCGGCATGTGCGCCAGCTGCACCTTCGAGGCGGTCAGCAACGCGCTGCTGTGGATCCTGCACGCCCTGCACGACTGGCTGCTGAAGGACTGGGCCCTGGCCATCATCGGCCTGGTGCTGATTGTGCGCACGCTGCTGCACCCCGTGACGAAGTGGTCGCAGATCCGCATGGCCCGCTTCGGCAAGCAGATGGCGGCGGTCGGCCCCAAGCAGAAGGCCCTGCAGGACAAGTACAAGGCCGACCCCAAGAAGCTGCAGGAGGAAACGGCCAAGCTGTGGCGCGAGGAGGGTGTGAGCCCGCTGGGCATGCTCGGCTGCATCCCCATGGTGCTGCAGATGCCCATCTGGATCGCGCTGTACGCGGTGCTCTACTTCTCGGTCGAGCTGCGGCACACCGGCGCGTTCTACGGCGTGTTCCAGAACATCCAGCCGCGGAGCTGGCCGACGTGGCAGTTCCTGGGCGACCTCGCCGAGCCCGACCGCCTGCTGATGTTCAAGAGCTCGTTCCACGTGCCGCTGATCGGGGCGGTGATCGGCGAGATCAACGCGCTGAACGTGCTGCCGCTGCTGCTTGCAGTGGTGTTCTTCATCCAGCAGAAGTACCTGACGCCGCCCACCAGCGCGACGCTCACCCCCGAGCAGGAGTTCCAGCAGAAGCTCATGAAGTGGATGACCGTCGTCCTGTTCCCGGTGTTCATGTACAACGCGCCCTCGGGCCTGGCGATCTATTTCATCTGCAACAGCACGTTCGCCATTCTGGAGAGCCGCTACGTCAGGTCCCACATGGACAAGTACGACCTGCTGAACGTGGACAAGATGCGGGCCGAGCGACAGGCCCGTTCCAGCGTGATCGATAAGCGCGGCCCCGGCGCGGGCGGCGGCGCCGGACGCAAGGAGACGTTCCTGGAGCGACTCCAGCGCCTGGCGATCGAGAAGCAGAAGGAAGCCGAACGCCTCCGCAACCAGCCCCGCAAGAAGAAGTGACCGGCGACCCGGGTACCTCATGGGGTACCCGGCCGCTCCGCGGCGGCTCTGACCATGAACCCCGGTGACACCATCGTCGCCCCCGCCTCACCCCCCGGTCGGTCGGCGCGCGCCATAGTGCGGCTCAGCGGGCCGCTCGCCTTCGCGCCGCTGGGCGGCCCGCGCCCTCGCGGCATCGCCCCCGCCGTCCTCCGACTCGGAGGCCTGGAAGTGCCGGTCCTCGCCGCGGCCCTCCCCTCCCCAAACTCCTACACCGGCGAGGACACCCTCGAGCTCCAGCTCCCGGGCAACCCCGCACTGGTTGAGCGCGTCCTCCACGCCATCACGAGTATCGAAGGCATCCGCCTCGCCACCCCCGGCGAGTTCACCGCCCGCGCCTACCTCGCCGGCCGGCTCACCCTCTCCCAGGCCGAAGGCGTCGCGGCCACGATCGCCGCCACCACCCGCGAGCAGCTCGACGCCGCGGCCGACCTGCTCGGGGGCCGTACCGGCGAGCGCTACCGCGCCTGGGCCGAGGAGCTCGCCACCCTGCTCGCACTGGTCGAGGCCGGCATCGACTTCACCGACCAGGAGGACGTCGTCGCGATCGCAGCGCCCACGCTCAGCACGCGCCTCACCACTCTCGCCCAGCAGCTCACTCAGCACCTCGGGGGCGTGGGGGAGCACGGTGGCACGGTGCCGCGGGTGGTCCTGGTGGGGCGGCCCAACGCGGGCAAGTCGACGCTGTTCAACGCCCTGCTGGGCCGCCGGCGTGCGGTGACCAGCCCCGAGGCCGGCACCACGCGCGATGTGCTGAGCGAGGAGCTTGACCTCTCCCGTGAGGTGCCCGGGGCTGGCGCCGTCATGCTCCAGGACCTCGCCGGGATGGAGGACACGCCGTCCCGCCCGGACCAGCACGCGGCACGCGAGGCCGTGTGCGCCGCCGACCTGCTGCTGTGGTGCGACCCCTCCGGGCACTTCGATGCGGCGCCTCTGAACCTGCCGATGAAGCCCATCCTCCGAGTCCGCACCTTCGGCGACCGGCCGCCCGCGACTGGTACACGCGAGGATGTGGCCGTGTGCGCGCTCGACGGCTGGCACCTCGACACGCTCCGGCGCGCCGTGGCGGACGCCGCCACTACCGCCCACGCCGCCTCGGTTGCCGCCCTGCTGCCCCGGCATCGGCGGGCGATGCTCGCAGCGCTCGGTCGCCTGTACGAGGCGATCGCCCTGTCCGCGGACGCCGAGCGTCTCGAGGAGCCCGAGGTGATCGCCCTCACCCTCCGGCTCGCACTTGACGAGGTTGGCGAGCTGGCCGGGCAGATCTCGCCAGACGAGGTGCTGGGCCGGGTCTTCGCGACCTTCTGCGTCGGCAAGTGACGCCTCCGCCACCGTCACCGCAAGCGCGGCCTACACCAGCGCCCCCAGCCATGCCTCCAGGTACTTCTCCGCGAACAGGTCGGCCGCGGCCGCGGTGCGCTCCGCGTCGATCCCCCAGCAGCACGCGAGCGGCGCCTTGTCCCAATCGCCCTGCACCACCAGCTGGCCGTCGATGGCGAACACGCTGGGCAGCTTGTCGGCAAGGTACGCCGTGAGCGCGTTCACTGCCGGCCCGCCGATGCTCACCGTGGGCAGTTCGCGGAGCGGGTCGCGGTTGAGGTACCACAGGTCCGAGCACACCAGCACCTGTTCGGGCCCGTCGGATTCCTGGATGGCGTGCAGCACCCGCTCGCGCAGGCGGTACGCAATCGGGCGGTCGTACAGCTCAGCCGACAGGTGCGCCCCAGTCACGATGAGAATCTGCTTATTCGGGCGCGGGCTGGATGCCATAACCCCGCACCTTCTGTACACTGCCGGCGCGGCGGAGCGGAGCCCGCCCACCAACGCCCAACAGTCGGAACATACACGAGATGATCCAGCCTGTCTGCGAGCAGCAAGAGTCCACACCCAGGCCGACGCACAGCGAAGGAAGCGCGACCGCGACGGCCACCCGCCCCATCCCGACCAAGCCCAAGGTCGAGCAGCTCCCGCCATATCGCGTGCTGCTGCACAACGACCCGATCACCGAGATGGGCTTCGTGATCACCACGCTCATCGAGTTGACGCCGCTGAACCACGATCACGCCGTGCGCGTGATGCTCGAAGCCCACAACACCGGGGTCGCGCTGGTGCTGGTGACGCACAAGGAGCGGGCCGAGCTCTACCAGGAGCAGTTCCACAGCAAGAAGCTGATGGTGACCATCGAGCCGGCAGAGTGAGCGTGGAGCGGCGATGAACACCCTGCCAAGCTTCGATCTGTACGACAGCAACGCCCTCAAGCACCTGCTGGAGGCGACCAAAGAGTCGTGCGACTCCTGCGGTCAGGCGCGGGGCTGGAAGTACACCGGGCCGTTCTACAGCGAGCATGACGACCCGGTCATCTGCCCCTGGTGCATTGCTGACAGCGCGGCCGCGAGCAAGTTTGACGGCTCCTTCAACGATGGCCTCCATTCTGATTGCAAGGTCCCGCTTGCGGCGCCCGACCTCGCGCTCATCAACGAACGCACGCCCGGCTTCGTTACGTGGCAGGGGAACTACTGGTGGGCCTGCTGCGGAACACCGTGCCGGTTCATGGGCGACGCCACTGCGGACGCGCTTCAGGGTTCATGGTCCTCGATCGTGCCTGCACTCCGCAAGGACCTCGGCGAGGTGATGAGCGACCCGGATGAGTTCGAGGAGTTCCTCGAGAACGCCGAACGGGGAGGCTCACCGGCCGTGTACGTCTTCCAGTGCCGCAAGTGCTCTAAGTTGCACTTCTACTGGGACATGGACTGAGGTCCGTGCCTGGGATTCAACTGCCCTCAAGGCAACCGGAATAAAGGTCGCCAAGGCCCGAGAATGACGCCGTGGCCGTCACCGGCCTCTGCTCTTGCCCCGCCGCCCCACGCGCCACAGCACCGCGCGCGTTCACGCCTTTTCACCGCAAGCACACACATTGCACGCCCCGCCTCCCGATGCAATAAAGCCGCGGCGTCCAGCGTCGGCCGTGCGGCTTGAGTCCCCCGGAGGCGTCCCCAGTGCGCACCCTTCACCTCGGCGACCTTCTCGTCAAGCACGGCGTTCTCACCAGCGAGCAGCGTGACCAGGTGCTGATCGCCCAGCGCTCCCGCGGCGGGCCCTTCGGCCTCATCGCGGAGGAGATGTTCGGGATCCACCCCTCGGCCGTGGAGCGGGCGTGGGCCGAGCAGTACTCGGGCTTCGCGCCGCACGTGGACCCGCGCGCGTACAACGTGAACCCGCGGGCCCTCGACGTGATCACCCGCCGTCAGGCGTGGCAGTTCCGCATGCTGCCGCTGGACCTGGCGGGCGAGGAGGTCGTGGCCTGCACGACTCAGGAGAACCTCTGCCGCGCCATGAAGTTCGCGGGCTGGCGGCTGGGGCACGCGTGCCAGTTCGTGCTCGCCGAGCCCAACCAGCTCGGCGAGGCGATGCTCCAGCACTACCCGATGGCGGGAATGACGCCGGAGATGGTCTACTCGATGGTGATCCCGGGCTGATGGGTGCTCAGCCCACAAGGTGCTAGGAGTCCGATACGCCGAACTTGAGGATGCGGCCAAGGATGTCCAGGACCCCCTCGATCTCCGGCAGCGGAGACACATAGTCCGCTACCTTCTTGAGTTCCGGCACTGCGTTGCTCGGGCACGCGAAGAACGCCACGTTCTCTCGGATGGCCATGTCGCCGAGCGTGTCGCCGATCCCGATCAGCCGCTCCTTCTCGAGCCCGCACATCCGCATCAGCCGCTGCAGCCCTGTTGCCTTGCTGACGTGCTTGAGGTCGCAGTTGATCCATGCAACGGTGTTCGAGACCCGGATCGGCCAGCCCTCGCGCTCGATTCGCTGCTCGATCTCCGGCTTGAGCGACATTAGGAACGGCGTGTCCGGGTGCCACAGCGACATGCTCGCCGACTTGCCCGGCTGGTACACCACGCCCCGCGGCAGGAGTTCCGCGTCCGCCCATCGCATCATGTCGATCACCGCCCCTTTGTCGGCCGCGGTGATCGCCGGGTCCATGATGTATCGGTTGTCGCGCGGATCGTACAGCCACACGCCCATCTCGCACACGCATGGGAGGAGATCGTTCGCGATGATCCGGCAGATCGCCTCCGCGTACGGCTGCGGCCTGCCCGAGCACACCGTCAGCGCAGGCCGGTCCCCCGACCACGCCGCCCGGTTCCACTCCGCCACCCTCGCCAGCGCATCGGCATCCACGGGCGCGCTCGACTCCGGCCCCAGGCACCCGTCGATATCGGAAATCACGGCGAAGTACTGCGGCATAGGCCCAAGGCTACGCCGCGAGACACGCCTCTACCGGATGAAGCTCATGACGACCTCAAACAGGATCAGCAGGATGATGATCCACTCCAGAATCTCCATGCGCCGGTTCGCCTGCCGGTCCGAGAGCTTGCTGTAGATGCTCTCCAGGGTCCCCAGCTTGCGGATAATGCTGCCGTCCCATTCGGGCAAGTGCAGGCGGCCCGCCGCCAGGCGGTACACCCGGGACAGGTACACATCCCCCAGCAGCTTGAGGGCGTTGTTGACGCCTTCGAACAGGATGGCCGAATCGATCTGCATGCGCGAGATCCGCCGCAGCTCCGCCCCGCTCTCAAAGAACCCCAGTCGCGTGGTGCGCTGCGAGGTCTCGTACGCCTCGCCCAGGGCCCGGTCGAGCTGGTCGTCGAGGAACCGCATTTCCAGCAGCTCGACGTTGGCGAACTCCAGCACCGCAGTCACGTCCTGCATCTCGCGTCCGAAGAGAAGGGCCGCGTTCCAGTCAATGAGGGCGGCGTCGTTGTCGGCATACGCGATGCGGCACGACAGCGCGTCGTCCACCTCCTGCTTGCTGAGGATTTCGGTGTCCGACCGCAGGATGCGGGCGATGAGCGGCCCGCACTCGTCGATCCACCCCTGGAGCCCCGCGTGCCGCTCGGGCAACTGCCACTCGTCCACGTCGAAGACGATGTAGTCCTCGACCAACGCCGTCACGTGCGGCTTGTTGATCGTCGCTTCGAGCAGCCGCACGAGGTCATCGACGATCCGCCGGGACTCGGCGAGCAGGGCCGCGTTCTCGTAGAGTGCGCTGCTCAGCGGCAGCAGCCCCTCGACGGGGCCGCTGAGCGGGATCGTGAACGTGATCGAGATTGCCCCGAAGTCGTACACCAGCGCCTCGATCGACGCTTGCGTCGTGAACCGGCCGACGCTCACCGGAGTCCCCGATCGCGTCACGCGGATGGGCGCCGGCTGGTACTCGAAGTACTTGGGTGCGCGGCGGGAGTGCTTCAACGTCTCGCGCTGCGGGATTTCCCGAGTCAGCAATGCCGCGGCCTTGTTCAGGTCCACCGCGAAGCCGACGTCGTAGGCGAACATGGCGACGCACTGGCCACGCAGGATGGTGAACTCCCCGGTGCGCGGCGGTGGGGCGATGGTGGTCACTTCGGGCATTCGGCCAATCCTACGGCAAGGGGGTTGGAGGACCGGGTGAACGGGTTGAGTGGCGGCTAACCTGTGCCCATGACGCGACTCTGCCGTGTGGGGAACGTGGAAATCGGGGCCGGGCGCGGGCTGGTGGTGATCGCCGGCCCCTGCGTGCTCGAGTCTCTGGAGCTCGGCCTGCAGATCGGGCGGCGTCTCAAGGCCGCGTGCGCCGAGGCGGGGCTCGCGTACGTTTTCAAGGCCAGTTTCGACAAGGCCAACCGCTCGAGCATCCGCTCGCCGCGCGGGCCGGGCCTCGAGCAAGGGCTCGCGTGGATGGCCGAGATCAAGCGAGAGCTGGGCGTCCCTGCGACTACCGACGTCCACGAGCCCACCCAGTGTGAGCCCGCCGCGGGCGTCGTTGAGCTCCTTCAGATACCGGCCTTCCTGTGCCGCCAGACCGACCTGCTCGTCGCTGCTGGCCAGGCCGCGGCGAGGCACGGCGGCGGCGTGAACGTCAAGAAGGGCCAGTTTCTCTCCCCCGGCGAGATGCGGGGTCCAGTGAAGAAGCTGGGCGAGGCCGGCTGCACCAACGTCATGACCACCGAACGCGGCACCTTCTTCGGGTACGGTCGCCTCGTGAACGACTTCCTCGGCCTGGGCGACCTGATGGAGCTCGACGCCGAGGGCGGCGCGCCCCCCGTGTGCTTCGACTGCACGCACTCGACGCAACTGCCCGGTGCCGGCGAGCAGACCGGGGGACGGCCCGAGCGGGCGCCGCTGCTGGCCAAGGCCGCGGCCGCGGCGGGCGTGCACGCGCTGTTCCTCGAGTGCCACCCCGAGCCCAGGAATGCCATGAGCGACGCCAGCACCATGCTGCCGCTGGAGAGCGTTCCTGCGCTGCTGCGGCAGGTGGCGGCCGTCGCCCGCGCTTCACGCCAGGGTTGAGCGGACCGCACCCCGCAACGGAGGGGGTTGCGTGATTGCCCCCGGCGTGCTTTGATCGGGGCTATGACCACCGCGCCCGCCGCACCCGCTGATCCTTCAACCCAGACCACGCCGCCGCCCAGGCGCCGCGCTTTCCCGCACGCGTTTTGGATGCTCAACACCATCGAGATGTGGGAGCGCCTCGCGTACTACAACCTCCGGGTCATGGCCCCGGTCTACATCATGCAGGCCGACACCGGCGGCACGCTCCAGCTGGGGGCTACGCAGAAGGGCACGATTTACGCCTGGTGGGCCATCTTTCAGAGCCTGCTGCCAATCGTTACCGGCGGGTTTGCCGACCGCTACGGCTACAAGAAGGTCCTGGGCTTCTCGATCTTCACCATGATGATTGGGTACATCTGCATCGCCCTGCTCCGCAAGGTGCCACCCGCGGGCGCCGACGAGGCGACCATCAAGGCCATCGCCGATTACAACTACTGGGCCCTGTTCGGCTCGATCATGCTGTTCGCCACGGGCACCGCGTTCTTCAAGCCCAGCATCCAGGGCTCGCTGGCCGCGACCATGACGAAGGAGACATCCTCCGTCGGTTGGGGCATCTTTTACTGGGTCGTCAACATCGGGGCGTTCATCGGCCACTTCCTCCCCGGCATCCTGCTCGGGCAGTCCCCGGACCCCGAGAGCTGGCGCAACCTCTTCCTCTGCTCGGCCGCGTTCACGTCTCTGAACCTTGTCATGCTCTTCACGATCAAGGATCAGCCCAGCGGGGCGGACAAGAACGAGAGCATCGGCACGGTGCTCAAGCGCACGTTCGTGAACATCCTCGAGCCGCGACTGGTCGCCTGGCTGGTCATCATGTCGGGCTTCTGGCTGATGATGTACCAGCTGTGGGACCTCCAGCCCAACTTCATCAAGGACTGGATCGACACCTCGCCCGCGGTCGAGCACCTCCGCGGCATCCTCCCCGAGACCATGTTCAAACAGTGGACCGAGGAATCCCCCCGCGGCCTTCAGGTGCGGCAGGAGATCCTGCTGGCGGTGAACTCGATGTGCATCATCATCGGCGTGGTGGGCATGTCCTGGCTCACCCGCCATATGCGCAGCCTGACAGCGATGCTCTGGGGAACGGGCTTTGCGATCGCCGGCATCCTGGTCGCCGGCCTCACGATGAACGTGTGGTACCTCGTCCTGGGCATCGTCTGCTTCTCCCTGGGCGAGATGACCACCGGCCCCAAGAAGAGCGAGTACCTCGCCCAGATCGCCCCGCCGGGTAAGAAGGGCCTTTACCTCGGCTACGTCAACGTGCCCGTCGGCGTGGGCGTGTTCGTCGGCTCGAAGATCGCGGGCTACATCTACGGCACCTACGGCGAGAAGGCCACGCTGGCCCTGCGATACATCAAGGAGAACGGGCTCGCACCGGTGACGCCCCCGGCACCGGAAGTGCTCAGCAAGTACGGCACCGAGCTCGAAGCACAACTCCAGATCGCCCGCCCCGATGCCCTCAAGACGCTCATGGACATCAAGGGCATCGACGCCGTGCAGGCCACGCAGCTGCTGTGGGATACCTACAGCCCGCAGTACTACGTGTGGCTGCCCTTCGCCGCGGTGGGTGTCGTCTCTGCCCTGGGCCTGGCCGTGTTCGGCCAGATGGCCAAGCGCTGGAAGGACATGGACGCCTGAGCACTCGCCGCGCGAGCGGCGTACGACTCGAGAGCGCAGCAGCCCGGGATGAGCGCGGCGGGAGCAACGCGTGCAATCGCGGATGAGCCGGTTCTCACAGAAGGCCAAGTGAAACCAGCTACCATGCCCGCATGCAGGCGATCAAGGCTGACCCCGACATCATGCACGGCACCCCGTGCTTCAGCGGCACCCGCGTCCCCGTGGCGAGTTTGTTCGACCACCTCCGGCAGGGCTACCCGCTCGAGTACTTCCTCGCGCAGTTCCCCAGCGTCAAGCGGGAGCAGGCCGAGGACGTGCTCGACCTCGCCAAGCAGGCCCTCACCAACGCCGAAACCGGCGCGAGGGCGGTGGGATGAAGGTCCTCCTCGACGAGAACCTGCCGCAGGACCTGCAGTACTTCCTGCCCGGGCATCAGGTGTCGACGGTCGGCTCGCTGCACTGGCACATCGCCCAGGACGAGCGGCTGCTGGAGCGCGCCGAGACCTTCGGCTTCGACGTGTTCATCACCCACGAGACGGGGCTGCGCCTGGCCCAGAGCAACGGCCACACGCCACGCCTGTCGGTGATCACACTGCGCAGCGAGAGCAGCGTGATGGAGCACGTGCGCCCGCTGGTGGTGCCGCTGCTGGAGGCGCTCAACGCCTTCCGGCCGAACACGGTGATGACGATTCCGGAGTGAGGTGGACGCGGTCCCTACAATGGGCGCATGGAAAGCCCGATCAAAGTTGATCCCGAGATCATGCACGGCACGCCGTGCTTCGCGGGCACACGGGTGCCCGTTGAAGCGCTGTTCGACTACCTCGAGGATGGGCGCACAACTGCGTTCTTCCTCGAGCAATACCCCTCGGTGACAATGGAGCAGGTGCAAGCAGTCCTGCGGATGGCGCGCGACATCATCCCCGCCCCTGCGACTCGGCGAGCGGCTGGATGAAAGTGCTGCTCGATGAGAACGTGCCCGTCGAGCTGAGGCATCTGCTTCCTGTCCACGAGGTGTTCACCGTCTCCTACTTGGGGTGGAAGGGAATCGTGAACGGCCGCTTGCTGGCACTCGCTGCGTCAAACGCGTTCGAGGTGATTGTGACAAAGGACGCGGGGATCAAGGACCAGCAGAACCTTGCCGCGCTCCCGGTGGCCGTGGTGTACCTGCAAGCGAAGTCGAACAAGATCAGGGACGTCCTGCACCTCATTCCCGAGCTCATTGAAGTGCTGCAAGAGATTAGGCCGTGCACTTACGTGCATATCCCACGAGGTGCCGATGCCGCACCTTGACTGTCACACCGCCGGCGAGTCGCACGGCCCCACCATGGTCGTCACGATCACGGGCATGCCCGCGGGTGTGTTCGTGGCTGAGGCCTTCATCAACGCCGAGCTGAAGCGCCGCCAGGGCGGCTTCGGGCGCGGCGGCCGTCAGGGGATCGAGGATGACAAGGTCAACATCCTCACCGGCGTCCGCGCCAGCCGCACCACCGGCGCGCCCGTCACCTTCGCCATCGCCAACAAGGACTCGCGGCTGGAAGACTCGAAGCGCACACCCCCCGTGTTCCGACCCCGCCCCGGGCACGCTGACCTTGCGGGTGCGGTCAAGTACCTCACCACCGACTGCCGCGACGTGCTTGAACGCGCCAGCGCCCGCGAGACCGCCTGCCGCGTGGCCGCGGGAGCGCTCGCCCGCTGCCTGCTGCGAGAGTTCGAGATCGAGGCCTTTGGCTGCGTGCGGTCCATTGGGGGCGTTGAGGGCTCATTCGAAGTCGCTCCAGGCACTTGGCGCGAGCTCATCGCACACCGCGACAGCAGCGAGACCTACTGCCCCGACCCAACAGCGAGCGAGAAGCAGAAGGCCGTGATCCGCGAGGCTAAGCTCGCCAAGGACGCCGTCGGCGGCCTTGTCGAGGCCCACGTGTTTGGCTGCCCCCCCGGCCTTGGTTCCTGCATGGACTGGCGCGACCGCCTCGACGCCCGCATCGCCGGCGCGGTCATGGGCGTGCAGGCGATCAAGAGCGTCGAGATCGGCCTCGGGCGCGACGCCGCCGCACGCCCCGGCAGCCGTGTGCACGACCCGATCCGCTACGACACCGCCCGTCGCGACAAAGAGCCATCCCTCGGCTTCCTCCGCGACACCAACAACGCCGGCGGCATCGAGGGCGGCATGACCAACGGCCAGCCCATCGTGGTCCGCGCCGCGATGAAGCCCATCTCCACCCTGCTCCAGGGCCTCCCCAGCGTCGACCTTAACACCAAGGCCCCCGAGCGCAGCCAGTACGAGCGCAGCGACATCTGCGCCGTGCCCGCCGCCAGTGTCGTCGTCGAGAACGCCGTCGCCTTCGAGGTCGCCCGCGCCTTCTGCGATAAGTTCAGCGGCGACTCCCTCGTCGAGGTCCGCGCCCAATATCAGGCCTTCCTCAAGCTCGCCCGTCAGCTGCCCCTCGAGGGCGAGGGCACGAAGCTCGCCTGACCGCCACATACCATCGGCCATGCGAATCGGCGTCATCATCCCCGCGGCCGGAGCCTCCTCCCGCTACCTCGCCACCGGCGGGCTCCGCTCCAAGCTCGACGAGGACCTGGGCGGCAAGCCCGTCCTCCAGCGCACCGTGGAGCTCTTCACCAAGCACGACGATGTCGGCGAGATCATCGTCGCCGGCCCCGCCGATGACGCGGCGTACGCCGAGTTCAAAGACCGGCACGCCGACCGCCTGGGGCTGCTCGGCGCGAAGATCTGCAAGGGCGGCGTGATGCACCGCTGGGAGACCGTCAACGCCGCGCTCGAGCACGTTACCGCTGACTGCACCCACATCGCCGTGCACGACGCAGCGCGCCCGTGCGTTTCGATGGAGCTGCTTGACCGGGTGTTCAACGCAGCAAGGCGGCACAACGCCGCCATCCCAGCCGTCGAGGCCTCCGACACCGTGAAGCGAATCACGGACACCGGCGAGACCATTGGCGGCGACGATGACGTGGCCGCGATCCTCGGCGAGACCGCTGAGAGCAGAAAGCCGCTCCGCGCAGTTCAAGAAACGGTCGACCGCCGCTCCCTCGTCCTCGTGCAGACCCCCCAGGTCTTCGAGGCCGGCCTGCTGCGCCGCGCCTATGCGCAGTCCGACCTCACCAGCACCGACGACGCTTCGATTGTCGAGAAGCTCGGAGTGCGCGTGGTCGTTGTCGATGGCGAGTCCCGCAATATCAAAATCACCCGCCCGGGGGACCTCGCCCTTGCACGCGCCATTCTCGGGCTGAGGGAACCCGAGGGGCGTCCCGTACATAAGCGGTTCTGAGGAAACAGATTGCGACGTGCGTGAGCCCTCCTGACTGGTACCCAGGTTAGGGCGGGCTAAACTTCCCGGCCCGCATGGGCGAACACAGAAGTGCAGCCGCGGAAGTGACACGCCCGCGGCACGGAAGAGAGCAACGTTCCAGGAGTTGAGCGATGAACCTGCGTCTTTGTGGTGGTGCGGTGGTCCTGAGTGCGGTCGTCCTCGGCGGGTGCGCCAACCCGCCCCCGCCCCCCCGCGGCCAGCACAACGGGCGCGTCGAGGTGACCGACACCACCCCCGCCGAGCGGAATAGCCGCGAGGTGCAGCTGACCGCGCAGCACGAGTTCAGCGATCAGGTTGCCCAGCAGCTGGCCGAGGATCTCGCTCAGGTCCCTGAGCTGAACCGCGGCGGGCGTGTCACGGTGGTCTTCGGCGACATCGTAAACCGCACGCAGGTGGTCCCCACCAGCGAGTTCGAGGGCTTCCGCACCCGCATCCGCAGCAAGCTGATGCAGAGCAACCACATCCTCAAGAACGTCCGCTTCGTCGAGAACCGCGCCCGCCTCGAGTCCCTCCGTTCGCGCGAGCTTGGCGGCGACGGCAAGGGCGCCGCGGGCCTCGACGCCGCGTCGACGTTCTTCTTGAACGGCGAGATGTACCGCGGCACCCGCGGCGCGTACGAGGAGGTCAACGAGTACCTCATGTCGTACAACCTGATGAGCGCCGACACCGGCGAGATCGTCTGGCACAGCCGCCAGTACGCCGTGAAGCAGGTGCGCTGAGCGACGGGCGGACAGGAGCTGAACCGTGAAGGTCACTGCTGCGGTCATTCTGTTCACACTGGTCGCGATGGTGGGTGGCTGCGCCGCCCCGGCACGCTCCACTCAGATGACCAGCGCTGACCTTGACGAGACCACGGCCGTCATGGCGCAGAAGCTCTCGGCCAGCCGCCTGCTCGCCGAGCGCACGCCCGACTCCCCGAAGATGGTGATCGCCATCGCCAAGGTGCAGAACCTCACCAGCGACCTCATCCCTGAGGGCGAGCAGTGGATGCTCATGGAGAAGGTCAAGGGGTCGCTGCCGCTGCTGAACCTAGGGCGCGAGCGGAACGTGGCGTTCGTCATCCCCGCCGAGCACCTGAGCGCTGCGAAGCGCGCGGGCACGCTGCCCGAGGAGGCCGCGCTCGCCCGCAACCCCACCCACGAGATGACCGCGACGTTTCTCTCCGGCACGCGCATGGCCGGCAAAGACCGCACCGACGCGTACCTGGTGGAATACCGCATCACCTCCCTCTCAACGGGCGCCCTCGAGTGGGTGGAAACCTTCGAGTTCAAGCGGGCCGCGTCGGGTATCGCCTACGACTGAGCGGCGGCGTTCGACGCATCCGGTAATGATCGGGGATCAACAGGAGCTGGCGTGCGGCTGATGCGGGCAACAAGGACGGGAGTAGCGGCAATCGCGCTAGCCTGCGGCCTCGGCGGCTGCGAGTATTCCAACGTCCACCCGCGCATGATGGCCGACGCCGACGCCGGTGCATACGGCGCTCCCCGCGTCGAGCTCCAGTCCCGCCTCACCGACAATCCCAGCGACCGCGCCTACCTCCTCGACCGCCTGCGCCTGCTCATCCTCACGCTCGCCGACGGGCAGCCCGCGCAGGCCGAGGAGGTCGCCAACCAGACCTTCCGCCTCCTGCGCACGCAGGGCCTCAACGCCGACCGCACCACCGCGGCCGTGGTCGTCAATGAGGGCGTGAAAATCTGGAAGGGCGAGCCCTTCGAGCAGGCGATGGGCTTCAGCTATATCGCCGTGCAGAAGGCACAGGTCGGCCAGTGGGACAACGCCCGCGCCGCCGCCAACGCCTCGCTCTTCCTGCTCAAGAGCTTCGGCGAGAACGAACGCGGCGAGGAGATGGACAGCGTCGAGCTCGCCCGTCGCGCCGCCGAGGAGGACGCCCGGCGGGGCCAGGGCGCCGGCGACCGCTACATCAACAAGGGCTACACGCCCGTCAAGACCAACTTCGTGCTCGGCTATCTGCTCAACGGGCTCGCGAACAAGGCCATCGGGCGCGCCGACGAGGCCTCCGACAACTTCCACGAGGCCGCCGCCGTCCGCGAGCACCTCAAGCCGCTCGCCGAGGCCCTTGACGCCGGCACGTACAACACCGTGTTCGTCGTTGACTACGGGCGCGGCCCAACCAAGATCGCCACCGGCCCCGACAACGCCTTCGCACGCTACGTCGAGAACTGGCCGAGCGGCGCCGAGCCCATCCGGGTCGCGGTAGAGGATGGGGGGGCCCCGCTCGCTGAGGCCCCGCCCGTGCAGGACCTCAACCGCATGGCCCGCAGCCTCATGTGGAACAATCTCGAGGACGTCCGCACGGCCAAGAGCGCCATCGGCACCGGCCTGCTCGTGGGCGGCCTCGCCGTCGCGGGCACCAGCCGCGACAACGAGGCGCAGCTCGCGGGCGTCGGCGCGGCCCTGATCGGCCTGGCGATGAAGGCCACCGCCCGCGCCGACACCCGTCACGCGGAGTTCCTGCCGCAGCGCGTGTACCTCGTTCCCGTCAATATCACTGGCCCCGACGCGACTGTCACACTGGAAGTCGCCGGCGACAGCCGCTCGCGCATGGTGCTCACCGCAATTGATCCGCCGGCCGCGGGCGGTATCCAGCTCCGCTACGTGAAGGTCCCGCCCACGGGCGGCGAGTGGGCCCGCAGCGGACGTGTCCTTTACGGCAACGACGAGTACAGCGGGCGCATCGACGGCGATTCGCTTCCCTACATCCTCGGCGGTCGTGATGTCTCGCTGCCCACACCCGCGGCCATGAAGCGCTACCACGCTGCGGGCTGCCTCCGCAGCATGACCTACACCGAACTCGAGAACCTCTACCGCGAGGAGGGCATCGCCCTGAGCGTGGAGGACGCCAAGGGCCAGTCGCGCGCCCACGTCCTCGAGGGCGGCGACTCGCTCGTCCCGCCGCTGCCGGGGACCGCCGGGTACGCCCGACTCTTCGGGCAGGACCACCCGCCCTACCGCCCGCGCAGCCGCGGGCTGCAGGACTTCCTCAATGAGCTGAACGAAACAAGCCAGGCCGCGATCGGGCGGCCGAAGAATGACACACAAGGAGCCGAGCGATGAAGAGCGTGCTGCTGGCGATCGTGACCATGACCGGAATCGCGGCGGGCCTGGGCGGCTGCAAGGGCCGCCCACCGACGGAGCCCTTTACCCCGCGTGCCGACCACATCCCGCTCGAGGCCTACCCCAAGATCACCGCGCCCGCGGAGCTCGCGCAATACCTCGCGGTGTCTGACACGACCGTCGAGCGCGGCCCGGTGATGAAGGTCACCACCCCCGTCCGCCTCATCAGCCGCCCCGGCGAGTGGTCCAAGGTGCAGTACCGCTACATCTTCCTCAATGACCGCGGCCTGCCTGTGCGCGAGCAGCCCGAGTGGACGCCCGTCACCCTCGAGCCCCAGCAGCAGGTCTTCCTCTCGCAGAACTCGCTCGACAGCGACGCCGTTGACTGGCGGCTCGAGATCCGCCCGCAGCGGTGAGACTCACGGCGGTCGCGACGGCCTGTGCGCGGGCGCTGGTCTTCACGAAGGAGCAGCCCATGGTCAGGATGGCTTGGTTGATCGCGCTGCTGTGGATGTTGCCCGGCGTGTCAACGGTCCACGCGCAGGACGGCGCAACGGCTCCTATGGCACAGCCCGCGACCAACCCGCCAGAGAAGACCCCGCCAGACTTCCCAGGCACCTACGCGCGGGCCGGCTCGCCGCGCGTGGTGGTGTACGCAGACATCGGCGGCCTCTCGCCCAAAGGTGCCGAGGGTCCCGCTTCGCGTCTGGGCGGCGAGATTGAGGATCAGCTGCGAACCGCCGGCGTGACCGTCGTCCCCGCCCCGGCCCTCACACCCGGACAGGCCGACGTCGTCCGCTCAAGCGGCTCCTTCGCGGCCGCACGGATTGTGGGCAAGGCGGCCAACGCCGACACGGTGCTTTACCTCCGCGTCGTGGAGCAGGCGGGCAAAGCAGCCGGAGTGCCGTCGTACACCGGCACCTTCGTCCTCGCCGACCTGCGCCGCGGCACCACCCTCGGCACCCACGCCTGGGACATCATCGGTGCCGACAGGGGCGTCACCGACGCGCAAGTCGAAGAAACCGCCGCCCGCCTCGCCGCCGTCGTTCAGCGTCAGTTCACAACAGCCTTCCCGCCCGGCGGGAACATGATGAACGCCCGCAGGCACGTGGTGCGTCTGGTGGGTCCGTACACCAGCGACGACCTCGCCACGCTCGTGGAAGGCCTGAGCGCCGGGGCCGAGTTCAAGCAGGGCTCGGTACAGCTCCGCGCCGAGGACGCCACGGAGGTCGGGCGCGTCGCAACGCTGGAGGTCGCGTCTGTCGCCGAGCTCCCGGATGTCCGCCGCGCCGTCCGGCGAGACATCGTTAGTCAGCTCGCCATGTCATCAGCGTTCATCGACTCGCGCGAGGGCGCCATCGGCCTCAAGGTCACCCCCCTCGCGGTGAACGAGCGGGAGCGGCTGCTCATGGGCGGCGCTCAGATCAAGCGGAACACCGCCGAGCGCGAGCGCCTCCGCCTGGCCTATGCCAACGCGGCCCGCCCGCGCATCCTGGTCATGCTCAACCCCGAGAAGAAGGGTGGTCAGGGCATCACCCCCGTCGATCGCGTCCGCGTCGGCCCGGGCATCTCCGGCCAGCTCCTCGATCAGGCCGGCGAGCGGGCCGACCGCCGCCAGGAGTTCGACCCACGCCTGATCGAAGACTGCCTTTCCCGCCGCCTTCAGGAACTCGGCCTCAATGTCGTTGACGCGGCGAACTCCCAGCGAACCCTCCTTGCCCGAGCCGAGAACGCGAACCGCGCCTGGACTTCCGATGACCTGGCGCGGGAGCTCGGTGCCGCCGCGGGCGCGGCCATCGTCATCACCGGCAACGCCCGCACCACCCGCGAAGGCGAAGCACAGGGAGCGATCGTGACCCTGCGCGCCATCGACCTCCCAACCGGTTCGGTAGTCGCCGAGACCGAGGTTCAGGCCGCCCTTGGGACCTCCGGCGAGGCCGTGGCCCAGTCCACCGAGGAACTCAGCGCCCAAGCCGCCGGCAGGCTCATCACCGCACTCACCGATCGCTGGGAAGGCACCGCCCGCCGCTAGCATCGCCCGCACGGCCCTGGGCCACGGGAAGCCCCCGCCGTGACTGGTTACAGTGCACGTCTATGGCGAAACGTCCGGTACAAGGCAGCAGTGGGGGGAGCGCCAGCCGCGCCGGCAGCAAAGCCGCGCCGATCGTCGGCGTCGTCATGGGCTCCCGCTCCGACTGGGAAACCATGCAGCACGCCGTGGCGATCCTGGAGGAACTCCGTGTTCCCCACGAGGTCAGCGTTGTTTCTGCCCACCGAACGCCCGACCTGCTCTTCGAGTACGCCTCGACCGCCGAAGATCGCGGCCTCCGGGTCATCGTCGCCGGCGCCGGCGGCGCCGCCCACCTTCCGGGCATGATCGCCAGCAAGACCATCATCCCCGTGCTCGGCGTGCCGGTCGAGAGCCACGCCCTCAAGGGCATGGACTCGCTGCTCTCCATCGTGCAGATGCCCGCGGGCGTCCCCGTGGGAACGCTTGCCATCGGTCGCGCTGGGGCGACCAATGCCGCCCTGCTCGCCGCGTCGATCGTCGGCGACGCCGTGCCCGGTCTGCGCGAGCGTCTGCATGCCCGCCGCCGCACTCAGACTGAAGTCGTGATGAGGAACCGAGACCCCCGCAAGCCGGTGAAGGACTGACCCATGCTGATCGGTGTGCTGGGTGCGGGGCAACTGGGTCGCATGCTCGCGCTCGCGGGCATCCCGCTGGGCGTCCGCTTCCGCTTCCTCGACCCCACGCCCGACAGCCCCGCCGGGCACGTCTCCGAGCAGATCGTCGGTGGATTCGAGGACCCCGGCGCGGTCAAGGAGTTCTGCCGCGGCCTCGACATCGCGACATGGGAGTTCGAGAACGTCCCCGTGGCTGCCGCGCGGCGCGTCGCCGAGCAGGTCCCCATGTTTCCGCCGCCCGTCGCGCTCGAGGTCGGCCAGGACCGCCTCCACGAGAAGCTGCTCTTCCGCGAGATGGGCCTGGAGGTGCACCCCTTCGGCGCGGCCTCCACTTTCGCAGAGTTCGAAGCGGTCGTCGCGCAGGTGGGAATTCCCGCGGTCGTCAAGACCCGGCGCGGCGGCTACGACGGCAAGGGCCAGGCGCTCCTGCGCGAGGGCGCGACACGGGCCGACATCGCTCAGGCCTGGGAGAGCCTGGGCGGCGTGCCCGTGCTGGTCGAGAAGTTCGTGCCCTTCGAGCGAGAGCTCTCCATCATCGGCGTCCGCGCGCGCACCGGCGAGCTCTGCGCCTACCCGCTCACCCAGAACGTGCACCGCGCCGGCATCCTCCGCGTCTCCACCGCGCCGTGCGAAGGCTGGTCCCGCCCCCTCCAGGAGCGCGCCGAGCGCTACGCCCGCGCCCTGATGGAACGGCTGAACTATGTGGGCGTGCTCGCCATCGAGTTCTTCGAGGTCGGCGGTGCGCTGCTGGCCAACGAGATGGCCCCCCGCGTGCACAACAGCGGCCACTGGACCATTGAGGGCGCCGAGACCAGCCAGTTCGAGAACCACGTGCGCGCCGTGGCCGGCCTGCCGCTGGGCCGCACCACGCCGCGAGGACACAGCGTGATGGTCAACCTCATCGGCAACGCGCCCACCCCGCGCGCGGTGCTGGAGGTCGATCGCGCCCACCTGCACCTCTACGGCAAGAGCCCGCGCTCTGGGCGCAAAATCGGCCACGTGACGGTGAACGGCCCCACGGCCGAGGCCGTCGCCGCCCCCGCCGAGCGCATCCGGGCCATGGCCGCCGACGCGTCAGGCGAAGCTCCAGGTCGGTAAGCTTGCAGCCGGAGTTGCGGCCCAGGTTGAGGCCGAACGGTCAGGTGCGGGGGACTCAGACCATGAACATCATGAAGGCACGCCTGCTGCCGCTCTGGCTCGTGGTCCTGCTGCCGCTGGTCGCGCTGGCGTGGGTGATCCGCGGCCCGTTCCTGCTCGAACGCCGCGTTGAGATGGACGTGACCGCCCGGAACGCGGGCGAGGCGTGGTCGCTCGAATGGCTTGACCGCTCGGGAGGCGCAATTAACGGCCGCTACCTGCAACTGCCGGCGACAAGCGGCGACCTCACGGCACGCGTCGAGAGCCCTGTCTCGAACCAGCGCTTCACCACGCTCCTGCTGCGATGGCGGGGCATGCCGGGTCTCGAAGTCCAGGACCCGAAGAACGTGATCCTCACCGACCGCGTGCTCTGGTGGTCCGTGCGCACACCGCTGGAGCGCCGCCACAACTTCCTCGGCAACGTCGAGCGCAAGGACGGCGTCAACCGCAGCACCACCGCCGACGGCGGCATCGCCTGGGCGATCCCGCCCTTCACCATGGCGATGGTTGCTGACGCGCTCGTGCTCTACGCCATCGTGGCCGCGGGGCTGCTGGTCATCTGGACCGCGTACCACATTAAGGACGGGCGCGGCTGGTACACGCCCGAGCGCGCCGCGTTCACCCTCGTCCTGGGCGTGCACGCGTGGCTGTCGGTTCGCGCGCCTCTCGCCTACTGCCCCGACAGCATGGACTACTTCGTCAACACGAAACAGCTCATCGAAGAGGGCATCTGGAACCAGTTCAACACGCTTCGCCTCCCCGGCTACACGCTGTTTACCGCCCCCATGCTCGCGTGGACGCACGAGTTCAGCCTCGCACTCGGCATCACCCAGGGCGTGCTCGCAGTCCTCACCGCATTCATGTGCGGCCGCATCGTTGCCGCGTTCATCCCGCGGCGCGAATCGGGCCACCCCTGGTCCGCACTTACCATGCTGCTGGTGGGCCTCGATCCCGTGCTCATCACGTACGAGCGACTGGGCATGCCCGAGTGCCTCACTGCGTTCCTGTGCGTGCTCTGCATCTACCTTTCGGTGCAACGCCGCTTCTGGGCCGAGCGCTCGCTCAGCGTGGCCGCGCTCGGCTCGATGGGCCTGGGCGTCCTGCTTGCAGCCGCGTGCTACGTCCGCGGCAACATGACCCTTGCGGCCGCCGTCGTTCCCCTGGCCGCCGGGGCGTGGGCCCTTGTCGGAACTGACCGCCCGCAATGGCGCCGAGCCTTCCTGATCACCGGCCTCACCTGGGCCACCGTCGCGGGCGGTATTGCACCCTGGCTCGCCTACATGCACGACAAGTACGGGCGCGTCGCGTTCGTCCTCGCCACCGGTTATGGCAGGTGCGTCAACCTCGCCGACACCGACCGCGAGGACCTCAACCAGACCGCCGTGTTCGGGCGGGAGCGGTGGGAGAACATCGCCGCACGCCGCGCGGACGGTCGCCTCAACGGGCACCAGGTCATGAGCGAGCTCGGCCTCCAGGAGGGCACACGCCTCTCCGAACACATCCGCGGGCTTCACAACTGGACCGCCAAGGACGACGCGTCGCGCGTCGTCGCCGACGAGACCGCGGCCCGCAACCCCGAGGTCCACTGGGCCCACAGCCTCCGCGCCCTCTGCATGCAGTTCGCCCTCTGGCCCATCGAGCCCGTCTGGAAGGACAACGAGAAGTGGTCCGGCCCGCTCCGCGGCGTTCCCGCCCGCCACGGCAACTGGTGGACCAAACCAGAGAACTACAAGCACTTCAAGCGCGAGCTCACTCAGGACATCTACGAACGCACCCATTCAGATGACGACCGGTGGACGCGCTCCGATGAGTCTGAGGTGTTCGCCTACTGGTGGTCCCTCGCCGCCCAGGCACGCCCGCTCTGGGCCGCGCTCGTGGTCATCGGCGCCCTCGCGGCCATTACGCGGCGCCAGTGGGTGCTGCTGATCATCGGAACGCTCGTCCTCGCCCACGCAAGCGTGCTCGCCTTCCACGTGCTCACCGGCATTGACCGGTACCAGGCGCCCATGTACCCGCTCATGAGCGTGTTGGCCGTGTACGCCATCGCCTGTCTTGCCGGCGCTGCTCCGGTCGCGGGCGTACAAGGGCCCGAGACGACCGCCCGTTCTCGGACGCGACAGGTCTCATAACCCAGCGGACGAGGACGAGGGCTGGCCTCTGTTGCTGCCGATCGCGCTCGCAGCGGTTTGGCCGGCCACCACTCCCCCCACCCGGCTCAAGTCAGGCCGTGAATGACCGATATCGATGACGAGCGCCCCTCGTCCGAGTCGGCCTGTCATTGGGATCGCCGTGAGCACACAGACGCAAGAACAGCCCAGTGTCCGCCGCCCACTGTTCCGCCGTTGGCTCATCGCGCGGGGCGAGTCGGCCGTGTTCTCTGGTGGGCTGGCCGTCGTCGGCGTGGTCATTGGTGTACTCGCCGCGTCGTCGTGGTGGACGCTCGAGACCTACCGGTCCAGCCTTGTAAAAGGGCGCGAGCGCGCCGTGCAGGCGGCAAGCGTGCTGATCGCAGATGCCGCGAGCACCGAGCTCGCCGAGGGCGACCTGACCACGCTCCGCAAGCTCGTGCAGAACACCGCGAAGGAGCTCGACCTCACCACGTGCCGCGTCAAGTTGCTCGACGGCCGCACTGTCGCGGCCTCGGACGTGAAGTCCATCAGCAAGGACCTTGCCGGTCACGACACGCTCCCGGAGACGCTCCCTGATGGCCCCGCCGCCGAGATGTTCGAGCACCGGCACGGCTTTGTATGCGCCAGCCTCCCGCTTGAGGTCGCCGGGCGGGGCAAGGCGCTGCTCGAAATCGAGTCGCCCATCGAGTTCCCCCTCCTGGCCAACTGGGAGGTCGAGGCGGGGCTGGGCGGCATCAGCGTCGCCGGCATGCTCGGCCTCTTCGGCGCGTACCGACTCATCCGCCGCAAGCTCCGAGGGCTTGGGGCAATCGGTGAAGCTCTGCGCCTGAGCGGCGCGGGCGAGGGGTCGGCCGCGGCCCTCCGCGTTGGCGACAGCTACGGCTCGGAGGCCGCGGCCTGGAACCGCCTTGTCGAGGAGCGCGAGAGCCTCCGCCAGCAGCTCCTGGTGCAGAAGGCCGCGGAGAAGGTGATGTCCCGAGGCGCGGGCGAGGGCGACCTCGCCGGCGCCTTCGACGCCATGTGGTCGGGCATCCTCATTATCGACGATACCGGCAAGGTCCGCTACGCCAACGGCGCGGCCGGCGTGCTCCTCCAGCGTAAACGCGAGGAGCTCAGCGGAGCCGAGATGATGGCCGTGGTCAATGACCCCGCCGCCGAGCCCATCCTCTCGGTCGCCACCGGCAAGCTCCGCCAGCGCACCAGCATCGAACTGGAACGTCGTAGTGAACGCGGCGAGCGCACCACCCTCCGCCTCACCGCCCGCCCCATGCGCCGCGAGGACCACGCCTCCGCCGTGGTCCTCGTCGAGGACGTCACCCAGCAGAAGGTCGCGGACGAGTCCCGCAACGCCTTCGTCGCCCAGGCGACGCACGAGCTGCGCACGCCGCTCACGAACATCCGGCTCTACGTCGAGACCATGGTTGACGACGGCGAGAACGACCCGCAGATCCGGGCGAAGTGCCTCAACGTGATCGGGAACGAGGCCCGCCGCCTGGAGCGCATCGTCAGCGACATGCTCAGCGTCTCGGAGATCGAGGCGGGCTCGCTCAAGCTCCGAGCCGGCGACATTCGCCTGGATGCGCTCTTCGAGGAGCTCCACGCCGACTTCAAGGCCCAGGCCGAGGACAAGGAGATCAAGCTCAACTTCGCCCTGCCGCCCAAGCTGCCCGTGATGACCGGCGACCGCGACAAGCTCATGCTCGCCCTGCACAACCTGGTGGGCAACGCCCTCAAGTACACGCCCGTCGGCGGCGTCGTCACCGTGCAGATCGACGCCGGGGCCGAGCTCCGCGTCGCCGTCACCGACAACGGCATCGGCATCAGCCCCGACGAGCAGGAGCTCATCTTCGAGAAGTTCTACCGCGCCAAGGACCGCCGCATCGCCGGAATCACAGGCTCGGGCATCGGCCTGGCCCTCGCCCGTCAGGTCGTCCGCATGCACGGCGGTGATATCACCGTCACCTCTCAGATCGACAAGGGCAGCACGTTCACGCTCACCGTGCCCGTGAGCGCCCCCGTGAAGGCCGCGGCGTGAGGAGCCCCCGATGGACTTCCAGGAACAACGCCACGGCGCCGTCACGGTGATCAAGCCCCAGGGCCCGCTCGTCCTGGGCGACGCCGAGGAGTTCCGCACGCGCCTGGCCGACATCATGACCCGCAGCCTGGGCCGCTTCATCGTCGACGCCAGCGCGATCCCCTACGTGGACAGCCAGGGCCTCGAGGCGCTGGTGCAGAGCAGCGACGAACTGGGCGCCAGCGGGCGCGCCCTCCGCCTCTGCGGCGCCTGCGAAACACTGCGCGAAGTGCTCGAGCTGACCGGCCTCTCCGACCGCTTCGAGCACTACCTGGACGTCAACACCGCCGTGAGGAGCTTCCTGTGACCCAACCGCCGGGACATCCTGGTGGCACTGGGAGCGGCAACCCCGGCGGCAATGGGGGCGCCAAGAAGCTCCGCGTCGGCGAGGTCCTTGTTTCCGAGGGCCTGCTCACCCGCGAGCAGCTCGACCGTGCACTGGCCGAGCAGAAGTCCAGCGGCCGCATGCTCGGCGAGATGCTCGTCGATCAGGGCGTCATCAGCTCCGCCAACTTCGTCCGCTCCATGGCCAAGTGCCTGGGCGTGCCCGGCTGCCAGCTGCGCCACGGCCTCATTGACCCGGCGCAGTTCAAGCTGATCGGGGCTGAGGAGGCCGAGCGGCTGAAGGTCATCCCCATGTTCAAGGTGGGCGACACGCTCACCGTGGCCATGGCCGAGCCGCAGAGCCTCCCCACAATCGATCGCCTCAAGCAGCTTACGGGTCTCAAGATCCGACCTGTTCTCGCTGCACAGCAGAACATCCTTGAGTTCGTCAAGAAGTACGGCAGTGGCGACGTCGACGTCAACGCCTTCCTGACCAGCCTTGCCGACTCCGACGTCGAGGTCGTCGAGCGCGAGTCCGTCGACGACGGGCCCACCACCGACCTCGACAAAATGATCGCGGGCAGCCCGATCATCAACCTTGTCAACATCGCCCTGCTGACAGCAGTCAAGGACAAGGCCAGCGACATTCACATCGAGCCCGATAAGCGCGGCACCCGCATCCGCTACCGCATCGACGGCGTCCTCCGCGACCTCATGAAGCCCCCGCCCGGCATGCACGCCGCCATCGTCAGCCGCATCAAGGTGATCGGCAAGATGGACATCGCCGAGAAGCGCATGCCCCAGGAAGGCCGCGTCCGCATCGTCGCCGAAGGGCGCGAGATCGACCTCCGCGTCAGCAGCATGCCCACGCTGCTGGGCGAGAAGATCGTCGTCCGCGTGCTCGACAAGGCCAACCTCAAGGTCCGCCTCGAGGACCTGGGCTTCCGTCCTGACGCCCTCACCACCTTCAAGCGCTTCCTCGACCAGTCCCACGGCATGGCCCTGGTCACCGGCCCCACCGGCAGCGGCAAGACGACGACGCTCTACTCCGCACTCGACCTGCTCCGGTCGCCCGAGGTCAACCTGCTCACCGTCGAGGACCCGGTCGAGTACCAGCTCGACCTTGTCAACCAGATCCAGGTCAACGAGCCCATCGGCCTCAACTTCGCGCGCGCACTCCGCAGCATCCTCCGCCAGGACCCCGACGTCATCATGGTGGGCGAGATCCGCGACCAGGAGACCGCCCGCGTCGCGGTACAGGCCGCGCTCACCGGGCACCTTGTGCTCGCGACGCTGCACACCAACGACGCCCCCGGCGCGGTTGCGCGCCTGGTCGACATGGGGATCGAGACTTACCTCCTCAGCGGCGCCTTCAACGGTGCCGTCGCCCAGCGCCTGGCCCGCACCATCTGCCCGCAGTGCGCCACCAAGTACTACCCCGCCGAGCACGTCCTGAAGGACGCGGGCCTTGCCCACGAGGTCGGGCGCGCCTTCCGCAAGGGCGGCGGCTGCCAGCGCTGCCACGACACCGGCTTCCAGGGGCGCGTCGGCGTCTATGAGGTCTTTGAGGTCACGCCCGAGATCCGCCGCATGATCCACCATGCCCGCCCCACGCACGAGCTGCGGGCCCAGATGAAGCAGAACGGCGGCCTCTCCCTCCGCGAAGAGGGCGTGCTGCTCGCCCTCGACGGCAAGACCAGCCTCGAGGAGATCCTCCGCGTCACCCAGAATGACGACGAGAACCTCCACGCCGCCACGCCCGCCCACACGCCGGGCCCGGCGAAGGAGGCCGCATGAAGTTCACCTACGCCGGCTTTGAGAAGAGCGGCGCTCCGGCGCGCGGCAACATCGAGGCCGCCGACCGGCATGAGGCCATGGAATCCCTCCGCCGTCGCGGCATCTTCGCAACCGACGTCACCGAGTCCTCCGGCTCCAGCGGTCCGGCACTTGCCGACCGCAGCCAGACCGGCGGCTGGGGCTCCGGCAAACGCCTCGACACCGTGGCCAGCTTCATGCGCCAGCTCGCGCTCCTGGTCTCCACCGGCACCCCCCTCGTCGAGGCGCTCGCCTCCCTCGAGCGACAGGCGCCCGACGGCCCGTTCAAGGGCGTGCTCCGCAGCGTCCTCACACGCGTCGAAGAGGGCGTGCAGTTGTCGGAGGCGATGGCCGCGCACCCGCAATACTTCGACGCCATCTGCCGCAGCCTGGTGTGCGCCGGCGAGCAGGGCGGCAAGCTCGAGGTCATGCTCGAGCGTCTCGCCAAGCTCATCCGCCAACAGGTCAAGATCCGCAAAACAGTCGTCGGCGCGATGATCTACCCCATCCTGCTCATCTTCGTCGCGATTATTGTCGTTACCGCTCTGCTCGGCTTCGTGCTCCCCCGCTTCGAGGGCCTCTTCAAAACTCTCGACACACCCCTCCCCGCGACCACCACCATCCTGATGGCCGTCAGCATGTGGCTCCGCTCCCACTGGTGGATGGTCCTGGGCGGCGTTGCCGCAATCGGCGTTGGCCTGAAGCTCTGGCTCTCCAGCGACTCCGGCCGCCGCTGGTGGGATCACTTCGTGCTGGTCGCGCCTCAGGTCGGCAAGGTCTCTCGCAGCTTCGCCACCGCACGCATTGCCCGTATGCTCGGCACCCTGCTCGATGGCAAGGTCGCCCTCCTGGAAGCACTCGAGCTCACCAAGCAGTCTATGAAGAACAGCGAGTACGTCACCCTGCTCGCTAAGGCCCAGGAAGCTGTCACCCGCGGCGAGAACGTCTCCGTCGCACTCGCCGACCCCCGGCTGATCAGCATGTCGGTCAGCGACGCTCTCCGCAGCGCCGAGCGCACCGGCCGCATGTCCACCGTCCTCGTCAGCCTGGCCGACCATATGGACGAGGACAACGAGTCGCTTATCAAAACGCTCACCGGCCTGCTCGAGCCGCTCATTCTGATCGCGCTCGGCCTGGTGGTCGGCCTCGTCGCGATCAGCATGTTCCTGCCGCTGTTCGACCTCACCGCCGCCGCGGGCCCTGGCGGTCCAGGGGGCGGCGCATGAAGCTCTTCGCAGGCAAACCTGGCCTCATCGGCGTCGAGGTCTCCGCGCGCTGGATCAAGGCTTCACAGGGTGAAGGTCCGACCCGAGTCACCACGCGCCTGGAGCGCAAGGGCTCCGGGACCCTCACCAAGGACGAAGCCGCGACCCTCGCTGGCGTGTTCGACCGCGCCGGATTCCGCGAGCAGCGCATCGTCCTCGTCCCAGCCCGCGAGATGCTCGTGATGGAGACCCTCGAGCTCCCGCCACGCAGCAGCGGCGCGCCTCTTGAGCAGCTCGCCCGCGTCGAGCTCGCCCGCTCTCACCGCTGGGACCCCGCCTCATTCGAGGTGGGCCTGTGGGAGCTTCCCACACCAGGGCGGGGCGGCGAGCTATCCCACATGTTCGCGGCCGCGCTCCCCTTCGCCAGGAGCGAGCCCATGCTCGACGCCTGTGACAACGCGGGCCTGCGTGTGCACGCAATCGACGTCCCCGCCAACGCCCTTGCCCGCGCCTTTGGTCCCACCGCCCCGGACGCCATGCTCGATATAGGCTGGTCCGGCGCGATGCTCTGCGTCATGCACGCCGGCGTCGTCGTCTACGAGCGCACGATCGACGAGGGCGGCCTTCAGCAACTCATCGAGCCCGCTGCGAAGCGCCTGGACATCCAGCGCGAGGCCGTCGAATCACTGCTGCTCGCCCGCGGGGCAGACTCCACGCTCTCCGCCGAAGTCCGCGGCCCCGTCACCGAGTACCTCGACGTCCTCACCTCAGAGGTCCAGCGCTCCCTCGCCTACATGGCCCACCGCTATCTAGGCTGGCAGTTCCGCACACTCGGCGTCAGCGGTGAGGGCGCCGCCCTCCTCGGCCTGCGCGAGCGTCTCACCGCGGCCCTCGGCATCGAAGTCACTGCGCCGCCCGCGCCCGCCTCGCACACCCTCGCCGCCGGTGCATCGCGCTTTAACGCAAGCGCTGCACGGAAGGAGGCCGCGTGACCGCCCTTGGCGTCCCCAGCCTCAACCTGATGCCCGCGGCCCGCGTTGTGAGCGCCCGCCGAAGCCAGCGCCTCCGCGCTTGGGCCGGCGCGCTCGCCATCTACACCGCGGCCGCCGCTGGCGTCTGGGCCTGGTTCACCTTCGCCAGCGTCGCTGCGGAGGACGTGAGCGCTGAGCTCGCCGCCGCCGAAGCCCGGCTCCAGACCCTCAAGAGCGAGCGGCGCGTGGTAAACGCCAGGCTCGCCAACGCCCGGCGCGAGGCGGAGGCACGCCACGAGGTCCACTTCCACCCCGACTTCAGCACCCTGCTCCGGCGGGTCGCAACCGCCTGCGGCCAGACCGTCACCCTCGAGAAGCTCAGCATGCTGCCCCTCGAAAAGCGCGACGACAAGGGCGTCAAGTCCGACCTCGCCGCCAACGCGGGGTACAAGCTCCAGCTCTCCGGCCTCGCGGCCACCCAGGCCGACATTCCCCGTTTCGCCCGCGAACTCGAGAATCTCGGCATCTTCGAGTCCGTCTCCGTGCAGTCCATCCGTGCCCGCGAGGCCCCGTTCATCGAGCGCGAGGATGGCACCAAGATCCCCCAGCCCCAGCTCTTCTTCTTCGAGGTCGAGGGCATCATGTCCGACGTCGGGGCAGGGGGTGCCCGTTGAGAACGACCCTGATGATCGACGCCGCCGCCGTCACGCTCTGCGCCGCCCTCGCCGGTGCGGTGTACATGACAGCCGTGGTCCCCAGCCGCGCCGCCGCTGAGGCCGCCGCGCGCGATCGCGAGGCCCTGTGCGAAAAGCAGCGCGACATCTCCGAGAACGAGTCCGCCATCGGCGACGCCGAGCGCAAGCTCAACGCCATCGAGGGCAGCGAAGCCCGCGACAAGCCCCCCGCCCGCACGCCACTCGACCGCATTAGCCGCATCAGCGAGCTCGCCCAGGCCAGCGGCGTCTCCCTCACCGAGGTCAGCCCAGGCGCCGAGCGCCCCGGCGCCAAGTACAACCAGTCCCCACTGAGCCTCAAGGGCAGCGGCCGCATGCCCGGCTTCATGTCACTCCTCAGCGATCTGCACCGAGAGTTCCCCGACACGCAGCTCGTCAGCCTGACCCTCACCGGCCGCCCCGAGCAGCCGCAGGTTGATCAGGCGATGTCCGCGGAGCTGGTGTGGTACACCCTTGTGGGTGGCGCCGGTCGCACCGGTTCCACCGCCAAAGACACCGCACTCCGCAACAAGCCTTGAAAACCCCTTGAAACTCTGCCGCCCGTATTCGCTGCTTGAGTCGTGGAACTCAACCGACGCACCAAGCTCGCAGGCGGCGTCCTGGCCCTGGCCGTGGCCGCCCTCATCTATGACCGCGTGATCGCCGGCGACGGCCCCGCCAGTGCCGAGGCCAGCGCACCAGCCGCGAAGCCGCCCGCGCTCGGCGATGCCGAACGCGAGAAGTCTGGGCCCGAGAACCCGAACCACCGCGGCGCGCTGGCAGCGCAACTCACAAAGCTCGGCGAGGCCGACCAGCCCATGTGGCCCAGCACCCGGGACGACGCCTTTGTTGCACCCGCCACCTGGTTCCCCGCGGACGAGGAGCCCTCGTCGCACGCGGACTCCGCGGCGGCGAGCGCGAAGTCCGCCAGCCACTACGTGATCAACTCCGTGCTCATGGACCGTGGAACCAACTTGATCAGCTCCGTCACCGTCGACAACAAGGCCCTGCGGCCGGGTCTGCCGGTCAAGGTTGACGCGGGTGGCAAGGTCCGCACGTACGAGCTCGTCCGTGCCTGGATCGACGAAGCCAAAGTCACTCACGTCGAGCTCAAAGTCGATGGCAAACTGATCGAGATCAGGCGCGAGCCGGGGGATCGCCCGGCCGGGAAGGATCGCCTGTGAGGGTTCCGCGGCCTGCGCGGGGCGTGACCGCAACTCTGAGCGGAATCAGCACTTCCGAGCGCAAAGAAGTGGCCCCGGCTTCCCGATAGCTCCTGTGCGTTCGACTCATATTCACCCCTGTTCCTCAGTGTGGGAGGCTTCAATGTCTGTTCGTCAAGCTTCATCGCGTGCCTTCAGCCTCATCGAGCTCGTCATCGTCGTGGTGATCATCGGCATCATCGCGGCCATCGCGGTCCCGCGCATGAGCCGTGGCGCCCAGGGCGCTGCCGACTCCTCGGTGATCAGCTCGCTTCAGGTCTTCCGCAACGCACTCGACCTCTACCAGACCGAGCACGGCGGCACCTACCCCACGGTCGCCAACTTCTCCGACCAGATGCTCAAGTATTCCAACGAGGCCGGCACCACCAGCGCCGATTCCAAGGACGCGACGAACTACCTCGGGCCCTACCTCCGCTCCATCCCCGCCCTTCCCGTCGGCCCCCGCAAGGGCTCCACGGGCGTGGCCGCGGCTGACGCCGCCGGCATCGGCTGGCTCTACACCGTGACCAACGGGGTCGGCGACATCCGCGCCAACGCCGCCGGCACCAAGGACAGCAAGGGCGTTGACTACGCCACCTATTGAGCCCGCGTGAGCGGCGCCTGTGGAGCGGGACGCCGAAGCACGGAAAGGACCCTGACCTGAGGGCCCGTCATGCTGAGAACGCATCACCAACGCCCGACGCCGTGGAACCGACGTCGGGCGTTTTCGCGCGCGTTCTCGCTGGTGGAGCTCACGATGGTGCTGCTCATCGCGGGCATCATCGCCGCCATTGCCGTGCCGCGCCTCTCGGGTTCAATGGGCCAGTCACGCGCACTCGCAGCCGCGCGGCGTGTGGCCGCCGACCTGGAGACCGCTCGAGCCGCGGCCATGGCCACCAGCGCCAGCCGCAAGGTGGTCTTCACCCCGACGAAGTGCGCCTATGGCACGACCGGCAACAACCAGCTCGACCGCGGCGCATCCACTTATCTTGTGGACCTCAGCCGCGCTCCTTACAACGCCTCGATTCCGGCCGCGAATCTTGGCGATAACCCATCGCTCCGCTGGACAGGCGTCTACGACCTCGATGCCGCGCAGGAGGTGGTCTTCGACGGCTTCGGCCGCCCTGACCAGGAGGGCTGGGTGGTCGTCGGCAGCGGCGAGTTCTTTTACAAGGTCACCCTTGACCGGGCTGGCCGCACAAGTATCGCGCGCGTCCAGCGCGAGGACGTGGGTGGTGACATCTCCATCACGCACGGCGTGCTCGCGTCGGAGAACGCGAAGTGACCCACCGCCTGTCCCGCCAACTCATGCCCCGTTGCCGGCGCGCCTTCACCCTTGTGGAGGCCGTTATGAGCGCCGCCATCATCGGCACGCTATCACTGGGGATGGTGGGGGCGCTCGTCGTTGTGGCGAAGGCCGCTCCGATCGAAGACACGGCCACTCGCGCCCGCACGAAGGCCAGCGCCGCCCTCGATGAGCTCTGCACGGAGCTCCGCTACGCCACCGCCGTCCGCCACCTCGGGGCCACCCGCATCGAGTTCACACTCCCGGACCGCACCGGCGACGGCGTGGAAGAAACTGTCGAGTACCGCTGGGCGGGCAGCGGCTCCCCGCTTGTGCGCGCCTCCGGAGGAGTCGAGGTGCAGGTCCTGCCAACAGTCCACGACTTCAACCTGGTGGGCACTACCAAAACGACAACGACCACGACCACGACCACCGGCACCGTCAACAGCGGCGAAGTGAAGCTGGCAAAGTTCGACGGCTGGCCCCTCGTGCTGACACCAACCTCCTCGCAGGCCGCGCTCCACGCCACCGCATGGGCCTCCTGCTATTTCAAGCTCGATCAGGTCACCATCCCCGCCAACATCTCCCGCCTCCAGCTCACCAAGATCCGCGTCAAGCTCAAGAAGTCGAGCTCGCCCACGGGCACCGTCATCACCGCGCAGGTCCACCTGCCGGCCACCGCCACCAAGCCGCAGCCTTCGCTTACTAACACCCTGGGTACCGCCGCGTCGATCTCACTTACCGCGCTCACGACTACTTTCTCGTGGTACACCTTCGACCTCACCGGCGTCTCCTTTACCAGCGTCCCTGCCGAGCTCACCTTCGTGCTCAAGGGCACCGGCACCGCCTCGGGCTTCGTCAACTACTACAACTCGAGCCTGGCGCCAACGGATACCACGGTGTTCCAGTCGACGGCCAACAGCGGCGGCTCCTGGACGCCAACCTCGAGCCAACAGGTCAACGACATGCTGTTCGAGGTCTGGGGCTGGTACGAGTACCCCTCGACCATCCAGCAGAGCACCAACACCTACAACCTCAGTTCGCTCGCGGTCACCCTGGCGACCTCGACCGCGGCTGCCGACCGCCTCTCCACGACCGTGCGCACCGTCAACAAGCCCTCGGTTCCCGCCCCATGATGCCTGCCAGCCGATCAACCCCGCTCGCCTTCACCATCGTCGAGGCCATGGTCTCCATCGTGGTCGTCGCCCTCATGCTCGGCGCAGCCCTCACCGCCGCCGGCGCCGCCCGCACCCGCCAGGAAGCCAACGCGGCCCGCGCCCAGGCCAACTGGCTCGCCCAGTCCCTCATGGCCGAGATCCTCGCCAAGCCCTACACCGACCCCCAGGGCCTCAACCTGCTCGGCCTCGAGGTCAACGAGCTCCTGACCCTTCGCAGCTCGCTCGACGACGTTGACGACTACGACGGCCTCACCGAGAACCCGCCCAAAAACCCCGACGGCACCAGCATCGCCGGCTACACCGGATGGAGCCGCACCGCCAGCGTGGCCAACGTCCTTGCCACCAACTTCGCCACCACCTCCCTCACCGACACCAACTACAAGCGCGTCACCGTCACCGTCAAGAAGGGCCGCCAGACCATGGCCCAGCTCACCGCGCTCCGCACGAAGGCGAGGGACTCATGGTGATGCGCCCCTCACGCATGCCCCCCCGCAGGCGTCCGGCCACCCAGCGCCGCGGCGCCATCTACCTCGCCGTGCTCGGCGTCTCCGCCATCGTCGCTGCCATGGGCGTGGGGCTTATGTACACCGTCCGCCTCCAGGGCCGGCGCGACGCCCTCGTCGCCGACTCCACCCAGGCCCGCGCCTGCGCCGAGGCCGGCGTCGAGATCGCCGCGCAGCTCATCACCTCCAACTCCAACTGGCGCACCCGCACCAACGGCACCTGGGTCAACGCGATGGCCCTCGGCCCCGGCAGCGTGACGGTCGAGGTCACGGACCCGATCGACTCCAACCTCGCCAACGACACCTCCCAGGGCGTCCTCATCAAAGCCACCGGCCGCGCCGGCGAGGCCACCCACATCCTCAGCGTCAACGCCTCCCCGCGCGGCACAGCGATCTCCTCCCTCGGCATGGCACTCGCCGCCCAGGGCCCGGTCCGCATCGACGCCACACGCATCGTCAACCTCAACGGCGGCACCCTCTCCACCAACGGCGTGCTCCGCAACGAGGGCACCATCCAGGGCGCGGCCCGGTGCTCCAGCACCGACGGAGCCAGCGTCGCCACGCTCGGCACCACGACCGGTGCGGCCGCGCTCCAGATGCCCTCCAGCGGCATCATCAGCAGCTACATCACGCGCGCAACCGTGATCAACCTCGGGGCCACAGCCACGATCCAGGACGTGGTGCTCACCCCCAGCTTCAACTCCCTCGGCGGCGGTCTGAACGCCGACGGCGTCTACGTCATCAACGCCTCCGGTGCTGACCTCACCATCCGCTCCATCCGCCTCATGGGCACGCTCATCATCAACAACTCCGGCCGCAAGGTGATCATCGAGGGCCCCGCCCTGATGCAGCCCGCCCGCAGCGACTTCCCCACCTTGCTCGCCACCGGCGGCATCTATTACAAGAGCAGCGGCCTCGCATCGCTCTCCGAGTCCACCGAGGGCTGCAACTTCAACCCGGTGGGCTCGCCCTACCTCGGCGACGCCGACGGCGACACCACCGACACCTACCCCTCCAGGTTCGAGGGCCTCATGCACGCCCAGGAAATGGTCGAGCTCGACAACAACGCCGTGATCAGCGGCTGTGTGCTGGCCGGCGCGTCCTCCGACGCCGTCCGCATCTACGGCAACGTCTCCATCACCCACAGCGCCTCGCTGGTGAGCAGCCCGCCCATCGGCTACACCAGCGGCGGCACCCCCGCCCTCGTCTCCGGCACCTGGCGCCAGCTCGTCAACCCGTGATCACGCGACCGCCAATGAAAAAGCCCCGCTCGCGCGGGGCTTTTCGAACCGCGTTCGAGACCTTCAACGATCAGCGGGCGCTGACCGCGCGCTTCTCGCTATCGTCCATGACGTTGTCGCCGTTGTCATCGATCCAGAGCGTGATGACCTCGGTGCCGAAGAGCGAGGTCGGCCCGATCTGCAGGCTTTCGTTGAAGTTGCCATGGCCACTGTTGTTCGTGGTCATGGTGATGCCGCCCGAGGTGCCGCCGAAGTCGATCTCCAGGTCCCCGCCGGTGACCGCGACGCGATAGGTGGTGCTGCCCTGCAGCCCGCTCACACTCACGTGCACGCGGAGGGTGCCGTCGGCGTCAATCTTCAGCTTGCCAACGCCGTCCACATCGCCGTTTTCAGAGCCACCGCGCTGACCCGACGCCGTGAACGACGTGTACTTCACCTGGTCCAGCGCCACCGTGCCCAGAAACGCACCGCACACACCCAGCACCGCCAGCTTCTTGATCAGCATCTGTAGCTCTCCCGACCACCGGCGGGTGTGAACAAGTGGGCTGAGCGGCCACGAGGCCGCCCCCCAGCCCGCCAGCGCAAGCCCAAGCTACCACCCGGTTTGGGGTAGGTCAAAGGATCTTCATAGAATCCCCGGGTTTTGTGTGGACAATCAGCCCCCACCCCGGGGGCTTCCCTGAAATAGCGGACCGCTGACTCCCGTCGATCGGAGAGTCTCGCCGCCGTTTCCCCCCCGTTTCGGTCCCGGGCTCTAGGTAGGTTTATTCAAGCTGCCATCGGCGTACCGGCCGCGTGCCGCGCCACCATCTCGTCGTAGCTCGACAGGTCCAGCTTCACGAACGTCATCGCCAGCGTCGGGTCAAACTGCGTCCCCGAGCACCGCCCGATTTCCGCCAGCACCACCTCGCGCGCCATCGCCGAGCGGTACGACCGCGTCGAACTCATCGCGTCAAACGTGTCCGCCACCGCCAGAATGCGCGCGATGAAGGGGATCCGCTCGCCGGCGAGACCGTGCGGATACCCGCGCCCGTCGTACCGCTCGTGGTGGTGCAGCACGCCCGGCAGGATGTCCTCCAGCAGGTGAATATCGCGCAAGATGTTGAACCCGACCTCCGGGTGCCTCTTGATCTGCGCGAACTCCTCGTCGGTCAGCCGCCCCTGCTTGGTCAGCACCGCCTCCGGGACGCCGATCTTGCCCACGTCGTGCACCAGCCCCGCGATCCGCACGCGCTCGGCCTGCTCGCGGGACATCCCCACCGCCAGCGCCAGCTTGCTCGCCATGTGCGCTACCCGCTCGGAGTGACCGAACGTGTAGCGGTCCTTCGCGTCAATCGCCGCCGTCAGCGCCTGCACCGTCCCAAGGAACAGCGCGTGCTGGTCCTCGTACAGCGACACGTTATCGCTGAACGCGTTGATGTACCCCGCGGCCGCCTCGATCAGCTGGATGTCGTAGCTGCTGATGTCCGGGTCGTCCCCGTACTTCCCGCCCGCCATCAGCATCCCGATCGGCTGGCCCTTGCACATCAGCGGCTGCACGATCACCTGCGGCCGCTCCTGCGACGAAAGGTGCGGCACCCGCTCCAGCACCTGCGGCACGCCCAGCCGCGGGATCATCGGCACCGCCGTCGCCCGCAGCTGCTCCGGCCCGCACGGCAGCTGCCCGGCGGTCACCAGCTGCCCCCGCAGCCCGCTCGCGACCTCCCTGCCTCCCGCGAACACAAGGGCGATCCAGCGGAAGCTCCGCGCGCTGAACAGCCTCCCGCACACGAAGTTCAGGAACTGCTCCGGCTTGAAGGGCTCCCGCATCGAGCGTCCCACCGAGTACAGCAGGTCCATCGTGTCGTAGCTGTCCGTCAGCTGCTCCGCGAACCCATCCAGGGCTGCCTTCTGGTCCTCGATCTTCTCCAGGTCCTGCGCCGTCCCCAGCAGGGACCGCATCACCAGGTGCGCATCCGCGTCCGACATCCCCACGTACGCCACCGCGTCCGCGCACACCTTCTCGTGCGACAACCCCAGCCCCGTGCACACCTCCCGGAACGCGCCCTCGCGCAGCCCCTGCTCGCTCAGGAACACCAGCACCGTGAAGCCTGCGGGCAGCGGCCCGCTCCGGTGCGCGATGATCCCGAGGCTAATGCCCGGCAGCAGCGGCCCCTGCGTGATCCGCGCACCGCTCTCAGCGGCCTTCATCAACTGACCGCGGATCAGTTCCCGCACCGGCCCGCGCGTGATGGCCGCGCTCAGGTCTGCGGGTTGGCGGCTTGTGCCCACCAGCCCCTCGGGGTCCGCGAACTGGTACGCCAGCAGCCCCAGCTCCGTGCAGCGCGTGAGGAACGCCCCCGGCGGCGGCGGCGGCGTGGGGTCGGGCGTCATGATTGAGAGCGTGGGTCGGCTGTGGTTCACGTTGGCCCCGTTGATCACGCGGCCACGTTGCGCTCGGGCGCAAGACCCGGCGGCACGAGGGCGCTGGACTTCTCACTCAGAATCGCCACCACACGCTCGAGCAGCTGCCGAACGCCGAAGGGCTTGCTGATCACCTGCCGGATGTTGGTCAAGGTCAGGTCCTCGGGAGAGAGGATGTACCCGCGGGCCGTCAGCATCAGCACAGGCACGTGGGCCGTGTCGCTCCGCCGACGCAGCACCTGCGCCAGCTCCAGGCCCGTGATCATCGGCATCTGCAGATCGGTGAGCACCAGGTCGGGCCGGAAGCCCGCCTGCGGCCCCGAGTCCAGCATCGCCAGCGCTTCCTGCCCGTTCCGCGCCTCGGCCACGTGGAATCCCACCCCCGCGAGCTTGCGCCCGATAATCTGGCGGATATGCGCCTCATCGTCGCAGACGAGGATGCGTGCGTAGTTGTTGGTGTCTGTGTTCATTGGAGTTGCGTCGTGAGACTTCATTCACATCGAGCCGTTCGCGACCCTGCTTGAGCCGAATCGGACCTGCACCCCTCCACTCAACTTCCAGGACGAGCCCCACAGCAGGTTCTCGGCCCATCCCACGCCTTCATCCCTGACGCGCCACGAACGCACCCGTACCGGGGAATACCATCAGGCGTGACGCAAACCACCGCACACGCAACCCCCTCCGCCTCGACGCTCCCCGACGACCCGGCCCCGATCATCGCCAAAGAGGGCTGGCCCATCGTCGCGGTGTTCATCCTTATTGGCGCCATCCTCGCGGCCGCCGCCTGGCACTTCGCTGGGCACGCCGTCGGCGTTGTCGTGGGGGCGATCGGCCTCGTGCTCACGCTCTGGTGCCTCTGGTTCTTCCGCGACCCCGCCCGCCACGCGCCCGCCGACCCTGCGGCCGTCATTGCCCCCGCCGACGGCGTCGTCGTCTCCGTCTCCCCCGCGGCCGCTCCCACCGAACTCGGCCTCACCGAGGCCGCGCCCAAGCGCGTCTGCATCTTCATGAACGTCTTCAACGTGCACGTGAACCGCGCTCCCGTCGCCGGCACCATCACCGCCGCGTCTTACCGCGAGGGCAAGTTCTTCAACGCTTCTCTCGACAAGGCCAGCGAGCACAACGAGCGCTTCAGCGTCGCAGTCAAGACCGCCGCCGGTCACACCATCGGCGCAGTGCAGATCGCAGGCCTCGTCGCCCGCCGCATCGTCCGCAAGGTCAAGCCCGGCGACACCCTCCGCGCCGGCCAGCGCTACGGCCTCATCCGCTTTGGCTCCCGCGTTGACGTCTACATCCCCGCGGGCTCCGAGGTCCTCGTGCAGCTCGGCCAGGTCACCAAGGCCGGCGAAACCGTCATCGCCCGCCTCCCCGCCCGCTGATCCGCCAACCGCGCGAGAAAGCCCCCCCGCGTAACCCCCGCGACAGGAAACCCGCATGTTCCTCCGCCTTGTCAAGAACAACGAGGTCCCACTCGCGGCCCTGATCCCCAACCTCCTCACCACGCTCGCGCTCTGCTCCGCCCTTGCCTCCATCCACTTCTCCATCCGCGCCGCTGTCGTCCACGCCGCCCGCCCCGATGTTGACGTCAGCCACTACTGGGAGCGGGCCCTCGGCGCCATCCTCCTCAGCGCCATCTTCGACGCCCTCGACGGGCGTGCCGCCCGCCTCCTCCGCGTCACCTCCAAGTTCGGTGCGGTCCTCGACTCCCTCTCCGACTTCGTCGCCTTCGGCGTCGCCCCCGCGATCATCCTGCACCAGCTCGTCCTTACCGAGCTCATCAACATGCCCGGCCTCGAGCCCCGTGCCCGCTTCATGCGCGCCCTGGGTCTCGCCCCCGTGGTCATCTTTGCCCTCTGCTCGGGCATGCGACTCGCCCGCTTCACCGCCGCGGCTTCGACCCCCAAGCCCGGCCCACCCTCCAACTACTTCGTCGGCATGCCTACACCCGCGGCCGCTGGCGCGGTCCTCGTCCCCGCGATGGTCATCCTCTCCGACACCCTCGACTACCAGCTCCGCGCCTGGGCCGCGGGGCTTTACACCCTGCTCATCGCATTCCTCATGATCTCCCGCATCCCCATGTTCGCGCTCAAGCGTCTGCGCGTGAGCCGTATCTGGGTCGCGCCCATCCTCGTGCTCGTCGGTCTGGTCGTGGTGCTTGCGATCAGCGACCTGTGGATGACGGTCGCCGGCATCTCCCTGGCCTACCTGCTCTCTCTGCCCTTCGCCGTGCTGCGCAAGCGGCGCGTCGAGCCCATGCCGGAGCCAAGGCCCGAACCGGGCCCGACCGACGCCAGCCCCGCTGTCTGAACGTCAGAGTGGTGTCAGGCCGCGCTCGAAGCCTGCGCCGCGTGCTTCCGCCCCACCCACCGCGCGCACATCCTGAGGAACGCGTGCCGGTCCAGCGGCTTGGTCGTGTAATCATCGCACCCCGCCACAAGGCACTTCTCGCGGTCATCCGCCATGGCGTGCGCGGTCACAGCGATGATGGGCAGGGTGCATCCCATCGCCCGCAGCCGTCGCGCCGCCGCGTACCCGTCCACTCGCGGCATCTGCATGTCCATGATGATCAGGTCGAACGCGCCCGAGCCGGCCGCCTCGACCGCCTTCTCCCCGTCCTCGACAACCGTGAGTTCCGCCCCTGCACGCGTCAGCAGGTGGGACATGAGGCGCTGGTTGTCGATCCCGTCCTCCGCCAGCAGAACCCGTGCCCGCAGTGTGACCGCGGCGGGCGCACCCGCACTCGCCATCGCTGCCGGTGCCGTGAGCATGGGCCCCTGTGTCTCACCCATCTCGATGCTCAGCGCGAACGTACTCCCCCGCCCCGGCTCCGACCGCACCTTGATCGACCCGCCCATGAGGGACGCCAGCTTCTGCGAGATCGACAGCCCCAGGCCCGTCCCGCCGAACCGGCGCGACATCGACGAGTCCGCCTGCGAGAATGGCCGGAACAGCCGCCCGATCTGCTCGCCGGTCATGCCGATGCCCGTGTCGATGACGTCGATCTCCAGGCGCGGCGTTCCGTCGTGGAACGTAGCCGTGCGGGCGGCGATGTGCACCCCGCCCGTCTCGGTGAACTTGATCGCGTTGCCGACCAGGTTGATCAGCACCTGCCGCAGCTTCGTCGGGTCGTTGGTGATCTGCGTGGGGATCGGCGAGTCGAAGCTGACGGTCAGCGTCAGCCCCTTGCTCGAGGCCCGCTGCTGAAGCAGGCTCACCACCTCGCCGATCACCTCGCCCGGATTGCACGCCACCCGGTCCGCTGTGGCGATCCCCGCTTCGATCCGCGACAGGTCGAGGATGTCATTGATGATGGTCAGCAGGTGCTCGCCGTTGCGACGGATCGTCTGAAGCGCGCTGGCGCGCTCCGCCTCCGGCTGACCTGGCTCCATCAGCAGGTCCGTGAAGCCGAGAATCGCGGTCATCGGCGTGCGGATCTCGTGGCTCATGTTCGCCAGGAACTCGGTTTTCGCACGGTTTGCAGCCTCCGCCGCCGTCTTGGCCCGCCGCAACTCCTCCTGTGCTTGAATCCGTGCCGTCGTGTCTTCCACGGTCCCGACAAAGCCGGTGATCGCGCCATCCTTCAGCACCGGCGCTCCGTGCGCCGATGCCCACAGCAGCGTCCCGTCCGGATTCAGCACGCGGAAGTGCTCGCGGAACTTGCGTCCCTCGGCGCACGCCTGCCGCCAGTTGGCCACGACCCTCCGCCGGTCTGCCGGATGGATTGCACGCTCCCAGTCGTTGCCCAGCGTGCTGCCCGCGGGCTGCCCCAGGATCCGCTGGCACTCGGCGTTCTGGAAGACCACCAGCCCGCTCGCGTCGCACAGGAACACGCCCAGCGGCGCGTTATCCACCATGCTCCGGAACCGTGCCTCGCTTTCCGCCAGCGATGACCGCGAGTTCTCCAGCGCCGCCAGCGTGCCATTCACTGCAAAGGCCACCTCGCCTACCTCGTCAACCGGCAACAGATCGACGCGCTCACGCTCGCCGCTGCTGATCTCCCGCAGCTGACGCACCAGGGAATGCAGCGGCCCCAGCACCTGCGAGTTCAGCAGCACCATTGTCAGCAGCGTGCAGATCACCACCGCCGCCGCGAGCGCCACCCGCAGCAGCCACACCACGTGCGTGCTCTGCTCAACGCCGATGGGCCGCTGCGCCGTCATGATTCGGACCCGCGAAACGCCGCTCAGCCCGGCAACTTCCTGGGAAGTCACGATCGTGCCGGCGTCGTAGGCGGTGGAGACGTTCCCCCTGGATCGATCGGCCTCCATCAGCCCCGCGATGGGAGCAGTGCCACTCCCGGGAGCGAACAGGACCTGGTCGACGTTTCCGAGGGTGTCGGTCACCGCAGGTCGCACGAGCACGAGCGCGCCCGTGGCGTCGACCGCGAGAGCCACCAGGAAAGTTCCCGTGTCCAACGACACGATGCCCGCCTGCAGATCGGCTGATCGAGCCAGCAACCCGTGCTGCCGGATGTAAGCAGCCAGGTCATCGCACGCGCCACGGGTGAGTTCCCCCTTGGTGTCGCCCGCGAAAACCCATCGCTCTTTCCCCGAAGCGTGCGCAAACACACCGATCGCCTGATTGGCCGCATTGATTGGCATGAGCGCGGATACCACCGCTTCGAGATCGCCCCGGTCGCTCCCCACTGGAGCGCCGCTCGTTGAGCGGACCACCCGCAGAGCGGCGCACATGGTGGACAACTCGTCCGCCAGGTCATCGATCACGGCGGCCGCGTGCTGCTCCGCCCGCGACTGCTCCACGACCCAGAAGCGCTCTGCAAGAATGGCGCTCGCGCCCAGGTACAGGCCGCTCATCACGAGGGTGAGCACACTGCCGACCACCAGAAGTGTCTTGCGCCGTACCGTCATTTGATCCCCTGAGCCTCCCTGCAGACGCTCGAAGATCTCCATCGGCCGGAAAGTCCTCCCGCTTTGGTCCGGTAGCTCACACTCAATGAAAAAAGGGCCCCGTACGGGGCCCCTTGTGGCGCCTGACCAGAACTCGATCGATAGGGACTTATCGGGCCGCCAGCAGCCCGACCACCGTCGCTGTGATCGCCAGCGCCGCAGCCATCAGGCTCTCGCCCGCTACGAGCCCCGACGCGATCGGCACGTTGTAGTTCTCCTGGCTCTTCTTGTGGACCCGGAACCACAGCATCGCGATGCACGCCCCGATGAAGAATGAGAACGCATTCTGGAACGGGATGACCCACGCCAGGCCCATCGCCGTCGCCGAAGGCAGCCACTTGCGGGCGTTTGCCGGCGTGAACCGCTCGACCAGCGGCAGGATGATGCCGATCGCCGCGCCGATGAAGATCGCCCAGATCGCCGAGGCCGGCAGCTCGCCGATGCCCTTCACGAGCACCCGGGCCACGGCCTCCCACGCCCGCGTCGCGGGCAGCGCGAAGCTCTCCAGCTTCTCGCGCGTCGGCACCATCAGGTACCAGATCGGCACGATTGCAATGGTCCCGAAGAACACCCCGAAGAACTGCGCCAGGAACTGCCGCCGCGGGTTCGCCCCCAGCAGGTAGCCGGTCTTGAGGTCCATCAGCAGGTCCGCCGAAGAGCTCGCGCTGTTGGCCGCGATGCCTGCCGACGCCAGGTTCGCGTGCATGTTGTTCGGCGCCAGGATCGCGAACAGCAGCTGCATCACCTTGCCCATCGCGCCCACCGGTGTGGTGTCCGTCTCCCCCGTGGCGCGGCTCGCCACCAGGCTCAGCACGAACGACATCGCCACCGCGATCACGCCCGCGTACCACGACACATTGAACGCCTGGATTTGCAGCCACACCATCGCGATCGTGATCGGGATCATGCCGACCACCATCCACGACCCGGGCACCTCAATGGCCTCCATCTTGCCCGCCTCGGCAGCCGTCGCCGATGCCGACGCCCTCGCCCCCTTGAAGGCCCGCACGATCGTCCGCCACTGCAGCGCCACGCTCATCAGGCTCGCGAACACCATGATCGAGGTGCCGCCCCACAGCGACCACCGGGTCAGCACGATCTGCCCCCCGCCCCAGTCCCAGATCAGGTTCGCCCGGTACTTATGCTCGTTGTACGCGGCCTCGCCCGCCTCCTTCGTCTTCTTGAACGTCAGGTTCTGCTGCCGCGCCGCCGCCAGCGCCGCCTCGCGCTCCTCGATCGCCTTGCGATTCGCCACGCCGCTCGCGGCCGCAGCCGCCGGCCCGCCGATGATCCCCTCCCGCAGGTGCTTGAGGTTCTCCTCCCTCTCCTCGGGCGTGAACTCCACGTCCCGCATTGCCCCCAGCAGCGGATTCAGATCCGCCTTCTTCTGGTTGGCCTCAAACGTCGCGGCCTCCACGGCCGCCGACCGTATCACGCTTGCCTGCCCCTGCTCGGCCGAGGTCGCCGCCTTGTGCCCCGACACGTCCAATGCCCCGCGGTCCAGGCCCATCGAAGCCGCCTGCGACGTCACCGCCGCGATGATCGCGTCCGACACTTTCTTCGCCGCCGCCTCGTTCGCCGGGGTCGCCACCGCTTCGGCCGCCTTGTGGATCGGCGCCGGGTCGTTCTCCATTTCGTCGTAGACGATCTTCACCGCCTCGGCCTTCGCTGCCGCCGCGGCCGCACGCCAAGGCCCGACCTTCGCCCCCTGCCGCGCGTTCTCGCCTGCCTGCCGCACCCGCGCGACGTCCGCCTTCTGCTGTTCCGCCGCGCTGATCACCGCCGCCAGCACCGCCTCGCCCACTTCCTTGTCCGTGGCGATCGACGTCTCGATGTTCGCCTTCTCCGCCGCGTCACGCAGGGGCTGCGGGTCCAGGCCCTTGGCCCTCGCCTGCCGCACCGCCTCCGCCACCACCGCGCCGCTCCGCGCCTTGTGCACGCTCTCGCCAGCGTCCACCAGCGCCCGCTTCCACGCGTTCTCGATCGCGTCGGCGTTCAGCCCCGCCGAGCGGGCCGCCTTGTACAGCGCCTCCGCCTCCTTGCGTGCCTTGGTGGCCTCCAGGTCCGCCAGCGCCGCCTTGGTCGAGCGATCGACGGCCGCCTTCACCGGAGCCGGCTCGATCAGGTTCAACTCATCAATGGCCCGCTTGGCCGCCGCGGCCGACGCATCCGCAATCTCCGCCGGCTCCGTGCGCCCCTTGGCCGCGTCGTGCACCGCCACGATCACCGCGTCCGCCCCGCGACCCATGTGGTCCGCGTCCATCTTCGCCACCTGCGGCCCGATCACGCAGTACAGCACCAGCGAGCTCAGCAGCATCGACGCGCTTGTCCGCATCCCCACAATCATGCCCGCCGCGATCAGCAGCGCCGACGGTTCGAATGCGAACCCCGCCGCGTGCCGGTACCCGTTCTCCAGGTTCCCCGCCCGCGGGTACAGCGCCCCGATGAACTTCAGGTCCAGGTGCGCGGGGATGTTCAGGAACGGCATCTTCTCGAAGAACTCGCGCAGCCACCGCACCGAGCTCTGCACGTCTTCGCCCGCCCGCAGGAACCCGATCAGCAGCCCCGCGAACAGCCCCACCACCAGCACGTAGGCCTTCCGCACCGCGTCCTTGCTTGCGCTGTACAGCGACCGCAGCGTCTCTGCCGCCGCGATCCCCGATGGGAACGGCAGCTGCTCGTGGTTGATCTGCTGCCGCTTCATCGGGATGGCCAGGAACACGCCCATCAGCCCCGTGCACAGCGTGAACACCACCACCACCCACGGCGGAGTGACGTCCCACGTGTTCACCGCGCTCAGCGGCGTCCCCTCCGGCACGTCGTGCAGCAGCACCAGCGCGCCGAACATCGTCGCGATCGTTGACCCTGTCGAATACCCTGCCGCCGACGCGCACGAGGCCATGCACGCCGTCTCCAGGATCGACATCTGGCTCACACGGTTGCCCGAGGTCAGCCGCACGAAGTTCCAGATGACGAACGACAGCACGCTGGCCGTGATCGCGATGCCGAAGGCCCAGCCGATCGACAGCGTCGTGTACAGGTTCGCCGCCGACATCAGCATGCCCAGCAGCCCGCCCATCAGCACCGCCCGCACCGTCAGCTGCGGCATGCGGTCGCCCTGGTACACGTAGCGGTACCAGTGCAGGTCCTTCTCCTCCGCCGTCGCGTTGTCCGGCAGCGGCGGCACCTTCGTGGGCAGTTCGTTGAAGATCTCCGCGTGCTCGCCCACGGGCAGATGCGGGGGCTGGCCGGAGGAAGAAGAGCCGGGGGGGTTGTGCTCGCTCATGTGGTGGTCGCCGGGAGAAACTCGGGGTTCGTGTACGGGCTCGCGTGAGGCGACACCCTAATGGCCTTGGCCGGGCGCTGCAACTGCGAGCCAGGCCCGCCCTTACGTGCACAACCCCGCACCGGACGCACGCGTGTGAAAGGCCCCGCCCCACACCAGGGGGTATTCTCTTCTGATGCGCAGCCGCTCGCCGCACGCCCGGGGGTGGTCGGGTCCCTTCCTCGGGGGTGCCGCGCTGAGCCTCTACCTATGTAGTACCGCTGTCGGCGTACCCGCGGCCCCGTCCACCCAGCCCATCGAGCCATGGGTCTGGCACAGTGCGGGCGTCATTGGTGCCGTCGCCGTCATCCTCCTCGCCGCCATCGTCTGGAATGCCCGCCTCCGCCAACTCGTGCGGGCCCGCACCGCCGAGCTTCAGGCCCGCAATCAGGCGCTCGAGGCCGAGCGCGCCGAGCGCCTCCGTACCCACGCGGAGGCCGCGCGCCTCACGCAGATCTTCGAGGCCACCACCGACTTCGTCGCCACTTGCGACCGCGACGGCAACCTCCAGATGGTCAACCCCGCCGGCCTGTCCATGGTGGGCCTGACCGGCCAGCCCCTGGACGGCAAGCGATGCGCCGACATCGTCCCCCCATGGGCGCTCGAGAAGCTCCGCACCGAGGCCTTCCCGTCTGCCATCCGCCACGGCTTGTGGACCGGCGAGGGCGCCCTCCTCTCGCCCCACCGCGGCGAGGTCCGCGTCTCCCAGGTCGTCATCGCACACCGCGATCACGCCGGCGAGGTCCAGTTCATCTCCACCGTCGCCCGCGACATCACGCCCCTTAAGACCGCAGAGGTCGCCCTCGAAGAAAGCCGCCAGCGGCTCGAGCTCATCAACCGCATCGCCACTGGCATCAACGCAGGCGCCGAGGTGAGCGCGGTCATCCGCGAGGTCGTCGGGGGCCTCCACGCGCTCTTCCCCTTCGTCCGCGTCCGCTACTGCACCATGACGCCCGGCGGAGCCTTCGTCGTCGATGAGTCCGTCGAGCCCGCGGGCATGCCCCCGTTGCAGGGCCAGGCCGGCGACCTCGCCACCGCCCCCGAGTACCTCGCCGCGATGCGCCGCGACGAAGCGGTAGCGGTTGGGGACGCCGACCGCGACCCGCGACTCGCCGGTCTGGCCACGTTCCTCCGCAACGCCCAGATCCGGGCCATGCTCGTGCACGAGGTCCGCACCGAGAAGATGGAGGGGGTCCTCTGCTTCGACGCCCCCCAGCCCCGCGAGTGGACCCCCCACGAGGTCGCGACCATCTCAGAGGTCAGCGACTACCTCGCCGTCGCTATCGCCGGCGCATCTCGCATCCAGGACCGCCTCCACGCCCAGGAGCGCCTCCGTGCCAGCGAAGAGCGCCTCCGCCTCATCATCGAGAACATGCCCGTTCTCGCCTTCGCCATCAGTCCGCTCGGCCGCATCGTCTTCTGGAACAAGGAGGCTCAGCGCGTCACGGGCTATTCCGCGAGGGAGATCGGCGAGCCCAAGGGCCTGGAGATGCTCCTGCCCGACCCCGTCTACCGCGCCAGCGTGCTCACCGAGTGGTCCAGCCCGCCCAGCAAGGTCCGGGACTTTGAGTGGAACATCACCTGCAAGGACGGCTCGGTCCGCACCATCGCCTGGTCCTCGATCGCGGAGCAGTGCCCTATCCCCGGCTGGATGACTTGGGGCATCGCCGTCGACATCACCGAGCGCAAGCTCGCCGAGGAGATGGTCAAACAGAGCGAGGAGCGCTACCGCCTGCTCTTCGACAGCTCCCCCCAGCCGATGTGGATCTACGACACCTCCACACTCCGCTTCATCGCCGTCAACTCCGCGGCCGTGCGCGACTACGGCTACTCCCGCACCGAGTTCGCCACCATGCGCCTCACCGACATCCGCTGGGGCGAGGACGCCCCCATGTTCCTCGAGGCCGTCCGCTCCGCCCACGCCAGAGCCCACGCGGACTCGGGCATGTGGAAGCACCGCCGCAAGGACGGCACGCTGATGGAGGTGCAGGTCACCAGCCACGCCGTGCCCTTCATCAGCGAGAATGCGCGCCTGGTCCTCATTACGGACGTCACCACCCGCAACAAGGCGATGGCCGCGCTCCGCGAAAGCCGCGCCCTGCTCGAGCAGGCCCAGGCCGTCGCACACGTGGGCAGCTGGGTCTCGGGCCTGGGTGATGACGCCGAGATCATCTGGTCGCGCGAAACCTGCCGCATCTTCGGCGTTCCCGAGAAGGACGAGCAGCGCATGACGGTGCGCGAGTTCTTCCGCTTCGTGCACCCCGACGACCGCCAAAAGGTGCAGGATGCCGTGCGGCAGTCGGTGGAGACCGGCGCCAGCTACAGCGTCGACCACCGTATCGTCCGCCAGGACGGCTCCGTCCGCTGGGTGCACGAGCAGGCGGAGATGGAGCTGGACGCCGACGCCCGCCCGGTCCGCATGATCGGCATCGTGCAGGACATCACCGAGCGCCACCGCTCCGACGCCTGGCGCGCCGGCCAGGGCAAGGTCCTCGAGCAGCTCACTGCGGGCGAGCCCCTCGAGACCGTCCTCACCACCCTCGTCCACGCGATCGAGGAGCAGAAGACCGACCTCAAGTGCTCCATCCTGCTGCTCGACGACGGCGGTCAGCGCCTCCGCATGGGCGTCGCGCCCAACCTGCCCGACGAGTACAACCGCGCCGTCGATGGCTATCCGATAGGCCCCTGCAACGGCTCCTGCGGCACGGCCGCGTTCCGCCGCCAGCGCGTGATCGTCTCCGACATCCTCGCCGACCCGCTCTGGGCCGAGGGCCGCCACCTCGCGGTCGCCCACCGCCTCGCCGCCTGCTGGAGCCAGCCCATCTTCGGCACCAGCGGCACGCTCCTGGGCACCTTCGCGATGTACTACCCGAGCACGCGGGAGCCCACCCCCCGCGAGATCGAGCTCATCGAATCCGCCGCCCACCTCGCCGGCATCGCCATCACCCGCCGGCGTGACGAGCAGCGCCTTCAGGAGCGTGCCGAGGAGCTCGCCCGCAGCAACGCCGAGCTCGAGCGATTCGCCTACGTCGCCAGTCACGATCTGCAGGAGCCCCTCCGCATGGTCACCAGCTTCACGCAGCTGCTGGGCCAGCGATACAAGGGCAAGCTCGACAGGGACGCAGATGAGTTCATCGGCTTCGCGGTTGAGGGCGCGGTCCGCATGCAGCAGCTCATCGAGGACCTGCTCGCCTTCTCGCGCGTCTCCAGCCGCCCCCGCGTGCTGAGCCGCGTGCATGCTGCCGCCGCCCTCGCCCGTGCCCAGGCCAACCTCCGTATGGCCATCGAGACCAGCGGCGCCACCGTCCGCACCAACGAACTCCCCGAGGTCACCGCCGACGAATCGCAGCTCGCCCTGGTCTTCCAGAACCTCATCGGCAATGCCATCAAGTTCCGCGCCAAGGACACCCCGCCGATCGTCGAGGTGAAAGCCGCGCGAGAGGACGGCAAGTGGCGCTTCGAGGTCTCCGATAACGGCATCGGCATCGACCCCAAGTACCGTGAGAAGATCTTCACGATGTTCCAGCGACTGCACCCGCGATCGGTCTATCCGGGCAACGGAATCGGGCTGGCCATCTGCAAGCGCATCCTTGAGCGTCATAATGGAAAGATCTGGGTGGAGTCCCAGCCGGGTGCGGGAACCACGTTCTACTTCACCATCCCCGACACCAATCCTGACGCACCCACTCACGCCTCCCCAGCTGCCGCCGGAGAAATCCCATGAGGACCACCCCGTGAGGTCCACCGCCACCCTCGAGAAGACCGTCGAGATCCTCCTCGTCGAGGACAACGAGGCCGATATCCGCCTCACCCGCGAAGTGCTCGCCGACGGCCGCATGCTCAACCGGCTCAGCGTCACCAAAGACGGCGAGGAGGCGATGTCCTTCCTCCGCCGCGAACGCCCCTACCAGGACGCACCCCGGCCGGACCTCATCCTGCTCGATCTGAACCTCCCGAGGAAGGACGGGCGCGAGGTTCTCGCCGAGATTAAGAACGATCCGGCACTGCGGCGCATACCTGTAGTAATCCTCACCACCTCGCGGGCTGAGGCGGACATCATCCAGACTTACGAGCTGCACGCTAATTGTTACATCGTGAAGCCCGTTGACCTGGGCCAGTTCATCAACGTGATCCGTTCCATCGAAGACTTCTGGCTCAAGATGGTCCGGCTGCCCAACGGCGCTTGATCGCTACCGATGTTTCCCCTGAACCTCTCCATCCTGCTCGTCGAGGACAACCCCGCCGACGCCCGCCTTATCGAGATCACCTTCGCCGGACGGCACGACGGGCAAGTGACGGTCGAAAAGGCCGAGACGCTCGCCGCCGCGATTTCCAAACTGGACCGCACCCCGCCCGTTGACCTGGTGCTCCTCGACCTCACCCTCCCCGACAGCGAAGGGCTCGACACCCTCAAGGCGATCGAAGGCAAGGCCCCCGAGATCCCCGTGGTCGTCCTCAGCGGCCACACCGACGAGGAGCTCGCCCTTTCCGCCGTGCGAGAGGGCGCCCAGGACTACCTCGTCAAAGGCCGCATCGATGCGGAGATGCTCAACCGTTCCGTTCGCTACGCCATCGAGCGCAAGCGCGTGCAGCGCGAGAGCGAGCGGGCCACCCGCGCCCTCGCCGAGAGCGAAGAACGCCTCCGCC